>WNGE01002472.1_pt1 | contig 23146 bp, 23 predicted proteins | sample 5400651 | NCBI WGS metagenome assembly WNGE01 (sample SAMN13153370, study PRJNA577476) | soil metagenome | isolation source: 60 cm soil or saprolite under grassland replicate 2 | place: USA:California | collected 2016-06-15
TCGCCCTCTGGAAGCTCCGCCAGCGCCAGCGGAAGACGGCCCTCGCCCTCGGCGCCGGCTTCTTGGCCGCGGCGGCCGCCGCGCTCTTCGCGCTCTCGCCAGCCCTGCTCGGCCCGCGCACGCAGCACGCCCTGCCCGCCACGGCGGTCGCGACCGCCTGGGAGCCGGACGTGGACGGCGTCGTCGAGGCGAGCGCCATCCTCGACTCCGCGTCGTCCGACACCTCGGACTCGATCAGCACGGAGGACGCCGTCCTCGCCGCGCTCGACGCGGCGGATGGGCTCTAGGGACCTTTCACGCACAGGGAACAACCACGAACGGAGGAACGACCATGAAGAAGCTCACCCTCATGCTGGCGCTCGCCCCGGCGCTCGCGCTCGCGGCGCAGCAGCAGGGCGCGCAGCAGCGCGGCCAGGACGGGGACAACCCCGCCCGCCAGGAGCAGGTCCAGAAGCGCATGCGCCTCGCGCGCACGCTCGGGCTCGCCGAGGCGCTCGACCTCGACGAGGCGGGCGCGCTCAAGATGCGCGACCTCATCGCGAAGTACGACGACCGGCGCACGCCGCTCCGCAAGCAGGTCCGCGACGCGGTCCGTACCCTGCGCGACGCCGCCCAGGGCGACCAGACGGCCGCGGGCAACGTGGACGCCGCCATCAAGAACCTGCGCGGCGCCCGCGCGCAGCTCCAGGGCCTCAACGAGGAGCTCTTCCAGCAGATGACGCAGGGGCTCTCGCCGCAGAAGAAGGCGCGCGCGGCGATCTTCCTGTCGCGCTTCCACGAGCGCGAGACGAGGATGCACGTCCACGGCGGCGGCATGATGATGCACGGCGGCGGCTCCGGCATGATGCGCGGTGGTCCGGGCGGCCCCGGCCCGCGCGGCGCCATGATGGATGACGAGCCCGGCTTCGCGCCCGGCGGCGGCCACCAGATGATGATGGAGCGCCACGCCACCACGATGGGCGAAGGGGGCGGCGAGCCCGAGCTGGACGAGTGGTTCGCGGACGAGTGACGACGTAAGACAGGTGGCATGAGCCGTCGCGCCCATGGCCTCGCCGTCGTCACGGGCGCTTCCTCCGGCATCGGCGCCGCCCTCGCCCGCGCGCTCGCGCGGCGGGGGCAGCCGGTGCTGGCCGTCGCGCGCCGGGTCGAGCGGCTCGAGGCGCTCGCCGCCGAGTCGAGCACGCTCGCCGCCGCCATCCACCCGCTCGCGCTCGACCTCGCCACCGGCGGCGCGGCGGAGAAGGTCCTCGCCGCCGCCGACCGCCTGGGCGGCGCGAGCTGGCTCGTCAACAACGCCGGCTTCGGCGCCTACGGCACGTTCGCGGCGCAGGATCCCGCCCGCCTCGCGACGATGGTGCGCCTCAACTGCGAGGCGCTCGTCCTCCTCACCCGCGCCTTCATCCCCGACCTGCTCGCGGTGGACCGCGGCGTCATCCTGAACGTCGCCTCGGCCGCGGCCTTCCAGCCGACGCCCTTCATGGCGCTCTACGGGGCGACGAAGGCGCTCGTGCTCGCGTTCTCCGAGGCGCTCGGCGAGGAGCTCGCCCACACCCGCATCACGGTCACCGCCTTCTGCCCCGGTCCGGTCGAGACGGAGTTCGGCCAGGTCTCCGGTTACCGGGCCCGCCTGAAGAAGCCGCCGGGCAGGATCTCCGCGGAGGCGGCGGCCAGGGCGGCGCTCGCCGCCGCCGACCGTGGCCGCGCCGTCGCGGTGCCCGGGCCGCTCAACCGCTTCACGAGCCTCGCCGCGCAGCTCCTTCCCCGTTCGCTCGTCCGGCGCGCCTCGCGAGAGGTGCTCCGGCCGGGGCGTGACGCGGAGGGCCGCGAGGGAGCCCCATGGTCCGGTGGGACGCGTTAGAAGGTCGGCATGGGACGACGGCGCAAGGGCGAAGCGGAGGGCGGCGGCGAGGCGGGGCTCGTGGCCGAGTACGAGGGGCCGGAGGTGCTCTCGGCGCTGCTCGAGCGCGCGGGCTCGCCGTTCCGGACGCCCGAGGTGGCCGAGCGGTTCCGGAAGGCGCAGGCGGCGGGCGAGGAGCGGAGCGACGTTGTCCCCGCGCTCTTCGACGAGGAGCCGCACTTCCCGTCGCCCGACGACGCGCGGCGCCTCTACGGCAACCTCTTCGCGCTCTGGGACCGCGTGGCGCGCGGGCTCTCCACCGCAGCCGACGTGCCGACGGCGACGCCGGCGCCAGCCGCGGTGCCGGCGCACCCGCTCCCGCCGCGCGGCAGGGCGAGGGGCTCGCAGCTCACGCCGGCGCTCGTCGAGGCGGTGTGGAAGCACGTGGACGCGCTCTCCGATCGCGAGCAGCGCCGGCTGCGCGATCGCTTCGAGGGCGCGCAGCCCGACCTCGTCGCGTGGCTCGACGCGGTGCCGCTGCCGGAGCAGGGCGCGCTCGCCGCGCAGGACCTCGCGTTCGAGACCTGGGCCATGTTCGACGTCGCGTTCGGAGATCGCACGGGCGCGGCGGCGTTCGACGATCTTCGCGCGCTCGAGTCCGAGCCGCCCGCGCTCGAGGCCACCCAGCCCGCGCTCGCCGCCTACGTCACCGAGGCGCTCGACCTCGTCACCGAGGAAGACCCCACCTTCGCCGCCGCGCCGCGGGCGCAGGTGGAGCGCGTGGTCGCGACCGTCGCCGCCGCGCTCGCCGAGGGGCTGGCCGCGGAAGAGGACGCGTGACCGCGGGCAGGGAGAGGGGCCGCTCCGCGCGTGAAACGCGCTACATCCCCTTCCCGCGATCGACCCCTCTCGCCGAGATGAGGTTCCCCTTCGCGTCGCGGATGATCTCGATGAGCTCGCCCAACGCGTCGCGGACGACCTGCACCGACTCGCCGCTCGGCGTGTGCGCGTCCACGAGCGACCTGAGATCGTCGAGCCAGACCGCGACCACGGTCTGGACCCGCTGAGGAGGCGGCTCCGCGACCGCGACCACCGCCGCGGCGGGCTCGCCGAGCAGCGCCGGACTGGCCTCCTGGCCGGCGAGCGCGGTGTCCTCGGGCGAGGCGCTGTCGGGTGACGCGCCGGCGTCGCTGTCGCCATCGGCGTCCTCGGTCGCGACGGGCGCCGCGACGGGAGCAGCCTGCGCCTGAGCTGCGGGCGCATTTCGGCTTCCTGCCACCGCGAGCGCGGCGGGAGGGCTCCTGAGAGGGGCCTTCTCGGGCGCCGCGGCGCGCTCGCTTATCGCGATGACGTGCACCGGCTCGTCAGCCGCAGCCGCAGTCGTCGCCGCGGTCGTCGCCGCAGCCGCTGCAATGGCGAGCGGCGCGCCGCGCTCGTCCTGCAGCGCGGGCGGGGCGGCCGGCTCCGCGACCTGCACGCCGATGGGCGCGCTCACGGCGCTCCGCGCGCGCGCGGCCGCGGCGGCGCGGGCCTGGACGCGCGTCTTGGGGATCCGGGGAAGGAGCGACGGCGTCGCCCACGCCGCCTCCGCAGCGAGCGCGAGTACCACGGCGAGCAGGGTCTTCATGGCGGGCTCCGACAAAGGCCAGAGCACCTTTGCCAGCGCGCGCGCCGCCGGAAAGCCCCTCAGCGTGAGCCGCGTCGGGTCATCGTCACGCGGGCAGCGACGCGAAGAACTGCGACAGCGCCGCGTTGAACGCGTTCGGGTTCTCCATGTTGGGCAGGTGACCCGCGGCCGGGATGCGCACCAGGCGGGCGCCCTGCACGGTGTTCGCCATGCGCTGCGCCTCGGCGAACGGGATGACCTGATCCTCCTCGCCGAAGATCACCGCGGCCGGGCAGGTGATGCGGCCGAGGGTCGGCACCGAGTCGGGTCGCCGCGCCATGCCGCGCTGCGCGGCGGCGACGCCCTCCGGCGTGCCCTCCTTGATGAGCGACCTCACCGTCGCCTCGACGCTCGGGTCGGCCTGCGGCCGGAGCAGCCTGGGCGCGAAGTCGCTCGCCACCCAGCCGAGGCCCTTCGCGAGCGCGCTCGCGGCGTAGGTCTCGCGCCCCGCCTTCTGCTCCTCCGTGTCGGGCGTCGCCTTCGTGTCCACGAGGGCGAGGCCGCGGACGAGCTCGGGCGCGCGGCGGTAGAGCTCGAACGCGACGTACCCGCCCATGGAGGAGCCCGCCACGGCCACGCGTCGGATCCCGAGCTGGCGCAGGAGCGCCAGCACGTCGCCTGCCAGCAGGTCCATGGTGCTGGCCGCGGGAGCCGGGCGGCTCTGGCCCAGCCCGCGGTAGTCGGGCGCGATCACGCGGAAGCGCGACAGCGCCGTGAGCTGCGGTCCCCACATGGCCGAATGGAGCGGGAACGCGTGGAGGAGGAGCACGGCCTCGTTGCCGGAGCCGGCATCCCGGTAGTGGAGCGACGCGTCGCCGGCATGGATGGTGGGCATGAGAGAACGATGATCATGCCGCCGCTCGGAAGGACGGTTCTGCTACCCTGGTGGGGGCCGGGAATGAAGGTGAGCGCTCGCTCGTATGCAAGCGTCACCGCGGCTGGGGCTCGCTGCCGGCATTACGATCGGCAGGCCGCGCTCTCGAAGCGCCCCGTCGCGGCAACCCAGGGAGCTCTCGATGGCTTCGAACGGAATGGGGCGCCGGAGGTTCACCAAGATGTCAGCGGGCACCCTCATCGCCGCAGGCGCGGCCGACCTCCTCGGCTGCGCCGCCGGCCAGCCGCGGCCGGGCGGTCCCGGCCCGACGTCCGGCATCGGCTACTTCGCCCGCTTCGGCGTCACCGAGGCCATGATCGCCGAGGCGCTCTCGGCGGCGCTCTCGCGCGGCGGCGACTACGCCGACGTCTTCTTCCAGCACCGCGTCTCGAACGACCTCGCGCTCGAGGACGGCGCCGTGAACCGCGCCTACACGACCGTCGAGCTGGGCGTCGGCGTGCGCGTGGTGAAGGGCGACCAGACCGGGTACGGCTACAGCGAGGACCTCTCGAGCGCGGCGCTGAAGACGTGCGCGCAGACGGCGGCGGCCATCGCCGACGGCCCGTCGCGGCAGGCGCCGCAGCGCTTCCACGTCGCGTCGCGGCTGCCGCAGCGCTACCCGCTCAAGGTCCCCTGGGAGGAGATCCGCCCCGAGCAGAAGCTCCCCGTCCTCGACGGCGTCAACGGGAAGGTCTTCGCCGCCGACCCGCGCGTGAAGAAGGTCACCGTCTACTTCCGCGACGAGTCGGGAGCGGTGCTGCTCGCCGACAGCCAGGGCCGCATCGTCGAGGACCTGCAGCCGATGACGCTCCTCTACGTCTCGTGCGTCGCCGAGCAGGACGGCCACCGCGAGCAGGGCGGCTACAACGTGGCGGGCCGCGCCGGGTTCGAGTTCTACGCGCCCGATCGCCTGGAGCGCGTGGTGCGCGAGGCGGTCGCGCGGACGACCATCCTCTTCGAGGCGGTGCCGCCGCCGGCGGGCGAGATGCCGGTCGTCCTCGCCGCGGGCTCCTCGGGCATCCTCCTCCACGAGGCCATCGGGCACGGCATGGAGGCCGACTTCAACCGCAAGAACGTGTCGATCTACGCGGACAAGATCGGGAAGGCCATCGCGAAGCCCTTCGTGAACATCGTGGACGACGCCACGAACGAGAACGCGCGTGGCGCCATCAACGTGGACGACGAGGGCAACGAGGCGGGCCGCACGCACCTCGTCGAGAACGGGGTCCTCGCCACCTACCTCCACGACTCCATCAGCGCGAAGCACTACGGCGTCGCCCCCACCGGCAACGGGCGGCGGCAGGGGTACCAGTACGCGCCCATGCCGCGCATGCGCGCCACCTACATGCTGCCGGGGCCGCACAAGAAGGAGGAGATCATCGCGAGCGTGAAGAAGGGCATCTACTGCCAGAACTTCTCGAACGGCCAGGTCAACATCGGCGCCGGCGACTTCACCTTCTACGTGAAGAACGGCTGGCTCATCGAGGACGGCAAGCTGACGCGGCCGATCAAGGACGTGAACATCATCGGGAACGGGCCGAAGGTGCTGGAGAAGGTGGACATGGTCTCGGACGACCTCCAGATCGACGAGGGCGGCTGGACCTGCGGGAAGGACGGGCAGAGCGTGCCCGTCTCGCAGGGCCTCCCCACCGTGCGCGTCTCGTCGATCACCGTCGGCGGCCGCGGCGGGAAGGGGTAGGAGGAAGCCATGCCCGGCTCGCAAGGCTCGGAAAGCAGCATGCTCCCCGTCGCGCAGGACGCCGTCGCGCTCGCGCAGCGGAAGGGCGCGCGCGAGGCGGCCGCGAGCGCCTACCGCGTCCGCAACGTCGAGGTGCAGTGGCGCGACGGGAAGCTCGAGAAGATCAGCGAGGCGACCACGCGCGGGCTCGGCCTCGACCTGTACGTGGACGGGCGCTATTCGTCCGTCTCCACCTCCGACCTCCGGCCCGAGGCGGTGGAGCGCTTCGTCGAGGACGCGATCGCGCTCACCCGCAAGCTCGCGGTGGACGCGCACCGCGCGCTCCCCGACCCGGCGCTCTACGCCGGGCAGGCCAAGGTGGACCTCGACCTCGAGGACAAGCGCTACGGCGAGGTTGACGCGCCCCGTCGGCGCGCCATCGCGCAGGAGCTGGAGCAGGCGGCGCGGAGCGTGAAGGGCGCCGAGGCCATCCTCTCCGTCACGACCGGTTTCGGCGACACGCTCGCCGAGAGCTTCCGCGTCAGCTCGAACGGCTTCGTCGGCGAGCGGCGCGTCACCGACTTCGGCATGAGCGCGCAGGTCTCGGTGAAGGACCCGGACGGCCGGCGCCCGGAGGACTGGGACGCGGCGAGCGCGCGCCACTTCCACGCGCTGCCCGCGCCGGAGAAGGTCGGGCGCGGCGCGGCGGAGCGGGCGCTCTCGCGGCTCGGGTCGAAGAAGGGCGAGTCCGCGCTCTACACCATGGCGGTCGAGAACCGCTCGGCGGGGCGGCTCCTCGGCTTCCTCATGGGACCGCTCGCGGCCGCGGCGCTCCAGCAGAAGCGCAGCTTCCTCGACGGGAAGCTCGGGGAGAAGGTGGCGACCGCGAAGCTCGACCTCGCCGACGACCCGCTCGTGCCGCGCGGCCTCGGCTCGCGCCTCTTCGACGGCGAGGGCATCGCGGCGAAGCGCTTCCCCGTCTTCGAGGGGGGCGTCCTGCGGAGCTACTACATCGACAACTACTACGGCCGGAAGCTCGGCATGAAGCCGACCACGCGCGGCATGTCGAACCTCGCCTGGAAGCTCGGCGACAAGGGCAAGGACGCGCTCCTCGCGGACATGAAGGACGGGCTCCTCGTGACCGGCTTCCTGGGCGGGAACTCGAACGGCACCACCGGCGACTTCTCGCTCGGCGCGCAGGGCTTCCGCGTGCGGAACGGGGCGATCGCGGAGGTCGTGGGCGAGATGAACGTCTCGGGCAACCACCTCGAGCTGTGGCGGCGGCTCGTCGCCGTGGGCAACGATCCTTACCCGTACTCGTCGTCGAGGTCGCCCACGCTGGTGTTCGAGGGCGTGCAGTTCGCCGGGGTGTAGCTACCCCGCCGTCTCGCCTTCCTTCTCCGTCCGCGGCTGCCGCGGAGTGAGCGCCGAGAAGACGAGGGCGATCACGATCCCCTCCGGGCGCTCGCCGTGCCCGCCCGAGAGCGCGATCGTCCCCGCCTCGCACGCGGCCGCGGCGCGGGTGAGCCACCCCCCGACCGCCGGGTCGGCGTTCACCGACTCACAGGTCGCCGAGAGCACCTCGACCAGCACCGCCCACTCCTGGGTGAGCTCGCCCGGCGCGAGCGCCGTCGCCCAGCGCACGAGGCCGGCGAGCCCGCGCCACACCTCCTCGGGCGCCGCGCCCGCGACGAGGAGCTCGCCCGCGCGGTCGAAGAAGTGCGGGACGAGGTCGTCGATGAGCCCCGGGAACACCTCCGGCCGCGCGGAGGCGCGCGCGAGGCGCCAGATGCGCGTCAGCTCCTCCGTCTGCTGGCGGAGGAAGGGCCCGACCTTGGCGGCCCCGAGCCGCGTCACGGCGCCGTCTCCCGCAGCCACCCGACGGCCGCGGACGCCTCGCGCTCGAACGCGGCAAGCTCCTCGGTGAAGAGGTGCGTCGCGCCCTTCACCACCGCGACCCGGCGCGGCCCCGCCGCCTTGGCGAGCGCCTGCTCCACCTCCGCCGGCGCGCCGAATTCGTCCCGCTCCGCCTGCACCACCGCCACCGGCTTCGCGCAGCGCTGCACGGTGGCGGCCGCGGCCTGGCGCAGCGAGAGCGCGAGCCCGGCGACGAGGACGCCGCGCACCGCCGCGTCCGGGCAGCCCGCCTCGAGCGCCATCCACGAGCCGAACGAGAAGCCGCAGGCGTAGCGCGGCAGGTCCGGGTGCCTCGCTGCGAGCCAGGCGAGGCCGGCGCGCGCGTCGTCCACCTCGCCGCGGCCCTCGTCGTGCTTCCCCGAGGAGAGCCCCACGCCGCGGAAGTTGAAGCGCAGCGACGCGCCGCCGTGCGAGCGCACCGCGCGCGCCAGCCGGTAGGTGGCGTGGTTGTTCATCGTGCCGCCGTAGAGCGGGTGCGGGTGGCACACGAGGGCCGCGAAGCGAGGCGACTCGGGCGCCTCGTAGAGCGCCTCCAGCCGACCCGCCGGTCCCCTGAGCTCGACCTGCACCGCGCCAGTTGTAATGCGGCCCAGCACCGTTCGCCCTGAGCGTGGCGGCGCCGCAGGCGACGCGAGGTCGAGGGCGAACGCGCCGAACGGGCGCGCCGCTCGCTACATCCCGAGGAGGCTCTCGAACAGCTTCCGGCCATCGGCGCAGCCCAGGATCGCCTCCGCCGCCCGCTCGGGGTGCGGCATGAGCCCGACCACGTTCATCCGCGGCCCGCTCGCGACGCCGGCGATGTCGCGCGCCGCGCCGTTGGGCGCCCCGCCCGCGTACCGGAACACGACCTGGCCCTCGCCCTCGAGGCGGTCCAGCGTCTCCGGGTCGGCGTGGTAGTTGCCCTCGGCGTGGGCGACCGGCATCCGGAGCTTCTGCCCGCGCAGCCCCGTCGTGAGCGGCGTGTCCACGCCCTGCACCTCGACGAGCACGTCCTGGCAGATGAACTTGAGTGACGCGTTGCGCAGCAGGGCGCCCGGCAGGAGCCCCGACTCGCACAGGATCTGGAAGCCGTTGCAGATGCCGAGGACCGGGCCGCCCGAGCGCGCGAAGCTCACCACGTCGTCCATCACCGGCGAGAAGCGCGCCAGCGCGCCGCAGCGGAGGTAGTCGCCGTAGCTGAAGCCGCCCGGCAGGATGACCGCGTCGAGCCCGGCCGGCAGCCGGTCCTTGTGCCACACGTAGTGCGCGTCGGCGCCGCAGACGTGCTTCACCACGTGGTAGACGTCGTGATCGCAGTTCGAGCCGGGGAAGGTGACGATGCCGACGTTCATGGGCGCGCGCCTCGCCTACTCGAACCGGTAGTCCTCGATGACGGTATTCGCGAGGAGGCGCTTGCACATCTCGTCGAGCCGCTGCTTCGCGCCGGCCTCGTCCTGGCCGTCCTTGCCATCCTTGAGCGTCACCTCGATGTACTTCCCGAGGCGGACGTCCTCCACCTCGTCGTAGCCCATCGTCCGGAGCGCCCGCCCCACCGCGGAGCCCTGCGGGTCGAGGACGCCGCGCTTCAAGGTCACGTAGACGCGCACCTTCTTCGCCATATGGGTCGGGTCTTATACCAGATCGCCCGCCCGGACACTGCCCGGAGCGGCCCGTGACCGCGGCGATCGCCTGCTTGCCTGCCGGGTCACCTTTGGTCAATGTGCGGCCCTCGGCGGGCTTCTCCCGCCGCACACGGAGGGACGCACATGAAGAAGCTCCTGCTCCTCACGGTTTTGCTCGCGATGTCGTCCACGCTCTCGGGCTGCTACGCCGGCTTCGTCTACGGCGGGAAGGTCTCGAACGGCTTCCTCTTCGCCGAGACGAAGACCGGCGAGCAGATGGACGGCAACACCATCGGCTCGAAGACGGGCGAGGCCTGCTCGGAGTCGATCCTCGGCCTCATCACCACCGGCGACACGAGCTACATCACGGCCGCCAAGAACGCCGGGATCAAGAAGATCAGCACCATCGACAACCGCTACAAGAACATCCTCGGCTTCTACTCGACGTACTGCGTCGTGGTCACCGGCGACTGACGTCCTCCTATCGTCCTCCCCCCGCCCGCGGGGGGAGGGTCGCCGGAGCGCGCCGCATCGCGGCGAAGGTCTCGCGCAGCGCGCGGCCCATCTGGATCTCGCGGCCGTGGCGGCTCACCTCGGCGACCGACAGCGCGACGTAGGCCCAGGCCACCGCGAGGTGCGCCTCGATCGGCGGGAGGTCGAAGCCGGTGTCCGGGGTGCCGATGCGCGGCACGTCGATGGGCCCCTTGTAGAGGAACTGCAGCACGAACAGCGTCAGCATGACGACCGCGTTCACGCGCGTGAAGCGGAACTTGAGCAGGCAGGCGACGCCGTAGAGGGTCGTCGCGAAGGACAGGAAGATCTCCGTCCGGTGGAGCGGGTCCATCACGATGGGGGTCGGCTGCCCGACCGAGAGCGCGTAGGCGATGGGGATCATCGCCACGAGCGCGGTGAACTGGTTCACCGTCGAGCTCACCATGTTGAGGAGCGCCATCGGCGCGAGCTTCACCGTGCGTGACCAGTAGATGGCGGTCACCTTCTCCGGGAACTCGGTCAGGAACGGCGCCACCCACTGCACGAACGCGAACTGCGAGACGCCCATGGCGACGGCGACGTGCTCCATCGCGACGAGGAAGGGGTGCGCCACCGCCCACATGACGACGCCGCCGAGCGCGAAGAGGCCGATGAGCACCGCGCGCCGCAGCCACCGCCGCTCGAGCTCGACGATGAAGCGCGGTGGCGCGAGCAGCTCCTCCTTCCCCTCCTCCTCCTGGGCGGGCAGGCGGTTCAGGAGCCACAGGTAGCCGACGAAGGCGCCGCCGAGCACGGCGGAGTCGAGGAGCGTCAGCGTCTCCTTCCAGATGAGGACGAGGTACCAGCTCGAGGCGAAGAGGAGCGCGACGATCTCGATCGCGTGCTGGGAGCCGAGCCGGATCGCGTCGAGCGGCCGGCCGTGCTTCTTGCGGTGGTAGAAGTCCGTCACGAAGAAGATGAGCGGCCAGCCGAACCCGGTGAGGAGCCGGTTCGAGCCGCTCGCGTTCGCGAAGACGAGGTCCACCCGGCCGTCGCGCCCGGCCTGCCAGGCGATGACGGCCTCGACCATGAACTCGGGCACGACCTGCAGGAGCGCGATGAAGGCGACCGCGAGCCCCTGCGAGACGAAGAACTGCGCCGCCTCCGCCCCCCACGAGATGAGGAGCGCGGCCGCGACGACGGCGCCGAAGCAGAGCGGGGCCGTCAGCCCCGGGTGAAGCTCGGTCGCGCGGACGGCCAGGGAGGACGCGGCCGCGAAGAGCGCCAGGCCCAGGAGGAGGGCGACGACGCCGCGGTGCTTCGGGTTGGACACGCGCGCCAAGTAGCATGGCCGCGAAGCCGTCGCCAGCGGATGCGCCGTGCTACGTTTCGTCGCATGCAGGAAGGGAGCACCCACGTCGCCGCGCTCGCGGGGCTGGCCGTCGCCCTGCTCCTCGTGCGGGCGCTGGTGGCCGCCCTCGAGTCGGCGGTCGTGGCGGTGGGGCTGCCCCGCGCCCAGGCCCTGGCCGCCGCGGTGGGCGCCCCCCGGCGCGCCCGCGCCCTCGCCGGCCTCCTCGCCTCGCGCGAGGCGACCGGCGCGCTCGTGCGGGTCACCGACACGCTGACGGCGTTCGCGGCGGGGCTCGCGGCGGCGATCGTCGGCGTGCGGGCGCTCCCGGCGTCACCGGGGCTCGGCGCCGCGCTCGCGCTCCTCGCGGCGGCGTTCGTCTCGCTCCTCCTCGGCGCGGCCGGCCGCGCCCTGGGCGCCGCGCACGGCGAGCCGATCGCCCTCGCGCTGGCCATCCCCGCCCGCGGCCTCGCCGCGCTCGTGTCGCCGCTCGCGCAGGGCGTCCGCCGGCTGGCGCGCCTCCTCGCCGGCCGGCCCGGCGCGTTCGCGCTGCCGCGGCCGCCGCTCGCCGACGTCGAGCGCGAGCTCGCCGAGTACGCGAAGGGCGCCGGGACGCCCTCCGACCAGTCCACGAGCGAGCTCATCCAGGCCGTCTTCGAGTTCCGCGACAAGGTCGCCCGCGACCTCATGGTGCCGCGCACGGAGGTGGTGGCGATCGACGTGGACACCCCCGTCCCCGAGATCCTGCGGCTCCTGGCCGAGGAGGGCCACTCGCGGCTGCCCGTCTACCGCGAGAGCCTCGACCACGTGGTCGGGACGCTGCACGCCCGCGACCTCGTGCCGCTCCTGACGCACCCCGAGCTCATCGTGCTGCGCGACCTCGTGCGCCCGCCGCACTTCGTCCCGTGGTCGAAGCCGGTGGACCAGCTCCTGCGGGAGATGCAGAAGAACCACATCCACATGGCGGTGGTGGTGGACGAGTACGGCGGCGTCATGGGCATCTGCACGCTCGAGGACGTGCTCGAGGAGATCGTGGGCGAGATCGGCGACGAGTTCGAGGCGGAGGAGGGGAAGGGCGTCGAGGCGCACGCCGACGGGACCTACACCGTCCGCGCGGACACGCCCGTCGCCGAGTTCAATCGCCTCGCGGGCGGCGCGATGCCGGAGGACCAGCAGTACGAGACTGTGGGCGGCTTCCTGAACGCGCTCGCCGGCGCCATCCCCGTCTCCGGCGACCGCTTCTTCCACCGCGGGTGGCTCTTCACGGTGAGCGAGGCGACGCCGCGGCGTGTGCTCAAGGTGCGCGCCGCCAGGGTGAAGCGCCAGGCCGACCGTGACGCGCCGGCTCGCCCGCGTTAGAGGACGGGCATGTACGCGATCGCCATCATCCGCTACCGCAAGCCGCTCGAGGACGTGCTGAAGGTGATAGACGAGCACCGCGCCTACTCGAGGGAGCTGAAGGCGAAGGGCGTCCTGCTCGCCTCGGGCCCCTTCGATCCTCGCCACGGCGGCGCCTTCCTCCTGCGGGTGCCCGACGCGGGCTCCGACGCTGCGCTCTCGGCCGTGCGCGACGGCGATCCGTTCGTGAAGCACGGGGTGGCGCAGTACGAGCTCCTCCCGTGGGCGCCCGTCATCGGCAAGGACGAGCTCGATCGGCTGTAGCCCGCGGTCCCGCCCGGGAAGCGCGCGCGGCGCGGCGCGGCGCTATGCATCCGCCATGGCCAGGGCCGACGATCGCGTGCAGTGGAACCTCCACGGAGTCGAGGTGGGGATGGAGGTCGTCGACGCGCAGGGCAAGCCTCTCGGCAAGGTGACGCGCCTCGACCCCTGGGGCGTCGAGGTCGTGCGCGGCTTCTTCAGCCCCCGCGAGTGGGTCATCGGGTGGCACGAGGTCCTCGAGGTCTCGGGCGGGACGGTCCGCGTCGCTCGCAGCGACGACGATCTGCTCGAGCTCGCCACGGGCGGCCTCCCGCCGATCCTCCGGCGCGGGACGCCACCGCGCGAGGAGCCGCTCGATCCGCTCGCGCTCGACCGCCGCGGGCACGGCTAGCCGCTCGCGCACCGCGGCGGAGTGCAGGCGCCGTCGCAGGGGGCTCCCTACTGTTTGCGAAGGGGGTGCACCGACATGGTGGACCGGAATCGCATCCGCGAAGGGATGGTCGTCTTCAGCTCCGAAGGCGAGAAGCTCGGGAAGGTGCTGGTCTGCGACCGCGAGACGTTCGTCATCGAGAAGGGCTTCCTCTTCCCGAAGGACTACATCGCCCGCTACGAGGACGTGGCCGACATCGCCGGCGAGGACGTGAGGCTCACGCGCACGAAGGACGAGTTCACGCGCGAGGCCACCATGTCCGGCGGCAGGGTGGGTGAGAGCTCGATGCTGACCGGCGGCGGGAACGTCGGCGAGCCGGCGAGCGAAGCGGGCATCGCGACGTCCGGGCGTGCCGAGGCGCGCGAGGCCATGGCCGCGCGGCGGGAGGCGGAACGTCGCCACGCGGCGTTCGAACAGAAGCACGTCACCAGGCAGGCGGTCGATCTCGAGGCGCCGGGCGTGTACCCGGTGATCGACGAGGACGCGGAGACGAAGCCGAACCTCGGCGAGGACCCGGGCACCATCGCTCCGCGCCGCGACGAGGACGTGTAGAGAGGACGTGGAGATCGGACGCGCCAGGCCACGACCCCGGCGCGAAGGGCGTGGGCGAGCGGCGGTAAGCGACGGCCGGCGTTCAGCGGTTCATCACACCGGAACGAGCTTCACCTTCGTGTCGTAGAACGAGACGCTCCCGCCGACCTTGTCGATGAAGCACGTATTCTTGAGGTGCGGGTCGACCCACATCGCGGCATTCGCGTGGATGCCACCGGTGCGCTTCGGGTCCGCCTTCAGGACGGTTCCATCGACGACCATGTCCATCGCGCCGTCCGCCCAGTGACCGTGACCGAGTGTGAACGTGATGACGCCGGGGCGGATGCCCTCGATGACCGCGACCTTTCCGACCATCGCTCGTCTCTTGCCGTTGCCGAGGTCCCAGACGCCTTCCGGGTTCGTCGCCGACACGACCTTCACGAGCTGACCGGAAGCGAAGCCCAGCCGCCTGGCGTCGCTCGCGTTCATGATGATTGCATTCTCCGGCATGTGCAGCGTGAGGTACGGCTGGCTGATCGTCCGGGACTTCGTCATCCGAATGTCGCGATTCGTGATGAGGTGCAGGTCGTGCCCGGCTTCCAGGCTCTTCGTGTCGCGGCCGAGCGTGTCGGTGAGCGCCACGTACCGGGCGAGCCCGAAGTGGTGCTTGCCGGTGAAGGCGTCCGTCGCCTTCGCGGTCTTCTCCTGGTACAGGTTCAGGAGCTTCGCGTACTTGTTGGCGACCTGGTCGCCCTTGTACGACGCCTCCTGCGTGTCGAAGCGCCCGCCTCGCGTGAGCACCGTGACGACCTTCCGCCAGCTCGGGCCAGCGATGCGCTCCCAGCGCGCGGCGTCGAACACGTTCTTCGGCAGGTGACGCCGGCTCGCCAGGAACACCCGCAGGTCCTCGTCGCTGGCGTCCGCGACGGGCTTCCCGTCCGTCGCGACGTTCGCGACCAACCGGACGTAGAAGTCGTCGGGACGGGTGAGGTCCTGTCCGGGCGCGAGGCCGTCCTTGCCGAAGCCCGGAATGCCCAGCCGCTCCGCGAGCGCGAGCCACACCGCCTCGTACGAGATCGGCTGCGCCTCGCCGAAGACCTCGACGACCTCGTTCGGTGACGCGATGACGGGGTTTCGCACCGGCTGCACCTTCACCGGCATGTTCGGGTGCGAGCCCTGCATCTCCCACCGCTCGAGATAGTGCAGGTCCGGGAAGACGTAGTCGGCGTACATCGACATCACGCCTATCGTGATGTCGTTCGCGAAGTAGAGCGGGATCCGTTCGAGATCCTGCAACGCCTGGATGTTCGTGTGGCCGGCCGGGAGCGAGTACGGCGCTGCCGCCATGTACGAGTACAGGATCTTGATCGGATACGGATAGGCGTCCTGGATGGACGGGAGGATCTCCTGGTACACGTCGGACGAGAGCGGCCACCAGTTCCGCTTCGCGGGGTAGCCGTTGAAGATCGTCGACTCCTCGTACTTCACGTCGTGCCGGATGACCGACAGCCCGAACGCCTTGCCCGTCTTCGGGCTGAGCTTCTTCAGGCTGAACGGCTGGGCTTCCGCCTTCGTGCCGTCGACGTTGTACGTGGACGCCGCGATCATCCCTCCTGCCCAGTCGAAGTTGCCGATGAGCATGTTGAGGTTCATGAGCGACGAGATGTTGTAGAAGCCGTTGGTGTGCTGAGCGGGTCCGCGATGCACGTCGACGGCGGCCTTCTTGCCGTGCGAGGTGAGCTCGCGCGCGACGCTCTCGATGACCTTCGGCTCGATCCCGCAGATCTCGGCGTACTGCGCGATGGTCTTCTCGGCGGCGACCTCGCGCATGATCTGCAAGGCGCTCTTCACCCGGATCGCGCCCTTCTCCGCCGGGATCTCGGCGTCCACGAACAGCTCGCCCTCGACCGCTTCCTTCTCGTCGTTGGGGTCGAACGCGACGGGCTTGCCGTCCCTCATCACCACGAGGAGCTCGTACGGCGGGAGCTCCTTGCCTTCCTTGTCCTTGCGGATCTCGGGTGGCTTGAGGCCGATCTCCGACGCTCGCAAGAACGCGCCGGGCTCACCGTCCTTCCCGACCTTCACGAGCCACGGCCCGTTCGACCAGGTCGGCTCCTTGTCGGCCGTGGCCGCCGCCTTGTTGGCGTTGGCCAGGTACTTGGCGTCGAACCGCCGGTTCTCCAGGATCCACCGGGTCATCCCCATCGCGAACGCGGCGTCGGTGCCGGGCTTCACCGGAACCCAGCTTCCGGGCGCGCGCGACGCCAGCTTCGTGAAGCGAGGATCGAGGACGGTGATCTTGAGCGACCCGTCGGCGAGCCGCTCCGTGATGCGCGGGCTGCGGTTCGGCGGGCCGTAGTTCGCGTCGAAGAGGTTCGAGCCGACGAACAGCACGTACGCAGAGTTCTCCGCGTCCGCCTGCCAGTAGAACTTCTGCCCGTCCTTGAACCCATCCCCACCGTACTGCTCGCTGACCGCCTTGCAGGCGAAATACAGCGAGCCCTGGCACACGGTCGTGTGGCCGTGCGCGTTCGCGGTCCCGAACCCGTCGACGAATCGCTTGGCGAGCTCGGCGCGGCCCGCCTTCTTTCGCCCCCACATGTAGACGAACTGGTTGTTCTTCGGGCCGAAGTCAGGGTGATCGGGGTCGATGAGGACGCCGAGGTTCGCGGCGTGCTTCGCCTTGAACTCCTCGACCGTCATCTTCTTCTTGCGAATCTTCGCCACGTCCGCGCCCATGTCGTCGAAGATCTTGGGGTCCTTGAGCGCATGCACTTCCTTCAGCCCGGCGACGACGCGGTTCTCCTCGCCCGGGACGTGGGCGAAGAGCTTCCCGCCGTCGACGATCTCGTCGACGGCTTGCGTGAAGGGGATCGACGCCCACTTGTTCTCGCCGCGCTTCCCGACCCGCTTCAGCACCTTGCGGATGCGGTATGGATCGTAGGCACCCTGGTGCCCGGCCTGCCCCTTGGGGCAGATGGCGCCGTCGAGCTTCGCAGCGGCGGCGAGGCTCGCCGTCATGGGGAGGTGCGGGTAGAGCGCGAACGGGTTGTACGGGCTGCCGTCGACCTTGACGGCCACTCCGTCGAGCACCTTCACCTTGATGCCGCAGCCGGTGTTGCAGTTGAGGCACACGGTGTAGAGCGTGTTCTCGGCCTGCATGAGCTGGTATCGCTCGGCGTCGGTGAGCTCACCGGCTTCGGCTCGTGCGACGAGGGCGCGCGCGATGTCGAGCTGCGACGCGACGAGCGCCCCGCAGCCAGCGAGGGCGCTGTTCCGGAGGAACTCGCGGCGTGACGTGCCGTTCCGCTCATCCATAGATCACCTCCAGCTTCTCGTTCGCGACGTAGTAGACGCGTGGAGCGGTGCCCTTGGCGGCCTTCAGGATCTGGATCTTGCTGGCCCGCTTCACCTTCGCGATGAGGCTCTGCGGATCGCTCTCGTCGCCGAAGTAGCCGGTTCGCCCGACGCAGCTCGTGATGCACTGAGGGAGCATGCCGTTCGCGAGCCGATGCAGGCAGAAGTGGCACTTGCGCGCGTTTCCAACCGGGAGGTTCTTGCCGCTGCGCGGCCACTGCTTGCCGTATTCGTACGACGGCATCGTCTCGTACTTCTCCAGCTCCGGCGTGTCGTCGGAGTGGTAGGCGCCGGCGTCGAGCGTCCGGGCGCCGTACGGGCACGCCGGAACGCACTTCCCGCAGCCGATGCACTTCTCGTAGTTGATCGGCACCGTGCCGGCGCCGATGCCGGTCGTCTCCTTCCACGTCGCGCCGCCCTTCCCCTTCACGGGGCAGGCCGCGACGCACGGCGGCTTGTCGCACTGCATGCAAGGGCGAGGAATGAAGGTGCGCGAGACGTTCGGGTACTTCCCGCGCTCGTAGTCGTACACGGGCCGGTAGTAGAGCCGGGGTGGCAGCTTGTTCTCCGACACGCACGCGATGGTGCAGGCGTGGCAGCCGATGCACTTCCGCACGTCGAGGAGCATCGCCCAGCGCCGCTTCTCCGGCGGCTTCTCGAGAGCGCGCTCCAGATCTTCGTGCATCGTGACGAGGATGTCTTTCTCCATGGTCGTCTCCACGCGTCGCGCGCTCAGCGGTGACACGTCCCGCAGTCGTCCAGGCCCGCCGCGCGCTTCCCGTCGTGGCAAGCGCCGCAGGACTTCCCCTGCGCCATCTGCTTCATGGTCGTGTGCTTCGTCCGGGTGGTGTCGAGGTAGAGCTTGGAATGGCAGTCGCGGCAGCCGAGCTTCGCCTTCACGACGTGCGCCTCGTGACTGAAGACCGCATCGCTCGCCCGGTTCACCTTGAACTTCACGTCACCCCCGCCGACGACCGCGACGACGGGGGTCGCGACTGCGAGCAGAGCTGCGATCAAGAGCGTTCTCATGCCCGGATTCCCCCGGAGTGTTCGGTTTGTGGCCGAGCACGAAAGCACAACGAGCGGTCAGTCGGCTATGGACCGGTGTCGTCGACATTGCCGTCACAAAAGGAGAAGCGACGTCGGGCACGCTCCGCACCAGAACGCGCGTGTTGCGTGCCGCAAGGTACGCCTGCGCGCGTTCGTCGCTCGCTACACATTGGGCGCAGGAGGACGCCATGAAGCTCACGGTGCTCGGTACCCTTGGGACTCTCGCGTTTGCCGCCGCAGCGCGCGCAGGAGACGAGAAATCTCCAAGGAATGTGCAAGATCCACCCGGCCGGGTATCCGTGGACCAACCGGCGGGAGTCGCTTTCGACGACCGCGATACCGAGCGCGATACGACCGACCCCATGCACGGCTCCACGTACGGCGACCTTCGGAAGGCGCGCGTGATGGAGGTCGTCACAACCGAGCAGTCCCCCGCCGCCGTGCGACGCACGGCGGAGGCGTCGGGACCCGCCGCGACGGCTCCTGCGCCGACGCAAGTCTCGCGTCAGCCGTCCAGCGCACAGCCCCAGCCCGGACGCGACGTCCGTGCGAGCCAGGACGAGCCGACCCGGACATTGACAGGCACCCCGGATACCAGCCTCGGCACCGACATCGGCTACGGCACCGGGACGGAGCCAGAAACACGGCAAAGGTGAGGCGACGGCACGCGCTATCGGCGCAGGAGCTGCGTCAGCGCATCCCGCGTGAGGACGGTCGGACCTCGTTCAGACCCACGTTTCGCCCTTTTCGACCGCCGCGGTGGGGGGCTGGGGGGAGCTGCGCTCGCTCCCCCCAGCTGAGGTCGAGCTACGCGAAAGCGCAGCTCGACCGGAAATCGCTCTGACTCGCCGAGAACTGCGTTTGCGAGCACGAGAAACGGCGAAAGGCGAGTCAGTTGTGGCACCGGCTGAGCCGACCCGCGTCGGATGAAACGGGGTAGGCTCGCGGTGCGTGGCCGGCACCGAGGTCGATCGTTCTGTGGTGCGCAAAGCCCGTGAGTCAGTTGGACCCGGAGCCCTCGAGCACCCCATCTTGCGCCACGGGCAGCGATGCCCCGGAGCGCGACTTCTAGATTTCGAAGACGTGGGCTCCTCGCCGGCGGCGCAGTGAGGAGGGACGACAAATGGAAGTGCTTCACCCGCGATGCGCAGGCCTCGACGTCCACAAGGACACGGTCGTGGCCTGCGTCCGAATGCAGGAGGGGCCAGCCGCTCGGCACGTCGTCGAGACGTTCGGCACCACCACGAAGGATCTGCTGGCGCTCTCCGACTGGCTCGGGGAGCACGGGTGCACGCACGTCGCGATGGAGGCGACGGGCGTCTACTGGAAGCCGGTTTGGCACGTGCTCGAGGAATCCTTCGAGCTGGTGCTCGCCAACGCGATGCACATCAAGAACGTCCCGGGGCGCAAGACCGACGTCAACGACGCGACTTGGATCGCCGACCTGCTCGCGCATGGGCTCATCCGCGCGAGCTTCGTGCCGCCGACGGCGATCCAGGACATGCGGACGCTCATGCGCACGCGCAAGCAGCTCGTGCGGGAGCGGGCGCAGCACGTGCAGCGCCTCCAGAAGACGCTCGAAGACGCCAACATCAAGATCGCCTCCGTCGTCAGCGACATCACCGGGACGAGCGGCCGGGCGATGTTGCGCGCCCTCATCGAAGGCGAGACGGACCCGGAGCGGTTGCTGGCGGTGACGACCGGCCGGCTGCGCGCCGATCGCAAGACGCTCGCCGAGGCGCTGCGCGGACGGATTCGGGCACCGCACCGTTTCCTTCTCAGGCTCCATCTCGAGCAGATCGAGGCGCTCGAGAAGGCGGTCGACTCGGTCGACACGGAGGTGGGCGCCGTCCTCGAGCCCTTTCGCGCCAAGGTCGCCCGCCTCGTGACTATGCCCGGCATCAGCGATGTCGCCGCGCAGGTGCTGGTGTCCGAGGTTGGCGTCGACATGAGCCGCTTCCCGACGGCCGGACACCTGGTCTCGTGGGCCGGGCTCTGTCCCCGGAATGACGAGAGCGCAGGCAAGCGGCGCTCGACGCGCGTACGGCAAGGGGCGCCATGGCTCAAGGCCACCCTCGTTCAGGCAGCGTGGTCGGCAGCGCGCGCTAAGACCGGCTACCTCAGGGCGCAGTTTCTCAGGCTCAAGAGCCGCCGCGGACCGAAGAAAGCGATTCTCGCTGTCGCCGCCTCGATGCTCACGGCCGCGTACTACATGCTGCGCGACGACGTCGACTACCGCGATCTCGGCACCGACTACTTCGACCGCATCGACAAGACCAACGCTGCCGACCGGTTGGTACGCCGGCTGCGAAACCTCGGGTTCCAGGTCGAACTCAAGGCCGCCTGAGCGACGAGTTTCCTTCTAGAGCACCGCGTTGAAAAGCCATCCAACCGCCAGGATCCCGGTCGCCACGACGCCGACGAACGCCGCGATGAGCGTCGGCCGGAGCACCTTCCGGAGGATGATGATCTCCGGGAGCGAGAGCCCGATCACCGCCATCATGAATGCGAGGACGGTTCCGAGGGCCGCACCCTTTCCGAGCAGCGCCTCGACGACCGGGATGATGCCCGCCGCGTTCGAGTACATCGGCACACCGATGAGCACCGCCGCCGGGACGGACCACCACGCCGACTTGCCCATGAAGCTGGCGAGGAGCCCCTCGGGGACGTAGCCGTGTATGCCGGCGCCGGCGGCGATCCCCGCCATCACCCAGGGCCAGACCTTCCCGACGACGTCCTTGACGCCCTCGATGCCCTTCTCGACGCGCCCGGTGAACCCGAGCCGCTCCTGCTCCACGCCGGCGCCGGCCTTCATCGACTCGTACACCCACGACTCGACGTGCCTCTCCAGCTTCATGCGGCCGAGGACGAATCCCGACACGATGGCGATGGTGAGCCCTGTGACGAGGTAGAGGGCCGCCACCCTCCAGCCGAACAAGCCGAAGAGCAAGACGAGCGCGACCTCGTTCACCATCGGTGCGGAGATGAGGAACGACAGCGTCACGCCGAGCGGGACCCCGGCCTCCACGAAGCCGAGGAAGAGAGGCACCGCCGAGCAGGAACAGAACGGCGTCACGATGCCGAGCGATGCCGCGAGCACGTTTCCCACCGACTCGCGTCTTCCGGCGAGAAGCGCGCGCGTCCGCTCGGCCGTGAAGAATGACCGCGCGATCGCGATGAGGAACACGATCAGCGTGAGGAGCAGCAGCACCTTCGGCGTGTCGTACAGGAAGAATGCAACGCTCTCGCCCAGGTGCGACCCCGGCGCGAGCCCGAGGACCCGAAACGTGAGCCACTGCGACAGCGGGTGGATGGCGCTGTAAGCAGCGATCCATGCGGCAAGAGCCAGGGCCAGCGCGAGCATCGTGTTCACGCTGCTGCGCGCAAGCGGCGGCGCGCCTCGAACGGATCCCGGCTTCGTGCAGCACGCTGGTCCGGGGGTGGTCTGGACGACGGGAAGGCTCATGACGAGTTGTCTATCGCATAAAGACGATAAGCAGGCCATCGGTGAGTGCGTCGTGTTGTCGCAGCACGGCACACGCGGTCAGCAAGTCATGCAGTAACGGAGGTGCCGTGCCCTGTGGCACGTGGTGAGCGGGCCATCGTACAAAGACGAATCGCGGAGCGTTCGCGAAGGCCGGTGACATCGAGGTGATGCACGAGAGGCGGATCACCGCCTTCATCCCTGGGTCACGAAGCGCTTGGTTCGACGACGAGGCTCGCGGCGAGCGACCTCCTCCAGGAGGGTCGTTCGGAGTGTTTGCCTTTTCGATCTCGCTTCCGTATGCTGCCGATATCTTCGCAAGATCTCGTGATCACTCGACGATCTTGCGGGGCGCGCGACGGGGCGCCGGTGCGGTGGGGACAGGTGGTCGGGTAGGTGGTGGAGGTGGGGGTGAGCGGGAGTCCCGAGGAGCTGCTCCGGAGCGCGCTCGAGAAGGTCATCTTCTTCGAGTGCAGGGTCGCGAGCCTGGACAACGAGCTCGACGCGGCGCGGTCGAACGCGGCGCGCGCGCGCGAGGAGGCTGGCGCCGCGCGCCGGCGCGAGACCGAGCTCGAGACGCTGCTGGCGCAGGCGCGCGGCGAGCAGTCCTCGGCCGTGGCCCACAACGCCGAGCTCATGGAGCGCGTTCGCCTGCTCGAGCGCGCCCGCGTCGCCGGCGCGCCGGCAGAGGAGGGCGAGGCGCCCGGGAGCGAGGACGACCTCGCCGGCTTCATCTCCGAGCTGCGCGCCGAGATCGAGGAGCTGCGCGCGTGGAAGAGCGCCGCGATCGTCTCTGGCGTGAAGATGGATCCCATTCCCCCTCCCCCCGCGAGAGCGGGGGGAGGGTCGGGGAGAGGGGCCGTTCCCCTGCCAGCGATGGCCTCGAGCTTCGGCGACGCCGGCCGCTTCGGCGTCTCGCGCGAGGAGGCGCGCGCGCTCCCCAGCTTCTCGACGCGATCGGAGCGCGTGCTCTACGAGGCGTCGCTCGACGACCTCGGCGCCGCCGATCCCGGCCGCCGCCGCCGCGCGGCCGACGGGCTGCGCGTCCTCGCCTCGCGGGGCGCCGCGCCGCTCGTGGCGGCCGCGCTCGGCCGCGAGCGCGACGCCGAGGTGAAGGTCGCGCTGCTCGGCGCGCTGGGCGCGCTCGCGGAGTCGGGCGCGGCCGACCTCGCGCTGCGCGAGCTCTCCGACGGGCGTCCCCACGTGCGCGCCGCGGCGCTCGAGGCGGCGAGCGCGCTCGCGA
>WNGE01008755.1_pt1 | contig 23117 bp, 20 predicted proteins | sample 5400651 | NCBI WGS metagenome assembly WNGE01 (sample SAMN13153370, study PRJNA577476) | soil metagenome | isolation source: 60 cm soil or saprolite under grassland replicate 2 | place: USA:California | collected 2016-06-15
GTAGCATAGTCGTCGTTGCTGAAGAGGACAAACATTATCTGTTGCAGGCCAGTCGGTTTCTTAATGTGTTCTATGGCCGTTTGCAGCGCAATTTGCGCGGCTTCTTTGATAGGATAGCCGTAGACTCCGGTGCTGATCGATGGGAAGGCAATACTCGTCACGTGGTGCTGCTCAGCCAGGTCAAGACACGTCTGGTATGCACTGGCGAGAAGACGTGCGGCATCCTGGTGATGTCCATAGATAGGACCAACCGCGTGGAAGATGTACTTCGCTTTGAGCCGTCCCGCTGCAGTTGCCACTGCGCTTCCCGTGGGACAGCCACCGATCTTGCGACACTCTTCCATAATAGTCGGACCACCAGCACGATGAATTGCACCGTCAACACCGCCTCCTCCGGCCAGTCCCGAGTTTGCTGCGTTGACGATAGCATCAACCTGTACATCTACGATATTGCCGCGTAACAGGATAAGCGTGGTACCATTAAACTTGTAGGTTGACATAACTATTTCCATTTCATATCTCGTTATTGTGTGTATCTTGAAATATTATACGCTATAGTCAGAAGAAGATACCAGAGCGAGATCGTCCGATCCTGGAAGGAAAAGAAGGTGGCGCGTCTCGTAGAGAGTTATATGTGTAGCATAGCCCTCGTGAGCATCAGCAAGGAGATAGAAGGGCTACCCTGAACTCATGCCTGATGAGGGACTATGCAAGTTGGCAGTGAGGAATATATCACTACGAACTACTTCTTGACAACGGCCTCTGAAAGTTCTTTGCCAGGGAAGAAGCGCACACGTTCTTTCGCGGGCACCTCGATGGGTTGTCGGTCGCGTGGATTGACCCCCTTACGAGCTGCGCTCTGGCGTACTTTGAAAGAACCAAAGCCCACTAAACGCACCTCATCACCATTTTGAAGTGCCTCACGGATGGCATCGAGAGTTGCCTCCAGCACTTCAGCTGCTTGCTTTTGGGATAGTTTCGCCTGTTTGGCAATACGCTTGGAAAGCTCTTGCCTACCGATGGTATTGGAAACACTTTTTTCGGTCTCGGCCATAGGTTCAGAATCCTCCTTGCAACAATCAATATATGTCGCTTTTCGTCCCAATGTTCTATTGTTGGGCCTGTAGAGCGGCATTACAACCTCCTGCCGATAGGAGTATAGCATGTGAATTTAAGAAATACAAGCATACCACTATGCCTCAATAGCTGGTATAGAGGACGAATCCGCTCTACAGGCCGATTTAAACCTATCGTGTAGGTAGAAAAATGGCTTTGCAGGCTAATCGACCAGACATTGTTTTTTTATCATACAATTGAGTAAAGAATGATTCCGTCTTTTGTATGACGCTGCTCAACTCGCCCTTTAAAGCGTAAATATTCAAGGTGCGATAGTACTTCCGCGACTGCCATACGTCGTGCTTCATCGCTATTGAGTACACGGTTTTTGAAGAGCTGACTCGTTAGCTGATTGGCATGTTGTGGTCCCGCTTGCAGCAGATTCAGAATCTGTTGCAGGCGCTCCTTGTGATGTGCAGCGATCTCGACGGTGCGTCCTACCAGATCTGCAAAAGGTTCGCCGTGTCCGGGCAATACAATACTTGCTGGCAACGTTGCAACTTTATGTAAAGACTCAAGATAATCGCCCAGAGGATTCTCGCGGTCCTTTTTTGACCAGTCAGAAGTAAAGTGTTGCTCCATCTATTGCAATATTCTGAGAAAGTACCATGTTGTAGTATCCATAACCTGGAAGTTTTATACTAGAAGGGGTATTGTAAAATTGTTGGTTAGAAGGGATTTTTAAGAGTGTTTTACAGAAGAAAGGTCTTACTTGCTCTTATTGAAGCTTTTGGCGGTTCACTGACAACAACAGACTGTCACAACCTGCTCATGCTCTTTTGTCGGAGTAGAGGTAGGCATGATTATGATTTTATTCCGCATGAGTATGGTGCCTTTAGCTTTCTGTTGCAGCAAGATCAGAAGCGTCTCAATACTCTAGGTCTTCTTATCTCTGAGGATAGTTTTCAGCTTTGTCATCCACAGTCATTTCTTGGACAACTATCGTTAGAAGATTGTATCGCTTTACATGCATTTGTGCAGGAGATTGGTAATGTGCGGGGGGACATGCTGATGCTCAAAGTCTATCTAGAATACCCCTATTATGCTTTTCGGAGTAAAAATGCCTCTTTTTTATTAAATTCTGTTGAATATGACTGCGTTTGTCAAGCACTGCATGCTGGTAGAACACCTGCATTGTTTACGGTTGGGTATGAAGGATTGTCAATAGATGCTTACTTGAATATCTTACTTGCGAATAATGTTACTGCTCTATTGGATGTACGGAAGAATCCGATCTCGCGTAAATATGGTTTTTCCAAAACAAAGCTTACCGAATTTACACGGGCAGCGGATATCTCATACTTTCATATCCCAGAATTAGGCGTGCCATCCACATTAAGACAAGACTTGAATAGTGTGTCAGCATATCAAAATTTATTTGAGTATTATGCTTCTCAGATCCTACCGCAGCAGCAAGAAGCTATTGAGTGCCTAAAAAGTATTGTACAAGAACAAGGACGTGTGGCCCTCACATGCTTTGAGGCAGATCATCAGTTTTGCCATCGTCACAAGATCACCGAGTACCTGGTTAATGATCCAGTTTTTACTATTCCCGTATATCACCTTGATAGTAGCTATACATTTGATTATTGTATAGGGTATACTACTGGTAACGATCCTGTTCTTGTCTATGCAGGAAATACTTTGAAAGCATCGTAGTCATCGTTGAGTGGTAGTTGATTAACAACTGGTTGGAGATGGTGTGATGTATCTGCCGAACGAAATTCCCTCTGCTCGTGTCTTGATAACTGTTAAGACATATCCATTGCCCTCAAACAAATATGAAGAGTTAGTCTGTACCGCGGGATTGTTGTCTGATGGAAAATGGATAAGAGTTTATCCTGTACCGTTTAGAACATTGTCGTATGAGCAACAGTATAAGAAATATCATTGGATTGAACTTAATCTTGTGCGTAATAGCAAAGATTTTCGTCCAGAAAGTTACCGTCCACGTGCCGGATTGGATGAAGATATACGGCAAACTGGGAGGATCGACACTGCTAATGAATGGGCACAACGCAAGGATTATGTTTTCAAAGAAGTCTTTGACTCGATGAGCGAACTGATTAATCTTGCCAAAGGCGAAGAGAAAAAATCCCTTGGAACGTTAAAACCAGCGGAGATCATTGATTTTGTGATTGAACCAGATGAACGAGAGTGGAAACAGGAGTGGCTCACTCAACTGCGACAATATCACCTGTTTGACCTTGATGAAAAAGGGCAGGGGAAGGAACGCTCTGTTGTTCGCAAGTTACCTTACAAGTACTTCTACAAGTTTGTTTCTAAGGGGGATACAAAGCCACGGACTCTAATGATTGAAGACTGGGAATTGGGAGCACTCTACTGGAATTGTGTTCGTCAGGCTGGCGGTGATGAGAAAGAAGCGAATCGCCTTGTACGTCAGAAGTATTTTGACGAGTTTCTGGCTAAGAAAGATTTACATCTGTTTCTGGGCACAACGAAGCAGTACCATGGCGTTGCCCCGAATCCGTTTGTGATTATTGGTGTGTTCTATCCTCCAAAACCGAAGAATCCTGAGCAAGAGTCTACTCAACAACTAACATTGTTTTAAAGCATCTCTAAAAGCAAGGTGACCACAATATCGGCCAGCCAGGAATTGTGGTCGCTTGTGGTCTAATAAAGGACAAATAGCTACGCGACGCTTCTTATAGTGTGGATAATGTAGGATTACAAGTGGGAAAGTATTCCTAATATCCTGGCTAAAAATCTCTCTACGTATCGTAGAGATTTCTTAACCTCACATGAATAGATCATCTTCACTCCAGTCTCTAAAACCCCCTTTTGTCTGAGAAATTGATCCAGCTTTACATATTAGATAACAAGGTTTTGCACCTGTAATAGTTTAGGCAGTTCAAGCTTATTTCGTCTCAAATGTCATCTCAAGTCTATCGAGTTTACTTTGCTGTTTGCTGTATTCGAAATTTATACACAGGTTACAAATATTCTGCAAGAAAAAAATCACAGGCCCGTAAAACTCATTCTGCATTCATGCATCTTTGTATATCAAGAGTTATCCACAAGTTATCCACCAACCTGCGAAAAATTGGTGGATAACACTCTTTTCCCATTGCTTTAGAAATGTTACAATGAGGTGGGGCAAAGTGGGGCGTTTTGGTGAACCAAATGGTGGGGGGGAAAATCGGTGAATGGTACCAGGATAAGGGAGAAATTCCTGGTTGTTTCACAAGGGGCCACCGCATTGGCTCAAGATTAGAAGAGGCGCAATGTTTCTTGGCGAGTATGAACATACGATCGACGCAAAAGGGCGCATGGCGGTTCCGGCAAAGTTCCGGGCACAGATGGACCGCGGCGCTGTCATTAGTAAAGGTATGGGAACCTGCCTGTCGGTCTATACGATGCAACGCTGGGAGCAGAAGTCGGATGAACTGGTGGCGGGGAAGGCGAGTGATGACTTGCGCGACTTCGAGCGACGGATCTATCCAAGTGCCAGTGAAGTGGAACTGGACGCGCAGGGACGCATTGTTATTCCCGCCAGGTTACGGGCCTATGCAAGTCTGGGTGCCGAGGTGACGATTGCGGGCGTACGGGATCACTTTGAAATCTGGGATCGCACGGCATGGCAGACCTATCAAGAGCGACTAGACGTCGAGGGGAGCACAATTCCCTTCTAAAATATAGAGTTCACTATTCATGAGTATAGAGCAGACACAGCATGTGCCGGTGATGCTGGACGAGGTCTTGAAGTTTCTTCAGCCTCGGCCCGGTGGCCATTATATTGATGGCACGTTAGGTGGAGGAGGACATACCCAGGCTATCCTTGAGCGTTCAGGGCCCGATGGTAAAGTGTTGGGTATTGATGCTGACGCTCAGGCGCTGGCACGCGTGGGGGCACGGCTCTCAACATTTGTAGACAATGGACGATTGCTGCTGGCACAGGGCAATTTTGCAGATCTGGCTCGTCTCGTAGACGAGACCTGGTCTGGCTCTGTACAGGGAATTTTGCTCGATCTGGGGTTCTCATCGGACCAGATGGAAGATCCACAACGTGGGTTCTCCTTTACTACCGATGGCCCTCTAGATATGCGGCTCGATCAATCACTGGCAGTTTCGGCTACTGACCTGGTAAATACTGCTAGTGAAGAGGAACTGACAGACATTTTCTGGCGCTATGGTGAAGAGACACGTTCCCGCCAGGTGGCAAGACGCATTGTGCGCGAACGTACAAAGGGTGCCATTACCCGGACAAAGCAACTGGCTGCTCTGGCATCCGCCGGAGTTCCATACAAGCCTGGGGCAATCCACCCGGCCACGCGTGTGTTTCAAGCGTTGCGTATCGCGGTGAATTCCGAATTGGAGCGGCTGACAACAGTGCTCCCACAAATGGTTGATGTTTTACAGGCAAGGAGAACGACAGGCGAAACGAACATGGAGGGAGATGGAAGAATGGTGATCATCGCTTTTCATTCTTTGGAGGATAGGATTGTTAAAGAGTTTATGCGGCGGGAAGCGACGGATTGTATCTGTCCCCCGCATATTCCTGTCTGTGTCTGTGGACATAAAGCGAGTCTGCGTATCTTGACGCGGAAGCCTGTGACACCGACTGTCCAGGAGATTGAGCAAAATCCTCGGGCCCGCAGTGCAAAACTGCGAGCCGCTGAAATAGTTGTTGCTTCGTAGTGCGTCACGTTGATGAGCATGCAAATGAGAATTCAGCATCTCGAAGGAACACAGCTTATGAATGGCCTGAAAGAGCAGAAAAGTGCTTCGCAAGCAGCACCACAAAGAACGAGACTGGCTGCCAGGCGACGCCGACAACTTTACCCATTCTTTTTCCACATGGGTCCGGTCGCGTTGTGTATCACCAGCGTGCTCTTAATCGGGTTAATGGCTGTACTCTATCTGAGCCAGGTCAGCCAGGCCGTCTCTGACAATCAGCAATTGCAGAATATTACTGCGCAACAGGTTTCTCTGAAGAGACAGAACCAGGACCTGGTGGATACTATTGCCCAGGAACAATCGCCTGCGTATATTGCCAATAATGCAAGCAAACTTGGACTAGTCCTTGCTGATCCCAAAACGATACAGATACTGATTGTTAAAAATCTTTTACCTTTTGTAGATAATAGGCAGAACTTTCGACCGTAAATTGTCTAATGGAAAGAGGAGCCAGTAGATGAGTGTAGCCCTGCAGCGAGCACGTAACCGGCAGATGATCATCTTTTCTTTGGTCTGCGTTGGGATGCTGGCCCTATTAGGACGGCTCTACTACTGGCAGGTGATACGTTCTGGCGATCTTTCGCAACAGGCGGCTAGTGAACATATCCAGAACCAGATAGTAAATGCGCCACGGGGCTATATCTATGATGCACAGGGACGTATTCTTGCGACAAATGTAGTACGCGACGACGTTTATATAGAGCCGATCCAGTTTGCAACCGACTATACAAGTGATAATGCTCAGGCTGAACTCACACTGTTGACTAGTAAGCTGCACCAGGTTCTGCCGCAACTCTCGGAGGAGAAAATCAAACAGCTCTTTAACTCGCATGTAGCGACGGTACGTATCGCGGGACCAATTGAGCCAGCACAAAGTCAACAGTTACGCAACCTGCAGCTTCCAGATACTTTTCTGGAACCACGTACCCTGCGTGTCTATCCCGATGGTGATCTGGCTGCGCAAGTACTGGGCTATGTACAGGAGGACCAGGGAGGCGTCTACGGAATTGAGCAAAAATATAATGCACTGCTGGCTGGTAAGCCTGGCAGCTTGACTGCTGAGACTGATCTGACAGGTAATCCTCTGACGGTAGGAGCGAGCTCACGACAACAGGCTATTCCGGGCGCGAACCTGATGCTGACAATTGATGGCTCTGTTCAGTATACGGTGCAGCGTGAACTGGCTGCTGCGATAACGAAGTTGCAGGCTCAGAGTGGGACCGTTGTTATATTAAATGCTCGTACCGGTGCAGTGGTGGCGATGGCCGGAGAGCCAACCTTTGATCCTAACAACTACGGCGCTGCTGCCAATAAAATGGGTTGTATTGGGACAGAGGAAGTGTACTTTAATCCGGCTCTCTATTGCGCGTATGAGCCTGGCTCGACAATGAAGTCGGTCACTATGGCAGCGGCGCTTGACCAGAGCCTGATCACGCCCGACACGACGCTCAATGATCCGGGTTACATTAACTTTAATGATGGTACACCTGCTGTTACAAACTGGAACTATCAAGGGTATGGTGTGGAGTCAATGACACAGGTGTTAGAGCACTCTGCTAATGTTGGTGCGGCCTATGTGGCGCATAACATTTTGAAGGCCGATCGCTTCTATCCCTACCTGCAGCGTTTCGGCTTTGGACAGAGTACCGGCCTGGAAGATCCCGAGGCATCAGGCTCGTATCGTAATCCAGCATCTCCAGATTGGTCACCGAGCGATCTGGCACGGCAGGGGTTTGGACAGAGTATTCTGGCGACTCCGCTGCAAATGGCAATGGTCTATCAGGCGATTGCAAATGATGGCGTTATGATGCGGCCTTACCTGGTAGCTTCTGTTGACAACAACGGGCATACAGTGACGACACAACCACAGGTCAGGCAGCGCGTGATCAGCGTACAGGCGGCCGAGTCGCTGAAAGGCATGCTGGTAAGTGCAGCTAATTTTAATAAACAGGCAACATTTCCAGGCTATAGCGTTGCGGTAAAGACAGGGACGGCCACGACGCAAGGTATCCCAGAAGATCAGACGGTGGCATCGATGGTAGGATTCTTACCCGCATCAAATCCACAGTTTGTGATCCTGGTGAAATTAGATCGGCCACAGGTCACTATCTTTGGTGGTACGGCAGCGGGTCCTTTGTGGAAAACTCTTGCCGAACAATTGATGTGGCATTATAACGTCCCGCCCGACCAATAGTAATGTAAAAGCGTGTGGAAGTGGTAATGCGTGGGGAATATCGCATCAAGAAGGTATACTATGCAACAAGAGAATAAAGACACACGGCGTCTCATTCAGTCGCCACTAAGCGATGTATGGCAGGAGCTCCTGGGAGGCAATCCCATTGAGGTGAAGGCCCCGCTAACTCCCACTGAAGCGCTAATACCAACGCTTGAGAGTGATCCCTGGAGTGCGTTATTACATGCAAACGGTGTTGAGATTGTTGATCTGCAACAACTACGATTGCATATGAGCGATAAGGATCTTGAACAGGTGCTGCAAATTATGCAGGAACATTCTGTTCAAGATACGAACAATAACACTGGTTCAGGTGATTTGTAGAAAGTATACTCGAAAAAATGTTCTATGTCAAGTGAAGAAGACAGGCGTGCATGCTACGAGATAGGCTGAGACAAGGATATAATGTGGACGAACGAGTGGCTAGAGGAAGACACAGGAGTGAGCTTTCTCCTCCTGTCATGCGTTCCCCTGCGCTAGAGTCTGCTGAACGCCAGGAGCAACAGGCAGAAAAGGGCGTAAGACGATCCCTGCCTGCGAAAAAGGTGGCACCTCCTCGTAATGCCGGGATGAGCTATGCTGCACAGGATACGCTGGTGCGTCCGGCGCGCAAGAGCTTGCCGCCTCGTGGCAGTCGCCCTGGAGTCGCAGCCTGGACTGCCGAAAAGCGACGCACCGGGTTGACTGCGAGTTGGCGCCTGCGTTCAGTTGAGACTCCTACACCTCCCACGCTACCGAGTACACCAGTACAGGTGATTAGCTCTGAGGAACAGAAGAAGCTTACTGAACTGGAGATGCGCCTCCCGCGCGTGGCAGGCAAATTTGACGCCTGGCTGCTTACAACAGTGTTGGCGTTGTTGTGCATTGGTCTGGTGATGGTCTATAGCGCAAGTTCATTCCTGGCTGCACGTTACTATGGTGATGCTTCTTACTTCTTCCAGAAGCAACTCGTATGGGCATTACTTGGTGTAGTTGTAATGATAGTGACTATGCGTATAGACTATCGGCAATGGCGACGCGTCTCCTTGATTGGTATGATAATTGTGCTCCCGTTGCTTATTGTTGTTTTAGTAATTGGTACGAATGCGTATGGAGCTTCCCGCTGGCTGGGCTTTGGCTCGTTCTTCTCGTTTCAGCCGAGCGAGCTTACCAAGCTGGTGCTGGCACTCTATATCGCCGACTGGCTGGCGCGTAAAGGGAAGCAGGTAGGAACGTTTCTGTACGGTCTTGCTCCATTTGTGATCCTGGTAGGGCTGATCCTGGGGCTGGTACTGCTAGAAAACGATATGGGGACTGCGATCATTATTGCGGGACTTGCCGGAGTCATGTTCTTTACAGCAGGGGCTAATATCATACAGTTTTTGCTGGCCCTGGGCTGCGGCGGGTCAATTTTCCTGACACAGGCATTGCGGGGCTATCGGTACTTCCGGCTGATGGGGTTTCTGGACCCATTTAAAAATGTCACAAGTATCAATCTGCAACTCTATCAGTCTTTGTTAGCTTTGGGATCGGGTGGCTGGTTTGGTCTTGGATTGGGGGCAAGCCGCCAGAAGGCAGGCTATCTACCATTTCCCCAGGTTGACTCAATCTTTGCCATTATTGGCGAGGAGCTGGGTTTTATTGGCTGTACAGTTATTGTCATATTGTTTCTGGCTTTAGCGTTTCGCGGCTTCCGGCTGGCGAGGCGTACGCAGGACATCTATGGCGCTCTACTGGCAACCGGTATCACTACCTGGCTGATCTTACAGGCAATGATCAATATCGGATCGACCACCGGTTCGATCCCTTATACAGGAGTGCCGCTACCGTTTATTACTTATGGTGGCTCTTCGTTGGTCATTACTATGGCCGCTGTGGGAGTGTTGCTAAATATCTCGCGCTACATTCAGGAGCCAGAGAATCCAGCACTCTCAAGGCGTACTATAACGAAAACCATCAAAAAGAAAGCGTGAGGCCCATGAACGTTAGCTTCTGGGTGGTCGCAGGGGGAGCTCCCAACCCATTGGGGATTGAAATAAATAACGACAGAGGAAACGTATGCGGGTTCTAATATCGGGCGGCGGCACTGGCGGTCATATCTATCCGGCACTTTCGGTGGCGACGCAGTTACGAGATGTATATAAAGCTGATATTCTCTACCTTGGTAGTGATGACGGCTTAGAGACAGAGCTGATACCAGCTGCAGGTTTGCGTTTTGCGCGGATCAAAGCTGGCAAGCTACAGCGTTTTATCTCCTGGCGCACGGTGACTGGCGTTGCACGTGTTCCGGTTGGTATGACGCAGGCGGTAAGCATTGTACGAAATTTTCATGCTGATGTAGCATTTACCAGCGGCGGCTATGTAGCAGTCCCGGCAGGACTTGCTGCCAGACTTAATGGTGTGCCGCTCTTAATGCATCAACAGGATGTGCCGCCCAATCTGTCGAACAGGCTCTTAGCACCACTGGCAACGCGCATTTCAGTTGCCTTTGCCGATTCGTTACGCTACTTTCCTATGGACAAGACGGTACAATCTGGCAATCCTGTCCGGCAGGCGATCCTGGATGTGCAACAAACAACGCCCCAACAGGCGCGTGTAACTCTTGGCTTTGCACCAGATCTGCCGCTCCTGCTGGTGACGGGAGGAAGTCAGGGCGCACGCCATCTTAATCAGACCGTGTGCCGTGCCCTGCCAGGCTTGCTCACGCCAAGAACCTTTTTAAGGAGACGCACGAATTATCCGAGGGCATCCTGGCAAACTTGCCCGAGGAGGAGAGGCAGCGCTATCGACTAGTCCCATACATGGATGCGGAGATGCCGGTGGCTTTGCAATCAGCTGAGATGGTCGTCTGCCGCGCTGGAGCTGCTACGCTTAGTGAACTGGCTGTATTGGGGAAGCCCAGTATTCTGGTACCACTACCACCAGCTATAGGCAATTCTCCGCAGGAGGCAAATGCTGCTATGTTTGGACGTAAGCAAGCGGCGGAGATAATTCGTAACGATGATTTGAAACCCGAAGTTCTTCTAGAACGTGTAATAAGTAATTTTACATCTTATGTCAAGTTGAATACGATGGCAGAGGCTGTCAGGTGTCTGGCGAAGCCCAGTGCTACGCAAGATATTGTCGAAACTATTGTTAAGATGGCGCAAGAGCATGGCGTAAAAGTACCGAAGCACGAGGTTACAAGCAGTTGAGGAAGTCACACTTGCATTTCATGGGTTTAGGCGGGCAAGGTATCTCCGCGGTGGCGCAGATGGCGCTTATGCGTGGAGATGTAGTAACGGGCTGTGATCGCCAACCCTCGGCAACTACGCGTGCTTTAGAGCTTGCAGGGATAGCGGTGCAGATTGGTCATAGTGCGGATCACCTTGCGGACGTTGATATGCTGGTGATCAGCCCTGCTGTGACAGCACTTAATCCAGAGAATCCAGAGTTGCTGGAGGCCCAGCGCCGTGGCATCCGGGTCTGTACCTGGCAAGAACTGCTCGGCTCTCTAATGCAGCAGAAATGCGTTCTCTCGATCTCCGGTGTGCATGGCAAGGGAACGACGACGGCTATGCTCTCGTTGATCCTGGTCGATGCCGGGCTGGACCCGACCTGTGAGATTGGAGCTGTCGTGCCTCGTTTCGGAGCGAATTATCGCCTGGGCAATGGTCAGTACTTTGTGAATGAGGCCGATGAGTTCAATCACAATTTCTGGCACTACCATCCGCGTGTGGCCGTGGTGACATCGATAGAGTTTGAACATCCGGAGTTCTTTGCCGACTATGAGGCATTTCTGGCGGCTTTTGAGCACTTTATTCGTGGCATGGATCTGCAAGGGGACTGGCCAGTGCCCCCAACGCTGATTCTGAACGCGAACAGTCCAGGCTGCCTGGAATTGCGTGCTCGTCTCGTCGATTGGCCGGGCGATATTGTTACCTATACAGTAAATGAATCTGGTGCAGCTAAGCAATCTATACAAAATGAGCCTGCAACGTTTGAAGCGTATGATCTAAAAATAGATGGAGAAACGAGTTTTCGTGTAAGAGCGCATACCGACGATGCGTTCCCGGAGGACCGTGTGATCCATTTGCAACTGCCGGGTGCACATAATATAGAAAATGCCCTGGCAGCTCTCTGTGTAGCGCGAGTGGTTGGTGTGGATGCCGAGACTATTGCGTGTACGCTAGAGGGCTTTGGCGGTACCAGGAGGCGTTTTGAGATACGTCACCAGGGACCTCTGGCTATCGATGGGCGTGAGCTTGATGTCATATTAGTAGATGACTACGCACACCATCCTACAGCGATTGCTGCAACCCTGGAGGCAGCGCACCGACGCTATCCCGAGCGACGCTTAGTCGCGGTCTACCAGCCGCACATGTATAGTCGAACGAAGACATTTTTTAAGCAGTTCCTGTCTTCTTTTGATATGGCAGACATAGCAATCATCACTGATATCTTTCCTGCTCGTGAGCATGATATGGGTCTCGTACATGCAAACGACATGGTGGAGGCCATTGCGCAGCGACCCCACTTCTCACAGAGTGGTGCACAGGTACTATATGGAGCAGGTTTGCAGGATACACTTGATTTGTTAAGTAAGACACTGCAAACAAATGATCTGGTGGTGATAATGGGTGCAGGAGATATCTATAACGTAACTGAATTATTGCTGCGTAAAGCGGCACTGGCTTAGAGGAAATCTGTTATGACTTTCGATGCTGAGACTGCATATCGCGAACTGTGCTCACAATTTGAAGGGCGGGTACGTTGCAACGAGCCACTAGCACGTCATTGTACTTTTGGCGTAGGTGGCCCGGCAGATGTGTGGGTCTCACTCGACACACAAGACGAACTGGTAGGTCTGGTAACATTGTGTAGCGAACAACGCTGGCCCTTGTTGCTGACCGGCAATGGTACAAACGTATTGTACGGCGATGCTGGCGTACGAGGTATTGTAGCGCGCATGGCCCTTAACGGCTACACAATTGAAGATCATGGCGATGGTACTGCACTGTTACTGGCAGATGCAGGCATAAGTTGGCCTCGTCTGCTGAACGAGCTGGCTCCCCCTGGTTGGGGGGGGCTGGAGTTCGGTCCGGGTATTCCGGGGACGCTTGGCGGCGGCGTCATAAGCAATGCAGGCGCCCATAATAGCGACCTGGGACGAGTGCTGGAGTGGGTCGATGTACTGGATGCGCGTGAAATAGAGGAGCGACCTGGAGTGCCAACAGTGCGGCGTTATCAACACGCCGAACTCGACCTGAGCTATCGTCACAGTCGTTTTCGTGCTCAACGCAGCGTCCAGTTTGATGAGCAAGGCTACCCTGTAGCAGCTCCACGTCAGTTAATTGAGCCATCTGAGATCATTATGCAGGTGGGTGTGCATCTTCATCATGAAGATCCCCACAGATTGCGTGCCGTCATTGATGAGCATAAACAGCATCGTAAGCGGACACAACCACCGCAGCAAAGTGCAGGCTCAGTTTTCAAGAATCCTGAGGGGGATTATGCCGGGCGACTCATAGAGGCCGCTGGCATGAAGGGAATGTTTCACGGTCGGGCGCAAATTTCAGAGCGCCACGCCAATTTTATTGTGAATGTAGGAGGCGCAAGTGCCGCTGATGTCGCGGCACTTGTCAGGGAGGCACATAACCGCGTGAGTGAACGGTTTGGCGTGAACCTTGAGTTGGAGGTTGAACTGCGCGGCGAGTGGAAGGTATCAGCATCATGACAGAGAAGAAACGACTTTCAGAGCAAGTGGCTTCGCATACTTATAGAAAACAGGCAGCTATAGAGATGCCAGCACGTCCTGCCAGCAGGCAACCCGTGCGGAGAGATTCATACAGAGCGGAGAGACGTGAAGCCCGGCATACTTTGCAGCGTGTAGTGACGATACCGGAGGCTGATCCATCAACTGCATGGAATACTTTTGCCCAGCGTCAGGAACAGAGGCGGCGTGCTCGTGCCAGGCCGGTATACGAAGAAGCGGTACCGATGGCGCCACGCACCTATGCACAAACAGGGATACGTGCTTCTAGCGGGCGACTGAAAGCTATTCGGCGTCTGCCTGCGTACCATCCCTCACCTGTGCCTGTACGTAGTGGTGCGCAACGCCAGGTGAAGCGTGGCTTCTTCTGGAAACTGCTGAGCATGTTATTCGGCATTATCGCGCTTATCTTTGTCGCAAACCTGGTACTCAACAGCAGCGCTTTTCGGGTTGAACAGATCAATATCACGGGTACGCACAACGATGTGCTGACTCGTACCATTCAGCACATGGGAATGCAGGGTCAAAATATCTTTCTTATGGATGTTGTGGCCCTCAAAGAGCGGATCGAGACCTCGCCGCTCGTAGCGTCGGCCAGCGTGGACAAACAGTGGCCCAACCAGGTCACGATCAACGTGGTTGAACGAACGCCAGTATTGCTGTGGCAGACAGGACAAGGAACATATAGCGTCGATAATCAAGGGGTGGTGATTGCGTCAGTCAGTAAAACGCAGGGAGCCGATCATTTAAGGAAGGTCATAGACACAAATAGTCAGGTGAAGGCACAGGGTTCAGCCAGAAAAGGTGGAAATTCGGTGCAACCAGTACATCCAGGGGTACACTTGAATCAGGCGGATATCGCTTTTGCGGTCGCTGTACTCAACCGTCTACCACAGGTAACGGGGATTAACAATTTCACACTGCACTACAATGGCACAATATATGCTAATACCAATCAACAATCTGGGCGGTTAAGTAGTGAGGGATCGTATATTGTTGAAAGTCCGGATGGCTGGTTAGCCTACCTGGGAGGCGCCAATGACACCAACCCATTGGACAACAGGCTGATTGAATTGCAGCAAGTTCTCGCCCTGGTGCAGAAGCAGCAGTCCAATCTGGCCACCGTTGACCTGCGTTATGGCCTGCGACCAGTGTATACCTTGAAGCACTAGGGCGAGAGAGGATACACATGACAGGTCTTATTCTTATCAATGTTTTTCGTAGTGCGTCTCACAAGTGTACCGCCCAATAGGAGCGTCTATCGTGCAAGAGCGGGTGATCGTCGGGATCGACGTCGGAACAACAAAAATCTGTGTCCTGGTCGGCGAGCTGGATCGCGACGGGAAGCTGAATATTGTTGGCGTTGGCACCTGCCCTTCACAGGGTTTGCGCCGCGGGGTGGTGGTGAACATTGAAGAGACCGTCACTTCAATTGCAGCGGCGCTAGATCGTGCTGAACGCCTTTCAGGGAAGAAAATTCTTACGGCATATGTGGGAATTGCCGGGAGCCATATCGTATCAGAGAATAGCAAGGGCTTTGTCGCCATCTCGCCCAGTCATAGCGACATCGTACAGAACGACATCAGCCGTGCTATTGAGGTGGCTCGTGCGATTGCCATACCTGCCAACCGCGAGATCATTCATGTGATCCCCCGCGGCTATGTTGTAGACGGGCAAGAGGGCATCAAAAATCCAATTGGCATGTCTGGCTTCCGCCTTGAGGTGGAGACGCATATCATTACGGGTTCTGTGTCTTCTATCCATAACTTGATTAAATGTGTCCATAAAGCACATGTCGAGATCGAGGACCTCGTGTTGGAACCTCTGGCTTCTAGCGAGGCAGTGCTGGCAGACGGAGAGACTGACCTGGGAGTGGTGCTGGTCGATATTGGTGGTGGAACCACTGATATCGCTATCTTCTCCGATGGGGCTATCTGGCAAACCGCCGTTTTACCTATTGGTGGCAACCTGATCACCAGCGATATCGCGATTGGTCTGCGTTTACCGCCAGGGGTAGCCGAGGAACTTAAAGTGACATACGGGCATTGCGATCCAGCGACCATAGACGAGGATGATATGATCGATCTATCGCAGTTTATGCCCGATTGTGATGATCTTGTCCCACGCAAACTTCTGGCTGAGATTATCCAGGCACGCGTGGAAGAGCTATTCTCTATGGTTCACGAAGAGATCAAAAAATCGGGGTACGATGGGTTACTGCCAGCAGGTATTGTCATTACGGGTGGGAGCGCTGAATTACCAGGTATCCTGGAACTTTCGAGCCAGACCCTCGACTTACCTGCCCGTATCGGCTCTCCGCTTGGCCTGCATGGCCTTGCTGATTCGATCAGCAGACCTGCCTATGCAACAGCAGTGGGTCTGTTACTCTGGGGGCTGCGTCACACTTCCCTTATGATCGACGATGAAGAGCCGGAGGATGAGGGATCAATAGATTTTATATCTCGCTTTGGCCGTTGGCTGCGTGCATTTATTCCTTAAGCAGTTTCTTGTCTGTAGGACAGTAACTGGCTTTCGTCGTTCTATACTACAGAGAGGAAACTCGGAAGGGGGCCACGAATTATGTTACCTATGGGAAATCATCAACTTGAAGGCTTTGCTCAGATCCGTGTGATTGGTGTGGGCGGAGGTGGCAGTAATGCGGTGAATCGCATGATCCAGGCGAATATGATGGGCATCGAGTTTATCGCCATCAATACCGATGCCCAGGCCTTGCTGCTTACAGATGCGCCTCATCGCATTCGTATCGGCGATAAGCTTACCCGTGGCCTCGGTGCAGGCGGCAACCCGGGCGTTGGATCGAAGGCCGCTGAGGAGAATGCAGAAGAGATCTATGAGGCGCTGAAAGGCTCCGATATGGTCTTTATCACCGCTGGCATGGGTGGTGGCACCGGTACAGGGGCCAGTCCGGTGGTGGCGCAGATTGCGCATGAGGTAGGCGCGCTGACCGTCGGCGTTGTCACCAAGCCTTTCTCCTTTGAGGGGAAGAAGCGCCTGCTCGCTGCCGAAGAGGGTATCGCGAACCTGAAGCAACATGTGGATACGCTGATCACTGTTCCTAACGATCGCCTCTTGCAGGTGGCGGACAAGCGTACTCCTCTCTCGGATGCCTTCAGATTGGCCGACGATGTGCTGCGTCAAGGTATCCAGGGTATCAGCGACCTGATCACTGTACCGGGCCTGATTAATCTGGACTTCGCTGATGTGAAGACGATCATGTCTGCCGCTGGCTCCGCTTTGATGGCGATCGGAGAAGCAGGCGGCGAAACACGTGCTACCGATGCGGCGCAGATTGCGATTGCCAGTCCTTTGTTAGATATCGATATTAGCGGTGCGCGCGGTGTACTGTTCAATATCACTGGCGGCATGGATATGACTCTGTTCGAGGTCAACGAGGCTGCTGATATTATCAGCCAGGCGGCGCACCCGGAGGCGAATATTATCTTTGGCGCGGTGCAGGATCCCAGCTACGACGGCAAGGTCAAAATCACTGTGATCGCGACGGGCTTTGAGAATGGTAGTGGGCGTGCTCAGCCAGCGCCTCTGGTCCAGTCTCACCAGCCCTATCAGTATGCGCAGTCGCGACCAGAGTACGATCGCAGTCGACTCTATCAGGTGTCGTCACCGGCGGCAAACAACATGAGTAATGGTAGCAATTATAGTACGCAGCCACGTGCGCAGCAGTCTAATGGTTATGCACAGGCACCTGCTGTGCCGCAATCTATAAGCGTTTCAAATCATCCGACAGGACCATTACAGTCCAATCGTGCACCTCTGTCTTCGGACACTGGTCGGCAGCGCGCGGTAACGCCACCTCTCGCACCTGATGCGAATCGGCAGCGTCCATCACCACAGCAGTCAGCAGACATGAACCGGCAGCGTCCAATGACGCCAACACACCAGCCACCTCATGTGCCTCTTATGCGTGACTCTATGCCGCTCATGGACGATGTGGATGACAGCGACTTCGAACTGGATCGCGATGCCGTTGACATGGAGGATGGGCATCGCAGCCTGCCCGTTCCCGAACCGGAAGCTCAGCCTTTGCAGCGTCAAGCAGCGAATCAACGCCAGATTCGTCGCCTGGATCGTGCTCCTGAGGTGCAGCGTGGGGGCCGTAATGCCCCTTCTGGTGATGTCATCGATATCCCTGCGTTTCTACGGAAGCGATAGTAAAAGCCGCTTCCAGGCATAAAAAACAGGCTACATCGTGTGTAGCCTGTTTTTTATGCCTGGACTAAATCTTGTTTCGGGTTCGGCCCAGGTTGCCTGGGATATCTTTATTCAAACCGATGTGGTTCACAACGACACGTACGCCAGGAATACCAAGCATCTCACGCTCAAGCGCGAGCCGCATATCGCTGGTTGGTACATCGCCGTACAGGTTCAAGATATAATTCTCGACCAGGATACGCAGGTTCTGTGCGCCGTTTAGCTTGCCTTTAGTCTTGAGGTCTTCAAGGCGGCCATAGGCGATATTCAGTATCTCGTCTTCGGCAACAATGAAGTTGCGTACATCGAGCACATTAGGCAACTCACGTAGAGACTCCTCAATGCGCTGACGCTGCGCTTCTAGCTCGACCTTCCCATACAGAGCCAGAATAACTCCGTCATCCTTCACCTGGTCTATCTCGACCTTGACCGGATGGGTACTGTAAGCGGTACTGCTGACCGTGACGGTTCTGTCTACCATCGCTTCAGCCTCTTCCAAAACATCATGAGGCGTGATGGCAGGATCGTATGTGTATCTATAGGCTTCCACGCTTGCATCATAAGGTGCGGCCATAGGATCTTCCAATGCCCATCCCAGAATACCGATGAACACGAAAGGGGCACCGACGATGGTGAGCCATGGATTGGTGGGGAAGAAGAGCACTCCAGCTATCGTTACCAGAAGGGCCACGCTTAAAATAAATGGCCACAGACTGGGATTTGGTAGATGAACGTGATGCTCCTCCTCTGCCACCTGTTCCGCTGCAAGAGAATCACTCAGCTCGTTCGCTGTAAGACTGGCGCTTTGAAGAGATGTTTCCATATGCTCTCTCTTTCCTCCGCAAATGATTTACAATAGCGAGGACTATTAATTTGCATAGTTGTCCTTTTATTAAGCATACCAAATATGGCCCATTCGTGCAAGCTCTCCAAACGACGTCCTCTCTTTCTGACTTTTTATCAGACTTTCAAACTCAGTTTTGGCCTTTTAAATCGATATAGTAATTATATATAAATTCATGACGCTTTTATAATGTAGACAGACCACTCTTTATATGTGGTGGAAGAGGTTGTATATGGTAAAAGTCTGGGACGATAGGTTGAAGCGTCTGGCAGGCATCCGTCCACGTGATTATGTAAAATGGTTGTTGCCGGGTGCGCGCCTGGTTCGTGTCTTATCGCTCGAACTGAAGACGTTGACGCGAACGGTAACCACCGATACGTTGTTTGAAGTCCGTCTAAGTGGTAAAAAAGCTTTGCTGCACATTGAATTTCAGAGACAGGCTAAACCGGATACGGCGCAGCGTTCCTGGGAATATAATGTGTTAGCCACGTTAACTCACGACTGTCCTGTCTACTCATTTATTATCTATCTCATACCGGGGTGCACGATTCCCGAAGCTCCTCTTGTATGGGGATTGCCTGAGCGCGAAGTCGTGCACATCTTTCGTTATACAAATATCAAGCTATGGGAATTACCTGTGGAGGTCTTAAAGAGGATGCGTCTGAAAGGATTGCTCCCACTCTGTCTGTTGGCAAGAGACGGCGCACGGCGTGATATTGTGAAGGAAGTAATCGAAAGTGTTAAGGACAATGATGATTTGCTTACACTGACGCTTACATTAGCGTCAATGGTGCTTACGAGTGAATCCGATCAGCAATGGCTAGAAGGGGAGGTCGCTATGCTCGAAGATATTGTACGTGATACCTGGTTCTACCAGAAAATTTTGAAAGAAGGGCTTGAGAAAGGCATTGAAGCCGGGCGTGAGGAAGGGCGTGAAGAAGGACGTGAAGAAGGGCGTGAAGAAGGACGTGAAGAAGGACGTGAAGAAGGAATGCTTCAAACCTGGTGCCTGGTTATCCTGGATGTAGTACAAGAGCGTTTTCCTGCTCTTAGAGAACTGGCGCAGCGATGTGTTGAGGAGATGCAAGATCCAGCACTGTTGCGCAGGCTGAATACCAGAATTGTTGTGGCACAGACGGTCGAAGAGGCTAAGCATGCCCTCAGAGAAATTGCTCGCTGAGGCTGATCCACAATATTTTGTTAGATGAGAGGGGCGTGGCGCTCTAGCATGCGTCCCTCTCCGGCCAAATTTGGGGACATTTATAACATTAAAACCTTAGTTGTATGTACTGCGCTCCACCCACTGGCTAAAAATCGGCGCGGCAATAGAATAAGTATCACCATTCCGTAGCACCAGGTCACGCCTGAGCAGCGTTTGTAGCGTCCGTCGTACTGCTCTCTCATCCAATCCACTCTGCTGCATGATCTGAGGCAGCTCTACCCTTTCCAATGCCCTTAATGCCACAAGACATGCTCGTTGCTCCTCATCCGTACGATACCATAAATCGCGGAAATACGTATCCCACCATGCTTCTAATACCTGGTTTACTGCTATTTCCACGTCCTGTATTTCTGCCCGCTCTTTTTGATCAGCATTCAACGTCTCGATCAAAGCTGAGCAGACTGCCTGTACCAGGAACGGATGGCAGCCTGTATCTGCAATAATTTTATCGACAACTCCTGTCCCAAAAATCTCGTCGCCTGGATAGTCTGGTACAGGCTGCGTAATAAGTCGGCGAGCCTCATCAGGCCGCAGGAAACTCACGCGTAGAGTCTGTACATTCACGAAATAGCTCGACCAGTTTGTGCTCGTGGTTGCCCCCATCTCACTTATAGTGCGGACGCCGCTAAAGAGTAAAGCCAGTCGTGAGCGATACTGCATCACATTGCGGAGCCAGTTCAACAGCGATGGAAGGTGCAAATGTTCGCCCTGTCTCTCTTCATCCAATTTCTCAAACTCATCAAATGCAAGCAATAGCGTACGATCTTCTTGCTCCAATATACCTTCCACGCTAGAGAGCCAGCCATCAAATTCATGATAAACTGCGCCGTCGCTCTCCTTAAGCACATCTTTCAATAGATCATAGGAGAGCGGTTTTACCTGCATACCATTTGTGTTCATAACTTTATGTATCTCTTTAGCTAGAGCATATAAGAAAATAGCAGTGTTCGCGATGATGCCAGGATTTTGTAGATCATAGAAAATGGGCAGATAGCGAGAACCAAGCAGGCGTGGTAATTGTACCAGCGTGGTACTCTTTCCCATACGCCGTTCACCATTAAGCATAAGTGTCGGGCGGCGATCACCTTTACGCAAAGCTTCTTCTAGTTGTTGGGCAAGGTCGCGACGACCCACAAACAGGGTATCGCTCAGTTTAAGTACCTGCCCAGGTTTGTAAGGATTATCGATGCGACCGATCTCCTGTGGGCCGTGCGCTAACTTTTCCTGTTCTTGTCGGGCAACTTCCAGCCATAGCTCGACTACGTTGCCCAGGCGGCGATTGAGTTTCTGGTCTCTGAACGCAACGTCGGGATGGACTTTGAGCAGGTTGGCCTTCATATCTTCCAATGCATTGATACGCGCCTGGCGGCCAATGGGACTACAGGCCCGTGCTGCGTCCTGACTTGCATCGCGCAGGCGTGCGAAGGGTGTCACCCATTGTGGATCGAGCAGATTGGCCTCAGGTGGAAAAATCTCGTTGAGACGTTGCGTGGCTTCAGCGATAGAATTCAGGTGTGTGCGTGTCTCCAGGTCTCCTACTGCAATAGTCAAGGAAACAGCACATGCTGCACGACGTTGTTGCGGTCGCTCAGTTGCTATAAAGGCGATCTCTTCCAATGTGCGAGTCACGTCTTCTCGCAGGGCGATGAGCAGAGTTCGCTTCAGAAATGGCAAAGGTAAGTAAACTCGTTCATCCCAGTGCAGAGCAGAATGGCGTAAGGCTGTAAAGACCTGAGGAGGCCGCTTGTAGCTAGCGATGTACGCGTGGAATAGAAAGGTGCCTCCACTGATAGGATAGAGTGGTATACGGTAGAGCCCCACCAGATAACTAATTATGAAGGAGATGCCGAAAGCGATGCCGACCGCGATGCCTCCCGCGATGCCTCCCGCGATGCCGACCGCGATGCCTCCCGCGGTCGATAGCAGGATTGTGCTGATATCGGAAGATCTGGAGAGATGGAGTGGGATAAGCAAGAGTTGCCCTGCAAATCCGAAGGGATAGGATAGCAGGAACATCGGCAAGGCCAGTCTCAGCATTGGAACGATGCGCTGTAATAGATGTTCTTTATCAAATTCCCTGGCAAACCTGCCGGGCTGAAAAAAGCAGTAGAACATCCAGCTAAAAGGCTCTACCAGTAGATAATGCCATGTTTGTTTGAGCGCATTCATTTAGCGCACCGTCCCTCGATACTTCTCTTCCAGTCTCTGCTTAAAATCTTTCCAGTAATCCTGCTCTCCAGGTTGATAATAATCGGGATTACCTGCTGCCGCCAGATTTTTATCCTCCAGCAGCATCTTACCCACCAGTTGCAATCGTAATGGTGGCCATTCTTGCTTATCTATTTGCCCGTACTTAAGCAATGCGACACACTCGTCGTCGTTAAATCTTGCTTCCTTGCTTTTTGCCTGAGCAAACTCCTCAGCCTCTACTTTAGTAAACGGTTTGAGCGCAACCTGCTCAAAAATATTGAAAAACGGACTGGTCCTGCAACGTTCACTCACCAGATCCATCAATGGGCTTTTGCTCGCAATAACCAGCACAAGTCCGTTCATTGCTACATAGCGCAGGCCCTCAAAGAACTCGCAGTCAAAATCTTGCTGATTAAAGAAACCCTCAAATTCATCGATACATAGCACTGGTGCCACATTCTTTGTTTGCATACTCGCAACGACCTTTGCCAGCATATCCAGTTCAAGATTTGTTTGATTAGAAGGAAGAGGAACATCAAAGGCATCTAGCGCCTGGGCAATAAAATCTGAGACGCTTTTGCGCTTCGGCGTGGTTCCATCCAGGCTGGCCAGACGAAGATCTGTACTGATTTCAGTGGGTGCAACCATTTTCACATAGTCGAGTAACCACGACTTGCCAATGCGTCGTGGTCCGACGATTGAAGTGGATGCGCCTTTCCGTATGCGATCCAGCAATGTTGAGCGTTCACGCTTCCTGCCATATAGTTCGTCAGAGTTGGGGAGATGCGTGACGTTGAAGTGGAAAATTGACTCAATTGTAATACTGGCAGGTTGAGATACTGGCGGCCTGTCC
>WNGE01002550.1_pt1 | contig 23096 bp, 15 predicted proteins | sample 5400651 | NCBI WGS metagenome assembly WNGE01 (sample SAMN13153370, study PRJNA577476) | soil metagenome | isolation source: 60 cm soil or saprolite under grassland replicate 2 | place: USA:California | collected 2016-06-15
GGCTCATCTACGCCTATCTCGGGCCGGCGCCCGCGCCGCTCTTGCCGCGTTGGGATGTGTTGGTGTGGGAGCACGGCAAGCGCTGGATCGTCAAGGAATCGATCATCGACTGCAACTGGCTGCAGCCGATGGAAAACTCAGTGGACCCGTCGCACCTCTATTGGCTGCACGGCGACACGGCGCATCTCGCCCCGCGGGTAAAAAAATACGCCGAGAAACACGAGTTCATCGTTTTTGAGTTCGGTATCAAAAAGCGCCGGACGACTTTACCGCTGGCAACCGGAGGTGAGCCCGCTGTCGATGAACATCCTCTGCTGTTTCCCACGGTGTTGCGCCACGTGGCGCCCTATGATGAGGGCAGTGGACATCGGCACAATTTGCAGATCCGTGTGCCTGTGGACGATCATCACACGCAAGTGTTTCGCGTGAATTTCGTGCCATCCGAATCCGCCAGGTCTCCGGCCGACGCGCCTGTGCCGTTTCGCTTCACGCCACTGAAGACCGGCCCGCGTGAATACAAAATGAACATGGTTTCGGCGCAGGACTCGATGGCCTGGGAAACCCAGGGTCCAGTCACCGACCGTACTCGGGAACATATCGGCGTCGGCGATGAAGGAATCATCGTGCTGCGCAAGCTGCTCAAAGAGCAGATCGAACGAGTACAGCAGGGCTTTGAGCCGATGGGCCTGATCCGCGACCCGGCAAAAAATCAGCTGATCGACTTAGGTGTGATCAACGAACGCATCGGTCTTTACCGCCGACACCTGGGCGACGAACAAGCAAGCAAAGTCGCTTCTTAGAAAAATTCGGATTGCTGCTCGCGTGAAATTTCTGTTCGAAATCCAAGCCGTTTCGACTCCGTTGTTTAGTCCCGCTGCGGATTCGCGGTAAGCCTCAACCCGCCCCATTTCAGAGCCTGGGAATTTATTCAGGGCTCCGACAAATTGGCTGTCAGCTAGAATTTCCGCCTACCGTGCTCCTTCCTTTTGCCCCTGACGATTAACACATGAAAATTCCATACCTAACATAAGTAATTGATTTTAAAAGATTTTTTATACCTAACATAAGTAATTGATTTTAAAAGATTTTTTTCTGGAAAGTTCTTGCATAGGTGGGGGCTCCCGATTATATTGAACTCGCTGGGCAAAAAAATGTGCCGGTGGTAAATCGAGAGCGACAGCGGAGGATTCGCGCCATGCTTACGAGAGAAGAGAACGAAACACTAACGCGCGTTGGACCGGGAACTCAAGCGGGAGAATTGTTACGCCGGTATTGGTTTCCTGTTGGAGTTGCCAGCGAACTCACCGCTGAGAACCCCACGCAAATCGTGCGAATCCTCGGCGAGACGCTGGTTTTGTTTCGCGACAAGCGAGGTCGAATTGGATTGCTCGACGATCGCTGCTCGCATCGCGGCGCGTCGCTCTGCTACGGTCGTGTCGAAGAGCGCGGCATTGCCTGCCCCTACCATGGCTTTCTTTACGACACCACGGGCAATTGCCTGGAAACTCCAGCAGAGCCCGCCGAGAGCAAATTTCATTTGACCGTGAAGCAAAGATCCTATCCGGTGCAAAAGTTGGTCGGGCTTTACTGGGCGTACATGGGTCCACAGCCGGCACCGCTGATCGCCAATTTCGATATTTGGTTCAGAAAAGACGGACATCGCAAGATTTTTATTCAACCGCAACTCGATTGTAATTGGTTCCAGGCGATGGAGAATTCGATGGACCCCGCGCACCTGCAGATTCTCCACCAAGAGACCGCCAATCGCGGCCGGACGATTCAAAACACTACGCGTGGCCTGACGGACGATGTCCAGGAATTCGATTTTTACGAGACTTCCTACGGTTTGATGAAGCGCCGTGCCTATAAGAACGGCATGATCGACGAACATCCGGTCATTTTTCCTAATATTTTACGCCAGGGAAACGTTGGTCAGATCCGCGTGCCGATGGACGACACGCACACGAAAGTCTATTTCGTGCGATTTTTTCCGAGCGAAAATGGCGAGATCGTCGAGCACGACGAACCGCCGGTGGAGTATATCAAGCCGTACAAAAACCCGCCCGACGCGATTCATCCGTACACGAAGTTCCGCATGGACATGGTACAGGCGCAAGATCACATGGCGTGGGAAACCCAGGGTCCGATTGCGGATCGCACGCGCGAACGCCTGACTTCGTCGGACCGGGGCATCATCATGCTACGCGAAGTGATGTTTCGCGAGATGAAGAAAGTGCAACAAGGCCAAGACCCGATGGGCATCATCCGCGATCCGGCAAAAAATCTTTTTATCGATACTCATCTCCTGGAATCGATCGCTCAAAGCACAGAAGATCGAGCGCCGCGCGCGGTCAACGAATAGCCTGTCCAGGTTAGGCGCAGTAGCGCTTAACCTGGAATTGCAAATTTCAGATTTGAGATCTCGGAGTGGTGAAATTCGCGGCTAAGTGCGGATAGTTGTGGCCACGCCCTCTCTGTTGTCTCCCGAGGGCGCGGATTTTCAAGGCTGAGCTTCGCGTTTCGGGTTTTGAGTTTCGGCTTCACTCCATCAAGAACCAGTACCTAACGTCAGTCTGTCCGCGCCTATAGGACGCGAGTGGTAATTCTTCGCTTGCCTTAGCCCCACGGCGAGATTATGATCCACACGCTTTATCGTTCGTTAAATCTAAATTTACTTTTAGCAAAGGAATAACTTTATGGCTGATCTACCCAAACTGCGTGAGCAGGTTGCCCAATCCTGCCGGATGCTCGGCAAGCTCAATTTGACCAAAGAGCCGAGCGGCCACGTGAGCGCGCGGGTGCCGGGCGAAGAACGAGTGCTGATCAAAGCGCGCGGGCCGGAGGAGTCCGGCTTACGTTTCGTGTCGGCGCGCGACATTATCACGGTCGATTTCAACGGCAAGAAGATCGTTGGCGACGATGGCCTGGATGTGCCGCAAGAAGTGTTCATCCACACCTGGCTCTACAAGACGCGGCCGGACGTGCAGTGCGTTGTGCATGTTCACCCGCTGACCGTCGTGCTATTTACGATTTGCAACAAGCCGTTGCAACCTTTGTACGGCGCCTACGATCCTTCGGGCTTGCGCTTGCTGGTCGAGGGTCTGGCGACCTATCCACGCAGCATCACGGTCTCGAACGAAAAACTCGGCGAAGAATTCGCCCGAGCGATGGGCGACAAGCCGGCGTGTCTCATGCGTGGGCACGGGATCACCAGTGCCGGGCCGAACATCGAGGATGCAACCTTGACGGCGATCAAATTAAACGATGCCGCGGTAATCAATTACCAAGCCAATCTGCTTGGCACGCCGGAGCCGATCCCGCAGGAAGATATCGACTTCCTGGTCGGCAGGTCGCGCGGCGGCAGTAGCCAGTCGGTGCATGCCGGTTCCAACTGGCGCTATTACTGCAAACTTCTTGATGAAGAATGACTCCAGCCAGTTCAAAACGTTCAAATAGTTCAAGCCGTTCAAATTCACTTCGGATTTGAGGTCTAAGTTTTTTCGCACCAAGTCGAAGAAAAGCTGTGCGGGATTTCTCTGCATCGGCAAGGACACAGATCGTAAGTGAATTTCAGATTCGATTGTCGATCGAAAGGAGAAGGGAGCATGCCAAACGAATCGGTCCCGCCATGCTTCTGTTGCAAGCTGCTGATCATGACGGTGGGTCTGGCAGCTAGCGCATTTCTCTTGCCGCTATTTTTCCTGATCGCTCCCGGATTGACGCAAGACACGGGTTGGGAACAGAAATGGGATCAATGGGTTTCGGCGGCGAAAAAAGAAGGCAAAGTGGTTTTCGCGGCGGCGCCGGATCCGCTCATGCGAAAGCATATACCAGAAAGATTCACCGCCAGGTTCGGCATCAAAGTGGAATATCTAGCTGGCCGCAGCAATGAAATGACGGCGCGCCTGCGCTTGGAGCGTCAAGCCGGCATCTACTCGGTGGACGTGGTTACCGCGGGGGTGCAAACCATGGCGACCTCGCTTTATGCGGCAAAGATGCTCGATCCGCTCAAGCCGCTGCTGATCTTGCCCGAGGTCGTCGACGGTTCGAAGTGGAAGAGAGGACAGCCCTGGTTCATCGATCCGGAAGCACAGTACATCCTGCGTCTATTCAGCACGGCGAGTTCGCTATTTTTCATGAACACTCGGTTTGTCCAGCCGGGCGAGATGAAGTCGATCAAAAATTTGTTAGAGCCAAAATGGCAGGGTAAGATCTCCGTGTTCGATCCCACCGATGCCGGTACCGGCAGCAATACCGCGGCGGCGCTTTACGTCCAGTTTGGCGAGCCATTTTTAAAAGCCTTGTTCGTCGACCAGAAGCCGGTTTTTAGCCGCGACAAGCGCCAAATGGAGGATTGGCTCGCCAGAGGCACTTACCCGATTTCATTCGGCGCGCGCAGCGAAGAAGTAGACCGCCTGGAAAAGGAGGGTTTTCCGATCGTCAAAGCGGCGCCCGCGGACGCGATGGACATACTCACCGGTGCTTCGGGTTTGCTCGCGATTATCAATCGCGCGCCCCATCCTAACGCGGCGCGGGTGTTTCTCAACTGGCTGGCTGCGAAAGAAGGCGCCGAAGTTTTTTCCCGGGCGCAGTTGCACGCGACCACGCGAACCGACGTAGATGAGTCTTTTTTGCCGTCCGATATCGTGCCCCAGCGGGGGATAAAATACTTTGACAGCTACGACTGGGAATTTACTCTTTCGACGAAAGAGAAGGTGAGAAACCTTCTGGGAAAATTATTGAAGCGACAGTGATGGAACAGTTCGAGCAAATATTTTACTTTGACTACGCTGGTTGCGGCGTGGGACCATTAAATGGGGTTTCCAAAGGGGCGAGCATCCCCAATTGCGATCTTTTAATAGCGTCGGGGTCAATACCCCGCCTGCGAAGTGGCTGCGTTTATTAAGCTCCGCTGCCGGGACAAAGCATCGGGCTAGCAATTCCTTCTTATGGCGCAAACGGTTCTTGAATTTCGCGCGGTGGTCAAGCGCTTTCAGTCCGTCAACGCCGTCGACGGCATCAGCTTCTCGCTGCAAGCGGGCGAGATCTTTACTCTTCTCGGGCCGTCCGGTTGCGGCAAAACGACGACACTCCGGTTGGTAGCGGGCTTGGAAGAGCCGGACGCTGGGGAAATTCTGATTGACGGTAAAGCGGTGGCGGCGCCGGAACGCGGGTTGTGCCTGCCGCCGGAAAAACGTCACTTGGGCATGGTTTTTCAGTCCTACGCAATCTGGCCGCACCTCACGGTTTTCGAAAATATCGCTTTTCCTTTGCGGGTGCGGCGAGAAACAGGCGAAGTCGTTCGGCGGCGCGTAGAGCAGGCACTTGAAGTCGTCGGTCTCGGCGGTTTTGCCGAGCGCGGCGCCACCCAACTTTCCGGCGGCCAACAGCAGCGCGTCGCATTGGCACGGGCGTTGGTCTACGAGCCGGCGATCTTGTTGCTCGACGAGCCACTTTCGAACCTTGACGCCAAGCTGCGCGAGCAGATGCGCGTCGAGATTCGCGCATTGCAAAGAAAGCTTGGCTTGACGGTTCTGTATGTAACGCACGACCAGGCCGAAGCGATGACATTATCGGACCGGATCGCGGTCGTCCAGCGCGGTCGCTTCGAACAAGTCGGCACACCGGAAGAAATCTACGAGAATCCGGCGACGCCGTTTGTCGCCGAATTTTTGGGACGCATGCTCAGTTTCGAAGGGACGGTATCCCGAAACCACACGGGCTCCTGGGTCGAATTTTCGCAAGGCGCTGGACGGAGTGCGCCGTCCAGTCTATCGGAATCCCTCTCGCACGGGACCAGGGTAAGGGTGCTCACTCGTCCGGAGGACGTCGAGATTCTTGGCGCCGGCGAGTTGACGGCGAATCAACTTGCGGCGATCATCGAGCAAGTCGCATACCTGGGCGACCGTTTCGAATATCATGTGCGCGCAGCCGGCGTGCAGTTTGTCTTATCGGCGCCCAAGAAGCAGCGATTTCGGCCGGGCGATGCGGTGCGTCTCTGTCTCGATTCCGGTCGTCTTCACTGTCGTCCGCTTTAAGCCGCAATGAAATCGCCCAGCGCCACTCTTTCGCTGCCACGATTTCGCCTGCACCTGCGGCCGATTCGCATGGCGGAAGTTGGCTTCCTGGTTTTTCTTGCCGTCGTGATGGGCTTGCCGCTGCTGTTTTTGCTCAGCGGCAGTTTCAATCTCGCCGCCCCGGGAAAGCCCGCGGTTTACGGTTTCGGCAACTGGCAGCGGGCTTTTACCGATCCCGGCACGCTGAGCGCTCTGTGGATGAGTTTTTTGCTTTCGGTCGTGCGTTTGATCCCGGCGATGATTCTCTCTGTAATGTTTGCCTGGCTCATCGCGCGCACCGATATGCCCGGCGGCAGGTTCATCGAGTCGGCCTGTTGGATCGCTTACTTCGTGCCGGATTTTCCGCTGGTGCTGGCCTGGATCCTGTTGCTCGATCCCAATTTCGGTTTTCTGAATTCGCTCGCCAAAAGCTTGCCCTTCGTCGAAGGGCCGATTTTTAACCCCTATGGTTTCTGGGGCATCGTTTGGGTGCATACCTCGACGGGCGGCATTTGGTTCAAAGTCATGCTGCTGGTTCCGGTGTTCCGCCGCCTGGGAGCGACGCTGGAAGAGGCGGCGCGGGTGGCCGGCGCCAATACCACGGCAATGCTTTGGCGCATCACGTTGCCGGTCCTGTCGCCGATGATTCTGGCGGTCGCCGTGCTGAGCTTTATCCGAGGCCTGCAGTCCTTCAACACCGAGCTCTTGCTCGGCACCCCCGTGGGAATTTACGTCTATTCGACCAAGATTTACGATTACTTGCAACGCGAGCCGCGCGCCTACGGCGAAGCCACGGCACTGGGCTCGGTATTCTTATTCGTGCTGGCAATACTGCTGTTCTTCTACTGGCGCTATTTAAGCGGCAATAAAAAATTCACCGTGGTTACCGGCCAAGGATATTCGACTCTACGGGTGAAGCTCGGCAGATGGCGCTATGCCGCCCTGGCCGGATGTTTGCTCTACGTTGCGGTGATGATGCTTCTGCCTCTGGCGTTCTTAGTGATCGGCTCTTTCATGCGGCGCTACGGTTTTTTCAACATTGCGTCGCCTTTCACGCTAAACCATTGGTACAATTTGCTCGCTGACCCAATCTTTCTCGTCGCGCTCAAGAACAGTTTGATCATCGCCAGCGTAACCGCCATCGGCGGTATCTTGCTTTATTCAGCTCTGGCTTATTTGTTGGTTTCCCGGCGCACGATCACCGCGCCCGTGCTGGAGAGTCTCTGTTGGGTTCCTCATGTGCTGCCAGGGATACTCCTCAGTCTGGGCGTCCTCTGGCTTTTTCTCGCGACACCGCTGCGCTTTTTTCTCTACGGCACGGTTTGGGGCATCGCTTTCGCGCTGATTCTGGCCGATAGCCCGGTGACGACCCAAGCGTTCAAGGCGGGGCTATTACAATTAGGCGCCGACTTGGAAGAATCGGCGCGTGTGAGCGGCGCTTCATGGGCCTATGCTTACCGCCGCATTCTGTTGCCGCTGTTGGCGCCGATCGCCGCCGCTGTCGGCTTGATGAACTTCGGCAGCGCCTTGACCAGCATCAGCACTCCCGTGCTACTGTACAGCCACCAGTCGCGGCCGTTGGCGATCTTGCTGCTGGAGTATAGCTTCACCGGCGAGCTGGAACGGGCCGCGGCCCTCGGTTTATTAATTACTCTGATTATCGGCTCGATGATGCTCATCGCTAGAAAACTGGGATTGCAACTATCCAGGAGTGATTAGGGCAGGATTCACGGCGATACCTCGGGGAGACTTAGATGAAACGAGTGATCATGTTTATGTATATGCTCGTCGGCTTCAGCACCGCGTGGGCACAGACAAAAGCGAGCGATAAGGAATGGGCCGCCGTCGTTGACGCCGCTAAGAAAGAAGGCAAGGTCGTTGTTGCCGGCTCCCCCGACCCGGTGATGCGCAACGACGTGATTCCCAAATTCACCGCGCGCTTCGGCATTCCGGTGGAATTTGTCGCGGGACGTTCGAGCCAAATTGTCTCGCGCGTCCAGACCGAACGGGGTTCGGGCATTTACAGCATCGATATTTATCTCGCCGGCCCCGACACCAGCGCCAACGAGCTCTACAACGACAAGTTGATCGACCCACTGAAGCCCTTGATCGTCATGCCGGAAGTGGCCGATGGCTCGAAGTGGAAAACCGGCAAAGTGTGGTTCGCGGATCCGCAGGAACAATTCATCGCGCGCGCGTTCAGCGGCGTGGCGACGTGGCTCTTCATCAACACGGATCATGTCAAGCCCGAGGAGGTGCGCCACGTCAAGGACCTGCTCAATCCCAAGTGGCGCGGCAAGATTTCCACCGAAGATCCGACGACAACCGGCGCGGGCGCCAACATGGCGGCGCGCCTGTACTATCAAGTCGGCGAAGAGTATGTGAAGAATCTCTACGTCGACCAAAAAACCGTGCGCACGCGCGAACGCCGGCAGATGACCGACTGGCTGGCGCGCGGCACGCAGCCGATTTGTCTCAACTGCCGCGAAGACGATGTCCGGCCATTAGTCAAAGAGGGGTTTAAGATCCTGGAGATTTTCGAGATCAGCGGCGTGCCGAGCACAATCAACGGCTCGCCGTGGATGTTATCCTTGGCCAACAAGGCGCCGCACCCGAAAGCAGCTCAAGTTTTCGCCAACTGGATTCTTTCCAAGGAGGGGCTGGAGACCTACGCAAGGGGTTATGGATCGGCGACCTTGCGCACGGATATCGATGAATCATTTCTCAATCCCGGCAATGTGCCGAAGAAGGGCGTAAAATATTTCGACGACACCGAATGGAAATGGATCGTCACCGGGCGCCATGAGAACCGGGACAAAGTCTGGCAGCTCTTAAAGGCGCGCTAAGCGCGCCGTTCAATTGTTCAAGCCGCTCAAAACGTTCCAGTCGTTTAAAATATCTCGGGAAAACAATTGAGAACGCGACGATCCGAAGCATCAACGGTTTGAACACCTTGAACGGCTTGAACGTTTTGAACAATCGATCTCAAAAGTAAGAAAGGCAGGAAACGTCATGGCGAGAAAAATTAAGATTCATTATAGGGCGCCGAGCCACGTGCCTCTATGGAAAGTGATGGAGGAGGGCGGCTTTCTGGAAAAGCACGGCTTGGAAATGGAAATGGGCTCGCTAGAAGGGCAGCGCAAGCGCGCGACCGAAGGACTCAAGGCGGGGGAGCTCGACGTAGTTTCCGGCAATCATCACAACCTCTACGTGCGCAAGGCACTCTACGGCGATCCCTACGTGCACATCGCCCAGAGCAATAATGCCTGGCGCGAAAATTATCTTGTGTGCGGCAAAGGCGTTGATGGCCTCAAGGATCTAAAGGGCAAGCGCGTGGCGATGGATGATTATGACGGACACACGGGGCTCAATGTCTGGTTGTACCTCAAGCAGCATGGTCTGGAAGAAGGTCGCGACGTTGAGTTGGTCACGGATCCAGTCAAAGGCGCCGAGCGAGCCAAAGCAGTCACGGAGGGAAAATACGACGCCACATTCATTCGCGCAGTGGACCGTCTCCGCGCGCTCAAATTCGGCGCCAAGATCATCGAGGTGCCGCCGATGGCGATGATCGAAGGTGTGACGCTCACGACGACGACGGAGTACGTAAAGAATCACGAGGACGAAGCGCGCTCGCTGATTCTCGCGCTGATCGACGGCATTCATTTTTTCAAGACCAAGAAAGCCGACACGCTCGCGATCATCAAGAAGCACTGCTCGCAGCTGCTCAAAATGCACGATGACGAAGAGTGGGATTGTTTTTATGACACCCAGGCCGAATCGCTAGAGAAGGCGCCTTATCCGTCCATCGAGGCGATTCAAAACGTCTTCGCGCTCGGGGTGAAGCGCGATCCCGAAATCAAGGAATTCAACCCGCTGGCGTTGTGGGATCTGCACTACGTAAAGGAAATTGACGACAGCGGCTATATCCGGAAACTGTACCAATGATCGAAATGCAACGGTGCTTAGCCGCGATCGAGCAAAGTCGTTCCCGATAGCCCAAAGGGATTGCTCGCCAGATTCGCTATAAAGGCGCGCCGTCCGCGCGGCCGGCGCGCTTGTCCCGACTAACAAAACGCCGAGCAACGGGGTCCCGGAGCGCCAAGTCTTTCTGCGCCGCGCCGAAAGAAGCGCGTTGACGTTGCCGCTTTATCTTCATGGTATGGAGGAATCGATGACTGCGAGCCCGCAACTGGTCAACCTATTCGACTTTGAAGCCTTCGCTAAAGAGCGTCTTCCCAAGGAAGAATATGACTATATCGCCGGCGGCGCCACGGACGAGCTCAGCGTCGATCGAAATCGCCGCGCATTTGCCTCCTGGGCCTTTCGGCCGCGTGTCTTGCGCGACGTAAGCGCGCTCGATCTTTCCACTACCGTGCTCGGCACCAAGGTGAAATTGCCGGTATTGATCGCTCCGTGTGGAGGTCATAAGCGCGCACATCCCGAAGGAGAATTAGCCACCTATCGCGCCGCGGCGGCGTGCGGTACTATTCTCGCCGTAAGCGCCAATTCCAATACATCGTTTGAAGACTTGGCCAAGGCTGCGAATGGCCATCTCTGGGTTCAGTTGTATCCGTTTCGGGACAAAGAACTGACCAAAAGCTGGATCAAGCGGGCGAAAGAAGCGGGCTACAAAGCCGTTTGCGTTACGCTGGATTCGCAATGGCCGCCCAAACGCGAGCGCAATATTCGCAACAACTATCAAAGACATCGCGGCGCCAATTACCCGGATGCAAGAGCCGATACGCCGAAACCGGCCGGGCGAGCAGGCGAGGGTTCCGATCCTGCGGCCACCTGGAAAGATTTGGCATGGATCAAGTCGTGCAGCGATCTGCCTGTGGTTGCCAAAGGCGTCATGACCGGCGAGGACGTAGAATTATGCGCGCAAGCCGGCGCAGATGGCGTCATTGTTTCCAATCACGGCGGCCGGCATTTGGACAACACCTTGGCGACGATCGAAGTGCTTTCCGACGCCGTCGCTGCCGCGAAAGGAAAGTTGGAGATCTATCTCGATGGTGGCATCCGGCGCGGCGCGGATGTGGTGAAGGCGATCGCGTTGGGAGCCAAAGCTGTCTTCATTGGTCGCCCGCTCTTTTGGGGTCTCGCCGTGGACGGCGAAAAGGGCGTCATTCGCGTCTTGGAAATATTGCGTGAAGAAATCGAGATCACCATGGCGAAATGTGGCCGGCCCGTCATCGCGGATATCGATTCAACCGTGGTGGTGAAGGCGCCGCCGTTATAATTACCCTCCCGTTGAACCTTTCGCTCCTGCCTCGCTATCTACTGACCAGCACCCACGGATTTTGCCGTTGTAGTTATAGGGTCGCCGTTGTAAGAAACCGCTCAGTGTAGGCCTCACGCTAAACTTTCAAAGTGAAGCGAGGGAAAAAATGGACACCATCACCGATCAAATAGCCGAATACGCTGCTTCTACGTCGTTCGGTGACTTAACGGAAGAGGCGGTTCACTCCGCCACGCAGCGTCTGGTGGATTCATTGGGCTGTGCACTCGGGGCCTATGACTGTGAGCCGGCGGCAATCGGCAGGAGATTAGCGAGTGGTCAGGGGCCAGGCAAGTACCCTGGGCGCGTGCTCTGTTTCGGCGATCGATTGCCGGCGGAAAGCGCGGCCTTTATCAATACGACGATGATTCGCAATCTTGATTTCAACGATCGCTATCCAGGCGGACACCCGAGTGACTGTCTTGGCGCGCTGCTCGCCCTAGCGGGCGCCATGAAAATGGACGGAAAACGTTTCATCGCCAGCATGATCGTCATCTATGAAGTGTTTTCCCGCTTGAGCGATGCGACCAAGTTGAGCCGCCATGGATGGGATCAGGGTTACGCCGTCGGCATCGCAACGGCAGCTGGGGTATGCAACCTGTTGAAGCTTGCCACTGAAGCAACCGCACATGCCGTGGGTATCGCGGCTGCCGCCAATTTGCCGCTCCGCGTCACGCGCTCAGGCGAGCTCACACCGTGGAAAAATGTCGCGACGGCATATGCAACGCGCAACGGCTTGTTCGCTGCTTTACTCGCCGCGGAAGGCATGATCGGACCCGGTAACGCTTTCGAAGGGCGAAACGGGCTTTGGGAAAAAGTAACCGGCCCATTCGACTTGGCGCCGTTTCCTAAGCGTGGCGGTGTGTACTTGACACCGCGAGTGCAGCTCAAATACTGGCCGATCGAAACCAACGGACAGCCCGCGGTATGGGCCGCATTGGAGCTTCGCGCAAAGGCGGACCCCGGAGATCTAAAAGCAATTGAAATTTTCACTTCGAAGTTTACGTGGTTCGAGATCGGCAGCGAGCCGGAAAAATGGGATCCCAAGACACGCGAGACAGCGGACCACAGTCTCCCTTACATTTTCGCCCGAGCGCTCGTCGACGGACCGATTCGGGTATCTTCATTCAGCGATGAGGCCGTGTGCGATTCGTCGCTGCGGCCACTGATGCAAAAGATCAAAGTTATCCCCGATGACGAAATAGAAGCGTTGCTACCCGGAAAAACGTTGCTTCGGGTCGTAGCGACCGCAAACGACGGCACGCGACATTCCGTCGAAGTAGCAAATCCGCTAGGCCATCCGGACAATCCGATGCAGGACCGTCACATCGAAGAGAAATTTGTCGCGCTCGCCAAGCCCGTCATCGGTATCAAGCGCGTGCGGATGGCGCTCGATCGATGGTGGCGAGTTGAAAGCAGCGATGATGTCAGCGCGCTGATGCAACTTTTGGATATCCCGAATTCCATATGAACTAACCTCTCGCTTGTGCGCGCGAACCTACCGAGCCGGCAGCTCACGAAAGCGCTCCCGCTGTGACGATCGAGAGCATCTTCGCTTGATTTTTGCTTGTTTGGCAGAACGAAGATGGTTATGGCTTCGTGGATAAGGAACGAAAGTGTCGAGGTGAATTATTCAATGGACGAGATCCAAATAGTCGACACCACATTGCGCGACGGCGATATCAGCCTTTGGGCCTATGGCATGACCACCGGCATGATGCTTCCCGCATTGCGCCATATGGACGAGGCGGGTTTCGATTCGATGGAATTTTTCTTGAGTCTGCGGTTTAAGAAATTCGTCCGTGAGCACAAGGAAGATCCGTGGGATTGGCTGCGCCTCGGCACCAAGGAGATCAAGAAAACCCGTCTGCGTTATCACGGCGGACTGCATAGCGGCTTCGAGTTCATTCCCGAGTGCATCCGGCGGTTGGTGATTCAAACAGTCGCCAAGTACGGCATCGATCTGACTCGCACGTCCAATGCGTGCAACAATTTCGAGGCGTTAGGGAGAGAAGCGAAGGAGCTCAAGAAGCTCGGCATGGACACGGTGATGAATTTGATTTACTCGATCTCGCCGCGCCATACCATGAATATTACGCGCAAAAGGCGCGCGACGCCGCGGGGTTGAAGCCGTATCGTCTGTGCTTCAAGGATGTTGGCGGCATGTTGACGCCGGAGCGCACGCGCACGCTGGTGCGTCTGATCAAGCAGAACATCGGCAATGTTCCGCTCGAGTTTCACGCCCATTGCAACAACGGGCTCGCGCCCTTCAACCTGCTCGAAGCAGTGAAAGAAGGCGTGCGCATCGTGCACACGGCGATACCGCCTCTCGCCAACGGCTCGTCGCAGCCGTCGATCTTCAACGTCGCCAGCAATCTGCGCGCTCTGGGCTATAAACCGCTGGTCAACATAGATGCGCTCGCGCCGGTGCGCGAACATTTCTCTTGGATAGCTGAACGCGAAGGATTGCCGGTCGGCGCGCCGCGCGAATACGATCAAGCTTGGTACAGCCATCAGGTTCCCGGCGGGATGATTTCAAACCTGCGCCATCAGCTAAAGCTCATGGGCAAAGAGGAAATGCTGGCACAAGTGCTGGAAGAGATCAGCCGTGTTCGCTCAGAGATGGGATATCCAATCATGGTGACACCGTTCGCGCAATTCGTGGGCAGCCAGGCGGCGATCAACGTGATTCTGGGCGAACGATACAAAGAAGTGACGGATCAAGTGATCCAATATGCGCTCGGTCTTTGGGGCAGGGAAGGCAGCGATTACATGGACGCGGCGGCCAAAACAAAGATTTTGGATCGGTCCCGCGCCCGCGAGATCGAAAAGATAGAATACCCAGAGCCGACATTGGAAGAAGTGCGCAGACAGTACGGCGGGCCGCATTTGTCGGATGAGGAGCTGCTGTTACGCTACTACGCCGGACCGGAGTTCGTCGATGCGCTGAAGACCGCACCGGCGAGAAAAGAGTATTTATCCGCGCCAAAGCCGCTCCTACGACTTGTCGAGGAGCTGAGCAAAAAGAAACTCGGACGGGTTTACATTCGTAAAGGCGATTTCTCGCTTACTCTACAGCGCTCGGTTTAGCTCAAGCGCTTTGATCCTACGCTCAGCTGTAATGTTGGCTGGGAGAAATTGATGTAAAACTTGTTTGAAATTGAACGAAGCTGTCATGCAAAACAGTTTTGTAGCGAAGACTTAGGCAAGATTCCTATTAATGTCTCTCTCGGGGATGTTTGAAATCCCTCGCCTTCAGGCGAAGTGAAGTTCGTCATGCCGGCGAACGCCGGCATCCAGGTTCGTTTTCGGTTCAAGTTTCAGAACCGCCTGGATTCCGGCTTCCGCCGGAATGACGGGAACAAGAGTCGACTTCCAGTCGACAAATTCAGAACCCCTCGGCTTGGAGCCGAGGGTCGTTCAGTTAATTGTCCGGACAAAAAGGAGACGTTGTGATTTGGCGATGGGTCATGGTGACGATTCTGAGTGCAGTCGCGTGCTTTCACTCATCGAGTCACGCGCAGGCGGTGCGCATCAGCTACTCCGGGCTTTCTGGACAGAACTTACCCTTTTGGGTGACCTACGAGGCCGGACTGTACAAGAAATACGGTTTGAATGCCGAAATGGTTCTGATCTCGGGCGGCTTGACGAACATGCAAGCCGTGATGGCTAAAGAGATCGCGTTTACCTATCTCGGCGGAGCGTCGCCGATCCAAGCGATCGCGCAAGGCGCGGACATCGTGGTATTGGCCACGGCTTACGGTCTCATGCCTTATGGTTTGATTGCGACCAAAAACATTCATGCGGCGGCGGAGCTTAAAGGCAAAAGATTCGTTGTTTCGCGCCTCGGCGGGATTGAGGAGACCGCGGCTCGGGTGGCACTCGATCGATTGGGCGTCGGCGCGCGCAATGTATCGTTCTTACAGGCTGGGCCGGACCCGTTGCGCATCGCAGCGCTCGATTCCGGCACGGCCCAAGCAACGATGCTCGCGCCGCCGGGACTTTTTGCGGCAACTTCGCGCGGTCTGAATCTGCTCGCGGATCTCGGCGCTCTAAAGATCAAATATCCGGCTTCCGTGGTTTCCGGACGGCGTTCCTATCTCATTCAGGACAGAGCCGTGGCGAAACGTTTTCTCATGGCGCTTATCGACGGATTGCATGTTTACCGCCAAAACAAGAGCTTTGCCGTCAAAGTGTTGGAGAAATATACGAAGCTGACCAACGCCGATATTCTCTCGCAGTCCTACGATTACTTCGCCAAGAATAGTCCTCTGTTGCCGATGTCGGACGGGGAGACAATTCAGGTCGCGGTGCCTACTGACAAGCCCGGTAACCGCAAGGTCGAAGAGTTTTACGACAATTCGATATTGGAAGAGTTGGAACGGGAGGGCTTCGTAAAGACACTGAGCAAGTGAGCGATCAGCGCGCGGACGGCAACAACGCTGTTGAGAGCAAAGATTCTTTTCAAGAGTTTAACGCGCCAAAACAAAGGCCGCGAGGGACGAGGCGGGTTTAAAACCCGCCTCCTGCTTCATAAGGATTCCCCACCACTTCGATTGATGAATTGTTAGAGTGCCGTCGTACTGGCCGGCGGCCGTCGGTGATGCGTCGCCTGTTCGTAAGAGTAGGCAAACTTGATCAAGTTGCCATCATCGTACGGTCGGCCGATGAAGCAAACGCTCGCCGGCAAGTTGTCGCGCGTAAAGCCCGCGGGGACGACGATGGTCGGCACGTAAACCAAAAAGGTATTCAAATGCGGCGCGCCTTTTTGGTCGACGAACGGTGGGTTGATGCCGTCTTTGATCAGCGTCGGCTGGTGCTCGACGGCTTTGTGCACGATCGCGTCAAGCTTGTGGTCGGCCATGACTTTGAGAAAATGCGTCATTAGCTCGTCTTGCGCTCTGAGGCTTTCATAATGCTTGCTTGCGTCCGGCTTTCTCTTGAACCGTTCTTGCGAGCGCTTGACGACTTTGGCGAAGTCAGGCGAGGCGATAACTTCTTCGGGCGTCTTAAACGGCGGGTTGGCGCTGCGGCCGTAGTAATTCTGGAATGACTGATCAGAGTCGCCCGGGCCTCCCGATCGTTTGGCAAGCAATTCTTTGATTTGAGGAATCACGATCGGATCGACGATTTCGGCGCCGGCGGCTCTGAGCTCACCAACCGCGCGGTCGAAAACTTCGGTCACTTTTTTAAAGTCTTCGGAATCCGTCTCGGAGTTGAGACCGATGGATTCTCGAAGAATTCCTAAGCGGGCGCCTCTGAGGCCGTCCTTATGCAAAAACATTGTGAAGGTATCAGGAACGCGACCGACGCCACGCGCTGTAATAGGATCTTCGGGATCGTAGCCGACCATCACATCGAGCAACGTGGCCAAGTCTTTGACGGTGCGCGCCATCGGTCCGAGGGAACCGAAGATCTCCGGCCAGCAGCCGTAGACGCCGCCGCGGCTGACGAGGCCCGCAGAAGGGCGCATGCCGTTAATGCAATTCCAAGTCGATGGCCGGCGGATCGAGGCGAGCCCTTCCTGGCCGACCGCGACGGTCGAGAAATTCGCCGATACGGACGCAGCCGATCCGCCTGATGATCCGCCGACCGTGCGATCCGGATCGTAGGGGTTACGTGTCGAACCGAACAGCGAGCCATGGGTGTCGCCACCGCCGAGTTCGCCGAGCGTGGCTTTAGCCAAAATAATCGCGCCGGCATTGCGCAGCTTCTCCGCGACGAAGGAGTCGCGATCGGGAAAATAATTTTTGAATAATACTGAGCCGAGCGTCGTCGGCATGCCTTTGACATCGGCCTGGTCTTTGATGACCACCGGAATGCCATGCAGCGGACCGATGGGACCGGACTTTTGGTACGCTGCGTCGAGTCGGTCGGCTTCCTTGAGCGCTTCGGAGTTGAGCGTAATGATGGCGTTGATATTCGGACCTTGCTTGTCGAACGCTTCGATGCGATCGAGGTAGGTTTGCACCAACTGGCGGCAGGTCAGTTGACCGGATTTATAAGCGGCATGAATATCATCGATTGTCGTTTCCAAAATGTTAAAGGATGTTATTGAAGCCATCGAAGCTCCTTTTTCAATTTCTTTTGGAGCTTGCATACGTCAGCGCGGCGAGAATGTCCAGCGTTTTTGAAATGAATGCCCCCAAAAGCATCTGTCAATGACCAATGTAAGAGGATGACAAATCGCAAGAACGCAACTGCGACGAAACGACCCGGCGAGCGGGCCATTAGTCTTGAATTGAAGATCGGCGGAGGTTATCCAACGTCGAGACAGCTTTGCTGCGCTTTTTCGAGGACTGACTCGATCGTCTCCACAACGGCGTCGGGCGCATACGGCTTGTCGATGAAATCCTTCACGCCCGCCTGATGCAGTTTGATTCTGAACTCCGGATCGATATAGCCGCTGCTGACGACGACACTGACCTGGGGGTTCTCCTCTTTCATTCTTAGGATCACGTCCCACCCGGCCTTTTTAGGCAGGCCGATGTCCAGCAGCACTACATCGATCTCATGCTTATGATGATGAAACAAACTTAGGGCTTCTTCGCCATCGAGGGCTACCAGGACGTTGTAACCGCGTTTCGAGAAAGTCTTTCTCAACAGCAGAACCATCATCTCTTCGTCTTCCACCAGGAGAACGGTTTTCTGACCGTTACGCTGCTTCCGATCGTTGACTTGTGTCCGGATTGGGTCTTGGGTAATCGCTCTTTGCTGCGGTAGCGCTACGGGCAAGTACAAACGAAAGGTGGTGCCGCGCTCCGACGCGCTTTCAACGTCAATAGCGCCGTTGTGGCTCTTAACGATGCCGTAAACGATGGCGAGGCCCAGACCCGTTCCCTCACCGATTCCTTTGGTGGTAAAAAACGGTTCAAAAATTCGGCTCCGAACGCTGTCGCTCATTCCCGTGCCCGTGTCTGTCACTTCCACACACACATACTGTCCGGCCGGCGCCGCTGTGCTTTTTACTTGTGCGCCGTCAACATTCCGAGTTCTAAGTATAAGTTTGCCGCCTTTCGACATTGCGTCGCGAGCGTTGACACATAGGTTCAACAAGGCCTGAGTTATCTGATTCGGATCGGCCATTACGCTCGGTAGCTTGGGACGAAGTTCTAATGAGACGTCGATGGTTTTCGGAAGCGTCTGCTTGAGCAAATTCGCCAGTCCGGAGACCAGCTCGTTGATATCCGTCGAAGCCAAGCGTGCTTCCGTTTTGCGTGCGAGGGTCAGCAGCTGGCGCACGAGGGATGTACCGCGTTCGATGGCCTCGTCGATGACCTCCAGTTGTTCGGCAATCTCCCCATTGACATCAGGGTGGTCAGCGATGGCGCCGGCATAGCCTTTTACGATATTGAGAACATTATTGAAGTCATGGGCAATGCCGCCGGCTAACGTTCCGATGCTTTCCATCTTTTGAGCTTGCCGAAGTTGGGCTTCGAGTCTTTTCTGTTCTTCGAGGTCATGCAAGAGCGCAGCGTTGGCCAGTTCCAACTCCGCCGTGCGATCCTTAACCCGTTGCTCAAGCTCTGAATTGGCTTTGGCCAACTCGTCTCTCGCCTCGCGCAGCGCTGTCTCGGCCCGCTTGCGCGCGGTGATGTCGCGGGCGATTTTCGACGCGCCGGTGATCGCGCCGTCGGCATCTCTAATCGGTGACACAGATAGGGAGATCTCGACCAAGCTACCGTCCTTGCGCCGACGAACGGTCTCGTAATGATCGACGCGCTCGCCGCGTCGAATGCGCCCAAGGATATCCGGTTCCTCATCGATGTGCTCCGGCGGAATCAATGTGGTGACCGGTTTGCCGATGATCTCCGCCGGTGCGTAGCCAAACAGCCGCTCCGCGGCTTGGTTCCAGCTGGTAATGACGCCGTTTAGATCTTTGGTGACAATGGCGTCGTCCGACCATTCGACTATGGCGGCGAGCCGCCGGCTCGCCCGTTCCGCTTGTTTCAAATCAGTGACATCTTGAAACGCGTTGATCGCGCCAGTGCGGCGACCATCTAGCTCATAAAGCGGATCAATGTTTACCTGCGCAATAATCCTGGAGCCATCCGACCGTTCGATGGTGATCTCTTCGCCGCGAAACGACTGGCCGGTATTGACGGCCGATGCCATTGGGCACGCGCTTGGAGGAATTAGCGATCCGTCGGGTGCCAGCATGCGGACGGATCCGCAGTACTTATCCTCCTCGCTGTTCAGTTTCGGTTCGCGGCCCCACAGGTCCGCCGCGCGCTGATTGAAAAATGTGATTCGCCCTTCCTCGTCGCAGGTATAGACCGCCGTCGGCATGACGGACAGAACATTTTCAATCTTTTTCTTAGTTACTTCTGCCTCGGATAGCGCGACACGCTTTTCGATTAACTCCTTGCGTTCTTGTTGCGCAGCGCGGCTCCGCTCCAGTACAGAGATCATCAACTCGACTCTGGCGGCAGGAGATTTGCCGTCCAGAATTAGAGGAGTTTCGTAGAACCAGTTGGGATAGACGTTATTGCCCAAAATGGCCAGCGGATGCGTATGGAAAGCCACCAGCATCACTTCCGGCGCAAGACGGCTGCGATTGTATTGGCATACAATGCGCCCGGCAAATCCGGGAATAAAGATGGTATTGATGCTAGCCTCCCAATCCTCCAGCTCGGAAACACCGATGTCGGGACCGAGGGTCCAGGTCATTTCAACAGCGAACCGGATGCCTTTGAAACCGGCGCTATTGGCCTTGTTGACGAAATCTTTAACCTGACGCGATTTCTTTTCTGAAGAAAGCTTGCCCGGTTGACGCCATTCCTGGCGGGTCCAAAGTTTCAGCGCGCCGCGATCCAATTCTTGACCGACGTTGATGCCGCTTAAGTGCAATCGCGCCGCTAATTCATCGACCGTTTGATCGTCGGCGATGTAGATAAACTGCTCGTCTTTGGAAAGAGCGTCCTGGATGAACGGAATAAGCGCCGGCATCTGTTCGGCGGGATCCTTGTCGTAAAAAAGGCACAGGTGATCGCCGTCCTTTAGATTCAAAATGTGCTGTGCCAGTTCAGAACCCATCGTGAGCCTCGGCGTCCATACAACTTACCAATCGAGAAAAGGCGTGAATTATCACTATTATAACGTATATTTTTCCGGCTTCTTGTCAATGGGGTTTTGGCGACTATATAGATTTATTTTAGCGAAACAATAAGCAAAAATCTAAATGAGTCGGGCGAAAAAAAGTATTGGACGATTGATAGGTGAACTGTTATCGGAAGTTTAAACCGAGATTGGGCCTAGCACGGGCAGGCGACATAGAATGAGGCGGCAAGACATGTTCCTAGCGGGCGGATCGCTCGTGTCCCTGGTTTTCTTTTTCCTCCTAGGGCACAGCTATTCGGCCGAAAAATCCAGGATCACTCTCGCTTATTCGACGACGGGCCCAACGGCGGTCGGATTGTGGATGGCGAAAGAGATCGGCGCCTTCGCCAAGTACGGCGTCGACCCGAACCTCATTTTTATCTCGTCCAGTCCGGTCATGGTTCCGGCGTTGATCGGCGGCGTGCAAGGCGGCATCGCCGGGGCCAATGTGGTGATCTCTGCGGTTTCTGGGGGCGCTTCAATCGTCGCCGTCGCGAGCCTCGCCAATCGTCCCTATCTTCGCCTCTGGGTCCATCCGGAAATCAGCCGCATCGATGAATTGCGGGGAAAAACTCTGGGCGTGTCGCGCTTCGGTGCGACGACGGACAATCTGACACGAATTCTCCTACGCAGGACCGGACTCGAAGGCGCGGTAAACATTCGCCAGCTCGGCGGCACGGTGGAGGTGGGACTCGCTTTTCGCCACCGACAAATTGACGGAGCCGTCCTCGCCACGCTGCGCACCGACGCGCCATACCGGATTCTCGCCGACCTGGCGGAATTCGGCATCCAATACTCCATGGGTCTTTTGGTCGTCTCACGCGATTTTTATCGCCGCGCACCGGAAACCTTGGAGAACATCATGCGCGCCTACGTCGAGGGGGTGGCGGTGCTTCGCGACCAGAGTCAAAAGGAACGAGCATTGAAAGCGATCGCGCGCTACACGCGGCTCAAGGAAGCAAAACCGATAGAAGAAATTTACACCGACGCCGCGAAGTATGTCGACCGCGTCCCGCGTGTCGAGCCGGAAGCCGTCGCAGCGACGCTGGAGTTCATGGGCAAAAAGGGTTTTCCCGTGGAAAATTTCGCTGATAATTCGATCGTTGATCGACTGGTCCGGGAAGGATTCATCGACCAGCTTTACAAGAAGCGATAATCGTCGTTATCCTTGCTTCACGATATCCGGCTATACAAAAAGGCCGTGATGAAAATACCAAGTAGGGGCACGGCATGCCGCGCCCCTATTGTCCGCGGAGTCTAACGCCCGATGCAAACCCTCTCGCAGCGCGTCGCCGGTTTTGGCACGACCGTGTTTGTCGAGATCAATAACCTCGCGCGACAACACAACGCCGTTAACCTGGGGCAGGGCGCGCCGGATTTCGACGGCCCGCCCGAAGTGTTGGCCGCCGCAGTCGAGGCCGTAAACAGCGCTTTGAATCAGTATGCTCCCGGCATCGGCATGCTCGCGGTGCGCGAAGCAATTGCGAATCACGCGGCGCGCTTTTACGGCCAGAAGTTAAACCCGGAGACCGAGGTTCTGGTTACGAGCGGCGCTACCGAGGCCATCTTCGCGGCGATTCTTGGGCTGACGGATTCCGGCGACGAGGTAATCGTATTTGAGCCCGTCTACGATAGTTATGTGCCGAACATGGTCATGGCAGGAGTCACGCCTCGTTACGTCGCCTTGCGCGGCGAGAACTGGACTTTTGATCCGGACGAGCTCGCAAAGGCATTCGACCGCCGCACTCGAGCGATCATTGTGAACACACCGCACAACCCGACGGGAAAGGTGTATTCACGGGAAGAACTGAGCGTGATCGCGGAGTTTTGCCAGAAGCACAACGTGATCGCGATTACCGACGAGGTCTATGAACATATTCTTTATGATGACGCCGTCCATACTCGGCTCGCGACACTGCCGGGAATGGCCGAGCGGACGCTGACGATTAGCAGCCTGGGCAAAACGTTTAGCGTCACCGGCTGGAAAATTGGTTGGGCGATCGGCACTGCGGCTTTGGTCAATGCGGTGAACCAAGCGCACCAGTTCATCACCTTTGCGGTTGCCTCACCGCTGCAAGCCGCCGCGGCGACGGCGTTGAACTTGCCGCTCGACTTTTTTGTAAACTTGCGGGCGCGCTATCAGGCGAAGCGCGATCTAATGATCGACGCGCTGAAAAAATCCGACTTCAAGGTTCGCAAATCGCAGGGAAGTTATTTCGTCATGGCCGACTGGCGCGAGGTCGCGCCCGCGCATATCCAAGACGATTTTGAATTCGCCCGCTGGTTGACCACTGACGTCGGCGTCGCTTGTATCCCTGCCGGCGCATTCTACCAAGAGTCCGACAAAGATTTGGCCAAGAACCTTGTCCGTTTCGCAGTCTGCAAAAAAGCACAGACGCTTGCCGTTGCCGCTGAGAGGTTAGGCAGACTGGGAAAACTCTGATGCGATTTCATTTGCCCATGGGCGAATGCGCCAGGCTTTGTAAGATCGCCAAATAGACCCCGAAGATCAGCAAGGTCAGCAATAGATTCCTTTTCCAGTGCTCACTCAGGGCAATGCCAAAAGGTAGCCCCGTGAGAAATCCGATAATATGAGCGACGTATGCCACGTGCGGATCGTGGCCGCGAATCAAGCTCGGGTGGGAGACCACGACGATGTTGTA
>WNGE01004891.1_pt1 | contig 23082 bp, 16 predicted proteins | sample 5400651 | NCBI WGS metagenome assembly WNGE01 (sample SAMN13153370, study PRJNA577476) | soil metagenome | isolation source: 60 cm soil or saprolite under grassland replicate 2 | place: USA:California | collected 2016-06-15
TGGGGTGGGAGACATTCTGGCACACGCAAGGCATGCCACTACGGGAACCCCCACATTATGTAATAGTGTGTTTACTCATACGTAGCCTTGCCTGTTCGACGAGGTTACGTGCCAGTGCATAAGCATTGTAGCTCCCCAGCCCTGTTGCCATATCATAGCCAACAGTAGCAGGGTAGCGACCATGATTGAGTCCATTATAGTCGTTATTGCCCGTGGTAATATCGTGGAAACAGGCGCGATACTTGTGTGGGTCACTGGCGATCTTGTAGAGAAGCGGGTTGAGGAAACCCAGGCGTGGGCCTCCCTGTTTCTGAGACATCTCGTTGCTGAGAACTGCCAGAACTGCCCACAATGGCGTAGAGACCGAGGCGCCACCCACGACATTCCAGAGCAGGCTATTGCTGCAACGCTTTGTCGCCTGTGCCGAACAATATATAATATAGCCGTGGATCGCGCCCCTACATGGGTGGTGTGCGTTATGTAAACAATCGTCAACAATGCTCTGTGAACATGCGGGTAACATAAATAACCTCCCTTTCGACCTGGCTACCCCGGAAAATACTATAATAAGATAATGTGTTTTTTTAAATCATCTTCTATCAGAATACTCCTCCTAAAAAATAACGCGGAAATGTATAGTACAATAGTACTGATCAATGTGAGTATGATTCTGGTTGCCAATCGCCAGTTTCAGTCTGGAAGCAGGACTTATCTCTCAGTTAGAAACTCTTATAAAAGGAGCAAAAACACTTCTGTAAATGTTCGGGATATGTAACGTGGTAGGGAATAAGTAGAAAATACTACAATCCATAGGAAAATAATGGAGGCATCTCCTACTCATGTTCTATTCAGTAGCTATTCCTGGTATACTACAGGCACAACCCGTTGGAGTACTCCTTAGGGAGGTCTCCTTGAGAGAGAGAGTATCTACCAGCATGCCAGTGGAAAAACATGCGGACCGCCAGGGGGCTAATACAGTGGATGAAGTTACCCTAGGTAAGCTTTATGAGCAATTCCGGCGTCCCATTCATTCCTATATTTACCGTCTGCTCGGCAATCAGGATGACGCCGATGACGTAACCCAGGAGGTATTTGTACGTGCCTGTACCTCCTGGAATGGGTTATATGAACGCGAACATCTTTCTGCCTGGCTCTACCGGATAGCTACCAATCTCTGTGTAGATGCATTGCGTAGACGTAAACGTATTACCTGGTGGCCTCTTGGGCATCGTCGCACCGATGATGCTAACGAGGATATAATGAACGATGATGCTTCTGTGTTTCTTTCCGATACAGGAGGCATTCCAGAGATTGCAGAGCGGGAACTGATCCGGCATACCCTTTCGTATCTGCCGAAAGAATATGCCATCGCGCTTGTACTCAGTGCGGCACAGGGAGTTCCCTACCAGGAGATAGCAGAGATTGTGGGCATCTCACCAAATGCCGCTGCAACAAGAATTTCACGTGCTAAAAAAATGTTTGCTGAACAATACCTGCGTTTGAGCAAAGAAGGTGTTGGAAAACGGGAGAAGCGCAAATGAACAACACCGACCTGCCCCCACTGCCTCCTATAGGAGCAACTGGCCCGGAAGTATGCGCCGTTGTGTGCCTCTACCTGGCCGTATCGCATGACCTGAATCCCTACCAGATACGCGTAATTACAGGTCATTTGCAAATCTGCCTGGACTGCGCACGTGAGCAACGTCTTATTAGCCGTGCAACGCAATTAGTCGCTGGTCTCGAAGCTAGCCAGCCATCTGCACGTGTTGATCAGGCCGTTATGGCGGCTATAGCAGCGCGTAGCCGTAATCGCGCGCCAGCTCCACCCCCTTTTATGCGTCCGGCCACGCCCTATAGAAATAGCCCGCGCCGCATTCCGGTGCGACTTGCGGGGCTGGTAGCAGCCGCTGCCGTCCTCGTCACCGCCACAGTGAGCTTGCTATATTTTGCCTTCCTGGGTCCGAGCACAGCCTTTGCCGTGCCTGCCAGCATATCATGGAATAGTTATGTAATCTATCATAGTCAGACCGTAGTTGACAGCAAGGGCCAGAGTTACCATGTCGAAAGCTACCATGACATGGCAACGGATGATATGAACGTCGAAACTACCATAGCTGGCAAGCTGGACGTGATGGTCATCAGTGATGGTCACAAGACGCTGGGCATCGATATGATGCACGATGTTGCGCAATGGAACGCCGACGCCTGGATGACTGACGATTCCATATTCGATCTGACCCAATTGCGCAAAGATCTAAACTCCGGCAAGGCCATATACCTGGGCAAAGGCCAGTTCCAGGGCCAGGATGTCTATCGTATTCGTGACGATGCTGGAGTTGTACTCTTACTCGACATGCAATACAAACCCGTAAACGTGTTGCAGGATGCAACTGATTCTAGTACGGGAAAGCCGGTCTATGACAAGTTCCAGTTATTAGTGCCTAAGCAAGTGCCCGATTCTATGTGGGACATGAAAGTTCCTCCAAAGGTCAAGATGGGCTCATTGCCTGCGAAACCGTAACAATGTTACATCTGTAGGGACGCGGTTTACAACCTCTTCCACCAACAAACAGGCGATTCAAACGACCCGTAGTGGCATGCCTTGCGTGTGCCGAGTCGCTTGGGAGGAATTCTCTGACGCTCAAGTGTGGTGCTCCCCACGCACTCGGCACACGCAAGGCATGCCACTACGGGCAACTTTTAACACAGCCCAGAAGTTATTTGACCCTACTCAAGTCTGGAAGATACAATGAAAAAACTATCTAATACACATATTCGAGTTCACAATGTTGTGATAACTAGAGGAGAAGACAGATCATGACAGAGCGTATCCCCGTAATTGTAGGTGCAACGAGGACGCCAACGGGGAAATTTCTGAGCAATCTTGCCAGTTTTACGGCTCCACAATTAGGAGCGATTGTGATAAAGGAAGCTGTACGTCGTTCGGGGATAGATCCTGAAGCTATCGATGAAGTGATTATGGGCAATGTGGTATCGGCCGGTGTCGGCCAGGCCCCTGCTCGCCAGGCTGCTATTCACGCGGGTCTCCCAGTCGGTATTCCTGCTGTAACCGTCAATAAGGTGTGTGGTTCTGGTCTGAAGGCAATCATGCTGGCGGCGCAGGCTATTCGTGTGGGCGACGCTCAGGCTTTTGTGGCAGGCGGCATGGAGAGCATGAGCACCTCGCCCTACCTCTTGCTGAAAGCACGTACTGGTTACCGTATGGGCGATGGCAAACTCGTCGATAGTGTTGTCCATGACGGCCTGTGGTGCGCCTTTGAAGATATCCATATGGGCGAAGAGGCAGAGATCATCGCCGAGAAATTCGGTGTCACGCGCGAAGAGCAGGACCGCTACGCGCTGCAAAGTCACCAGCGAGCCGCCGCCGCAACAGCCGCCGGTCGTTTTAAAGAAGAGATCGTGCCTATTGAGATCAAGCAGAAGAAAGGCACGCTCACAGTCGATACCGATGAGCCTGTTCGTGGCGATAGTTCAATGGATGCTCTGGCGAAACTGATGCCTGCCTTCCAGGAAGGCGGTACAGTGACTGCTGGTAACGCACCTGGCCTGAGCGACGGCGCATCGGCAACCGTAGTTGTGGACCAGGAATTTGCCCAGACGCACAGTATGACAGTGCTGGCGCGTATCACAGGTTACGCCGCTGCTGCTATCACACCACGTTACGTCTTCGCCGCTCCACCGCTTGCCGTCAACCGCGTATTAGAGCGCACAGGCCTGAAGATCAGCGACTTCGATCTGATTGAGATCAACGAAGCATTTGCTGCTCAGGCGCTCGCCAACGGACGCGAAATCGACTGGGACTGGTCGCGTGTCAATGTCAACGGTGGCGCAATCGCCCTGGGCCACCCTATAGGTTCCAGCGGCTCGCGTGTCCTCACAACGCTGATCTACGAACTCCGTCGCCGTGGTGGTGGCCATGGCCTGGCAACCCTCTGCCTCGGAGGTGGTGGTGCCGTTGCCATGTCCCTCGAAGTATAGTGACCCCGTAGAGGCACACGCAAGGCTGTGCCTCTACGGGGTCACTGACCTTTTGAATCGCTTTGTGAGCAATCTTCTGAAACTGGCAATCCCCATACATAAGTATTACAATAGATCGTGATAAGTAATATATTACAAAAATAAGTGCAGAAGCCATTCACTTCTTGCCTTGCAACTCTCAGAGGAGACCCTACCACTATGCTTGAGCAGAAATCGACAGAGGCAACGCAGCCTGTTGTCGAACAAGGAACCCTTTTTGATAGAGCGGAATTAGAGCGTCTGACAGTAAAACGCACGGTCTGGGAAGAGACGACGGTCAGGAAATCGTTGCAGCGTATGCCGGAGCGCGAGGATCTGATGACAACTTCAAGTGTGCCGGTAAACCGTATCTATACCCCGCAGGATAATGCGTCGCTCGATTATACGCGCGATCTTGCGCTGCCGGGCGAGTATCCCTATACGCGTGGTGTGCAGCCGACTATGTATCGTGCCAAACCGTGGACCATGCGTATGTTCGCGGGCTTTGGCACCGCCGAAGATACTAACGCACGCTTTAAATATCTGTTAAAGCAAGGTCAGACGGGCCTCTCCACAGCTTTCGATATGGCAACGCTGTATGGCTATGATACCGATCATCCGCTGGCGGCGGGTGAGTTTGGCAAGTGTGGCGTGGCCATTTCCTCCCTGGCGGATATGGAAATCTTGTATGCCGACCTGCCGCTGGATAAGATCACGACTTCGATGACCATTAATAGCCCTGCGGCAGTCATCTGGGCAATGTATATCGCCAATGCGGAGAAGCACGGCTTCCCTATGGCGTCTCTGGGTGGCACGCTACAAAACGACATATTAAAAGAATACATTGCGCAGAAAGAGTTCCTCTTCCCTCCTGAACCATCGATGCGGCTGGTAACGGATACCATCGAATTTGGCACACGCAATATGCCGCGCTGGAATACAATCAGTATCAGCGGCTATCATATCCGCGAAGCTGGCGCGACGGCTGTACAGGAACTGGCCTTTACTCTTGCCGATGGCCTGGCTTATGTCAATGCTGCACTGGAGCGTGGATTGAAGATCGATGAGTTCGCACCCCGCCTCTCTTTCTTCTTTGATGTACACAACGACTTCTTTGAGGAGATCGCCAAGTTCCGAGCCGGACGGCGTCTCTGGGCCAGGTTGATGCGTGAACGCTACGGAGCGAAAGACCCACGTTCATGGATGATGCGCTGCCATGCTCAGACGGCGGGTGTCTCTCTGACCGCGCAGCAGCCCGAAAACAATATAGTACGTACAGCTATTCAGGCGCTGGCCGCTGTTCTCGGTGGTACCAACTCATTGCACACCAATTCGCTCGACGAGGCGCTGGCTCTACCCACAGAAAGGGCTGCTCTGATAGCCCTGCGCACACAGCAGATTATTGCCAGCGAGAGCGGCGTCGTAAACACTGTCGATCCACTGGGGGGCTCCTACTTCATCGAGGCGCTGACCGATGAGACTGAGCACGCAGCGATGGACTACCTGAATCGTATCGATGCGCTTGGTGGCGTGCTGGCCTGCATCCAGAATGGTTTCTTCCAGCGTGAAATCGCCGAGTCGGCCTACCGTTATCAGCAAGAAGTTGATCAGCATAATCGTACTATTGTAGGCGTCAACGACTATATCACAGAGGGAGATGTCAAGGTTCCGACGCTCTATGTTGACTATGCGGGCGAGAAGGCTCATCTTGAGCGCCTGCAGCGTGTGCGGCGGGAGCGCGATTCAGCCACTATAAAGCGTGTACTGGACAATCTGCGTCGAGTCAGCGAGGGTACAGAGAACACCATGCCAGCGTTGATCGAAGCTGTGAAAGCCTATGCCACCCTTGGCGAGATCATGGACGTGTTTCGTGCGGCCTTTGGAGAATACATGGAACCCGCTGTGTTTTAATTGCTCAAGAATAGCCACTACAAGCCGTCGATGAGAAAGAAGGATAGCGGGCGATTCCGGGACGATGGTCAGTCGCCCGCTCTATTTTTACACCTGGAGGAGAACATGTCCCAGTTTCAACGACAGGGTCTTGTGAAGAAAACACTGCTGACTGATGTCAATCTGGCGGAGATCGAGCAACTGGCTGATATCTGTAACCGCTACGAAAATTTACACATGCGCCTCAGCTTCGTAGCGTTACGAGCGCGTATGGGTACCGAGTACAATGATTTTCTCTACTATGTAGATGGTAAGCTTGTCGGTTATCTTTCTCTGGATAACTGGGGATCGGAAGAGAAAGAAGCCGTTGTTATGGTTCATCCAGACCACAGGCATAAAGGCATCTTCCATACATTATTTGCAGCCACAAGAGAAGAGTGCCTGGATAGGGGTATTCACCGCCTGGTCCTGGTCTGCGAGCAAGGATCGGCTTCTGGTCAGGCATGTGCAAAAGCCGTTGGTGGCAAACATACATTTTCTGAGCACGAAATGGACCTGGAAAGCTTCCAGGAGCACTACGTTTTTGATGAAAACTTATTTTTCCGCAAGGCCCACGCAAAAGATCTGGAAGCGCTTGTTGCCGTGCAAACAGCCAGTTTTAGCGACCCCGAGCCATTCGTGCGGGCGATGCTGAAAAAGTTCTTGCAGGACCCCTGGCGTCACTTCTACCTGGCAACCTTTGGCGAGGGAGAGTTGAGCTGCCAGGAGCCCGTTGGTGTTATTCGCCTTGACGAATTCGAGCAAGGTCTCATTGGAATCTATGCCTTTGGTGTAGTCCCCGACTATAGAGGACGGGGTTATGGACGTCAGATATTAGAGGAAACGATTCGTACCGTTCGTGCCACCGGAGATCAGAGACAGATCATGCTCGACGTCGAGACCGACAATGTGCCAGCCATCAACCTCTATAAGTCCTGTGGTTTTCAAATAAAGACCACATATGACTATTATATGATATATGTGCACCCCGCATAGGGTGCTTTTAGAGCAGGGATTGTGTAATGTATTGGTTAGAGTTAGCTGTCCATGTTCATCCAGACGCGGTGGAATCAGTAAGCGAATTACTGAGCCGCTATACGTCTGAGGGCGTGGCGATTGAGGAACCAATAGAGTTGATCGATGAAGGGCAGGAGTATCGCATTCTGCAAGGTCAACCTGTGCATGTGCGTGGCTATGTGCCTCTCGATGGCAAAGAAGAGGAAGCCCGCCAGCGCATAGAAGAGGGGTTGTGGCACTTCTCGAGTTTAGGAGCGCATTTCGTCGGTAAGTTAGAGACACGCACAGTCAACGAAGAAGATTGGGCGAATGCCTGGAAAGAATACTTCCACGTTACGCATATAGGACGCCGCCTGGTCATTCGACCCTCCTGGCGCGAATATGCTCCAAAGCCACACGAAGTTGTCCTGACGCTTGATCCTGGTATGGCCTTTGGAACGGGTCTGCATCCCACCACGCGCATGTGCCTGGAAGAACTTGAGAAGCGTGTTCAGCCAGGAATGCGCGTCCTGGATGTCGGCACAGGTTCGGGTATACTGTCTATCGCGGCGGCAAAATTAGGTGCCGAGAGCGTCTATGCCATCGATAACAGCAGTGTAGCAGTCGAGAGTGCAGCCGCGAATGTTTCCCTGAATGGTTTAAGTGAGCGCGTCAAAGTAGTACCGGGTGTGCTCGACGATGCAGAGGCTACACGCGTAGCTGGTCAATACGACCTGGTGCTGGCAAATATTATTGCTCACGTGATTGGATCAATCGCCCCGCAACTGGCGCGAGTCATGACTCCACAAGGAGTGCTTGTAACCAGTGGCATCATCGAGGCGCGGCGTCAGGATGCCGAAGGACCACTACAGGAAGCAGGTCTGGAAATGGTTGAGCAGGTCATGATCGAAGATTGGCTGGCCCTGGTCTGGCGTAAGCGAGAGTAACGATGCACCATTTTTTTGTATTTCCCGAATTGCTGAAAAGTGAAAATAACCTGGTGATGCTGCCCGAAAAGCTTGCTCATCAGGTAAAAGATGTACTACATCTCGGCACTGGAGAGCAACTTCTGTTGCTAGATAATAGCGGCGACGAGGTTCTGTGCGCCGTCGTCAAGAGCGGGCGTACTGGCGTTGAAGTCGAACTATTAGAGCGGCGTGCGGGCAAACCTGAATCGCTGGTACGCGTCATTCTCTGTCAGGGTTTGCTCAAATCGGCCCGTTTCGAATGGATACTGGAGAAGGGTACAGAACTGGGCGTGGCGGTCTTCTCGCCTATCCTGTGCCGCCGTTCCATGTCCGGACTGGAAGACGCTGGTCCCAGCAAACTTCAGCGTTGGCAACGTATTCTCCAGGAGGCGACCGAGCAATGTGGACATGCGCGCCTACCAGAACTATTGCCCATCCGTCCACTCATACACGCGCTCAACGACATTCCTCCAGATGTCCTGGCGCTCATTCCCTGGGAAGAAGAGCACGACCTGAGCCTGCGCGATGCCTTGAGAACTGCTGTGGCCGAACGTCAGGAGAAGAAGACCCCACTTACTGTTGTACTATTCGTAGGTCCAGAGGGTGGTTTGCTGGCTGAAGAAATCATGCTGGCCCGACGTTACAACGTGCAGCCAGTCACGCTAGGGCCGCGTATCCTGCGTGCCGAGACCGCAGCTTTAACGGCGGTCGCCAATGTAATGTACGAACTAGAATAGAGACCCGATTGAATGCACGCGGTGGTCACGCGAGTCCCCATTCTGGCACATAGGTGCGTATTAGCTTTCTGATAGTCCTTCGCCATTGAGGATTGCGTGGACATAATCCGCGACATAGTGGCGCTCATCGACGCCATCGATAACCATGCATTCAGCAATCGAGACAATCTGCGGAGCTATCTCGTGCAGCGCATCGATAATAGGTCGTTCGTTGCGTCTATCTGCGTTAGAATCAGTAACGAAAGCATACAACTCATCGGTAAACTTCTCTTCGTCAGCGAGTAGACGAAAAATGTTATTAGCCATAGTGAAGCCTTTCGTAACAGGCAGAGAAGGACATCCTTCTCAATAGATTGCTAGTTTTGCTTGCGTGACTGTACCACCAGTATATGTAAGAAAATGCTTACATGTCAAGTTCTACATACAACATCCCCCATAACGCCTCATGATAGAATAAAATCTACTTTCAGGCGTTATGGAGATGAATAATAAAAGCTATATTCTCTTTACTATTGCGCTGTTAGCAAGGAATCGAGTATTGCCCGTGCTGATGCTTCGTCCGATACATCGATCATCAATCCAATTGCAGTGCGAATAGCTTCAGCATTTTGTATTGTTGCGGTGCGTTGTTTTGCCAGGGCTACAAGAGCCGGGTAACGCTTCTGGACAAGATCTAGCAAAATTTGTTGTGCTGTTTCTATCTTGCCCTCAACTTTTCCTTCCTCTCGTCCTTCCTCTCGTCCTATTTGCTGCCCAAGAGCCCGTTGCTTTTGCACGTACTCATCATGTTCGAGCAGGTATTCGAATGCGTTCAAGCGATTCTCCACTTTCAACTTGTCTTGTGCTGATACAGTATCTGTTCGGCGTAAAAATACGCTGAACCACAAGAGATGACGCGCTAATCTTGCCTCCGCGTCTTCTTTGAAAATGCCTTTGATAGAATTGTCGTAGGGTTGTTGATTCATTCATCCTCTTTTCTCCTCCTCTGCTACTTTACCCATCATATGATACATCGTTTACTCCCCGGATACAAGCGAGGGATAAGCATAGCTCTATCCACTTACACTGTCAAAGTGCGGCACCATCTGTTTCAGCGTCCTGTACATCTCGTCACGAGCTTCGGTCGGCAGCAGGTCTTGTTGGATCAGTTCAATCATGGCTGGAATGTCGGATGGCTCAGTTTTGTTGCTGCTGCTGGAAACGGGCTGCCAGTACTTTTCAATGTATGTACGAGCATCTTCTCCTTGTTTGAGCGTGAGGATGGAGCGGACGGCCTGTGCCCTGTCAGGATAGCTGCTATCTCCCACGGTAAGGGGGATGGTGGCGGCTTCCAGGCGCTGTTCTGCTGGAAGAGTCTCGTCTTGGGCCTGTTGCCAGAGGATCTTTATGCCCTGTTGTCTACTGTCTGAATGTAGAGGGCTGGTTTCATAGAGATCCTGTGCGATCTGTATTTTCTGTTCGGCGCTGAGATCGGGGTGTTGCGCCAGCCGTGCCAGAGCCTGGAGCGCCTGTTGTCCTTCTTTGGAGGCTGTAAGATCATAGTCGTAAAGGATCTGGAAGACCTGGATGGCATCTGTGACCTTCAGAGCAGGTTCTTTTGCCATGGCTAGCAGTATGTTAACAGCTAGCTGATTTTCTTTGGAATTGAGTGGACTGCACCTGTAGAGGGCTTCGGCGGCCTGTATTTTCTCCTCGAAGGTGAGGTCGGTCTGTTGCGCCAACTGTAGGAATTTCTGCGTTGCCTGCAGCTGTTCTCTGGAACCGTCAGGACTACTGCCGTAAAGCGTCTCGGTGAGCCAGACGATCTGTTCAAAGTTAAGGTCGGGGCGCTGCAGGGTATTCGAGAGCAGCGTGATAACACGTTGTCGCTCGTTAGCTTCGTCATGGTCGTTCCAGGAGAGAGCCTCACCTGTTTCAATGATCTCCTCGACGCTGATACCGGGTTGGCTGGCTGCATCCAGGAGGCGCTGAGCTGCTTGCAGGCGGCGCTTCGACTGGACGGGTACCTGGTAGAGTGTGTAGGTACCTTCCAGGAGTTGTGCGAAGGGCACGGTAGTTGGACTTATGACTTCCAGTAGTTTATCGGCGGCGCTCTCCCATGCGTTTAGAGCGCCTGTTGTCGCTGAATACGAGAGCGCATCAACGACCAGTCGCGCCTGCTCAAAGGTTATATCTGGTGGATGTAGCCGATCGAGCAGCATCTTGCTGGCGAGTTGTGCTGATTCTGGAGTGGTCGAGGGTCGGCGCAGGAATGCGCGTATGACCTGGATGGTCTGTTCAAGCGAGAGGTTATGTTTTGTAGCTATCTCCAGCATCATCTGTACCGCGTTGAGTTGTTCCGCTGAGCCAGACGGGTAGCATTCATAGAGAGTCTGAGCGGCCTGGACTGCATTCCATGGCGAGCTGGCAGGATCTTGAGCCAGCTTGATGAGTGCCTGTTGTGCCTGTAAACCAGCAGCGGGTGAATTGCTATGGTAAAGTATCTGGGCTATCTGTATGCGGGTGCTCTCGGCGAGCGTGCTCTGAGTGAGCAGATCTAGCAGGGTAGTGTGTCCCAGTTGGCTGTATTGTTGCGTTTTGAGCAAGGAAGCGAGCGTGTTGATGGCATCATTACGTTGCGAGGGGAAGGACGAAGCGTATATAACCTTGCTCAAGCGGGTAACGATTTCGACCGCGAGTTTGTTCTGAACCGTAATCTCCTCTTTGAGGCAGGTACAGGCGAAGAAAAGATCTTGCTGGATAATCTGCGTATATGTACTGCGGCAGCATACTTGATTGTCGATGGGATCAAGAATGAGCTGGAGTTGCGTCGTGGCTCTTACGGGACCAAGCTTACCAAAGAGCAGCAAAATTACTTCCTGCCAGTGTGGATCGTGCAGGTGCCGGGTTAAAAACTTGTTGAGGATGGCATTGGCATCGTCGGGATGGGGAGGATCTGCCTGCCGGAAGTAGATGTCAAGCGCTGCAAAGTATTCCTGGAAAGTTCTGTGGATAAAGCCATAGAGATCCTCGCCGCTCTCATCCTTGCCGCGCTTCACGATCAGACCAGTCTCTGTACGCATCAGTTCGAGGAAACGTTCGGCTTCAACCTGGCGTTCTTCGGCTGAGAAGAGCTGGCGGCTTTTCAGAAACTTTTCGACTTCCGCTTGCATCTGCATCAATGTCAAACAATCACCGCAGAACACGCCTCCATCTATGGCAGGATCTTTTTCGCGTTCCTGCAAGCGTTCATATAAGATGAAGCCAAGATGTGCGATACAGGCCCGCTGCACATCCCTGGTCATCTGCATGCCTTGCCAGCGTCCGTTCGTGCCCCGGCGGCGCGACCACGTATCCAGCAACAGGTCGGCGCAACGATCATAGACATGCACACGTCTGTCGGGGAGCCGCTCGGTGCGGTGCAATGTTGTGATGATTGTCAGCAGTAAAGGATTTCTGGCTAATGTGTGCAGGCGCGGGTTGCCCTTCAGCGTCTCATAGAGAGACTCAAGCTCCTTTTGATCCTCGTAAGGGATTGGTGAAAGGCGCAACACATAGGTATACCAGCGTCCGAGGAACAGACGAATCTGCTCGTCATCGAATTCCTGCAAGATGGCATGAGTGAACCAGCGCGTCGAGAAACCGAATAGCTCATAACCGACCGGGCGCGATGTCACCAGGATGCTATTTCCACGGTAACGTTGTGCAATCTCTTCAATCACATCTATCAATCTGCGGCGCTCTTCCTGGTCCGCGACCTCGTCAAGTCCATCAAAAAGGAAGAGGAGCGCATTTTGTTTGAGCAGTACATCGAAGACCTGGGGATCGACATGAATATTCATGCGCTCCAGCACGATATCAGTCATGTAAGAGAAGAAACTTGTATCGGGATATTGTGCGCTGATCTCTGAGAAATCGTGCAGCTCGATGCGTAGTGGTATTGGTTTGCCGGGCAGCAGTGGAACGTTTCTGAGCATTGCGATACGCTGAGGAAGTCGTGCCGCGGCATGGCTCCATGCCAGGTAGCGCGTCACGGTTGATTTACCCGAGCCGGGTCCGCCGAGCAGGACGACGTAGGGCGAATTTTTCAGTAAAGTAGTAATAGAATCATATTCCTGATTTCGGCTCTGCGTCGAGTCCTGCAAGATCACATGTTGTGGTACAAAGATCGCATCTAACTCGGCGTCCTGATCGCCCAGATCCTCAGGAATGACGCGTGGAAGTTTGAGTGAATCATATGTTCTTTCGACGTAGGAAAGATACGTCGTAACATCTTGCTCAAACTGTTCAGTCGTATAATCAGAAGCAACAGCTTGCAGAATTTGTCTGACGCCAGCCGCCAGTTCCTGGATGCCTTCAGCGATCTGTGGCAAACGGTCTTGCGTAGTCTTCGCAGCGCGGTCGTTAAGGACCTGGCTTACCTGTGTGCCAAAGACATCGTCGTTATACAATTCATCCAGTAAAGCCGAAAAGAAGCTTGTCAGGTAGGGGGACGCATCCACATCCGTGAGTGGTTGTGAGAGTGTCTGCAAACGACGTGCGCGATTATAGGTATCTGAGAGCCCATGCAGATCGGGAGTTTCGGAAAGAGTAAAGAGGCGCAATGCTTCCCGGCGCAGTTCCTCGCTACGAAAACCTTGTTGAGACAGAACCGCGAGAATGTCACGATATTGGTCGCGTTCAGCAAGTGTCTGGTATTTGCTTATACCTCGTACCGCCGCCTTTTCCAGTGCTTGTTTGAGATGCCTGACCTGTTGGCGTTTCATACGCCAACGGATGAACCAGCCAGAGAGCCAGTTTTGTCCTGCCTCGACCTCGGAGTTCCGCAACGTCTCTCCAATAGCGGGCAGCCATGAGGAAGCACTTTTCACGAGGAACACAATGACCACGGAGAGTGGATCTGCCAACATCTCTTTACCACCTTCTCACCTAAACCGCCTGTGGAGGCACCTGCGTTTCAACCAGGGGAGGAAACAGGCATCCCTTATTTGGGGCGTGAGCCGGGTGGCTCCCTTCGCCCTTTGTCCCACGTTTCTTTTCAGCCACCAAAAAGGAGCGCCATGCTACCCAGCAGAGAATGCGACAGGCTTCCACTTTGGCTCCTTGCGTCAGTCTCTTGTTCGTCCGATACGCATGCAAGCTGACTGTCTGTTTCTTGCGGTCAAAGCCCCCAACGCTACAGAGTCCATATTTCTTGTGGTGGATGATGGTTCCTCTCTTCAATCTTAAAGAGCGTGTGCCACCTTGCGGCCTCCGTTTGCCGCCTTTGGCGGCTTGCAGCATGTGAAGCTTGCGACGGTTCAGGACGGCTGGCACCATATACCACAAGCGTGTACAAGTGGGTTTCTCAGCACCACTGCCTGATGCCGCCAGCACCCAACTATCGACGGCATGACTCTCAAAGGACTGCTTGCTCTTGCTTTTTGTCTTCTTGAGTCCGTATTTCTCGCGTAGCTCTTTGGTCTGCCAGCCCGATCTTCGATGCACCGGTAAACCCATCTCTCGCAAAAGACGATACAGGTGTTCTTTCCCAACTTGCACAGGGCTAAATGAAGCATTCCACTTGCTGCCTTTCCCTTTGCGCATCACCGCCTGAACATCCTCTACTACGACAGAGTCGAGTGGTATGATCTTGAGAAGCTGAGCGATCACACGAGCTTTGGCTTCCCATCGGCTCCGTGTTGAAGGTGGCAGTCTCTGTTTGCGCGTCATTCGGTTGTCAAACCTCTTTAGCCTACGCCACAAGCGTCCGCGTCGTGCTCGTCGCATCGTCCGACGTATCTCAAGAGCATCTTTGACATGATCAGGTGCCTCTACCATCAGATTGAGTACCGTCTCTTTGGTGCCAACCACGCTGAAACCCTCAAATGAACTGCCGGGATCAATGCCAGCCACCAGCGGCTGATTCTTCGGCTCCTGCTCGTAACACAACTGGACGTAGAACACGCCAAGCTTGTTTCTCTTTGGTCGGGCTTTGCCACTCTTGAACAAGTGACGGGCTTTGGCGGGTGTACAGGGCATAAGCGCTACCCCGCGTGTGTCTACAACGGCTATTCTCATAAAAAGGATTGCCTTTCGCCAGGTCCAGGCCTGGGTGATATGACCCTTCGTGAGTGCAGTACAGTACAGGCATAGGGATGATTGTATCCATCCCGTCTGTTCGGGCGCGACAGGAAGAGGCTGAAACTAGGGTGGCATTCAAGCGTTCTTGTAGCCCGTACCGCTGCTCCTGCTCAGGTGAGCAGGCCACTAGACAGAAACTTACGTTGCGCTAGCCCTTTCGCAAGCCCCCGCTTTCAAGCAAGGGTTCCTGACATATATTGCGCATTTATTGGTCTGAATTTGCGTATCCAGAGTTGAGTATACAAATACAGAGATAGATTGTCAATGAAGAAGGCTAATTGCCTATTTCTCTGTTGGCACAGCTTTTAGAGATCCAATGTAACGAAACAGGCTGCGAACGCGTTTGAGAGAAAGAGACCCATTTGTGTGCCCAATTGTGTCTTAATTGTGCCAATTTCATTGCACTTATGTTATACTCTATGAAAGAGCGATGATGCTCCAGGGAGTACCATGCTCTAAATATGCTCTCAAAGAGATCGCCTGGGGAGAGAAGCGTTCTAGCGAGAGAAACGGGGGTAGATTTATGATTGACCCATTTTCGCGGTCGGTAATCCGGCTCACCGGTCAGGCCCGTTCTTTTCAAGGTAAAATATGCAGATACATGCGAAACCGCATTGCAGCAGCTCTATACTTACGCAGAGAAACAAAAAGTTGACATCAATCAATACTACCCGCAGATAGCCAGTATAGAAGGAAGCTTGCAGCGTGCCAAAAAGCAGATTCAGCAGAAAGTAGACAACGCTGAACCGAGCCAGAGACCACTATGGATGCAGTCGTTGGGATCTGTCAATGTTGCGTTGCGCCTTGCGTCAGGTTTAACGCATCTCGCGCGTCGGGCCAGTGGGCTCGGCGTTTTGCAATGAAGAGTCCAGACGATGCATATTCCGAATTTCCAGGATGTCCTTGAGGCTCGACGGCGTATTCGTCCCTATCTATCCCGCACACCTCTGCATAGCTATCCGGCTATTAATGCGCTGATCGATACTGAGATCTATATCAAACACGAAAATTATCAACCTGTAGGGGCTTTTAAAGTACGCGGCGGCATTAATCTTATCTCTCAACTCAGTCAGGAGGAGCGCGAGCATGGCGTCATCGCGGCGTCGACTGGTAATCATGGACAATCAGTATCCTATGCTGCCCGGCTGTTTGGTGTAAAGTCGCGTATAGTGGTGCCAGAAGGCGCAAATCCCGGCAAAGTTGCGGCTATGCAAGGGATGGATGCCGAAGTAATTATGCATGGTGCGACCTACGACGAAGCCAAAAAACATTGTGAGGCGCTGGCACAGGAACATGGTTATCGTTATATCCACTCTGGTGATGAGCCGTTATTGATAGCTGGTGTGGCTACGGCTACGTTGGAGATGTTGGAGGATGAGCCCGGGCTGGAGGTCATCATAGTTCCCATCGGTGGAGGTAGTGGTGCATCTGGTGCGGCTATTGTGGTAGATACGATCAGCCCGGCTACACGCATGATCGGAGTGCAATCTCGATTAGCCCCAGCGGCCTATGAAAGCTGGCGTCAGCATCGTTTAGTAAGCGCTCAAAACCGCACCTTCGCCGAGGGATTAGCAACCGGGACAGCTTTCGAACTTCCTCAGACTATTATGTGGGAGCGCCTGGACGATTTCATTTTAGTCAGTGATGAAGAGATAATGCAGGCCATGGTCTGGATGATTGAACGTGCTCATACGCTTGCTGAAGCGGCTGGTGCTGCATCGCTTGCTGCCGCATATCGTTTGCGGAACGTATTAAGTGGTAAGAAAGTGGGTATTGTGTGCTCAGGAGGAAATACATCGCTGGAGCATTTAAGGCGAGCGTTGAACTTTGTAAGTTAGATAGTACTATCCATCATTGATGTATAGCGCCTTGTTCATGTTGTTGCAACATGCTACAATGTGAGAAATTTGGAAATATAGTACATCGCCAAAATAGAGAACTGATGAATAATGAAGTAGAGTCCGGACAAGAGGTCCTGGCAGGCATTAAAGATTTTGTTGCACGTTATCCCTTTCCTATCGATCAATTTCAACACGATGCGATCGTTCAGCTTGCACAGAGGCAATCGGTTCTGGTAGCCGCACCGACGGGAACAGGAAAGACGCTTGTTGCGGAATATGCTATCTGGCTGGCGCAACAACGCAATCAGCGCGTAATTTATACGACACCATTGAAGGCGCTCTCCAATCAGAAGCATCGGGATCTGCGCGAGGCTTATGGATATGATAATGTTGGCCTGGTGACGGGCGATATTGTAGAGCATAGCCATGCCTCGGTTGTGGTGATGACGACCGAGGTGTATCGCAATATGTTGCTGGAAGAGGGTGGTAGCCGTACGAACGTATCTTCCGCGCTGACGGATGTGGGCTTCGTTATTTTTGACGAACTGCATTACTTGAGCGATATCGGGCGGGGACCTGTGTGGGAGGAGGCGATTATCTGTTCACCTCTCCATGTACAACTGGTTGGTCTATCGGCTACTGTGAGTAATGCCGAAGATCTGGCGAGCTGGATCAGTCGCGTGCATCGTCCTATCTCGCTGGTCGTACATGAGCAACGAGCCGTGCCGCTGGAGCACTACTACTTTCTAGATGGCAAACTCCATCTTGTGCAGGATGCGGACGGTAATCGCATTGAACGGTTCCCAAACATTGGTGGCGAGGCAAAGCTGGCACAGATGTCCGGGCGTAACCGCGTTTATACTTTTGATGACGAGGATGAAGAGGAAGATGACCTGGACCAGGACGTATGGGAGGAGCGACGTCGGAGAGGTCGAGGTGGCAGACTGAGCAGGCAGCAGGCAAGACGCGCGAGCGAGAAGAATAGAGAAACAGCCAACGAAACGCAGAATAGCGAGCAATCAGCCGTCCAGGAGAAGCCGCGGCCTAAACGTCCCGTTGAGCGCAAAGCTCCACAGCCAGGAGAAGTTCTTACGGCCTTACGTGAGGCTGATATGTTGCCATGCCTCTATTTCTTACCTGGACGACGCGTTGTTGAAGAAGCGGCGCTGAGTACCACGTTGCACCTCTTTACAACTCCAGAGGAGGAAGCGCTGATAAAAGAAGAGATCGGCGTCTGGATGGAGAATCTGCCACAGGAGGATCGTAACCTGCAACAGGTCCACGCGCTGCTTGGTTTACTTCCGCGTGGGGTGGCCTTCCACCACGCCGGACTGTTGCCGGGTTTAAAAGTCCTGGTCGAGACGCTCTTTTCCAGAGGGTTACTAAGTGCCGTCTTTGCGACCGATACGCTGGCACTCGGTATCAATATGCCTGCTCGTTCGGTAGTAGTGGGGAGTTTGAGCAAATTTGATGGGCAGGAGATGCGCTTGCTGACGCCAAACGAATATCGCCAGTTGACAGGACGAGCCGGGAGACGCGGTATGGACGTGCGTGGAACTGCCATCATCCCTTACTCACCCTGGGAGCCATTCGAAGAATCTTTCAAGCGTATCACCGGAGAACAGCTTCCTGTGACCAGTTCTTTCGTTATTCGCTATAACTCTGTACTCAACCTGTGGCGTCCGGGTGATATTCGGCATCTGCAGCGCATCTGTGCCTCCAGTCTGCGCGAGTATCAGCGCTATCTCTTGTGGGAACTGAACGAACTACAGCGTCTGGAGAAGCGTTATCAAAAGGCAAAGAAGTCTGGTAATAAGAAGAAGGGCACCGCATCCGAAGGAGCACTGCAGGCCCTTGAGAAGCGTCGTGAGAAGATTGGGGCTTTTCCACTTAGCCGGGCAGGTGCAGCAGAACTCGATGGCACTGTCTTCGCTCTGCGCGCACTCGGGTTTATCGGGCAGGATGATCAACTAACCATCAAAGGGCGTTTACTGAGAAGTATCTTCCATCCCGCTGGCATCACTATCGTAGAACTTATCTCGCGTGGCGTGCTTGATGAGTTGTCGGCTAATGAATTAGCCGAGATTTGTAGCTGGTTCACGTTTGATAACGATCGTCGTCTTAACAATCGCAACGTCGTGCATGCGCGATTGGTGAAGGTACGGCGTGAGTTATGGCAGATTGCCCAACATATACGTGGTATCGAAGAGCGAGCCGACATTAATCCTACGCCGGGTATTGTGCCTGAATTCCATGGCATTGCGCTTGCCTGGTCGCGTGGTACATCGCTTACAGGTTTGTTGCGGCGCATCGACCTGGCAGAGGGCGATATTCTAATGATTCTGAACCAGACTATCGACCTGTTACAACAGTTACAGGCAGCAGTCGGGCAGGTGGTGGATGCCAGGGATATCTGGGAGCAGGGGTCACCTGTGATGACAGAAGGTATGCCCAATGAGCGTACGGCTTCATCTCAAGCCAGTAAGCGTGCAGAGCAATTGAGAGCGCAGCGTGAGCGCCTGGTCCGTCTGCGCCCCTTATTAGCGCAAGCAGCCGCCTCGTTGTTTCACGGCATCATTGTCCAGAGCCGTACTGTACCCTCAATGGTTGCGCGTATTGGTGACGAAGTTGTGCCTCTGGATGCTGAAGAAGATCGTGATGCACAGGGACTCAACGACCCACAGGCCTTTGTTGGTGATGTGTAATTAATTTGTGGGTTCTCTCGCAAATAGCCATTTTCCTTCTCTATAGATGTTGGTAAGACATCGCGCTTATGTTGCAAAAAAGGAGACAATGATTTGAATATATCTTCATTTGTCAGCTACTTCTTCTCTGGAGCTATACTAGTGAATTGTATCTGGGCGCGTTCCAGGCTGTATCAAAACATTACTTTGGTCATGCTTGCAGGGGCAATACATTGTCAGAACTACGCAAGTTGACTAATATGTGTACTAAGGTATGAAAGTAAAAGTATCTCGTAAGGGATGGGAGAAGTGGTTGCAGGGCCGACAATTACGAATGTCAGCATAAAGAGGGGTATAATTTGATGAACGCAGAAGCATTGATTGGAACGGTCCTGGGCACCTGTACGCTGCAAAAACTGGTTGGACAAGGTGGAATGGGAGCAGTATTTCTGGCTCAGCAATCCAGGCCTAAGCGCCAGGTTGCTGTGAAGGTGCTCTTGCCAATGACTCCTCTCAGTCCTAATCAATTGGCCGCGTTCCTGGAGCGTTTCCGTCGTGAGACAGATGCGGCTGCGTCATTGGAGCATCCCAACATTGTGCCAGTGCATGAGTATGGAGAGCGCGATGGACTGGCATACGTAGTGATGCCTTATATCAGTGGTGGCACATTGCGCGATGAAATGGAGCGTGAGGGACCGCTGCCACTAGCAAATGTGGTGAATTATCTGGACCAGATGGGAGCTGCGCTTGATTTTGCGCATGGGCATGGTGTCATCCATCGTGATATCAAACCCGCCAATATTTTGATGACACCAGAAGGGCGTCTATTGCTCACCGACTTTGGTCTGGTGAAGATTGTGGCCGAAGGGCGCGAACCCCAGATACGTCTTACGGGAGCAGGTGCGCCTGTAGGAACGCCGGACTATATGGCCCCTGAACAGGTGATTGGCGAAGAGATAGATACGCGGGCCGATCTGTACTCACTAGGTGTGGTGCTCTATCAGATGGTAACTGGCACGACGCCTTTTCAGGGCGAGACCCCCATGCAGATAGCGGCACAACATTTGCAGATTCCTCCTCCCTCGCCACAGATGCTGCGACCAGATCTTCCGGTAGCGGCGGAACAGGTCATGTTGCGTGCGCTGGCTAAACGTCCTACAGAGCGCTATATGCGGGCACAGGATCTTGCCAATGCCTTCCGTATGTCTTTGATGGGGACAGGTATTCAATTGAACCTTAGCCCTACGCAGAACGCTCTCATGAATATCGTAACGGGATCACATATCGTAGCACCAGGATTAGACATGAGCTGGCAAACTGGCAAGGCACCTGTAGCAACACCTGCTAATGCCAGGAACGGAGGAAATGGTACGGACCTGTTCAGGGGAACAGGTTTATTGTCAGCAGTCAACAAGGGCACTGGTATGTTGACAAAGCCAACAGACGCCGTACCAGTAGTGACAAATAATGCTCTGTCCACTCCTCGGGCTGGTGGTGGGCTGCTCTCACGTACAGGCAAATTCCCTCAGGTTGGTACAGGACTGCTGAGGACACCATCTGAGAGCACAGCGATGACACCGTCTACAGATACACTGCCTACAACTGGGAATACTACTCAGTTGACGACAAATACCTCAACTGGTACGCTGCTCGCGCCAGGGCAGACAGGAGCTACAAATACTGTCAAATTGACTGGTCCTGTCAAGGTGGTGCAGGTGCCCATTGTTGGACAGCCTGGTCGCTTTGTCACTGGTATCTTACCGGTGTTGCCGCCGCAAGAGGGTGCTGTCGAGACAAAAAAGGGCATGAAATCATGGATGAAGAACCTGATGCTGGCTGTGGCTATCATACTGGTACTCATGGGCACCGCTGGCGCTTTCCTGTTTGTACGTTCACACTCTACTCAGACAGCGAAGCAGTCATCTGTAAGCATACCTAAGGCTGGTACACCTGATGTGAAAGCAACCGCCCTGGCGCAGGCGACCGCGACAATACAAGCTAACATTATCATGTATGATCGCCTGGATCACAACATCAACAACTGGTTGACAAGCCCGCCCAATGTCTATGCTTTTAAGAATGGGGCATATCACATCACTGATCGCGAAAATAATGGTCGTGCGACCGTGCTGCAATCTGGTAACTTCAGCGGACAACTGGGCTATACATTAACCATGCAGGAAGTGAATGGGGATGACGCCTCACCCAACAACTCTTTTGGCATGATTTTCCGTTTCAATCAGCAGACAACTGGAAAGAAAACTGTTACCACCTTCTATAGTTTTGAAGTGGTGAATATTAAAGGTGGTCGCTATCAATTCTGGAGATATGATGATGCCAGAGGCACAAATAATGCCTGGACGGAGATCTGGCACGGAGATGTTGGGAAAGAGTTTCACCAGGGTCACGGACCGCAAGCCGTCAACACGTTCAAGGTTCTGATGAACAACAATAACTTTACCTTTACCGTCAATGGAAAAATGGTGAAAACTGCTCAGGATGGTGCTTTGAAGAGCGGGACGGTAGGTATGATTGTGAATTTGAATGGGACCGAGGTCGCTTTCAAAGATTTGCTACTCACGCATAATTAAAGGGATGTGTTCATGAACGCAGAAGCATTGATTGGAACGGTGCTGGGCACCTGTACGCTGCAAAAACTGATCGGACAAGGCGGGATGGGAGCGGTATATCTGGCCCAGCAGTCTCGTCCCAGGCGGCAGGTTGCAGTGAAGGTCTTGCTACCAGTATTGCCTCTGGCACCTGACCAGCGGATTGCTTTCCTGGAGCGTTTCCGGCGTGAGACCGATGTAGTCGCATCGCTTGAGCATCCTAATATTATGCCTGTACATGAGTATGGGGAACGTGATGGGTTGGCTTACCTGGTCATGCCTTACGTGGATGGTGGCACATTGCGTGATGAGATGGAGCGCGAGGGGCAACTGCCACTGGAAAAAGTTATGTTTTACCTGGAGCAGATGGTAGCTGCGCTCGAATTCGCGCATGAAAGTGGTGTTATCCATCGCGATATCAAACCTGCGAATATCTTATTGAGGCGCGAGGGTCGCCTGTTATTGACCGATTTTGGGCTGGTGAAGATTATTACTGAGGGCCAGGATGCCAATGCGCGACTGACGGGTGTTGGTATGCCGCTGGGCACGCCGGATTACATGGCACCGGAGCAGGCTATGGGTGGAGAAGTAGATGCCCGTGCCGATCTGTACTCGCTGGGTGTAATTCTTTATCAGATGGTGACCGGAACAGTGCTGTTTAAGGGTGATTTGCTGATGCAGGTGGCAATGCAACATGTTCATATGCCTCCACCATCGCCGCGCTCGTTCCGTCCAGATCTTCCTCCTGCCGCCGAGCAGGTTATGTTGCGTGCACTGGCTAAAAGTCCTGTTGACCGTTATATGCGTGTCCAGGATTTAGCCGTTGCCTTCCGCCTTGCTTTAACGGCCTCGGGAGTGCCATTACCAGATTTCAGCAGTCTACTCGCGCCTGGTGTGCTTACAAATGCACATCTATTTACGCCGCAGAGCCTGCTTGATCCTGCCTGGCAGGCGGCCAACGCTGGCAGCACGACGCGAGATAATAGTGCGCCGATATCCGGTATAGCATCTTCCACGCAGCACATAAATAGTGGTATGCCCAGGAATGACATTATCGGCAAAACAAGTATACCTATGCCGTCACTAGCCGCCTTCTTGCCACAGAATACACCGTTGTCAGCTACAATGGCTGCACAATCGGTTACGACATCGCCTGCAAGCGACAATATTCCTGCTACGCCACGGCGTTCTGCATTGGG
>WNGE01004596.1_pt1 | contig 23072 bp, 25 predicted proteins | sample 5400651 | NCBI WGS metagenome assembly WNGE01 (sample SAMN13153370, study PRJNA577476) | soil metagenome | isolation source: 60 cm soil or saprolite under grassland replicate 2 | place: USA:California | collected 2016-06-15
CAGCCAACAGTTCGCGGTGCCGGGAAGGTCCCCGCATCAGTCTGAATAACGGGCTCTCTCGCACCAAGGAAAGCCGAGCTTGGCCGGGCATGCCCGATTCTCGTCCGTCGCGGCGGCCATCGGCCATGAGGGTCTGAATAGTTACCGTTCTCCTTGACTGGTGAACGCGTAGGGTGCGCAAATGCGTTCACGCAGCTCGTCGATGGTATTCGTGGAGAAGTCCGCCGAGCAGGTCGCATCGATGCACCCTGCTTGGCTGGCCGTCGCGGACGACTTTCAAAGCGGCGGGTGGGCCCGGCGGTTCCAGTCCGAGCGCCCGGTGCGGACGGTGGGCGTTGTAGTGGGCGGCGTAGGCCCGCAGGACCTGCTCCAAGTGGCCTCGCCCGGTGACCAACAGCCAGTCCAGGCACTCGGCGCGGACGGTGCGAACCCAGCGCTCCGCGTAGGCGTTCGCGTTGGGGGCCTGCACCGGCGTCAGGAGCACCTCGGCACCGTGCGAACCGAGGACGTCGTCGAACCCGCGGGTGAACTCCGCGTCCCGGTCGCGCAGCACAAGGCAGAACCGCCGTCCCTGCTCCTCCAGCACCAGCAGCAGGTTCCGGGCCTGCTGGGCGACCCAGCCGCCGTCCGGGTTGGCCGTCACCCCGGCAAGGTGGACCCGCCGGGTGTCCAGCTCGACGGGAGAACAGCACGTGCAGCCGCCGCAGCCAGACGGTGTCGACGGTGAAGAAGTCACAGGCCATGATCCCGGCAGCCTGCTGCCGGAGGAACGTCCGCCAGGTGGTGGCGGTCGGTCGCGGTGCCGGGTGGAGCCCGTGACGCTGTCGCGTCGCGCGGATGGCGGTTGCCGAGACCCGAACGCCGAGGTGCAGCAGTTCACCTTGGACGCGCTGGTAGCCCCAGCGAGGGTTCTCGGTGGCCAGGCGGATGATCAGCTGCTGGACGTCTTGGTCGAGCTGTGGTCGCCCCTGGCCACGGCGCGGGTAGGTCCACGCGCCTGCGACGAGGCGCCGGTGCCAGCGCAGCAGCGTCTCGGGGGTGGCGAGGAAGCAGGACCAGCGGGCTCGGGGGAGGACCCGGCTGACCGCGGCCAGCAGGGCGCGGTCGGCGGGCTCGAGCCTGGGACGTGGGGTCTGGCGGCGCAGCACACCAAGCTAGTGGCGCAGCACGAGGATCTCCAAGTCCTTGGCGGCGTCGCCGCGGGCGAGCATCGCGAGCAGCCGGATGGAGCGGCAGAGCGTCGGGTAGGCGAGTTTGGAGAGCACCCAAGTGGCCTCCGAGGCATCAGCGGAGGCGTCACACTACCGCGCCACGATTGAGCGAACCGGCAGCTCACAGGCCAGGTCGAAGTTTTCGCACCCTACGGGGCGTCGAGACCGCATGGTGGTATCGACACCCCGACGTGTCGAGCGCGCCACGCTGAGCCGCGGCATGGAGGCGGCTCGCCCGCACCACATGTTGTGGTCCACCGGTCCGTGCGCGTTGGCGGCACAAGATGTTGTGGTACGCTGCTGGCCGCCGCTAGGACGCGTTCGTGTGGCGCGGATCGCCTTGTGCGCATGCGCCCGACCGCTCGGCGTTCGCCTCGACAACGCAAAGGTGACGATGATGGAGGGTGTTATCCTCCAGGCGGTTAGGTCGATCGAGCAGATCCACCCGGACGCACGAGAAAGGAGCCTTGAGGCACTCAGCGTCTCTGGAGTGCAGGCAGCGAACCGGGCGCTGTAGGCAGTCCAGAAAGGCGACGACCCCCGCTGTTCGGCCAAGAATCGAGCGGGGGCGCGTCGAGGGTTCGTCACCGGTATGGTTCCGGTGCCGCCGTACATGGTTGTTGTACTAGCCCCAGTGGGGGTCTGGCAACATCCAGCGTGCGGCGGTGCCGGAATCTACCCCGGGCTGCGCCGATAGGGGTAGTGGTGTTCGGCAACTTCGTCATTCCTGTGTACTTCGCACCTCCTGGGCCGGATCTTCAGGTCCGTGCCCGCTTCGCCGCCGAGGACGTCGCGGCCGCGTTCCGCGCTGACCGTGTCCAGTACCTTGGCACCGGCGGCTTCGGCGAGAGCTGGCTGGTAGAGACCGGCAGCCACCGGCAGGTCGCCAAGGTGATCCACAACCGTAGTTGCCCGATCGATCGGCTCACCCGCGAGGTCGAAGGGCTCATCCGGCTGGACTCGCCGCGGGTGGTGCGCCTGTTGGACGTGTGTGGCGTGCTCCTGCGGTCCGACCGGTGGCCGGCACTGCTGTTCGAGTACGTCGAGGGCGGCAACGTGCACTCCCGACTCGTCGCCGGCGACTGGCCCACTGTCTCCGAGGTCATCGCGTTCGCGACCGCGCTGCTGGACGGGCTGGAGTACCTGCACGCCCACGATGCGGTCCATCGCGACCTCAAGCCGGAGAACATCGCGTTGCGGCACGCCGGCTGGGACGAGCCCGTGATCCTCGACCTTGGCTTGGTGAAGCTCCTCGACCAGCCAACCATCACCCCCGACCCGGCGGTGATCGGCACCCCCGCCTTCATGGCCCCTGAGCAGCTCCGCTGCGAGAAGGCCGGCAAGCAAGCCGACATGTGGGCCGTCGGCGTCATCCTGCACCTGCTGCTCGCCCACGAGCACCCGTTCTACGACGAGATCCCCCTCGACGAGCGTCAAGCGCTACAACGTATCCACGCCGGCCCGCGGCCTCTGCCCGACCACGTCACCGCACCGCTCCGCCCGCTGGTCCAGCGGCTCCTGGACCCCATCCGGCACCGCCGTGGCAGCGCCGCGCGTGCCCTGCGAGACCTGCAGGCGGTGGTCACCCAGTGACCACGCCGCAGGCCACCACGCCTACGCCGCTGCCAATCCTGCTGGTTCACAAGTCAAGGACGCACGCCCGACGGCTGGACCAGGTCGTGGAGATCCTCCAGCGCGAGGACCGCGACCACCTCCGCGTCGGCGTGGTGGCCAGTCTTGCGAACACCTCACCGGCGCAGGCCCGAGCCTTCCTCGGCAGGTTCAACACGCTGTTCACCATGCTCGACCTTCGCCTGGTCGACCCCGCCATCGCTGCGCACCGCGACCAGCTCGGCACCAACCCCAAGCTTCCCCACCTCCAGGGCCCGTGGCCCGCCACGCCAAACCCGCGCCGCATCCGCGCCGTGCTCAACCTGCAACGCGAACTCGGCGCCACCGCACTGCTCACCCCGACCGGCCTGGTGCGCGACACCGACGCCGACTAGGAGCTCGGGCGCGCCTTCGCCTGGGTCCGTGCCACCCGCCACCTCGAACCCGACGCGCCGCTGCTGGTCAACCTGACCTTGCCATCTCAGTGGCTCTCAAACCCCGACCTGCGCCACCGGCTGCTCAACGAGCTGGTCGAAAGCACCGAACCCATGTGGTACCTGCGCGTCCGCCTTCCGGCGCCGAGGCCGGCCCACAGCCAGCCACGCAACGAAGCGCTCCTCCGCGGCTACCAGGAACTCGGCAAGGTCGCCGCCAGCGAGGGCAGGCAGGTCATCCTCGCGACCAGCGGACTGACCGGCTGGCTAGCGACCAGCCTCGGCGCTGCCGGCTTCGGCGCCGGCACAACCCCAGCCACCCGCACCTTCGCCGAGCCGACCGTGATTCCCCAACAGCCAGAGTCTCCCTGGCCGAGGCGGCCCCGCTACTTCGAACCCGCGCTCCTGCACACCGTCGACTTCGCCACCCACGAGCTCTTGCTCCGCAGCAAGGACTACACGCCCTGCGGCTGCACCTTCTGCGCCGAACTCGGCGCCGCCAACCCGAAACCACCACCCGACCAGTGGAACGGCGAACTGGCCGGACTCCATCACCTGCTGCAGCTCGGCCGACTCCTCGCCCGCCTGCACACCACCGACCCCCAGTCCACGGCACGCCACCAGGTCGAGCAGGCCCGCGCCTTCCACGCCAGCCTCCCACCCTTCCCCACCCACCACGACAACCAGCCGCTGCACCTGAAGGCCTGGGCACAGCTCCTGCAATAGACGCCCGTCAACGGGGTGGCCAGATCGTTGAACGCGACAGGACCCGTGGACCCGCCTACGCTGGTGGCCCGTCCTTGGCGGCATGGTCAGGGCAGCCGGAAGGTGCCCTCCACTACGAGTTCACGCTGAGCCAGCAGCCCATGGCCGCCTGCTGCCGGTCGTTCCCATGCTTTGGGTGCCCCCGGCAGGGCACCGACCAGACCTGCGAAACCCTATTCGCCTGTCCGCGCAGGTCAGCCTGCCGTCGTCGCCGTGGCGGGCCGCGAAGCGTCAGCGGGCCGCGGGTGCATAGTGCGGGTGCTCGGTGGTGGTGCCGGGGTCAGCCGGCGTGGCTGGCCGCAGCGTCGATGAGGGCGGGGTCGAATCCCATGCCGTGCATCACGGTGCGCAGGTGCGCCCGGTAGAGCCTGTCGCTGTCGGTGATCAGGCGGGGCAGGCTGCCGAAGATTTCGGCGGCGAGGTAGCCGAGGACGGCGGCGTAGGCGCTCAGCGCGATCCCGGCCAGGCGGGGTGGGTAGTCGGGCGCGGCGTCGGCGAGCAGGTTCCGAAGGAACTCCGTCACCTCGAGGTCTGACGGGATTTGGGTGCGGTCGGGGTCGGCGTCCCCGGCCTGGACGGCCGCGGCGTAGGCGTTGAGGGGGAGCGCGGTGGTGCGGCCGGCGGCGGGGCCGGTGACGTGCTCGGGGGCATGGTAGCCGGGTTGGGGGGTGCCGAAGATCAGGGCGAAGTCGGCGGGGTTGTCCAGTGCCCATTGGCGGAACGCGCAGCAGATCGCCCACCACTGCCGGGCGTGGTCCTCGGGCGGCTGGGCGTCGCGGGCGGCGGTGGCGGCGTCGGCGAGGGCGGTGTAGGCGTCGACGCACAGCGCGCTGATCAGGTCGTCGTAGCTGGCGAAGTAGCGGTACAGGGCGGAGGAGGCGGTGCCCATCTGCCGGGCGATCGCCCGTAGCGACAGCGCGCCGGGACCCTGTGCGGCGAGCTGCCGCCGGGCCAGCGCCTTGATCTCCTCAATGGTGGCCTGCCGCTGGCGGGCGCGGCGCGTCGGCGGCGTGGCCTGGGCGGATGGCGATGCGGTCATGCCGATGAGTCTGCCATGTGATGGAGAGCACCGCAAACTTCGAGAGCATCGCTCTTGACAGGAGCGGGGCTCGTGAGTACTCTCGCGTTGAGATCACCGCTCACATTGCGATCGTCGATCGCAGAGAGGATGCGGAACGATGTTCGAGTACCTGCCGTTGCTGTTCGCGCTGGCCTGCCCACTCGGGATGCTGGCGATGATGGCCGCCCCAGCGCTGGTGCGCCGGTTCAGGCGCTCCGGCGAGGACGGCGCTGGAGAGCGGTCGGCGGGCGCACCGCAGGCTCGCTGATCGCACGAGGACCCGTCATGACCCGCACACCGCCTGCGGCGGCTGCTGGTGGACCCTTGCCGCGGTCGCCAGGGCGACCTTCAGGCGCCGTCGTCAGCCTGGCCACGCTCGACCACCGCGTCCCGTCCCGGCCTCAACCGACCCAAGCAGCCGATCCCCAGCCGCCGCGGCCGGCTGGCTCCCGCCTTCGCCAGCCAACCCTCGATCCGGCCTTCGCCCCGGTACCGGCTCGGCGCCTGCCGAGCGCCGGTGCCTCGATGGCCAGGCAGAGCGTTGCCAGCCTCCAAGGGCGATGACCGAGGTCACGCCAGGCAGCCTCCGGACGCTCGCGCTACTGCGTCGGTTGGGCCGGCTTGCGGGCGGTGAGCCGTTCGACGATGCCGAGCTTGGCGCGCTCGTGCCGTTCGATCTCGAATCCTTGGGCCTGGACGTGGAGCAGGGGGCGGCGGCGCAGGTGCTCCTCCCCGAGCGGCAGGGTGATCCGTTCCAGCAGCCACTGGACCGCTCGCACCCACCGTGGCGTGCCGGCAACGTGGTCCAGCAGCAGCAACCGGCCGCCTGGGCGCAGCACCCGCCACATCTCCGCCACGGCAGCCCGGTCGTCGGGGATGCCGCACAGCGACAGCGTGCAGACCACGATGTCGAACGAGGCGTCGGGCAGGTCGAGGGCTTGGGCGTCGCCCAGGCGCAGGTCGACCTGGCGGCCGAGTCGGTCGGCCTCGCGGCGCGCCAGGGCGACCATCTCGGGGCTGAACTCGATCCCGGTCAGGCGGACGTCGTTGGGGTAGTGGGCGAGGTTGCGGCCGGTGCCGATGGCGACCTCCAGGACCTCGCCGCTGGCCTGGTCGCAGATCCACTGGCGGCCGTCGGGGAACAGCCGGCGTTCCCAGAAGGCCATCTGCTTGTCGTAGTTGCGGGCGTGGTTGTCCCAGTAGCGGCGCAGCCGCTGCGCCCGCTGCTCGCTGACGTGCCTGGACATGGCGGTCCTCCTCGCGGCGCCCGCATGGGGACGCCACCGTGGCGACTCCCGTTCAACTATCATACGATAGTAGCAACTACTGATAGATAGTAACCGAAGGTCATGTGCCTGGTCGGAGGAGGAGCAGTCGTGGACTATGACGCCATGTACCAGATGATGGGCGGCGACATGATGGGTGGCAGCATGACCGCGTTCGCCTGGTTCTGGGCCGCCTTCGCGGTGGCCCTGCTGCTGCTGGCGGTCGTCGGCGGGATCGCCCTGTTCCGGGCCGTCACCCGCCAAGCCACCACGCCCACCCCGCCGGGGACGCCACCGGCCGACCCGGCCCGTGCCGAGCTGGACCTGCGCTACGCCCGCGGCGAGGTCGACCGCGAGGAATACCTGCGACGCCGCGCCGACCTCGAAGCCGACCGCTCATGACCGACCAGCCAGATCCTGCGGCCCGGTCGAACCTGGACCGGGCTCTGGGCCTGCTCGGTCCCCTGGAGGCCCGCATCATGCGAGCGATCTGGACCGGGCAGGTCGCCGAGCCGTTCGCTGTCCGCGATGTGCGTGCCCACATGCTGGAGCTGGCCTACACCACGGTGATGACCACCTTGGGGCGGCTGGCCGACAAGGGCCTGCTGGTCGCCCAGGCGAGCATTGGCAAGCGCGCCTACGACTACCGCTCGGCGGGGAGTCCGGAGGCGTTTCTGGCCGCTGCGAGTCACCGGGAGGCGCAGCAGGTGGTCGACCGCTACGGCGACGCCGCGCTGGCCGCGTTCGCGGCCAGCCTCGACGCGCTCACTCCCGAGCAGCGCCGACGCCTCGCCGAGCTCGAGGAACAGTGACCGTAATCCGTGGCCGGCCGGCCCTGGTGGCCCTGGTCGGCGGCTTGGTGGTCGCGCGCCTGGCCTGGCGGCCGGGCGAGGCCATCTGCCGGCGGACTACCGTGGCCGGCTGCCTGGGCGTCGCGGTCGGGGTCGTCGTCGCGCTCGGCCTGGTGGCCTTCGTGGTCCGGGCTGCCTGGCTGGCCGGCTCCGCCGTCCGGGAGGTCGCCGGGTTGCCCCGCATGCCAGCCCCGGACGAGCTGGCCGCCGCTACCCAGCGGACTGGGGCCGGCAATATCGTCTGCCTCGACAGCCCGACGCCCTCGGCGTTCTGCGCTGGCCTGCTGCGCCCGCGGGTCTTCGTCACCAGCGGCATGGCCGCCGGCCTGGCCGACGACGAGCTGGACGCGGTCCTGGTCCACGAGGCCGAGCATGCCCGCCGCCGCGACCCGCTGCGCCGTCTGGCCGGGCGGGCCGCCGCCGACGTGCTGTTCTGGCTGCCGCTGGTCGGCTGGTGGTCGAGGAGCCGGCTCGAACACGCCGAGTTGGCCGCCGACCAGGCGGCGATCCGCCGGGTCGGCCGGCCCTCCCTGGCCCGGGCGCTGCGCGCCGCCGCCACCCCGGCCGCGCCGGCTGCCGGTGGCGTCCAGTTCGACGGGGCTGGCCCTGCCCGCGTCAGCCAGCTCCTCGGCGACCAGCCGCCCCGTCGGCGCCCACCGCTGGCTGCCTGCCTGCTGTCGGGACTCGGCCTGATCCTCGCCATCAGCCTGGCGATGTGTGTCGGCCAGGGCCTGGCCAGCGCGGTCACCGGCTGAACCCGCTCCCTGTGAGCGGCAGACCTCGGCTCGACAATCGTCCACTATGAAGGCATAGTATTTACTATCTACTTATAGTAGATCGGCGAGGATCCGGAGTCGCCGAGGGAGGAGATGCCGATGTTCCCGGAGCTGATCGGCCGGCCACCGGGCACGGTGATGGTGCCCCTGAAGCTGATCTGAAGCCAGCATCAGGGAAGGTGAGTGGCGCCTGCGATCGAGCAGTACTGCGGCGGGCCGCCGACGCGATGCATTCCAGAGTCGCTTGGGAGGAGATGCTGATGTTCGAGGTCGTGATCGTGGGTGGCGGCCCGGCCGGGCTCAATGGCGCGCTGCTGCTGGGACGCGCACGGCGGCGGGTGCTGCTGTGCGACGCGGGGGCGCCCCGCAACGCGCCGGTTGCCCACATGCACGGGTTCCTCAGCCGCGACGGGCTGCCGCCGGGCGAGCTGCACCGGATCGGCACGGAGCAGCTCGCCGCCTACGACAGCGTCGAGCTGCGACCGGCACAGGTGTCGGCGGCCAGCGTCGACGGCGACGGCTTCGCGGTCACGCTGGCCGACGGTAGCCGCGAGCAGGCACGGCGGCTGCTGCTGGCCACCGGCGTCGTCGACGAGCTGCCCGCGATCGACGGGCTGGCGGCGCTGTGGGGGCGGGGCGTGTTCAACTGCCCCTACTGCGACGGCTGGGAGGTCCGCGACCAGCCGCTGGCGGTCCTCGGCGCCGACCCGCGGGCCATGCAACTCGCCGTGCACCTGACCCGCTGGAGCGGCGACGTCGTGTGGTGCCCAGGCGGCCCGCCGGGCTGGCTGGACGACCAAGGCCGTACCCTGCTGGCAGCCCGCGGCGTGCGGCTGCGCGAGGAGCCGGTCGCCCGCCTGGAGGTCGGCGACGGGCACCTGGACCGGGTCGTGTTCGCCAGCGGCGCGCCGCTGCCGCGCCGGGCGGCGTTCCTGCACCCGCCGACCCGGCAGCGCAGCGACCTGCCGGTCCAGCTCGGCTGCAGGCTGTTGGAGGACGGCTCGGTCGAGGTGAGCGACCTGGGCCAGACCAGCGTGCCTGGCGTGTTCGCCGCCGGCGACATGGCCAGGCGGCCGTCCATGCCGCTGCCCGGCGCCCAGGTCGTCATCGCCGCCGCCGAGGGCGCGATCGCCGCGGTCGCGATCGACCAGGGCCTGGTCATGCACGACCTGGCCGGCTGAGCCTCCAGGCACGGCTCGGTCGGCTCGACGGCCGGCCGGGCCGTGCCCGGCACGGAAGCTGCCTACGCTAGGCTGCGGCGCCAGCTCGCCCGCTCGGCCGCCGAGCCGGCGTGGGTCTTGGCCAGCAGGTGGACCTCGTCCCCCAGGTGCACGACCGTGACCTGGAGGCGGCCGACGAGCCCGCTGGCGGCCAGCGCGTCGAGCTGCTCCTCAAGCCCGACCGGCAGCACCGCCCGCACGACCGTGCCGGCGGCCTCGCCGGCCAGGGCGTAGCACAGGTAGGCGATGGCTTCCTGGCTGGTAGCGACGACGTGGACGTCGCTGAGGTGGCGCAGCGGCGTGGCGTCGAAGGTTCGGATGGTCTCAAGCAGCGTGCGCACCACCGCCTCCTTGCGCGTCGTGGTGGTCGGTGCCGTGACCGGAGTGCCCGAACGGGTAACGAATCGGTGGCTGCTGGGGTTCCCGTCGGCTGCTGCCAAATCTCCGGCGGTCGTTGGCTCCTGGGTCGCTTGGTGTGGTCGGTCGGCTACGACGGCGTGGCTCAGACGGTGCGCAGGATCTCGGCCATGCGCTCGGCGATGAAGAAGTGGCCGGCACCGGGCACGACGGTGACCTCGCAGTTGGGGAAGCCGCCGGGCCGCTCCAGCCAGGCGCGGGGTGGGACGAGCTTGTCGTACTCGCCCAGCCACAGGCGCACCGGACCGGTGACCTGCTCGGGCTCAAACCCCCACAGGAGGGGCATCAGCCGCTCGTCGTCGACCACGCCGCGGCTGCCCGCGCCGGCGAGATCGGCGCCGAACCGGCCGGCGAACTCCGGCCGGGCGAACAGCCGCCGGTCGGGGTCGCTCATGCTGCCCACCAGCGGCCGCTCGGCCCGCCGCGGGTCGCGCCTGGCCAGGGCCGCCAGCGCCGCGTACAGCCCGCGCAGCACGAACGGCGCCCGGCGGGCGGCAGGGTAGTACCAGCCGGGGGTGCCGAGCTGGCGCAGCGCGCCGGGCCGGTCGAGCGGCGGGATCGGGGCCACCAGCGCGGTGTCGCTGACGCGACCGGCGAGCCGGTAGGCGACCGCGGCGGCGTGGGGGCCGCCGTTGGAGAACCCGACCACGGCGAAGCGGTCCAGGCCCAGGGCGTCGGCGAGGCGTTGGACGTCGTCGGGCCAGTCGAGCAGCCGCCGGCCGGGCTTGGGGGTCGAGGCGCCGACGCCGGGCCGGTCGGGCGCGATGAGCCGGACGCCGCCCGAGCGAAGCTCGGCGTCGCTGGTCCAGGGGTTGCGGCGGTAGCCGGGCGTGGCGTGGAAGAACAGCACCGGCCGGCCGGTGGGGTCGCCGTACTCCGCGTAGGCGAGCGCGCGGCCGTCGGGGAGCGCGATCAGGTCGTCGACGCGCGGACTGGTCTCCATCGGTGCCTCGGTTGGGTGCTGGCTGGGGATTCGGCGCGGGGTACGGGTTCGGCGCGGCCGGAGCGGCAGCCTACCAGCGGTCGCCGCTCACGGTAGGGACAGAAGTGGCCGCAGCGCGCCCTTGACCTGGGAGGCCGCGACCGGGCCTTCGAAGCGGGCACGGATGGTGCCGCGGCGGTCGGTGACGATCGTCCACGGTTCGGTCTGGAAGCCCCAGGCCGTGAAGGCGGGGGCGGGCCGGTTGGTGTCGCGCTGCGGGTAGATCTCGACGTGGACGAAGTGGGCCGCGGCGGGGTTGGTGGCCTTGGCGGCGACCATGGCCTCGTCGACGACCGGGCCGCACATGCGGCTGGTGCACAGCAGCGGGGTGGCGAACACCACCACCGTCGGCCGGCCGCCGGCCAGCGCGCGGTCCAGCGAGATGGCGTGCAGCGGGCACGGCGGCGTGCGGGTGCACACCCGCTTGCGCGCCGCCGGGCTGGTCGCCACCGGGCTGGCGACCCGGCGGGCCTTGGTCCCGACGGCGGCGACGACGTGCTGGTGCACGGGGACGGCGCCGGCGGCCGCCTGGCGTTGCTGGCCGCCGGAGGGGACGGCGACGAGCTGCCAGTTGCCTGGTGACGGCAGCTCGACGGTGACGGCGTAGAAGCCGTGCAGGTCCGACCGGGGCGAGGTGTCCTTGGTGGCGTGGTAGGCGTCCAGTTCCAGCCAAGTGGCGGTGAACGGGCCACGCGCCCGCCCGCTGGGGTCGAGGGCCGCCCAGACCCGCGGCTGCCCGCCGGTGAGCAGCCGGTTGTCGGGGGTGCTGAGCCCGAAGGTGAGCAGGCTGTGCCCGACGGGCAGCTCGCTTTGGGCGCCGAGGAACGACAGTTGCTGCGCCCCGGCGGTCAGCGCGCCGAGGGACCCGGCCGGCGCGGTCGTGGTGCCGCTGCGGGCGCGGCTGCCGCCGCAGCCGGCGGCCAGGGCGGCCAGGCCGAGGCTGCCGGCGGCGGCCAGGAGCGCCCGCCGGCCGAGCGGGGCGGCCAGGCCGCCGCGGTGCGGGTCGGGCTGGTCAGGGGTTGGTGGTGGGGCCATCGGTCTCCTTCTCTTGCGGTCGGGTCAGCGGGGTGACGTGATGGTCAGCGCCGTGCCGTAGTCGTGGTAGTCGCGGGTCATGAAGTGGCCGGGGGCGTCCATGCGCTCGCGCAGGATGCGACCGGCAGGGTCGACCCACAGGCGGTGGTAGGCGCCGTTGCCGGCGTCCAGGAACGCCAGGACCCGCACAGGGGTTCCGTGGAGGGTGCCTGGTCCGAGGTCGGTGACATTGGCCTCTTGGTCGCTCCAGTTGCGGGCGGGGAACGGCAGCGTCAGCCCAGGGACGCTCTCCTTCTTCCAGGGGCCGTCGTTGTGGCGGGTGTAGCGGGCCTCACCGACCCAGACGGTGTCGGCGCGCTCGCCACCGGCGGTGGTGTGCCAGCGGGCCTGGTCGGGCGCCTTGAAGGCGTAGTCGCTTTGGAAGACCGCGCCGCGGCCGCTGTCGAGCACCTCGTGGAGGCGGTAGGAGCCGGCGGCGGCCAGGGTCCGGTCGGCGGCGCGCAGCCGCTCGGCCGCGGGCGCCGACAGCGGGACGGGCAGCGCGAAGCGGGCCACCCCGCCGGGGAAGGCGGCCTGGACGGTGTAGCGGCCGGCGGGCGGGACGCCCAGCAGCGCCTCGCCGCAGCCGACCCCGCAGCGGCGGGTAGCCAGGAGCGTCAGCGCGCGGCCGTGGGCAGGAGACAGGCGCAGGGTGGTGGGGGCGAGCGGTGGGGGGATGCCGATGCCGCCGCGGAGGCGGACGACCAGCAGACCGTCGCGGGCGTAGGCGGTCAGGCCGACCAGGGCGCTGCCGGCGCGGCCGCCCAGGACCAGCGCGTCGGGCGGGTCGGGTGGCGGCGGGCCGCTGGTGCGGGCTGGGGTGAGCAGCTCCGGCGGGGTGCGGGTGGGGACCTGCAGGGGGACGCTGGCCGCGCGGCCGGCGGCGACGACCAGGGCGGTGACCTGCCAGCGGCCCCGCAGCGACAGGGCGCTGCCCTGGCCGCGCCACAGCCCGTCGGCGACCCGGCGCAGCTCCAGGGTCGAGTCGCCCAGGTCCGGGTGCGCCGGCAGGCCGAACTCGAGCTCGACCCGGCTGGCCTGGAGCGGGGCGTTGGTGTCGTAGTCGGCCAGGCGGGCGGTAAAGGTGTTGGGGCCGGCCAGCCCAGGGGTGACGGTCAGGGTCAGCCGTACCGTGGTGGCGTAGTCGCTGCCGCTGACCGTCACCGCCCCGGGCGGCGGTGGCGGGGTGGTGGCCGGGGCAGTGGCGAACGCGGCCGGCGGCAGCTCGGCGAGCAGCGCGGCGGCCAGCACCACCACCACGGCCACGGCGAGTTCGCCGCGCACGGTGCGGCGCAGGGTGGCGAGGCTGCCGTCACCACTGGTCAGGGCGGGGAGGTGGCGGTAGCGGTTGGCGGCGGCGAGCGCGGCCAGCACCGCGACCAGGGCCGCCTTGGCCAGCAGGGCGCGCCCAAACCCGGTGGCCAGCAGCCGCGAGGGGCTGCCGACCTCGCCGGCGGCCCGCGCCAGGCCGGTCGCGGCCACCAGCGCCACCGCGGCCAGGGCCAGGCGGGAGAAGCGCGCCACCGCGGTGACCAGCTCGCCGCGGTCGCGGCCGCGCAGGCCGACAAGCAGCCACGCCAGTCCGCCGGTCCAGGCGGCGACGGCGGCCAGGTGGACCCACTGGACCAGCAGGTTGGCGGCGCGCAGGCTCGACTGCCCGCCGGCGTGGCCGCCCGCGGCATGGGCGCCCAGCGCCACCATCGTGGCCAGGCCGATCCCCGCCAGCGCCGCCCGGCTGCGGGGCCGGGCCAGCAGGGCGCCGGTCGCGGCGGCGACCAGGCCGAGCGCGACGGCCTCGCGCGCCAGTGCCCGACCGGGGGCGGCGGCGAGCAGCGCGCCCAGCGGCACCCCGACCGCCGCGTGTTCGGCCAGTACCACCATCCCGAGCCCGGCCACGGCCAGGCCCAGCCCCGCCCCAAGCAGCGGCCGGGCAGGACCCGGGAGCGGGCCGCGCCAGACCAGCAGGCCGGTGGCGGCCGCGCCGAGCAGCAGCGCCAGCCCCCAGAACAGCGCCCAGCGGCCGGCCAGCGCCAGCGCCGACGGGGCGGGGCTGGCCGGCGTCGCGGCCGGCGAGCCCGTCGGCGCCGCGCCGCCGCCGCTGCCGGCGCCGACGCCGAAGCCGAAGCTGCCCCGGGTGACGTGGCCGTCGATGCGGGAGACCACCCGCCAGCTCACCGTGTAGGTGCCGTCGGCCAGCCGGCCGACCGGCGCCCGCAGCGCCAAGGGCCGGCCCGGGACCACGCCCGCGCGGCCGCTATCGACCGCCCGGCCGTTGGCGTCGAGCACCCGGATGCTCGACAGCGCCGGGTCCGGCGCCTCGGTGAACGCCAGCACGACCTCCCGGGGCGGCTGGGCCAGCGACGCCCCCGCCGCCGGGTCGGCGCTGCGCAGCAGCGCGTGCGCGCCGGCCCGCGGGGCGGCGACCGCCAGCCACAGCACCCCTAGCGCGGCGGCCAGCAGCAGGCGTTGCCGTGCCCCGCGTCGTCTTCCCATGCACCGCCTCCCGGCCACCCGCGGGCGGGCCGATCGTCTCCTACATATCGTAGAAGATCACGCGGCGGGAGGCGGCGGCGTCAAGTGGCGTTGTCGAGCTGGACCGCGGCACCGAACCGCTGGCTCGCCTGGCGCCTAAGCCTGAATCCACCGTGGCGCTGTCCAGGGCGCCGGGGATGGGTGGTCACGCAGCGACGGATGAAGGTTGCCGCAGTGGGTGGCGCAGCGAGGGTGGGATCGGGCTGCTGATCGCGGGTGGCTCGTCCCCGAGGATCGTCTCCAGGACGGTGGGTGGTTGTCGGCGCACGCTTCGCGCAGGCCAGGGCTGGTGTCGGTGGGGCGGCAGGGCCGCGCTGCTGCTGCTCAGGTCTGCAGCGGGAGCGCACGGAGGCGGGCCAGGGCGGCCAGGAAGCCCTCGGCCCACGGCCAGCCAGATGGCAGGTGCAAGTGGCGCCGCCGTGCTGAGTGGGTGAGCCGACCCGGCAGGGTGATGAAGCGCCGGCGGATCGTCTTGGCCACCACCAGGGCGTGGGAGCCGAGCCCGAGGGCGGCGACCCAGCGCAGCAGGTTGTGGGCGAGGGTGGCGATGATGGCCCAGGCGGCGTTGGCCAGGAACACCCCGGACGGGCAGTGGCAGAGCCCCGCCCCCTGCTTGAGGTCGCGGATGGCGAGCTCGACCACGGCGTGGCGGCGGTGGTCGGCGTCCAGCTCCACGGCGCTGCCGGCCCGGTCGGTGACCAACGCGTGGTGGCGCCAGTCCGGCCACAGCGTCGCCTGCGCGCCAACCAGACGGGTCCGGCGCACGACCAGCCGACCACCCGCCTTGCCGGCAAGCGTGGTCTCGGCCACCTGGGCAACCCCACCGTCGGGGTAGTCGATGTCGGTCCAGGCGTCCTCGCCGATGGCGGCGATCGCGGCGGTGACCAGCTTGGTCTGGCGGACCGTGACCGAGAACCGGATGGCGTGGCGCCGGCACGCACCCAGGACCTTGGCCGACCAGAACCCCGAGTCGCCCCGCAGCGTCAGCGGCCCGGCTGCCCCGGCCCGGCGGACCCGACCGGCCAGCTCGCCCACGAACCGTTCGGCCCCGCGGGCGGTGTTGGCCGAGCCGGTGCGCATGCGCAGGTGAAGCACCTCGCCGGTGTCGGCCCTGCTGGCCAGCACCGGGTGGTAGCCAAGCCGGTGGGTGTAGCCGTAGGCCGCCCCACCCTTGGCGTGGCCGTGGACCTCGCACACCGTCGAATCGAGGTCCATCGTCAGCTCCTGCTCGCCCGGGCCGGCGCCGGCGGCCCACGCCCGGGCCAGGAGGGTCTCGGCGACCCGGTCGAGCTGGCGGACGTGGCCGAAGGTGAACGAGCGCAGGAACGTGCCCAACGTCGAGGGGGCCATCACCCGATGGCCGAGCACCTGCGTGGTGTGTCCCGTCCGCAGCACGTCGGCATCGTCGATTGCGTCGCCGCCAGCCACCATCGTGTGCAGCAGGGTCAGCACCTTGCGGCCGGGCCGGTGCGCACCAGGTCGGTCGCCGAGGTCAACCAGCTCGTCGACCACCGCCTCCACACCCAGGCGTTCGGCCAGCGTTGCGGTCAGCGCCAGGCCCGCGTTGGCGACGGCGTGGTGGTCATCGAAGGCGACGACGAGGGCATCCGGGGTGTGCGACGATGGCATCGAAAAGGTGCCCTCCGGGTTGGGATTCGTGGAGGCTATTGGCCCGCAGGGGGCCTCGGGGTCTGCTCCCTCGCTCCGGCGAACCTGCTGGACGAACGGCCGACGAGGTGTCCCGCGAGCCGCTTACCCAGGCCAATCAGCGTCAGTGACGGCGGCAGGCCCCACGGATCGGGGATGACCGACGCGTCGCACACGTAGAGGTTCTCGACCTCGGTCTGCAGGTCGGGATCGAGCAGCCGGCCGATCGGGACGGTGCCGCCGGGCTGAACAGCGAACAACCAGCTGCGGCACAAGCGCTCTGCGCCGGCGTTCGCAAGGATCTTCCTGGCTCGCTGTGTCCCACGGGCCAGCCGTTGACGGTCGCCCTGGGTGAGCGGTTTGCGGATGCCGCCCCGCGTCGTGATCCGGCCGTTGAGCTCGTCCTTGGTTTCGACCAGGATCGCGGCAGCCCGCTGGTAGGAGAGGAGCTTGTCGACCCTTCCCACCTCGGCGGTGATCAACGAGTAGAGCCATCGTGGCACCGAGAAGTCGGTCAGCGTGTACCCCTCGTCCTCGATCAGGACGCCTGCGGTCATCGGCAGCTCCTGGCCCTGACCCGGGCCGCGCAGCGAGCCGATCACCACCACGACCGGGTCGCAGAAGAACGACCGCCCGGCATCCTCGATCCCGCTGGCGCGCAACAGCATCGGCGAGCCGATGCCTCCTGCCGCGACGACCACGGTTGCTCCGAGCGCGGTCCGGGGCTTGCCGCCGTGGACGAACTCGACGCCCGTGGCGACGCCGTCTTCGATGAGCACGCGTCGGGCTCTGGCTCTGGTCACCAGCGTGGCGCCCAGCGAGACGGCCTCGTCGACGAACATGCGCGCGTTCCACTTGGCTTCGTAGGTCGGAACCCCGTAGGAGCCCATCGGCGCGCCGCCGAGCCGGTCTTGGTCGAAGTACTTGGGAATCGGTTTCCAGTCGTATCCCAGCTCGGTCGCGCTGTCCATCACGCGCCGCGCCGAGGGGCCCATCAGGTCCGGTGGCAGCGGCCCGATGGGCAGCTCGCGCTTGGCGTCTGCCACCTGGGGGCGCAGGTCGATGCCGTGCTTGGAGAACAGCTCGTAGGGAGGCTCCCACGCGGTCCCGAAGAAGTAGATCGAGCTGCCTCCCACGGTGACGCCGCGAAGGACCGCGAGGAGCCGATTGGTCACGAACAGGCTGCGTGCGGGCATCCACAGTTCGCGGAGGGTCTGGGTCATGCTCCCCGTGACCGGGGCCTCGTCGCCTCGCTCGAGGATGAGGACGTTCCAGCCTCGTCTGGTCAGCTCGCGCGCGACGGTCGCTCCTCCGGGGCCGGAGCCGACCACGATGGCGTCGAAGGATTGGGACAAGGCCGGGTCGTTGTGGCTTTGGGCCGAGGTGGACCCGCGGGGCGCAGGCGGTTCATCCATTGGCATGCAGGCCTTCCTCTTGGGTGCTGGTGGCCGCTCGGCCGCAGCATCCCCCGGCATCGCGCAGCCACTCATGCCGTTCTTCTTCAGCCACCATCGCGCGCATTGTGGTGACGGTTGCGATGCTCGACGTCCGCGGCCGTTGGGAGCATCACGCGCTGGTGTCAGCTGACGTAGGACAGCGTGGTCATCATGCCGGCCTGCTGGTGGTAGAGGTTGTGGCAGTGCAGCATCCACTGGCCCGGGTTGTCGGCGGCCAGGTCGACGGCGAGCTGCTCCATCGGCCGCACGATCACGGTGTCCTTGCGCGGGCCGGGTCCCGGGCCGCCCTGGACCTGGAAGCTGTGGCCGTGCAGGTGCATCGGGTGGAACATCATCGACTGGTTGGCGAACAGCAGCCGCACGCGTTCGCCCTGCCCCACCGTGAGCGGGACCGCGTCGTCGGCGGTGCGGCCGTTGATCGTCCAGCGCGCGTCCATCATCCCGCCCGACAGCACCACCCGGTGGCGGCGGTCCGGCTGGCGCGCGGGGAGGGAGACCCTGGGAGCGGCGCGCAGCTCGGCCAGGTCGAGGAGGCGGCCGTCGAGCTCGGCCGGGTGGGCGTCCGCTGCGGGCGTCGCCCCAGCACCGGTGCGCACGACCCCGAACGCCCCGCCGCGCTTGCCCTCGGCGACGGCGACCAGCGGGGCGGCGCCGTCGCCCAGCGTGACCAGCGCGTCGTAGCGCTCGCCCATGCCCAGCACCAGCGTGTCGACGGTGACCGGACGGACGGGCATGCCGTCGGTGTGGGTGACGGTGAGGCGGTGGCCGCCCAGGGCCAGGCGGAAGGCGGTCTCGGCGGCGGCGTTGACCACCCGCAGCCGCAGCCGTGCCCCCGGTTTGGCGCGGATGGTGGGCGGGTCGCTGGGTGGGCGGCCGTTGAGCAGGTAGGCCGGGTAGTCGAGCTGGCCGCCAGCCCCGCCGAGCGTCTGGCTGCCGCCTTGGCCCATCATGCCCATCATGCCGCCGCCCATCATCCCGCCCTGCTGCTGCAGCCGGGCTTGGAGCTGCTCGGGGCTGGCGCCGACCCCGTCGGTCCAGTCGTCGAGCACCACCACCGCCTCGTGGTCGTAGGCGCCCGGCTCGGCGGGGTCGTCGACCAGCAGCGGCGCGTACAGGCCGCGGTCGAGCTGCAGGCCGGTGTGGGGGTGGAAGAAGAAGGTGCCCGGGTCGGGCGCGGTGAACTGGTAGGTGAAGCGGCCGCCGGGCGGGATCGCCGGCTGGGTCACGCCGGGGACGCCGTCCATGTCGTTGCGCAGCGCGACGCCGTGCCAGTGGATGCTGGTCGACTCGGGCAGCCGGTTGGTCAGCTCGGCGCGGAGCACCTCGCCGGCCCGCAGCCGCACCGCCGGGCCGGGCACGGTCTGGTTGTACGCCCAGGTGGTGACCTTGGTGCCGGCCAGGTCGAGGGTGGCCGGCCCGGCGACCAGGTCCACCTGGTGGGTGGCGGCGCCGGGCTTGTGGCGGCGCGCCTCGGCCTGGGCGACCGCCGCGGCGGACGGCCCGACCGGCCGGGGCTTCGGGCGGCCGGTGCAGGCGCCCGCGGCCAGCCCCGTGGCCCCGGCGCCGGCGGCGACGAGGAACTGCCTGCGTGACACCCCAGCCACTCCAACCTCCTAGCCCGGGCCGTCATACCCAGCATAGGAGCGCAGCCGATGATCCGGGCGTTGACCGCCAAGGGGTCGACCAGCGGCAGCCGAGCCCGACCGGGCTGGCCCGGGCGGCGCTCCGCCGACGCCAGCCGGCCGTGGCGTGGCGCGCGGGCGACCCATACGGGCGAGCGGAGCGTCGGCCCGGGTTGGCGGTCGAGCGTGGGCGTCGGCGGCGCTGGGGCTGGCCTTGCGCATCGGGTGGGCGCCTCCAGGGTGCTCGGGCGCGGGGTCAGGGCCGTTGGCCGAGGTAGGTGTCGACCGCGGCGCGGAGCTGCTCGGCGGTCATGGCGCCGACGCGGCGGCCGCGTAGGGTGCCGTCGGAGGCGATGAACAGGGTCGTCGGTAGGCCGGCGACGCCCAGCTTGGCGCTGGCCTGGCCGTGGGGGTCGGCCGCCAACCGGTAGGTGACGCCGGTCTCGGCGACGAAGCGGCGGGCGGCGTCGACCTGGTCGTTCTGGTCCAGGCCGAGGAAGCCCACCTTGCCGGCGAGCTGCCGGTGGACCTGCTCGAAGGCGGGCATCTCCTTGCGGCACGGCGCGCACCACGACGCCCACACGTTCAGCACCAGCGGGCGGCCGTGCAGGTCGTCGGGGAGGGTGAACCCGGGACCGCCGGCGAAGCCGGCCATCGTGACCCGCAGGGCGCCGCGAGCGGCGCCGGGCGTGGCGGCCGGGTCGGCCGCCCTGCCCGCACCGGTGGTGCAGGCGGCGAGCAGCCAGGCAAGGCCCACCACGAGGGGGAGCAGCCGGCGGGGCGCGCGGGTCGGCATGGTCAGATCGGCGGCCAGCCGGCGCGGGCGAACGAGCGGACCAGTGGCGCGAACAGCCGCGTCCACCAGCCGGCGACCATCGCCGCCCCCATGGCCAGCAGCAGGCTGCCGCCCACCCGGGCGAGCGCGGTGTGGTGGCGGCGCAGCAGCCCGGTGGCGCTTCGCCCGTGGGCGACCGCCCAGGCCAGCAGCAGGAACGGCACGGCCAGCCCGGCGGCGTAGACGGCCAGCAGCCCGGCGCCGACGGCCGCGGTCGGGGTGGCGGCCGCGGCGGTCAGCAGCCCCGCCAGGACCGGTCCGATGCACGGCGTCCAGCCCAGCGCGAACGCCGCGCCCAGCGGCGCGGCGAACGCGGGCCCCCGCGGGACGCAGTGCAGGGCGAGCAGGCGGCGTTCCCGGGCCAGCGGGCGCGGCTCCGCGCCGAGCAGGGTCACGACCCCAACCGCGGCGACCAGGACGCCGGCGGCGCGGACCAGCCCCGGCCTGCCGGCCAGCAGCAGCCCGCCGAGCCAGGACGCGCTGGCGCCCAGTGCGGTGAAGGTGGCGCCGAACCCCAGGGTGAACAGCGCGGCGGCGGCCATCACCCGGCCGGTCGGTTGGCTGCCGGTGCCGCCGACGTAGGCGACGTAGCCGGGCAGCAGCGGCAGGCAGCATGGCGAGGAGAAGCTGACCAGGCCGGCGAGGAACGCCGCCGCGACCAGGAACGTGCCGCTCACCGCCACCGGCCTCCTTGGGCGAGCAGCGCCTGCAGCCGTGCGGTCAGGACCGGCACGGTGGTCTTGCCGGTGAGCTGGTAGGCGATCACCCCGTCGCGGTCCAGGACGAACGTCGTGGGCAGCGCGACCGCGGGCAGCTCGGTCGCGGTCTGCGCGCCCGGGTCGAACAGCGACGGGTAGGGGACGGCGAACTCCTCGACGTAGGCGCGTGCGGCCGGCCGGTTGTCCTGGATGTTGACGCCGATGAACTCCACCCTGCGGTCCCGGAAGGCGCGGGCGACCGAGGTCAGGCCTGGCTGCTCGGCGCGGCAGGGGCCGCACCAGGAGGCCCAGAAGTTGACCACCAGGACGTGCCCGCGCGCCGAGGTCGACGACCAGCGACCGCCGTCGCCGAGCAGGGTGCCGTGGAAGGTGGCCTGCCGGTGGCGGACGTCGCTGTCGACGGCGGGCCGGTCGGCGACGGTGAACCCGGCCGCGTCCGTCCCGCTGTGCAGCCTCTGGGCAACCGTGCGGACGCCGGCGGCGGCGGCGACGAGCAGCAGCGCGGCCAGGACCAGCCCGGGGACCAGCCGTCCCCTCCGCTCGGTGGTCGGCGGTGGCGGCGGGTCCTTGGCGTCGTGGACGACGGGCGGCTCTGACATCGTGTAGGAGTTATACTACGACAACTCGTAGGAGGCACGGCCATCGGCTCCGCGCGGCCGTCCACGGCGCGAGAAAGGACCCGCGCATGTCCCGGCTGCTGCTGTACGCGCCCGCGCTCGCCTGCCCGCTACTGATGGTGGCCTGCATGGTCGCGATGCGGCGCATGGGCGGCTCCGGCGGCCAGGCGCAGCGGCCGCCGGCCGACGTGGCGGCGCGGATCACCGCGCTGGAGCGCGAGCTGGCCGACCTCCGCGCCCAGCAGGCCGCCGCCCAGCCCGCCGAGCCTGGCGGCGAAGCCGGCGGGTCGCCCACGCCCGGCCGGGTATCGTAGGTTCCCGAGCAGCCCAGGAACGGGGGTGAGGCCGTGCCGCGGCGAGGCTTCGGGGAACTCGAGCAGGCCATCATGGAGGTCGTGTGGGCCGCCAACGGCCCGGTCACCGGCCGGCAGGTCGTCGACGCGCTGGCCGCGTCCCAACCGGTCGCCTACACCACCGTGCTGACCGTGATGGACCGGCTGGCCCGCAAGGGCCTGCTGGCCAAGCAGCCCGCTGGCAGGGCCCACACCTACCGGGCGCGGCAGACCCGCGAGGCCTACACCGCCGAGCGCATGGCCAGGATGCTCGACGGCAGCGACGACCCTGCCGCGGTGCTTCTGCGCTTCGTCGAGCAGCTCCCCCCCAGCCAGGCCGACGAGCTGCGCAGCGCCCTGCAGGCCGAACCCCGGCGGGACCGGCCGTGACGCCGCTGGCCGTCGTGCTGGCCTCGGGCGCCGTGCTCGGCGTCGCCGCGCCGCTGGTGCTCGGCCGCCTGCGCCGCCTGGAGCACGCCCCGCAAGCGGCGGCCTACCTGTGGCTGGCCGCCACCGTCGGCGCGCTGGTCGCCCTGGTCCTGGCCGGCCTGCTGCTGGTCCTCCCCGCGGGCGAGGTCGCCCTGGACCTCGCCGCGGTGCTGCGCACCTGCTCCATGGCCCTGCGCGGCGCGCTGGACGCCGCCGGCGGGCCGCCCGACCCGCTGCTCGGCCTGGTACTGCTCGCCCTGGTCCCTGCTGGGCTCCTCGTCGGCGGGATGGTCGCCGGCACCCGGGCCTGGCGGACCGGTCGCGGCCAGCGCGAGCTCCTCGCCGTGGCCGGCCAGCGCCGCCCCGACCTGCCCGGCGTGACCGTCCTGGACCACCCCACCCCGCTGGCCTACTGCCTGCCCGGCCGGCCCGGCCCGGTCGTGGTCACCACCGCGGCGCTGCAGCGGCTCGCCCCCGGCCAGCTCGCGGCCGTGCTCGCCCACGAGCGCGCCCACCAGGCCCGCCGCCACCACCGCCTCCTGCTCGCCGCCGAGGTGCTGCGCGTCGGGTTCTTCTGGCTGCCGGCGGCCAGGGCCGGCCGCGCCGCGGTCGCGCACCTGGTCGAGCTGGCCGCCGACGACGCCGCCGTCCACCGCCACGGCCGCGCCGAGACCGTAGCCGCGCTGGCCACGCTCGCCGCCGCGCCGGTGGGCCTTGGCGCTGGCGGCTCCGGCGCCCCCGACCGGATCCGCCGGCTGAGCGCCCCACCCCCGACCGGGCGGGCCGCGACGCTCCTGCTCGCCATCCTGGTCGTCGCGGTCCCCCTGGCCGCCGAGCTGGCCGCGGTCACCGCCCCCATGGTCAGCGTCGCCGGCACCCCTATCTGCCCACTCGCATGACCAAGCCGATCCGGCACGTGGCCACCGTCCACGGACCGACGCGTACCACCCCGACGCCGGGCAAGCCTGGCCCGCCCCGTTGGGCGAAGGGCGGCCCGCACGACCGTCGCGCCCGGACAGCCGTTGCCACGTCGCGGAGAAGAAGAACGTCGGCAGCCGATCGCAGGAGCCAAGGTGCCGTGAGTGGCCACGACGTGCTGGACGGCGTCCGGGCGATCACCTGGCTCGCGGTCGCGCCGGCCAGGGAGGCGTGAGACCCGTGCTGGGACCCATCGGGCACGCGCTTGGGCTGGCGTTCGCGATGCTCTGGGAGATCC
>WNGE01002382.1_pt1 | contig 23061 bp, 22 predicted proteins | sample 5400651 | NCBI WGS metagenome assembly WNGE01 (sample SAMN13153370, study PRJNA577476) | soil metagenome | isolation source: 60 cm soil or saprolite under grassland replicate 2 | place: USA:California | collected 2016-06-15
GTACGCCGCCCTGATGACCGACGCCTACCCGCCGTTCCGCCTGGACCAGGGCGGGGCCGGCGTGCCCGCCCCCGGACCCGATGACCTCGCACCAGCATCGGCCGCCTCGGTCCCGGCACCGGCCGCACCCGTCCGCTGACCGACCCGCTCGCGGGAAGCTCCGGCCCCGGGGGCAGCACCCCCGCCGACCCCCGCTATCTGCTCCTTCTTTTCGCGGTCACCCTGAACGACCGTAGGCTGGCCCGGGCGGATAAGCCGAAATGGTCGCTGCGGGAATTTGCCAGCACGTTCTACCTCAACCCGCGGAAGAACCGCGACTTCTCCTGGGCTTTCGCCGGCCGTTTCATGTTCGTTCTGGCTTACGCCTTCCTGGTGACCTACCAGGCGGCAGCTACGGCGTGCTGTACACGGTCGCCGGGCTCTGCGCCATCATCGGAGCCGCTACGATCCTGCCCATACGGGGTGTCCGGTGAGCGCCGCATTGGCGAAACACGGCCATCGGCACGGCGGACCCGGCTGCCTGCGCGGAAACGGCCGGGCCCTGGGGAGGGCCCGGCCGTTTCGTCGCGCCGGGGTCAGACCGCGGCGGCCTGGTCGGCGCGCGGCGTGCTGGCCGCGTCCATCCCGGCAGTGATCGGGGAGGGCCTGAAGCCCTTCACGACCAGCCACACGCCCAGCGAGAACTCCCAGGCCGCCACCGGGAGCCCGGCGAGGATGGGGGAGCCCAGCTTGATGCCGCCGAAGATCGTGGCGGCGACGGAGGCGATGAGCAGGGGGCCTGCGATGAGCCCGAGCACCGGAATGACACGGGGCACCAGCCGGGACCGGTACAGCAGGGTGCCGAGCAGCAGCGCGTTGACGCCCGGCATGAGGTTCTGCCCGAGCACGAACGTCCATTTGTAGATCGCGACGTGCGACGCGGCGGTGGTAACAAGCGAGGCCGCGTTAGCTCCGGCCAGGTCCTGTCGCAAAGTCACCAGCGAAAGGAGGCTGAGGACACCGGTGAAGATCAGGCCGGCTTCAACGACGCGAGAGGTGACGAAGCCGAGCGCGAAGCCTTCGTTCTGCCGCTTGACTACTGGGTACAGCGCGACGGCGGTGCCGATGCCGGCCAGGGCGACGATCACCTCCAGGAAGCCGCCCACGAGTACGCCAGTATGGGAGCCGGAGCTGAGGATCCAGTCCCGGTGGTTCTTCACCGGGCCGTAGAGGGCGAGTGTGGGGATCGAGACGAAGGTAATCAGGTAGAAGACGCCCGCGACGAGCGCCGTCTTCCTCGTTGAGGTCATCGGGATTTTTCCTGCCGCTTTCGTGGCCGGGGTCTGGACGGTGGTCGCCATGTCGGTCTCCTTTTCGCGGATGGCTGAGTTACCGGGTCTCGATGGCGGGCATTCGGGGATGGCCGGGTTCGATGTAATTGACCGAGATCAGGGGCAGGCCCAGGTCGCGCGTTTTCTGGAGCAGGCCATAGAGCGCGGCCTGGTCGGCTACGGGGCCACCGATGATGGTGCTGCCGTCACTGTGGTGGGTGAGGGTCAGCCCGTCGAACCAGGCGGCCCACCGGGTGTCCAGGTGCCCCTTGAGGCGGATCTCGTACCGTCCCGGGTGGTCATAGTGGTCGGCCGGTATTTCGCTCATGATGCTCCTTTGCTATTTCTTCTCCGGCGGCGTCGGGAACGTTTCGCAGGTCTGATCGAAAGCTAGAAGCGGATGTGGTGAGACGGCATCACCACACGTGGTGATTGATGTGATGATCCGAGGGACGGCTCGCTCGGGGAGCCCCGTAGACGATGAGTCCGGGGTGACCGGTGACCGATTACCGGTTGCGGGTTCGCGGCAAGTCGAGTTCCGCGGCCCGGCGGACCGCGGCGCGGCGGTTGGTCACCGCGAGCTTGGCGTAGATGTGCTTGGTGTGAGTCCGGACGGTGTTCAGGGACACCATGAGCTCGCGGGCGATGGCCGGGCCGTCCAGCTCGGTTCCGAGCAGCCGGAGCACGTCGAGCTCGCGTTCGCTCAGTGGCTCGATCAAGGCCTGCTTGACCGGGCCGTTCTGCTCGGTCTCGGTCACGGCCGCCAGGAGCTGACGGACATAGTTCCCGACCGTCTGTTGTCTCGCGGCGACTCTCAGCAGGGAAGCCATAGGCGGGCCCTCATCGGCGAAGACCCGGACGTAGCCCTCGGGCTCGGCCAGCGTCACCGCCCGTTCCAGGCAGGAAAGCGCCGCCGGGATGTCCCCATGCCGCTGGTACGCGAGCGCCCGCAGCACCAGGATCTCGATGACGCTTCCCGCCCTCTCGCCCTCTTCCGCCGCTCGCAGGAGGCGGTCCAGGAGCCGGATCGCCTCGTGAACGGAGCGCTCGGCACGCTCGTCCTGATATCGCGCCATGAGCACCCGGGCCAGGGTGATGTGCTCGAACTCGCGTAGGTAGCTGAGGTCGTCATCGACGGACAGGCCCTGCTCACGCGCCCAGCCGAGAGCATCACCGAGCCTGCCCTGCGCGATCCATATCCTGGCCCTCAACGCCGGGACCGGCCGAACATTGGGGAAGAAGTCGCCCACATACACGCGCTCCGCCTCGTTGAGCAGGTCGAGTGCGCCGTCCAGATCCCCTTCGGCCTGGCGTATCCGAGCCATCGCGACCCGCCAGCGATACCGGTTCTGCGGCAACCCGGTGTGTTCGCCCAGCTCCTGGCTCCGCAGCAGCTGCTGCGTGGCAGTATGCAAGTCGTTGCGCTCGCGGTGGACGCCGCTCATCCCGACGTACATATCTGCCGTTCCCCGCAGAACCGGCCCGCCCTGCTCGGGTACACGCTGCAATGCCTGCTCGTAGGTGCGCATCGCCTCGCCGAGGCGACCTTGCACGAGCCGGATGTCGGCCAGCGCTACCGCGCAGCCGAAGGTATCGGCAATGTGCCCGGCCCGCCGCAGTCCGGCCATGCATTCGGCGTACGCCGAATGCCCTGCCTCGAGATCCCCGCTCGCCCAGGACGCGAGCCCCAGTATTCCCGAGGCCCCGGCACGGCAGAGGTGATCGTCCGCGAGCGCAAGATCGAGCGCCCGCCGGGCGTGCCGGACGGTGCCGGGCACATCGGCCCGAGCCAGGGCCAGGGCGGCACGGTACAGCTCGATCATCGCCGGGAGGCGACGATATTCCTCCTCGTCGGCCACGACCATTTCTGCCGAACGGGCCACCGATCTCGCATCGGTACCGGTTGTCACGTCCAGCCAGCGCTCGGCGTCCCGCAGCCGGCTCTCAACTCCCTCGAGCTCACCGACCGACAGCAGTGCCCCGGCAAACCCGACGCTGAGTACGGGCCTGACGCGGACCACCTCGTCGGGGATCACCTCGAGCCACCCGCGCACCATGGCTTCCTGCCTTGTCCGGCTCATGGCCGGGATTTCCAGCTCGGCCAGGTCCGCCGCCCGCTCGAAATCCCCGGCGGCCAGCGCGTGACCGATGGCCACGGCCGGCTCGCCGTTCTGCTGGTACCACGCGCTCGCCCGCTGGTGCAGGTCCGGTACCTGATCGGGCTGCTCGTCGAGCAGGCGCGCCTGCAGCACGTCGGCAAACAGATGGTGGTAGCGATACCACCGGCGACGGTCGTCGAGCGGGACCAGGAACAGGTTCCCTCGATCCAGCGCCTCCAACATGGCCTTGCCACCACCCTGCCCGGTGACGGCATCGCACAGCGGACCGCTCAGCCGGCCCAGGATGGAAGTCTGCAGCAGGAAGGTCTGGACACGATCGGACTGACGCTGCAGCACCTCCTCGGCCAGGTAGTCGACGACGTAACGATCATCTCCGGTAAAGCCGGCGATGAAGCCGGCGACGTCGTCTCGCCCCTGCATCGAGAGCGCCGCCAACTGGAGCGCGGCGATCCAGCCCTCGGTGCGTCCCTCAAGCGCAGCCACGTCCCGCGCCGTCAGCTGCAGGCCCATCATCTCGTTGAGGTACGCCGCGGCCTCATCAGGGGTGAAGCGCAGCTCGGCCGCGCGAGTCTCGACCAGCTCGCCGCGCGCTCGCAACCGCGCCAGCGGCAACGCGGGATCGGTCCGGCTGGCGATCACCACGTGCAGCTGCGGAGGCAGATGGTCAAGCAGGAACGCCATCGCGTCCTGCACGTCGCGCGCGTCGATAACGTGGTAGTCGTCGAGCACCAGCACGATGTCGCCCGTGATGGCGCCCAGGTCGTTGAGCAGCGCGGTAAGCACCGTCTCGATGGGAGGCGGCTGGGGCGCCTGCAAGAGGGTCAGCGCGCTCTCGCCGATCCCGGGTGCCACCGTCTGCAGCGCGGCGATCACGTAGGTCCAGAAGGACGCGGGATCGTTGTCGGCCCGGTCGAGCGACAGCCACGCGGCCAGCCGCTCGTCGGCCGGCGCGGCCGGTCCCGCCGCCAGCCACTCCGTGAGCAGTGTCGTCTTGCCGAAGCCAGCGGGTGCGGAGATGAGCATCAACTTCGACGTGGTCCCGCGGTCCAGCCGCTGGCTCAGTCGCGGCCGCGGTACCAGACCACGCCGCGGCCTCGGGACATACAACTTCGTCTCGAGCAAAGGGGCTGGCACCAGACCATCTCCTTGGGCCAACGCATCATGCCGGGACTCTAAGCTTCTTCGCCCCGCATTTCCTCGTCGGCCGACGACGGATACGTCCCATCATCAGCAAGGCTACAGTCAGCGGGAGGGTCTCAATCGAAGATCCCTTTACGGACGTTTCGAACGCTTCAGCTGAGCTGCTCGGTCAGCGCGACCATGATGCCCGCGGGGCCGGCCGGTGTGGGCATCGACGTCGTGCGCGGCTACGTGCTGGCCGCCAGCTGTGTCAGGAAGGCGGGCAGGCGGCCGGCGCCGCTTTCTAGGCCCATGCCGCAAGCGCACCCGCACGCCACTCGCCGAACAGGCGATCTGGCCGTCGGCCCTCGCCGCAGTCAAAGCCGGCCAGTTCGGGCAGCGGGTTCGCGCTGCGGCAGCGGACGCCGGCCTGATCGGCGAAGGCCCGCATCGGGTTCCCGACGGGCGTGTGTATCCACGACCCGCCCGGATCGACCATGGAGCCCGCCAGGTTGACCGTGTGCAGTCGGCCGCCGATCCGATCGCGGGCCTCCACCACGACGCACTCAACCCCGCCATGGGTCAGAGCGTTGGCGACCGTCAGTCCGGCACGGCCGGCCTGTGAGCCGGGCCCGCGCCATCAGATCGCCTGCGGGAAGCGGAAGAGCCTCTCGGGATCGTAGCGGCGCTTGACCGCCCGCAGGCGCTCGGCGTTTCCGCCGTGATAGGCGGCCGCCCAGTCATCGAGATCGGGGTCGGGGAAGTTCGGATAGACACGGCCGGAGGCGTGGGCATGCGCGCGCGTCCAGGACCGGTCGAGCCACTGGTCCCCGCCATGGGCGACGTGCTCAAGCAGGAACCGCTCGCTGCGGTGGACGAACGCTGTCGCGTCGGCCGGCACCCGGTTGTACGCACCGCCCATGGCCGTGAAGCTGAGCTCGCGCCGGCCGGGGGCCGCCCCGGACGTGAGCTCGTCGATCAGCGGGGCGACCGCCGAGGCCGGCATCGGGCGGGAGAAGAATTCCGAACGACCGACCGTCAGCACTGCGCCATGTGACTGCGGCCCGGCGAACGATCGCTTCAGATCACGCCAGGTCAGGACGTGATAGCGGATCTCGGGGCTGACGCCCGCGCGGACAGCCAGGCTCTCGAGGAGCGCGATGGCGGGCTCGGCGTCGCGCAGCGCGGCACCGAACACGACGACGCGCAGCGGGTGGCCTGGCTCGGCGGCGAGGCTCAGGTTGGCGGTCACGTCGTCCGGGGCCTCGGATGCCCAGTCCTGCCACCCGGCGACGACGTCGACGGCCGCCGCCTCGGGCCAGTGCAGCTCGAAACGCGTGGCGCGCGGCTCGGCGACCGTGGCGAACACCAGGGAGGTGACCACACCGAACTGCCCCCCGCCCGCGCCCCGCAGCGCCCAGAACAACTCCGGTTCCCGATCAAGGTCGCAGTCGACGACACGCCCGTCGGCGAGGACGACCCGGGCGCTCAGCAGGGCATCGCAGGTCAGCCCGTTACGCCGTCCCAGCAGGCCGAGCCCGCCGCCGAGGGTGAGGCCGGCGATCCCGACCGTGGGGCCGCAGCCGGCCGGCACGGCGCGGCGGGATCGGTGCAGCCCGTCGTAGACCTGTGCCAGGCGTGCACCCGCGCCGATCCTCGCGCTCCCGTCGGGCCGGACGGTGACGGCGTCGAGGCGGCTCAGGTCGAGGACCAGACCCGCGGTCGACGATCGGCCCGCGAAGCAATGGCCGCCGCCGCGGGGTACGACGTGCGTGCCGCTGTGCCGCGCGAAGGCAAGCGTGCGCGTCACATCCCGGGTGGAGGCGCAGCTGACCACGGCGATCGGGCGCACGTCGTGGAATCGGGCCAGCGCTGGACGGCGCGCGGCGTCGTACCCGGCTGAATCCGGTGTGATCAGGTCCCCGTCGAGGGCCGCCTGCAGGGAACGCAACTCGTGCACGCATCCGACGCTAGATCCGCGCGGGCATCTCCGGCTTGAACGGAACGAGCGTCCTCAGCCCGTCAGCGCGGCACGTGGGCGAGCGGCCAGGAATGGCCCGTACGACGCCGCATGGTCGTGCCCGCAACCGCACCGGTCGACCGCGTCGCCGAGCAGCTCTCGCGGAGTCAGGCCGGTCAGCCGGACGCACTCGCGGCTCAGGTGCGCTTGGTCGGCGTACCCGGCCTCGGCCGCCAGGTCGGCCACCAGGCTGCCGTGTTTCGTCGCCTGGGCCAGCGCGAGGTAGCCCTGGAAGCGCAGCGTTCGCTGCAGCGTCTTCGGCCCGATGCCGACCTCAGCCAGGAATCGGCGCCGCAACTGGCTCGCCGAGATCGCCAGGTCCTCCGTCAGCAGGCCGATTCCCGTCGGCCGCCACGGCATCAGCCGCCACACCGCCTCGGCCACGAGCGAGTCCGGGGGTGGCATCCGCGCCTGGCGGCGCAGCAGGTCGAGCTGCAGCAACTGCAGCGCCGCGTTCGGCCCGGAAGCGTCCGCCAGCCGGGCTGACAGGTCCGACGCCTGGTCCCACACGTCATCGAACGGCACGAGCTGGTCGACCAGCTCGTCGGCGGGCACGCCCAGCAGGGGCGAAGCCGCGCCCGGCCAGAACCTGGCCCCCACGATCGTCAGGCCGGGAGGCAGAATCTCGACCGTGGCCCGGGTGAGCGGGCCGAGTAGCCGTGGCGTGGCGCCGATCGGGCACTGGAGCTCGACGCCCCCGGTGGGCAGGTTGCGCTGCAGCACCGGCCGCGGACCGGTGCGCTGGACCCAGACCGTGCGGACCCGCGCGGCCAGGTCAGGCAGCGGGAGGCGCTCGTCGTACGTCTGCGCGCGGTCCACGTCTCCAGCGTAGCGAGGTCCTTGTCCGGCACGCGACGTGCACGATTCGTTCAAGCCGCCCCAGCGCGCGCCGCCCTAGCATCGGTCGCCATGGACAAGGTCTTCACCTCCCTGGCCGTCTCCGTCGACGGCTTCATCACCGGACGCAATCCCGGTCCCGGACACGGGCTCGGTGACGGCGGCATCCTCTTCGGCTGGTACGGCGACGGCGACACCCCGAGCCAGCTGTTCCCCGGCTTCCGGCTGTTCGAGCCGAGCCGCTCCGTCTTCGACGACCTCGCGAGGCGGGTCGGCGCCGTGGTCGCGGGCCGGAACACGTACGACGACTCCGACGGCTTCGAAGGGGCGGGGCCGCACCCGACGGCTCCGCTCATCGTGGTCAGCCACCGCCCGGCACCACCCGAGGCGACGGACAAGCAGACCTTCGTCACCTCCATCGAGGCCGGCATCGAGAGCGCTCGCGCCGCTGCTGGCGATCGGGACATCGCGGTCATGGGCGGCGGTGTCGTCACGGCTGCGTTGCGCGCCGGACTGCTCGACGAGGTGATCCTTCACCAGGTTCCCGTGCTCCTCGGCCACGGCCGCCGCTTCTTCCAGGAACTGCCCGCCCACATCGGACTGAGCCTGGTCGAGGCTGTGCCCGCCCCCGGAGTCACCCACCTGCGCTACCGGATCGAGAAGTGAAGGAGACCACCCACCCGCCCCGCCCGCATCACCCTGGCGGAGCCAGCGGCCTGTTGCGTGCGAAGGTAGCTGCATGCGGAAATACATCATCATGGGCGTGCAGGGAAGCGGCAAGGGAACTCAGGCGAAGATGCTCGCCGGGGCATTCGACCTGGTGCATATCGCCGTCGGCGACATCTTCCGGTGGAACGTGCAGAACCACACCAAGATCGGCGCGCAAGTCAGGCGCACCATGGCGTCCGGATCGCTGGTCGGCGACGACCTCGTCGAGGGCGTGGTGGAGGTACGGCTGCGCGAGCACGACTGGAACTACGGCTTCATCATCGACGGCTTCCCGCGCAACGAGCGCCAGGCGGAGTTCTTCCTGGAGAGCTACGACATCGACGGGGTGATCCACCTCGACCTGCCCGACAGCGAGGTAGCGCGCCGGGTGCTCGCCCGGCGGCTGTGCTCGGACTGCGGGATGGACTACAGCCTGCTCAACAACAGCCCGTCCTCCGGCGGGACATGCGACGCCTGCGGCGGTGACCTGATCAGGCGCGAGGATGACACCGAGGAGGCGCTTGCCGTCCGGCTCCGCGAGTACCACGCCAAGACCAATCCCGTCCTGGACATCTTCCGCCGCAAGGAGTACGTCATCACGGTGGACTCCCGGCCAGCCAAGGAGCAAGTCCAGCAGGCCATCAGGGACAAGCTCGGGCTGAGGCCTGCCGTGCCGCGGGTTGACGCTGCGTTGACGGAGCTGGAGACGGGGCCCTCGGAGGCTGGCGGCTGACAGTTCGGCATCGCCGCCGGGGATAAGGAGGCCACAGTGAGCGTCGGCCAGGACAAGCTGGGTGAACTCCTCGGCATGGTCGTCATCGGCCTCGCTCAGGCGAGGTGGCCGCGATGAGCGAGAAGGCCGGGTATGACATCGTCGTGGTCGGCGGCGGGGCCGCGGGCTGTGTCGTCGCCGCCCGGCTCAGTGAGGACGGAACCCGCCGGGTGCTGCTGCTCGAAGCCGGGCCCGACCACCGGGCGCCAATGCCCGCTGACGTGCGGGACGGCTGGCGGCCCACCACCGGGCACGACTGGGGGTACGTCGCCGAGCCGGACGCCGCGGGCGTGGCCCGGCCGCTATCGCGGGGCAAGCTGCTGGGCGGATGCTCCTCAACCAATGCGACGTTCGCCTTGCGCGGCCATCCAGGGGACTACGACGCCTGGGCGCAAGCCGGTAACGACGGGTGGTCGTTCGATGAAGTGCTGCCGTTTTTCATCGGGCTGGAGAATGACGCAGATTTCGGCGAGGCAGCGTGGCACGGTGATGGCGGCCCGCTGCCGATCCGGCGGTACCGCGATGATGAGTTCACCGACGTGGCCCAGGCCGGCCTGACAGCGCTTGAGCAAGCTGGCTGCAAGCGGGTGCCGGACGCGAACGCTCCCGGTGCCGTCGGCGTCGCCGTACTACCGACGAACACGCTTCACGGTGAGCGCATCAGCACCGCTCTTGCCTACCTGCCGTCCGGCCGGCCACGGCCGGCCCTCACGGTGCGCTGCGGCACCGAAGTCAGCGGCCTGCTGGTCGAGCGGGACCAGGTGGCCGGCGTGCGGCTGGCCATGGGCGGCGAGATCCGGGCCTACCGGGTCGTTCTGTGCGCTGGCGCGTACGGCACCCCGGCGTTGCTGCTGCGGTCGGGCATCGGCCCCGCCGGGCACCTTCGTGAACTTGGCATTCCCGTCGTGGCGGACCTGCCCGGCGTCGGCGCCAACCTGGCCGACCACCCCGCCGTGTCCCTCGACTTCGGATACCCCCGCCGAGTCCGCCCGGCACCGCTGTTCCAGGTGATCGCGACCACGCACAGCGCGGACGCCGCCGGGGATGGCCCACCGGACCTGCAATACATCGTGGGCGGCCCGTTCGCCGCCGGCGACCGCGGGACGTTCTTCATCGGCGTGGCGCTGCTCAAGCCCGCCTCCCGCGGGACGGTGCGGCTGCGTTCGGCCGATCCGTCCGCCGCCCCGCGCATCGACCTGGGATACTTCCGCGAGCCCCGCGACCTCGACCGGCTCGCCAACGGCCTGATCCGGATCCGGGAACCGGCTGGCACCGGCCCGATCGCAGGACTCTCCCGCAGGGAAGAACTGGCACCAGGGCCAGGCATCGCCGCAGGAGACATCCACCGGCTTCGCCAGTGGATCCGCCGCAACGCATGGACCTACCACCACCCGGCCGGCACCTGTGCCATGGGTTCCGACCCCGCGGCCGGGGCCGTCGTGGACGCCGCCGGCAGCGTCCACGGCACCGGCGGCCTAACTGTCGCGGACGCATCCATCATGCCGGACATCCCATCGGCCAACACTCACATACCGACCATCATGATCGCCGAACGGGTCGCGTCGCTGCTGGTGACGCACGGCACTGGCGTCACCCGGGCCCGGTCGCACGGGCAGGCTGGGCCGGACTCAACGCACCGCGGGTTCCCGGGGCCAGGACAATGACCCCGGCCACCACGTTTCCGCGGACCTGCGGCCAACCACGCCGTGGCTAACTGAACGGGAGACATCATGACCGGAATCGCCGAACTGCACGCTCAGGCACTGGACGTCACCGGCCGCATCGTGACCGGCATCCCGGCCGGTCGCTGGCACGCCGCCACGCCCTGCGCGGGCTGGGACGCGCACGCCCTGCTCAACCATGTCGTCTCAGGGAACCTGTGGGCGGCCGAACTCGCCGCCGGGGCAACAATCGAGAGCGTTGGCGACCGCCTCGACGGGGACGTCCTCGGCCCCGCCCCCGCCCGGTCATACGCTACCTCGGCGAAGGCCGCCGCAGCCGCCTTCCTTCGCCCGGGTGCCCTCGATGCACCCTGCGCCGTCTCCTACGGGCCAGTCCCGGGATCGGTCTATGCCGGGCACCGTTTCATCGACGTGTTCATCCACGGGTGGGATCTGGCCACCGCTACCGGGCAGGACACGGCGCTCGACCCCGACCTCATGGAAGCATGCCGCCAGATCATCGAACCACAGCTGGAACTCTTCCGGGCCGCCGGTGCGCTCGCCGCGGAACTGCCGGTCCCGCCAGACGCCACCCCCCAGACCCGGTTCCTGGCGATACTAGGCCGGGGCCAATGATACCGATCCCCGCCATCAGATCCGTCCGCCGACTCCCGCCCACGGGGTTGCGTTGTGTAGTGGAGCTGGTCTTTTCCGGCATGCGGGAGCGGCGCGGGTCGTTTCGCTAGGGTGACGGGATGACCGGGGAACCGCGCTGTGCGGTGGGGGTACCGAATGTGGGCCCGTTCGGTGATCCGCTGCTGCTGGTGGAGCTGGCAACCGCGGCCGAGGAGCATGGCTGGGATGGCTTTTTCGTCTGGGACCATCTGCTGTATCACGATCAGCGCTGGGACGTCGCCGATCCGGTGGCGGTGATCGCCGCGGTCGCGGCGCGCACGGCCCGGATCAGGATCGGGGTCCTGGTGAACGTGCTGGCCCGCCGCCGGATCGGCGAGGTGGCGCGGGAGTCGGTGACGGTGGACCTGCTGTCGGCGGGACGGCTGGTGGTGGGGGCCGGGCTGGGGTCGCTGGAGGCTGAGTTCACCGCGTTCGCTGGGCCTGCTCGATGCGCTGTGGAGCGGGGAACCGGTGACGGTCCGCGGACAGTACCTGACTGCCACCGATGTGCGGATGCTGCCGCGCCCGGTGCAGCGGCCGCGGATCCCGGTCTGGTGCGGTGGCCGGTGGCCGGCCAAGGCGCCGTTCAGGCGCGCCGCCCGCTGGGACGGGGTGATGCCCACCCATGCCGGGTACGGCCTCGGCCAGACCATGCCGCCGGACGAGCTGCGGGCCGTGGTGCAGTACACCCGCGAGCATCGCACCGGGGACGGCCCCTTCGACGTGATCCTGGAGGGACGTACCGACGGCGCGGCGCCCGGCCGCGGCGCCGGGCAGGTAGTCCCGTACCTGGAGGCCGGGCTGACCTGGTGGATCGAGGCGCTGGGCTGGTGGCGCGGCAGCCCGCAGGACGCGATGAACCGGGTCCGCCAGGGGCCGCCGACGCTGACTCGTCACCAGCCTTGATACCGCTGACCACGACAAGGCCGAGGGGACGATGCTGCGGACCCTCGGGTCCGGGTTGCAGACGCTGCCGAGCTTGTAGTCGTCGTCCTGGAAGACGTTGGAGTTGACCGTGCCGATGCGGATGCCGTTGCTCTTGGCGTGTTCGGCGGCGAGCTGGAGCCAGATGGGACGGTCGCGTCCTAGGGCGTTCGGCCCGTTTGCTCGCCTGTGTGGCCTCCTTGGCCGGCACCCCGCCTGCCCCGTGCATGGTGGGCGCGATCGGATGGTGCTCGCCGGGCCCATGCGTGGGCCCGGCGAGCAGGTTCGGGGGGCTGTGTGCGGGTCAGTTCACCGCCGAGCGGGTGAAGACGCGGATGGCCGCTGCGGTGATGAGGATCCCCCAGCCGGCCAGGACCAGCAGGCTGAGGGCGGCGTCGGTGGTGGTGCTGGTCATTCCCCAGATGTCATGCAGGCCGGCGCCGGTGCGGTCGAGCACGCCGTAGCGCAGCAGCGCCAGGACGTGGGTGGTGGGCAGGGCGCGGACGACCCAGGCGAGCCATGCGGGCAGTGCGGTGATCGGGAACAGTGCTCCGGCTATAAACCAGGGCAGGATCGCGACCACGGGGGTGAGCCCGACGTATTCCTCCTGGGTGGGGATCCGGTTGGCGAGGATCTCGGCCAGGCCGTACATGAATACGGTGAATGCGAGCACGGCTCCGGTGAACCAGGCGACGCCGCTGGCGGTGGCGTGGAAGTGGCTGCCGCGCAGCCATCCGGCAGCCATCAGCGCACCGACTTGCAGCAGGCTCACGCCGATGGCGACGGCCATGTTGCCGAGCACGATCAGGGCGCGGGGGATGGGTGCGGTGAGCAGCTCGCGGCGCGCGCCGGTGGCCCGGTCGACGATGACGCCGATGCCCGCGAAGGTACACGTCAGCGGGATGAGCAGGCCGACGGTGCCGACGATGACGAATGTGCTGTAGTCGGCACCGCCGCCCCCGGCTGCCTGGATGATCTTCGCCAGTGCCGGGGCGATCACCAGGGCGAACAGCAGGGGGGTAGCCAGCGGGGCGAGGATCTCGCGCGGGGTGTGCGCGCTGAGCGAGATGCGGCGGCGGGCCAGGGTGGCCCAGGCGGCGGGGCGGGAGGGCCGGGCCGGTGCCCGGGGGCGGGTGAGCGGGATCGTCGCTGGCGCGGCGGTGACGGTAGTCATCGTGGTTCTCCTTGGTGTCGTGTCGTGGATCAGGCAGCGAGCCGGCTGCCGGTCAGCTGCAGGTAGACGTCATCGAGGGTGGGCTTACGGGTGGTCATGGCCTCGGTGTCAATGCCCAGGCTCGCGATGGCGGTGATGGTGTCCCTAGCGGAGTGGCTGCCCAGGGGGATGGTGAGGGTCGAGCCGATGGCGAACGCGTCGCCTGCTGCCAGGCCGCGGGCGCGCATCGCGGCCAGCGCGCCGTCCGGATCCTTGCCCACCCGCAGCTCGACCAGCTCCGGGCCCAGCCTGGCCAGCAGCGCGTCCGGCCGGTCCATGGCCACGATCGCGCCCTGGTGCATGACCGCGATGCGGTCGCAGAGCCGTTCGGCCTCATCCAGGTAGTGGGTGGTCAGCAGGGTGGTCATGCCGGTGCGCCCACGCAGCCCGCTGATCAGGTCCAGCAGCTCATAGCGGATACGGGTGTCCAGCCCCACCGTCGGCTCATCCAGGAACAGCACCCGCGGTTCGGAGACCAGGGCCCGGGCGATCTCCAGGCGCCGCCGCTGGCCGCCGCTGTAGCTGTCCACCGGGCGGCCGATCACCTCGGACAGCTCGAACACACCGGCCAGCTCGGTGATCTTGCTGGCCGCGGCGGACGGCGGGATGCCCCACAGCCGCGCGTGCAGGTCGAGGTTGCGGCGGCCGGTCAGCGCCTTGTCCAGAACCGATTCCTGGAACACCACGCTGCTGACCGCCCGGGCGGCGATCGGGTGCCCGACCACGTCGAAACCGGCCAGCCGCGCCGACCCGCTGGTGGGCTCGATGGTGGTGGTCAGCATCCCGATGGTGGTGGACTTGCCGGCGCCGTTCGGGCCGAGCAAGCCGAACACCTCACCGGGAGCGACCTGGAAGTCGATGCCGCGGACGGCCTCGACCCCGCCGGGGTAGGTCTTGCCTAGACCGTGGACTTCCACGGCAGGCCTGGTGTCGTCGCTGACTGTGTGCAATCGTGCGGACATGGCCATGCTCCCTAAAGTCGGACCGCCTGCGGGCGGAGGTCGTGCATCCGGCGACTAGGACGGCCGCCGCCGGGGGAATGTGACCAGGTCAGCCGCTTGTCACGTTTCGCGGTCCCGCTACGTCTTGTTGGCAGGTACTCGCAATGTGCAGGGGTGACAGCAAATGGCCGAGCAGGACTGGCTGGCCGGGCAGTTCGAGCAGAACCGCCAGCACCTGCAGGCGGTCGCCTACAGCATGCTCGGCACGGTCAGCGAAGCGCAGGACGCGGTGCAGGAGGCGTGGCTAAGGCTCGGCCGCAGCGACACGGGCGGCATCGGCGACCTGCGCGGATGGCTGACCACGGTGGTCGGGCGGATCAGCCTGGACATGCTTCGGGCCCGCAAGGCCCGCCGCGAGGTTTACCCCGGCAGCTGGTTGCCCGAACCGCTGGTGGAGGATTCCGCCGACAACGGTCCGGAACACCAGGCGGTGCTGGCTGACTCGGTCGGCATGGCCCTGCTCGTGGTGCTGGAATCGCTGACTCCCGCCGAACGGCTGTCGTTCGTGTTGCATGACGTGTTCGCGGTGCCCTTTGACGATGTCGCCCAGATCATGGACCGGACCCCGGACTCGGCTCGTCAGCTGGCCAGCCGGGCTCGCCGCCGGGTGCAGGCGGCCCCGCAGCCCGATCGTGACGTCGCCCTGCAACGCCGGGTGGTGGACGCCTTCCTGGCCGCCGCGCGGGGCGGCGACTTCGAGGCGCTGCTGCAGGTGCTCGATCCCGACGTGGTTTTCCGCATGGATCTCGGGCCGGTCAGCCGGCTCGCCCACCGGCCGCTCGCCGGGGCCGTCCCGGTCGCGCGCCAGGTCCTGGCCACCGCGCCGCGGTTCGTGCACCTGGCTCAGCCGGTGCTGGTGAACGGCGAGGCCGGCGCCCTGTTCGGCACCCGAGACGACCCGGTCGCGGTCATCGGCTTCACCATCGCGGGCGGCCGTATCGCCGCGCTGAACCTGATCGCCGACCAGGACAAGCTGCGGCACCTGACAATCCAGCCCTGAACCCCTGCGCTCTGGACCGATCACGGGGACTCCGGGCGTCCCGGGCGCTGGCGTCCGGAGTCCGCGCAGGTTCCCTGTCACATTCCCCGTGCGGCGCTCGTCCCTGGTGATGAACAGGCCGGAAGATCCGGCCATAGACGGAGGTCTACGATGTCCGCAACGCCGGGCCGGAAAGCGCCGGTCTTCCAGCCAGCCCCGTACAGCCGGCCCACTGCCACAGCAGGTCCAGTGGCACCGGCCCGCCCGGCCGGGAATGCCCTTCACCTTGGGCCACGTACCAGACGGGTGATCAGATCCGTCGCCCGTCTCGTTAACCCGCTGGTCCTGCGGATCGCCGGGCGCCGGCACATGCCCGTCGTCGGGATCGTCCACCATCGCGGCCGTAAGACCGGCCGCCCCTACGCCACACCGCTGGGCATCCGCCCGGCCGCTGCCGGAGGATTTGTGATGCCGCTCACCTTCGGTGAGGCGGCGGGCTGGTACCGCAACATCGTCGCGGCGGGCGGGTGCGTCATCACCTGGCGCGGCGCTGACCACACGGTGGCCAGCGCAGTGATCGTTGACCGCGCCACGGCGCTGCCTGCGTTCCCCCGGTACGAGCGCCTAGCGCTCCGGGCGATCGGGATCAACGAGTTCGTCTGGCTCCACGACGAGCCGTCCTCACCAAAAAACGCTCACCAGGATCTCCCCGTCAGGTAGCGCGTCCGCCAAGGGCCGCACGCTGACCCTGCGCAGGGTCTCGATGTCAGGCACGCCGCCGCCCAGTTCGATGCGCGAGAGGGCGGGCTGGCTGATTCCCGCTCGTTCGGCTACTTCCTTCTGGGTGAGGTTCCGACTCCTGCGGATGGCCCGGAGCTGGTCGCCCAGCCGCAGATCGCGGGTGGCCTGAGCGCGAGCTCAGGTCTGCTTGAGCGCTGTGTTTTCTGCGTTGTCGGTGTCGTTCCAGCTGGCTAGAAGGTTGAGCGCATCCGCGTCCCGGCTGCCGGGTGCGACACCGCACACGATGAGATACAGGCCCTCGTCGGCGGCGAGTTCCATGGTCTCGTAGGTGAACGTCATCTGACCGACGAGCGGGTGGTTCACGCGCTTGGCGCCCGCGCGATGCCGCCGGACTTCGTGCCGGGCCCAGCGCTGCCGGAAGGTATCGCCGCGGGTGGACAGCTCGCCGATCAGGTCCGACAGGGCCTTGTCGTAGGGGTTGCGGCCGACCTCGGCGCGTAGGGTGGCGACGTTCTGGTCGGCGACGGCGTCCCAGTCGGGATAGAACTCGACGGCGGCGGGGTCGCCGAAGGTGAAGCGGGCGGCGTTGACCGGCCGGGCCGGGCTGGTGAAGATCGGCGCGAACAAGGCCCGGGCCAAGGCGTTGCCGGCGAGGATGTCCAGGCGGCCGTTGCGGATGTAGACGGGGACGCCGCTCATCGCCTCCAGCATGTTCCGCAACTCCGGGCGCACCGGCTGCCGGGCCGGGCGGCGAGTGGCCTGTGCCGCCGCCGCGGTGGCGTTGGCGGCGCGGACCAGATCGAACAGGTGCGCGCGTTCGGCGTCGTCGAGCAGCAGGGCACGGGAGATGGCGTCCAGGACCGCGTCGGTGGCGCCGCGGGCGTCGCCGCGCTCCAGCCGGGTGTAGTACGGGACGCTGACCCCGGCCAGCAACGCGACCTCCTCGCGGCGCAGACCCGCGACGCGGCGGGCCCCGGCTAGCGGGGAGACCTTCAGCCCGGCCTGCTCCGGCGTGATCCGGGCACGCCGGGAGGTGAGGAAGTCGCGGATCTCGGTCCGTCGGTCCATGCCTTGAGACTACGACCGGACATCGCGCTTCAGCAGCGGCCTGGGGGACCCTGTCAGGGTTCCCTTCACCGTCGAAACGCCGGTACCGGCGGTGCTTGGCTTGATGGCATGAAGGCGACGCTGATGTACGGAGCCGGTGACGTCCGCATCGCAGACGTGCCCGACCCGGCGATCCACGCCCCGACCGACGCGATCGTACGAGTGGTGCGCGCCGCGATCTGCGGCAGCGACCTGTATCCCTACCGGTCCATGCCGGCCACTAACCAGGGTCGGCCGATGGGACATGAGTTCGTCGGCATCATCGAGGACACCGGCGCCGAGGTCACCGGGCTCAGGCGCGGCGACCTGGTGCTCTCACCGTTCACCTACGCCGACAACACCTGCTTCTGGTGCCGCCGCGGCTTGCAGACTTCCTGCCCGCACGGCGGCCGCTACGGCTTCGACGGCGTGGACGGCGGCCAAGGCGAGGCCGTACGGGTCCCGCAGGCCTCCGGGACGCTGGTGAAGCTGCCGGTCGCGGCGGACTCGGCGCTGCTGCCGTCGCTGATGACGCTCACCGACGTGTTCTGCACCGGCCACCACGCCGCCGTCTCCGCGCAGGTCGGGCCCGGCGTGAGCGTCGCGGTTGTCGGCGACGGCGCGGTGGGGCTGTGCGCCGTGCTGGCCGCCAGACGCCTGGGCGCCGAGCAGATCGTCCTGATGGGCCGCCACACCGACCGCACCGACCTGGGCGCCGGGTTCGGTGCCACCGATATCGTCCTGGCCTCGGGCGATGAAGGCGTCGAGGAGGTCAGGAAACTGACCGGCGGCCACGGTGTCGACGCGGTGCTGGAATGCGTCGGCAGCATGCAGACCCTGAGCACGTCGTTCGGCGCAGTCCGCGACGGCGGCGTTGTCAGCCGCGTCGGCGTTCCCTCCTACACTGACGGGCCGATCGGCATGGACATGATCATGCGGAACATCACGCTGACCGGCGGCGTGGACCCGGCCCGCCACTACATCGACGGCATCCTCCCCGACGTGCTGGAGGGCCGCGTCGAACCCGGCCGGGTCTTCGACCGCACTGTCGGGCTGGACGGCGTGCCCGACGGCTACCGGGCCATGGCCGGCCGCCAGTCCCTCAAAGTCCTCATCGCCCCATGATTCCGCCTGCCGGGCCGGGCGCATCTGAGCCCGTCGACTGTGCTGGGAGGCACCAATGACCGTGAACGTGACCCTGAACAACGGCGTCCAGATGCCCGCGCTCGGCTTCGGGGTGTTCCAGACACCGCCGGACGTCACCGCGCAGGCCGTGGGCACGGCGCTTGCGACCGGTTACCGGCTCATCGACACCGCCGCCGCGTACGGCAACGAGCGGGAGGTCGGCCAGGCCATCCGGCACTCGGGCCTGGCCCGCGACGACGTGTTCATCGAGACGAAGATCTGGATCAGTGACTACGGCTACGACCAGACGCTGCACGCCTTCGACAAGAGCGCCGGCAAGCTCGGCGTCGACCGGATCGACTTGCTGATCCTGCACCAGGCGCTCCCCACGCGGTTCGACCTTACCCAGGAGGCGTATCGCGCGCTGGAGACCCTGCTCGCCGACGGGCGGGTGCGGGCGATCGGCGTCAGCAACTTCATGCCCGAGTACCTGGACGCCCTGCTGAAGCAGGCCACGGTGGTCCCGGCGGTCAACCAGGTGGAGGTGCACCCGTATTTCACCCAGCCGGCCGTGCAGGCCGCGGACGCCGCCCACGGGATCCTCACCCAGGCCTGGTCGCCGATCGGCGGCATCACCAGCTACCGCGAGTCCGGAACCAGCACCTTCGACGACCCGGCTATCGCTTCGATCGCCGGGGCCCACGGCAAGACCCCGGCGCAGGTGATGATCCGCTGGCACCTGCAGGAGGGGCGCTCCGCGATCCCCAAGTCGGTACGGCCCGAGCGGATCGCCGAGAACTTCGGCGTGTTCGACTTCGAGCTCACCATCGCCGAGCTCGAAAGCCTGGACGCGCTCGACACCGGCGTGCGCGGCGGGCCTGAGCCGGACGACGTCACGCTCGAGGCCTACGGCCGGGCCATCCCCGAAGCCTGACCTCACCGCGCGGGACCGCCGACAGGTGGTCACGCGAGCGGCCAGCCCTCACCCTGCGGGCAAGAGCCCGGCGCAGACGTTCGTGCGCTGGCAAGAAGAACAGGAACCCCGCCATGGCAGAACAGCAGACTCCCGCCCAGCGACTGCTCGGCGACTTCGCGCCCAAGATAGTCCAGCTCACCGACGACGTCCTGTTCGGGGACGTCTGGAAGCGCCCCGGCCTGTCCCCCCGCGACCGCAGCCTGGTCACCGTCGCCGTCCTGGCCGCAACCTACCGGCCCGACCAATTGGGCAGCCACCTGCGCCTAGCCCTGACCAACGGTCTTACCCAGGACGAACTCGTCGAGGCCCTCACCCACCTGGCCTTCTACGCCGGCTGGCCGTCTGGCATGACAGCCCTGACGCAACTCAAGACGATCACCGCCGAAGCTGGCTCCGGCGCATCTACGCCCGCGGAGGCGCTGACAAGCCTTTGACACCTGGCGCGCCGGGCAGGATTCGACCCCGCGACCCGCTGCTTAGAAGGCACCCGATAACAGTCGCAGGAGGTCGTCCTATGTCGTTCTATGCGGTACTGATCTGCAGCGACAGTAGCTGGACGTCGCCTGGCGTCGTCTGGAGTCTGTCACCGTTGGCTCCCCGTTCGGCTCCCGAAACTGGTTAGCTTCGCTAATGTTCGGATAGATGACCTCGGCCGTCGCGGCGCTCCAAGAACACGGCCGAAGATAGCTGGCGTCTCGCCCCGATAGGCACCAGGCTTGTCGGTGGGTCCGCTTATGCTGGACGAAACGCCGATTCGCGGGAGAGATGCCGACGACCGCCGACGAGCAGGACATCGGCGGGCCGCTCTTCGGCTTCCTGCTCGGCTAGGCTGGCCGGAGCAGGGCACCTCGACGAGCCAGTAAGCCCCGAGTCGCAATCGAGGGGCCCGGGAGGTGCTCTGGCCCCGGGCATGACGGAGCCGAGCGGTCCCGCCGACCGCCCGGCTCGTCGTCGTTCTTCTTAGTGACCGGTCACGTCACCAGTAGTGGCCGGCGACGGAGCGCCGACCTGGACGTAGTTCCCGTTCTGGTAGGAGAAGTTGTACACGTCCCCACCGCCCACGACGGTCTCGTTGCCGTCGAACAGCTGGCTGATCATGTCGCGGAGAGTCGGGCTGCCGATGCCGCCGGGCTCAGTCGCGGGCAGGCCTGCCGCGTCCGGGGCCTGGCCAGGACCGGCCAGGATGTCGTAGGAGATGGTGCCCTTGTCGGAGCCGTTGCTGGTGAGCGCGGCCCCCGTGTTCGGGTCGGCGAAGCCGTGGAAACTGCCTACGACGTCCATGCTGACCCGGTAGTTGGCTCCGTCAGCCAGGCCGGACACCGGGGTCACGGTCAGCTTGACGGTGTTGTTATCGTAGGCCCAGACCGGGCCGAACGGCGTCTGCACGGTAGCGTCCTGGCCGGGCAGCGGATACCCGGGCAGGAGAGAAGTCGTGTCCGGGTGGCCATTGGTGTGCGTGACGTACTGAGCCGGATCCGACGGGCTGACGGCGCTGAGCGTGGTGGCCATAGTGCTGGCGCCGGCCGAGGTGGCCAGGGTCGCGCCGACGCCGCCGAGCAGGCCCAGGCTGAGGACCGGCACGCCGATCCTGGCGAGCAGAGACTTGGTGTTCATCAGTGAACACCGTCCTTCCTTAAGGAAGGGTCCGGGACTGTCCCGGGCCCGCGCCCCGCACGGCCCCCTCGCCCGTGCGGGACGCGCGCCCGTCAGTGCCGGGTTACGTCAGGGATGGTCACCAAGACCTCCGGACGATGCTCCGGCCTTCAGGCCGGAGAGGAATTCGGCGCCCCGTGAAGCGGGGCGGCATAACGGGATGGAGACACACCCGGCACACCTCCGCAGTTCTTACGAAAAAACGTGCGATTATATAACAATGAGGTTTGCATACCGGTGCCGGGCATATCCCGATGCGGAGCAGCAGGCGATGCTGAACCGCACGTTCGGCTGCGTCCGCGTCGTGTGGAACCGCACCCTGGCGGCACGGCACGAGCGCTATGCCGCCGAGGGAAAGAGCACGTCGTACGCGGAAACCGACCGAGCGCTGACCGCGATGAAAAAAGACCCCGGGCTGGCATTCCTCAGCGAGGTATCGTCGGTGCCGCTGCAGCAGGCGCTGCGGCACCAGCACACGGCGTTCAGCGCGTACTTCGCCAGGCGCGCCCGCTACCCCCGGCTCAAGTCCCGGGCCGGCAGGCAGTCCGCGCACTACACCCGGTCGGCGTTCGCCATGTGCGACGGCGAGCTGCGGCTGGCGAAAATGAGCACGCCACTGCGGTTCGTCTGGTCCTGGCCGGAGGTGGACCTGACTGCGCTGAAACCGGCGATGGTAATCGCATGCCGGGAGCCGGACGGCCGCTGGTACGTGACCTTCGCCCTCGACACCAGCGCCCCGGAGCCGCTGCCGGAGGCCGGCCGCGCCGTCGGCATTGATGTCGGCGTGATGGACTTCGCCGTGACCTCTGATGGGGAGAAGATCGTCAACCCGCGGCTCCTGGACCGCAAGGCCCGCAACCTGGCCCGCTACCAGCGGCGCCTGGCTCGCCGCCGGAAAGGCTCGGCGAACCGGGTCAAGGCGGCGGCCAAGGTCGCCCGCGCGCACCGCAAGGTCCGCAGCGCCCGGCGCGACTTCCTGCACCGCGCCAGCACCCGCCTGGTGCGGGAGAACGACATCATCGTGATCGAGGACCTGAACGTGGCCGGCATGGTCCGCAACCGCCGGCTGGCCCGCGCGATCTCCGACTGCGGCTGGGGCGAGTTCCGCCGCCAACTTGCGTACAAGTGCGCGCGGGCCGGGCGTGAGCTGGTCGTGATCGACCGGTGGTACCCGTCGTCCAAGACGTGCGTGCGCCACGAGGCGCATTGCTGCATCGCCCGCTGAGCGGGCAAAGACCGGAGGAGGTGTCTTTGGATCTGATGGCTGACCTGTGATCCGAAAGGTAAACCAGGGACAGCAGCATGCCAGGAAACCGGCAGTCGTGCCCAGGCGTACGGGGCGGCGTGCCGGGAGATCCGCGCGATATGGCGAAAGCCTGATTGCCTGAAGCCCAGCCTCCAGAAGGTGCAATTGGTCTCCTGCCGGAAAGACGCCTGTTACCGGTACCGGCCCCTGCCGCAGGGTGAGCAAGTACCTGCGGTAATCCTCCGGGGCGCGGAGCGATGCCCTGTCAGGGCATTCAAGGAGGCGGACGGGACGCCTAAGTCGCGCTAGAACGTGCAGCAATGTGAACGTGGGATTGCCTGCCAGGCGCGAGCCCGATGGCAACGGAGTGCCCGTAGTAGTCGCAGGGGTAACGGCCTGCCAATCTGGTGACAGGGAGAACCGGACCACAGGGCGAAGGGGCACAGGCGATGAACGGTAAGAAACCATGAGGGATGCGTAATGCAGGAAGCCGCAGTGGTGCTTGACGTTCTCCGTGAACGCGGCAGGAGGGGCCTGCCGTTCACCCAGCTTTACCGGCAGATGTTCAACAAGAGCCTTTACTTGCTGGCCTACGGCAACATCTACTCCAACCAGGGGGCGATGACGCCGGGAGCCAGTGAGGAAACCGCTGACGGCATGTCCGGGAAAAAGATCGAAGGGATCATTGCGCAGATGCGATGCGAACGGTACCGGTTCTCTCCGGCCCGCCGCGTCTACATTCCCAAGAAGGACGGGAGTGCGCCATGAAGCGCATTGTTGTATCGCCCGTTAAGCGGGCAGAGATGAGAGGAGATATCTCTGGATCTGATGCCTTACCTGAGTTCGAAAGAACGCACGGGAAAATAGCATGGCAGAAAACCGGCGGTCGGGTCCA
>WNGE01003825.1_pt1 | contig 23059 bp, 17 predicted proteins | sample 5400651 | NCBI WGS metagenome assembly WNGE01 (sample SAMN13153370, study PRJNA577476) | soil metagenome | isolation source: 60 cm soil or saprolite under grassland replicate 2 | place: USA:California | collected 2016-06-15
CCTCGGCCACCCGGATCTGCATGCGCACGAGGTCGAGGCCAGTGACGAGCTCCGTCACCGGGTGCTCCACCTGCAGGCGCGTGTTCATCTCGAGGAAGTAGAAATTGCGCCTCGCGTCCACCAGGAACTCGACCGTCCCGGCTCCGCGGTAGTTCACCGCCTTCGCCGCCTTGACCGCCACCTCGCCCATGGCGGCGCGCATCTTCTCGTCGAGCACGCAGGAGGGGCTCTCCTCGATGACCTTCTGCTGGCGGCGCTGCACGGAGCACTCGCGTTCGCCGAGGTAGATGGCGTTGCCGTGCTCGTCGGCGAACACCTGGATCTCGACGTGGCGCGGCTTCTCCAGGAACTTCTCGATGTACAGCCGGCCGTCGCCGAACGCGCTCGCGGCCTCGCGCCCCGCGCTCTGCCAGAGGGCCGGGAAGTCCTCGCCCCGGTCGCACCGCTTCATGCCTTTGCCGCCGCCGCCCGCGGCCGCCTTGATCATGACCGGGTAGCCGAGCTCGCCGGCGAAGGCCCTCGCCTCCGCCTCGCGGGCGATCGGCGCTGCGGAGCCAGGGATGGTGGGCACGCCCGCCGCCTGCATGTTCTTGCGGGCGGTGGTCTTCACGCCCATGGCGTCCATGGACTCGGCGCGCGGCCCGATGAAGGTGATGCCCGCGGCCTCGAGGGCGCGCGCGAGCTCGGCCTTCTCGGAGAGGAAGCCGTACCCGGGGTGGACCGCGTCGGCGCCGGTCGCCCGGGCGGCCGCGACGATCCGTTCCACGACGAGGTAGCTCTCGCGCGAGGGCGGCGGCCCGATCCGGACCGCCTCGTCCGCGAAGCGGACGTGGAGCGACCCGCGATCGGCGTCGGAGTAGACGGCCACCGTCGCGAGGCCCATCTCGCGGCAGGTCCGGATCACGCGCACGGCGATCTCGCCGCGGTTCGCGACCAGCACCTTCCGGATGGGCCTGCGGCTGCTCATGAGGCTCCTCGCCCTGTGAAGCGGACCCGATGGAGGGGGGTGTCACGATAGCTGCCCACCTCGAGGTGGTAAAGAACTCCACGCGACGCCGTGCGTCACCCGCGCAGCGTGGATGCGGGCTGCGTGGCCGCCCGGCGCGCGCTAGGTAGAGCGTGTGGAGGACGAGATCGCGCGGCGCGGCGCTCGGGGCGCCACGCTCCTGCGGCACCTCGCGGAGGACGCCGAGAAGGAGGCGCTGGCGCGGGCGCGGCTCGCGTCGGCCCTCGCCCGCCTGCTCGACGTGCCAGCCGGCGGCGGGTTCGCTGCGCTCCTGGAGGCCGTCATCCAGTCCTGTCCGGCGATCGACGCGTGCGGCGTCCTCGCGCGCGACGGGGCGGACTGGACGTTGCGCGCCTCGCTCGGCCTGGCCCGGGGACCGGGGCCCCTCGAGCCGGCGGCCGCCGGCGAGGCGCCCATCGGCGAGGCTGCCTCGGCCCGCCGCGCCGTGAGCGTGACGCTGGGCGATCGAGACGCGAGCGCGCTCCTCCCGCCAGCCACCCACGCCGCCATCGCCGTGCCGCTCGTGAGCGGCGATCCCGGCGGCGACGTCCTCGGCGTCGCCCTCTTCGGCAGCCGCACGGCGGGCTCGCTCGGAGAGGAGGAGCTGCTGCTCGTCCGCGTCGCCGCCGAGCGCGCCGCGAGGGCGCTCGAGGCGGAGCGGCTCGGGGCGGCGCTGGCGCGTGCCCGGGAGGCGGCGGCCCGGGCCGGCGGCTTCCACGACCAGGTCCTCGCCATCGTCGGGCACGACCTGCGAAACCCCCTCGGCGCGATCGTCATGTCCGCCGCGCTCCTGCAGAAGAAGGGCGGGCTCGAGGGCTGGCAGGCGAAGACGGTGGACCGCGTGCGCAGCTCGGCGCTCCGGATGAGCCGCATCATCAACGACCTCCTCAGCTACACGCGGACGCGCCTCGGCGGCGGGATCCCGATCTCGCGGCGCCCCGCCGACCTGGGCGAGCTCGCGCGCAAGATGGTCGACGAGCTGCGCGCGGCTCACCCCGACGCGATCGTGGAGCTGTCCGCCGAGGGCGAGCTGGTGGGCGAGTGGGATCCCGATCGGCTCGAGCAGGTGCTCTCGAACGTGGTCGCGAACGCGATCGACCACGGCGACGCCGGCCAGCCCGTGGCGGTGGCGCTCTCGGGCGACGGCGCCGCCGTGTTCGTCCAGGTGAGGAACCACGGCGAGATGCCGAAGGAGGCGCTCGAGCACGCGTTCGAGGCGTTCCACCGCGGTCCGGAGCTGACCGGGAAGAAGGCCTCCGGGCTCGGCCTCGGGCTCTACATCGCGCGCGAGATCGTGCGGCACCACGGTGGCGAGATCGCGATCCGCTGCGAGGACGGCGCGACGCGGATCGACCTGCGCCTGCCGCGCCATCCCGAGCCGCACGCCGCCGCCGCGACGGCGGAGCGCCGGGCGTAGGTCGCGCCCAGCTCACCGCGCGCGGCGCCACAGCTCGGCGACGTCCTCCGGCAGGTCGCTCGCCACGGCGTCCGCGAGCGCGCGCGGGAGCGCCGCCGCGAGCGTGGCGAAGACGGCGGCGACCTCGAAGGCGGCGCGCGCGGGCGGGTGCTGGACGAGCGTGCCCACGCGCTCGAAGAGCTCGCGGCGGGTGGAGGCCCGTTCCACCGGCCGCTCACCGGGCGCGCGCAGCGTCGCCCGCAGCGCGTACGGCAGCTCGTCGGCGATCGCGTCCCAGGTGTCGGCAGCGAGCGAGGGGCGCAGGCACTTCATCACGGCCACCACGAGCTCGTCGGCGCGGGCCTCGGAGCCGAGCCGCGCCGCGAGCTTCCCCAGGACCCCGGGCCCGGGCCGGACCCACTCCAGCTGCGGATCGGGGCCACCTGGCCCGGTCACGCCGGGGAGATTCGACTGAAAGGACATGCGTGCACGGTGCGCACGATCGCGCGCCACGGAAGGCACGTTGCCGGTCTCGAAGCGGCCCCCTATCCTCGCGGGACCCGCTTGGTCCCACCGCTGGAGATCCCATGAAGGTCCTCATCGCAGACGCCTTCCCGAAGGAGCGCCTCGCGGACATCGCCGCGCTCGGGCTGGAGGTGGAGCACCGGCCCGACGTCCCGGCGAAGCAGCTCGGCGACGCCGTGCGCGACGCCTCGATCCTGGTCGTCCGCGGGAAGCAGGTCGCCGCCGACGTCTTCGAGAAGGGCCTGGGGCTCTCGCTCGTCGTGCGCGCCGGCGCGGGGACGAACACGATCGACGTCGCGGCGGCGTCGCGGCGAGGCGTCTACGTCGCGAACTGTCCGGGCCAGAACGCGATCGCCGTCGCGGAGCTCGCCATCGGCCTCGCGCTCGCCCTCGACCGGCGCATCCCGGACAACGTGCAGGCGCTCCGGGAGGGCCGCTGGGACAAGAAGACCTTCTCCGAGGCGCGCGGGCTCTTCGGCCGCGTCTTCGGCGTGCTCGGGCTCGGCGCGATCGGGCGCGAGGCGGCCGCGCGGGCGCTCGCGCTCGGCATGAAGGTCCACGCCTGGTCGCGCTCGCTCGACGCGGAGCGCGCGCACGCGCTCGGGGTCGTGCGCGAGGAGAGCCCGAAGGCGCTGGCCGCCGTCTGCGACGTGCTCTCCGTCCACCTGCCGCTCAAGCCCGAGACGCGCGGGCTCGTCTCGCGTGAGGTGCTCGCGGCGCTCCGCCCGGGCGCCATCCTCGTCAACACCGCGCGGGCGGAGGTGGTGGATCAGGCGGCGCTGCTCGAGGCGGCGCGCGCCGGACGGATCCGCGTCGGGGTCGACGTCCACCAGGGCGAGCCGGAGGGCGGCAAGGCCGAGTTCCAGTCGGAGCTGGCGAAGCTGCCGGGCGTCTACGGCACGCACCACATCGGCGCCTCGACCGACCAGGCCCAGGACGCCATCGCGCGCGAGACGGTGCGCATCCTCGCCGCCTTCGCGCGCACGGGCGACGTGCCGAACTGCGTGAACGTGCTCGAGCGCACCCCGGCGCGCTGCCGGCTGGTGGTGCGGCACCTCGACAAGGTCGGCGTGCTCGCGAACGTGCTCGGCGCCGTCCGGGAGGCGGGCATCAACGCGGAGCAGATCGAGAACCGCGTCTTCCAGGAGGCCGCGGCCGCGTGCTGCGTCATCGAGCTCGACGAGCGCCCGGCGCCGGAGCTCCTCGAGCGCATCCGCGCCCGCAAGGAGGAGATCATCTTCGCCGAGGTGTTCGACGTCTAACCCGCTGCGGCCGCGCCGCCGTCCTGCCCGATGGCGCCGGCGATCGCCGCGCGCACCGCCTCGCGCAGGGCCTCCACGCTCTGGAAGCCGGCGGGGTCGATGGGCGGGAGGACCTGCACGCGCGCGTCCATCCGCTGGCGCAGCGCGAGGCCGTGCTTGGGCAAGGTCTCGTAGGTGCCGCGGAGGGCGATGGGGATGACGGGCACCTTCGCCTCGAAGGCGAGCCTGAACGCGCCGTCCTTGAAGGGCTGCAGCGCGCCCGTCCGCGAGCGCGTCCCCTCCGGGAAGATGAGCACGGGCGCGCCGCGCGCGAGGTGTGCGCGGCAGTGGTCCATCATGGACCTGATCGACTCGCGGTCGCCGCGCGTGAGGCGCACGTAGTCGTTCAGCGCCATGTTCCAGCCCACCACCGGCACCTTGAAGATCTCCGCCTTCGAGACCCACTTGAACGGACGGTAGAGCCCGTAGAGCACGAGGATGTCCACCAGCGAGAGGTGGTTCGCGACGAGGACGGCGGCGCCGCGCCAGGGCAGCCGCTCGCGCCCCTCGATGCGCGCGCGCCAGAGCGGGTTCGCGTAGATGTAGAACGACGCCCAGCAGCACGAGTAGAGGTGCAGGGCGATCCGCCGGCGGTCGAACGGCCAGCTGACGAGGAAGACGAGCAGCGCGCCGACGAAGAAGATCGGCATCGTCACGACCACGAACAGCCAGTAGACCCAGCTGAAGACCCGGAGCACCCGGTCATTGTCGGATCCCCGCGCGGCGCGGGCAAGCAGGCGTTCCGGAGAGCCCCTCAGCGCGCCGGGGCGGCGAAGCGGAGCGGCTGGGCGCCGGCCCCGCCGCGGACGGTCTCGAGGATGCGGTAGAGCCCGAACTTCGGCAGGCGCATGAACCCGGCCCATGCCGCCGCCGCGAGGGTGCCGTCGGCGAGCCAGTCGGAGAGCCACTCGGCGGCGAAGCGCGCATCGCGCTGCTTGAACCCGGCGCCCGCCTCTCGCACCCAGCGGCGGTTGAACCGCTCGTGCACGCCCACCGGCGATCCGCAGACGAGCGGGATTCCGAGCGCGGCGTAGAAGCACATCTCCGACGGCTTCGTCCAGAGCACGTCGGTGCGCGCCAGGAGGGCGCTCATGGCGGAGAAGTACGCGTCGAGGTCCGAGTGGTAGAGGATCTCGACCCCGTCGCCGAGCGCGTCCTCGAGGCGCGAGGCGTGCAGCGCCTCCTCGAAGACGTGCTTCACCTTCGGCTTCACCCCGGCGACGAGGGCGACCCTGAGGCGCCCCTCCTCGACCTCGCGGCGCATCGAGGGCAGGAACTGACGCGCGAGCCCGGCCTGCGCGCCGGCGCCGCCGACTGCGAAGGTGACGAGGGGCGGCCGCCGCTCCTCCTCGCGCGGGAGGGGCCCGAGGAAGTGCGCCAGCTCCTCCGGGTACTCGCGGCGGAACTCGGCGTCAGGATCGAGGCGCACGATGCGCGCGGCGAGGTTCTTCATGAGGATGGGCAGCGCGGGTCCGCCCACCAGCTCGTGCGGCAGCGGGAACCCGGTGAAGGTGATGCGCTCCGCCGGGACGCCGTACGTCACGAGCCGCTTCGCCGCGCGGCGGGTCGGCACGAGGTAGCGGATGCGCGTCCGGCTCGCTTCGATGGGCGCCCAGATCCGGTTCACGTCCGTGTCGGTGACGACGCAGTAGACGTTCTCGATGCCCGCGCGGTCAGCCAGGATGGCCGGCGAGTAGAAGGTGGTGAGCAGCGGCCGGCCGGTGCGGCGCAGCTCCTCGACGAGCCCCTGCCCGAGGTTGCGCCGGATGAGGCGCTCGAGGGTGAGGACGCCGTGCGTCGGCGCCGACAGGTCTCGGTACGGGTGGAGGCGGGGAATGCTCGTCATCTTGTCGAGCGCCCACTTGAGCGGGGCGCCGACGATGGGGATGGTCGAGAGGCGCGAGGTGACCTCGTAGGCGCTGCGGATGCGGCGCCAGAGCTTCTGCTCCTCGGCCCCGGCGAGCGGCGCGCGGTCGACGTGCACGACCGGCTCGCCGATGAGGTCGGCGAGCGGGCGGGCTGCGCGCAGATGGCCGTAGCCCATCTCGACGGCGACGACGAGCGGCTTCTTCTCGGGCGGAAGATCGGGCGACACGGTCCCTCGGCGCAGCGGCGCGAGGGGAGACTAACCCGAATCGGGATCAGGCGCTCGCGACCGGGACCCGCTCGGCGGGCCCGCCCGCCGGCTGCCGCTCGAGCCGCGTGCCGGGCAGGACGCGCAGGCGGCTGCCGCGCCACTCCACGTCGCGCCGGACGAGGCCGTACGCCCACGCCATCCCGAAGACGAGATCCTTCACCGGGACCATCGCGAGCTGCCCCAGCCCGAACCCGCCGGGGCGGAGCGCGCGCGCCGCGGCGCCGTCGAGCGCCGTCTTCGCGACGCACGCGCCGGCGAGCGCGCACAGCCCGGCGGCGCAGGGCGCGACGGCCACCGCGATCGCCGCGAGGAGCACGGGGTTGAGGAGCGCCATCGACGCGTAGACCCACGGGCCGACCGCCTGGCGCTGCAGGACGCTCCAGCGCTGGTAGCGGGCGGCGAACTCCCCGACGGTGCGCCCCGCGCTGACGTTCTCGATGGGCAGGCGCCCCACGGCGACCCGCTTCCCGAGCACGCGCGAGACCATGAGCCCCATCACGTAGTCCTCGGCGAGCACGTCCTTCACCGCCTCGAACCCGCCCATGCGCGCGAGGTCGCCGCGCCGGAGCGCCATCGACTTGCCCACCACGATGTCGCGTCCGGCGAGCCGCTTCGCGGCGACGACGCCGGGCGCGACCGAGCCGGCCAGGTGCAGGTGATCCATGAGCGACCCGAGCCGCTCCTCCCCGACGCCGACGATGGCGTGGGTGACGAGCCCGACGGACGCGTCCTCCAGCAGCGCGGCGATCTCGGAGAGGTACCCGGGCGCCACCCGGACGTTCGAGTCGGACACGACGAGGACGTCGTGCCGGGCGGCGCGGGCGAGCGTGACGAGCTGGTTCACCTTGGGGTTCATCCCCGGCTCGCCGCGCTGCAGGACGGCCCGGAACCGGCCGGGCCAGCGGCGGGCGGCGGCGCGCGCGACGGACCACGCGGCGTCCGACGCGCTCCGCACGCCGAGCACGACCTCGTACTCGGGGTAGTCGAGCGCCGCGAAGCGGGCAAGGTTCTCCTCGAGCGCGTCGTCGAGGCCGCACAGCGGCTTCAGGATCGAGATGGGCGGCTGCGACCGCGGCACGGCGGCGGGCCCGCGGACGTGGCGCCGGAGCGAGGCGCACTGCGCCAGGAGCGCCGCGAGCCCCACGGCGGCGGCGGCGAACAGCACGGCGCTCAGGTAGGCTGCCATCGTCCTCCCTCCCGCCGGCCCGCGCCGGCGGATCGAGTCCTCGCGAGCTTCCCCTTCGTCCGTGGCGCCTGCGTGGAGGGAGCGTGATGTCGTTGCAACGGCGCCAGGAACGGGGTCCGATCGTGCAAGAGCGCCACCACGGGCCCACCCTCCTCGATCCGGGGGGTTGAGCGTGTAGGTGGATGAGGCAGGCGAAGTGGGCTACGCAGCGGCGGCCGCCGCGGTGCGTCGTGCGCTACGCACCTGCGGCGCCGCGCGCCCGCCGCGCTACCCGCCGTACCCCGCCGTAACCCATGACGAGGCCGTGACACCATCAGCGTAGTGTTTTCCGGCCCGCTCCAGGGCTATGGAGAGAACATGGAACACGTCGAGACCCATGGTGAAGCCGCCGCCGCCTCGGGCGTCACGTCGCTCGAGGAGATGCGCCGGCGCGCGCCGAGGCTCGACCGCCGCGCGATCGAGGAGATCGTGGGGTCCGGGAAGAGGCTCCTCGTGCAGGGCGCGATGGGCATCCACGCCTCCGACGGGCTCTCCGGCAAGGTCGCCGCCCTCCGCGGCACGCGCCTCGTCGGCGTCGGCACCATCTCGGCGGTCGTGAAGAGCGAGGCGATGCTGCGCGCCGAGATCCGCCGCGCCCGCGCCGAGGCGCCCACCGGCTTCGTCGGCCTGAACCTGATGGCGGCCATCAACCGCACCGACTTCGACAGCTCGCTCCGCATCGCCTTCGAGGAGGGCATCTCGTTCATCGTCCAGGGCGCCGGCATCTCGCGCGACGTGGTGCGGACCTGCCGCGACGCGGGCGTGCCGTTCGCCGGGATCGTCTCCTCGGGCCGCCTCGCCAAGATGTACGAGAAGTGGGGCGCCGAGTTCCTGGTCGCCGAGGGCGCCGAGGCGGGCGGCCACATCGGCGACGTCGGCCACGCGCTCCCGGAGCTGCTGGCGGACGTTCGCGCGAGCTCGTCCCTTCCCGTCGTCGCCGCCGGCGGCATCGACGCCGAGGACCTGCCGTCGCTCTTCGCGGCCGGGGCGGCGGGCGCCCAGCTCGCGACGCGCTTCCTCGCCTGCCGCGACGGCGACGTGCACCGGAACTTCAAGCAGATGCACCTCGACAAGGACGACGTCGACGTGACCCTCATCACGAGCTGCGTGAAGGGCATGAAGGCGCGCGCCGTCCGCAACGCCTTCACGGACGCCCTCGCCGCCGGCAAGACGTTCCCGCCGCGCTCCAAGGCCTGGTTCTTCGGCAAGGAGGGGTACTTCGGCCGCAGGAAGTCCTGCATCGAGTGCCTCGCGACCGACCTCTGCCTCTGCCGCGCCAGCAACTACAAGGAGAGCTTCTGCATCACCGACGCGCTCCTCGCGTCCGCCATCAAGGGCGACGTCGAGAACGGGCTCTTCTACACGGGCCAGAGCGTGACGCGCATCCCGGAGACCTCGGCCGACGCGCTCCCCAGCGTGCAGGAGATCTTCGACATGATCGAGGGCACGCTCGCGGCGACCGACACCTTCGCCGCCGCCGAGGCGATCGCCGCCGCCGCGCCGTAGTTGGCTCGTAGCCAGCTCGGCGCTGGCGGCAGGACGCCCATTCGCCGAGCGTGTAGCCGACACGTGGACTCCACTTTGCGTGACGGTCGCGCTCGACTTTCGACGCGATCTCCGAATTAATCGCATGGTCTACCCGCGCGCACAGGGTTGACCGAGCGCAATGAGGCGCCCGAGCACGGAAAGTCACATCGAATGGCGACCGGCATCGTGAAGTGGTTCAATGACGCGAAGGGCTTCGGCTTCATCACCCAGGACAACGGTGGCGAGGACGTCTTCTGCCACCACACCGCGATCCAGATGGACGGCTTCCGCAGCCTCGCGGAAGGACAGAAGGTGGAGTTCGAGGTCGTGAAGGGGCCGAAGGGCCTGCAGGCGGCCAACGTCCGCAAGGGATAGCGCCGCTCCAGGCTCGTACGAAGGCCCGGTCTCTCGGCGAGAGGCCGGGCCTTCGCATGTCCGGGCGGGGAGCGGGCGGCGGCGGCGTTGAAAGCCGCGGGCGCGCCCCCCAACGTTCGATCCGCGGGCGCCGCTCTTCGGCGCCGGAGGAACGGCCATGGCGATGCATCTGCACGAGCTCCACCCGAGCGTGATCCACGCTCCCCTGGTCCTCCTGCCTACGGCGGCGACGCTCGACGTGATGGCCGTCTCCGCCCGCGGTCGAGTGCGCCGCCGCGCCCTCGACGCGGCGGGCCGCCGGCTGTGGTGGCTTGGGGTCGGCGCGGCGGGGCTGGCCGGGATCGCGGGCATGGCGGCGTCGCAGGAGATCCGCCTCGAGGAGGGGCGCGCGCGCGACGCGATGTGGCTGCACGGGATCGGCAACATGGGGATCCTGCTCGCCGGCGTCGGGCTCGCATCGTGGCGGTCCACCCACCGCGCCACCCCCACGACCGCCCTCCTCGCGGCGGGAGCCATCGGCGCCGCGCTCTACACCGCCTGGCTCGGCGGCGAGCTCGTCTACACGCACGGTGCCGGCGTGAAGGCGCTCCCGTCGGGCGCGCCGTCGGGGATCGCCGACAGCCCGCGCCTGCTCTCCGCGCAGGCGCCGTGGCGCCTCCTGCGCGACGCCGCCCTGGGCCTGCGCTGGCTGCTCGGGCGGGGAGGCCGCCTCGTGGCCCGCCGCGAGCCGCTCGCGCGCGGGTCGGCGACGCGCGCCTCCGAGCCCTCCCGGGTGGGCACGCCCGGCCCCGAGGTGGCGTTCGAGATCCGGCCGAGCTGACGGCGCGGTCAGTAGACCGCCAGCAGCTCCACCTCGAACACGAGCGTCGAGTTGGCGGGGATGTCGGGCGGCGCGCCGGCGGCGCCGTAGCCGAGCTCGGGCGGGAGCGTCAGCTTGCGCTTGCCGCCGACCTTCATGCCCGCGACGCCCCGGTCCCAGCCCTCGATCACCTCGCCCGCGCCGAGGCGGAAGGAGAAGGGCGAGCCGCCGACGGACGAGTCGAACTTCGTGCCGTCGGTGAGCCATCCGGTGTAGTGCACCTCGACCGTCTTGCCGCGCACGGCTTCCGGGCCCTTCCCGGCGACGAGGTCCTCGATCTTGGGTTTTGGCATTCCGCGCCTCCGTCTGGATGAGGGGGCCGCCGAGAAGCTGCCGCCCCCCTCATGCTCCCCGCGTCGGCCTCATCCGGCTGGTTTCGAGATGGGGGGCCGCCTTCGCCGGCCCCCCATGCCCCCCGCTCGCTCCGGGTCGGCCTCATCCGGCCTCCCCTTCGCTCGCCACGTCTCCTCTAATTGCTAGAGGGGGATGTTTCCGTGCTTCTTCGGCGGCAGCTCCTGCCGTTTCGTGCGCAGCATCTCGAGCGCGCGGATGACGCGCGGGCGAGTGTCCTCCGGCTTGATCACCTCGTCGACGTAGCCGAGCTCCGCGGCCCTGTACGGGTTCGCGAACTTCTCGCGGTACTCGGCGATGAGCCGCTGCCGCTCCGCGCCGCCGTCCTGGGCCGCCAGGATCTCCTTGCGGAAGATGACGTGGACCGCGCCCTCGGGCCCCATCACCGCGATCTCCGCCGTCGGATAGGCGTAGTTCACGTCCGCGCGGATGTGCTTCGAGGCCATGACGTCGTACGCGCCGCCGTAGGCCTTGCGCGTGATGACCGTGATCTTGGGGACCGTCGCCTCGGCGAACGCGAAGAGGAGCTTCGCCCCGTGCTTGATGATGCCGCCCCACTCCTGGTCGGTCCCGGGGAGGAATCCCGGGACGTCCACGAAGGTGAGGATCGGGATGTTGAACGCGTCGCAGAAGCGGACGAACCGGGCGGCCTTGACGCTCGCGTCGATGTCGAGCACGCCCGCCAGGACCGCCGGCTGGTTCGCGACGACGCCCACCGGACGCCCGTTCATCCGCGTGAGCCCGATGACGATGTTCTGCGCGAAGTGCTGCGCCACCTCGAAGAAGTGCCGGTCGTCGACGACGGCGCGGATGATCTCCTTGATGTCGTACGGCTTGTTGGGGTTGTCCGGGACGATCGTCTTGAGCGCCTCGTCCCGCCGCGCGGGATCGTCGGAGCAGGGGGTCGCCGGCGGGTCGTCGGCGTTGTTGAGCGGCAAGAAGGAGACGAGCTCCCGCACCGCAGCGAGGGTCGCCTCCTCGCTGTCGAAGGTGAAGTGCGCCACGCCCGACCGCTGCGCGTGCGCGCGCGCGCCGCCCAGCTCCTCCTTCGTCACCTCCTCGTGCGTCACCGCCTTGATGACGTCGGGCCCGGTGATGAACATGTAGCTCGTGTCGTTCACCATGAAGATGAAGTCGGTGATGGCGGGCGAGTACACCGCGCCGCCCGCGCACGGCCCCAGGATGACGCTGATCTGCGGGACCACGCCGGAGGCGAGCGTGTTGCGCAGGAAGATCTCCGCGTAGCCCGCGAGCGAGACGACGCCCTCCTGGATGCGGGCGCCGCCCGAGTCGTTGAGGCCGATCACCGGGCAGCCCACCTCGACCGCGCGGTCCATGATCTTGCAGATCTTCTCCGCGTACGCGCCCGAGAGCGAGCCGCCGAAGACCGTGAAGTCCTGCGCGAAGACGAAGACCTGGCGCCCCTCGACGAGCCCGTAGCCCGTCACCACCCCGTCGCCCAGGATCTTGTGCTTCTGCATCCCGAACTCGGCGCACCGGTGCGTCTTGAACTTGTCCAGCTCGACGAAGCTGCCCGGATCGAGGAACAGCTCGATGCGCTCGCGTGCGGTGAGCTTGCCCGCCTCGTGCTGCTTCGCGATGCGCTCCTCGCCGCCGCCGCGCTCGGCGTCGCGGGAGAGCTTGTCGAGGAGCGCCCTGCGCGGATCGGGATCGATGGGGTCGTTCATGAGGTCGTGCCTCGCGCCGGGTGAGCCGAAGGGGCGCCGGGACCCGGCGCACTGTAGCGCCGCGGCGCGCTCAGCGCCGATCCTTCCACCACCCGAGCCAGGCCGCCGCGTCACGCCCGAGGTCGCGCCCGGAGAGCCGCGCCAGCGCGCGCGCCGCCTCCTCGCTCACCGGCTCGGGCCCGTCGACCGCCTGGATGAGGAGGGGGATCGACTCCACGTCGGCGAGCCGGGCGAGCGCGCGCGCCGCCAGCGCGGGCCGCTCCGCGTCGCCGCCGAGGAGCGCGCGCCGCAGCCGCTCCAGGACTGGGTGGAAGTCGGGGTGCTGCCTCGCCGCGGCGAGCGCCGAGAGCGCCGCGTCGCCCACGCGATCGTCCTCGTCGAGGACGCGCTCCGCGAGCGGGAGGAAGGCGGCCGGGTCCCTCATGTGCGCGAGCAGGAGCGCCGAGGCGCGCCGCCGCTCCGGGTCGCGGTCGCCGAGGAGCTGGACGAGGTACGGGGTCGCCACGATCCCGAGCGCCGCCAGCGCGGCCAGCACGGGTCCTCGCTCCTCCACCGGCGCCGCCTCCGCCTCCGCCGGACGGCCGTCGAGGGGTCCCGGGAACACGGCCGCGAGCGCCGCGGCGGCGGCCGGGCCGTGCTGCACGAGGCGGGCAACGAGGCGGCCCCGCGCGCTCGAGCCGTGCGCGGTGGCGCACAGCCGCCGCACCGCGTCGACAGGCTCGAAGGCGGAGGGCGACGAGAGCGCCTCGGCGGCGGTCGCGACCTCGAACGCCTCCACCGCGCCACCCGGCGCGGCCCGCGGCGGCGCGGGCTCCGTCGCGAGCGCCGGCTCGCGCAGGGTCCAGCCCTCGTCGGGCGGGACCGAGGGGAACGCCGCACCCTGCTCGGCGTTCATGTCGGCGCCGAGCGGCGGCGCCTCGGCGCGCGCCCGCTTCGCCTCGCGCAGGATGCGCTCGAAGGCGCCCCCGAGTCCGCCGGCCAGGAGCAGGAGGTCGCCCAGCCGGCGCGGCGAGACCGGCGCGTCGCCGTTGTCGGCGTAGAGGACGCAGACGGTCCGGTCGCGCAGCGCGACGGGGTAGACGAGCGCGATGCGGGGCCAGCCGCGGCCGAGCCCCCCGAGCAGCGCCTCGTTCCCGGGCTCGCGCGCGACGGGTCCGAGGTACGGCCCGCTCGTCTCGATGACCGCGCGGAAGAGCCCCGCGCCATCGGGGGCCAGCTGCACGGCGCGGCAGCGCTCGCGAGCGCCCTCCCATCCGACGGCGTCATGCCCGACGACCCGCTCGTGGGTGACGGCGAAGACGGCCGCCGCCTCGAAGAAGTCGCGCGCGTAGCGCAGGCCGACGGCGACGATCTCGTCGCGATGGTGCGCCGCCTCCAGCGCCGCGAACGCCTCCTCCCGCGACCAGCGCGGGGGCGCCTCCGGAGGCGGCTCGCGCGCGCCGGCCTCCCCGAGCAGCGCCGCGTCGGCGGCCTCGACGGCCTGCGCCAGCGCCGCCGCCAGCGGCTCCTCGTGCCCGGGGTGGCCGAAGCCGAGGGCGGGCGGGGGCCGGGGCTCCACGGGCCCGGGCTCCGGCGCGTCCTCGACGTCGATCGCGATCGCGCCGAGCTGGGCGTCGTCGGTCTGCGTCTCCCCCTCCCCGCTTGCCGGGGGCGGGCCGGAGAGAGGGGCAGGGCCCGTCGCAGGCCGACCCTCTCCCCGTCCCTCTCCCTTCCATGGAGAGGGGGACGAGACGCTCGGCGCCGAGATCGACGTCGACGTCGTGGATCGCACCGCCTCCGCGACGGCGGCGAATCGCTCGGCGAGCTTCGTCCCGTAGACGCGCGCCTGGAGCTCGTGGACCCGCCACTCGGGGGCGACGCACGGCACGAGGTGGAGCGAGAGCATGAAGCTGATCTCGTCGAGCGCCGCGAGGTCGACGGGGTGCTTCGCGAGCAGGAACAGCTCGCGCCCGTCCAGGCGGAACGGCGCGAGCCCGTGGCGCTCGGCGACGCGCCCGGGGAAGAGGCGCCGCGCGCGCGGGTCGGGCTCGATCGGCTCGGGTGGCGGCGGCGGCAGCCCCGACGCGCGGCAGAGGAACCGCACCAGCTCGTCCTCGCGCACCGCGCCGTCCTCGAGCAGCGCGGTGTCGAGGGCTCCCCCCGCCTCGCGCTGGCGGGCCAGCGCGCGCTCGAGCTGCCCGGCGGTGGCCGCGCCCGCTTCGAGGAGGAGGGCGGCGAGATCGAGCGGCACGTTCGAGGGTTCTAGGCGCACCGCCACCAGCGGTCAAGGCGCGCGGACCACGACGGTGTCCGCCACCACGTCGTGGAGCGCGCGGCCACTCCGGGTGAAGAGCACCGCGAGCATGGGGAGCCCGAGGGCGGCGGTGCCGAGGACGGCGAGGCCGGCGCGCACGGCGCTGCGGGCCAGGCTCGGCGCGGCGCCGTCCGGGCCCACCACCCGGAGGCCGAGCAGGCGCTTGCCGACCGTGGCGCCCATGAGCGCATGACCGAGCGCCGCGTGGACGAACGCGAGCAAGGCGCCGAGGGCGGCCGCGGCCGGCACGAGCACCTCCAGGCCGCCGGCGCCGGCCGGCAGCGCGCCCTGCGCGAGGAGGAGCGGCGGCCCCGCGACGAGGGCGAGCAGCGCGGCGTCCAGCACCCAGGAGACGGCGCGGCGAAGGGTGGGCGCGCGGCGAAGGTGGATCTCGAGCGTCCCCTCGTCGATCTCGGGGAGCTCGGGCGCCCCGCCCGCGGACGGGGCGGCCACCGGGTCCAGCTCGACGCGAGACGGAAGCCGGCGCTCGAGGTCGAGCGGGCGGTCGAGCCGACCCGGCCTCGGGTCGTCGGGCAGGAGGAGCGGGGCGCCGCAGCGCGGACAGGCGCGCGCCGAGAGCTGGCTCTCCACGTGGCAGCGGGGGCAGCGCACCCCGGCGAGGCTAGCCCCCGGGCCCCCCGAAATCAAAGATCCGGATCAGCCCACGTCACCTGCGAGGTGCTGGACCAGCGCGGCGGCCACGATCGCCGCCGTCTCGAAGCGCAGGACCCGCGGGCCGAGGGTCGCGAGGCGCACGCCCGCGGCGAGGCACGCCTGCACCTCCTCCGGCGTGAAGCCGCCCTCGGGGCCGACGAGGAGGAGGTGCCCGGCCGCGGCGCGATCGACCACGTCCGCGAGCGGCTCTCCCCCTCCCTCGTAGAAGAGGATCGCGCGGAAGCCGGCGGGTGCCGCCGCGAGCACGGCCGCGAGCGGCACGGGCGCGTCCACCACCGGCACGTCGGCGCGCCCGCACTGGCGCGCGGCCTCGCCGGCGATCCGCTGCCAGCGCCGGGCCCGCTCCGCGCCGCGTCCTTCGTCGAGGCGCACCACCGCACGCGCGGCCGCGAATGGCGAGAGGCGCGCGACGCCGAGCTCGGTCGCCTTCTGGACGACGAGGTCGCAGCGCTCGCCGCGCGCGAGCGCGAAGGCGAGGTGCACGCGCGCGCGGGGCCCGGGCGCCTCGCGCCGCGCCGAGAGGACCGCGACGAGCGCGCCGCCCTCCTCGCTCAGCCGCGCCGGGTAGGCGCCTCCCTCGCCGTCGAACACCTCGAGCTCGGCGCCCGGGGCGAGGCGGAGGACGCCGCAGAGGTAGTGCACGTCGGCGGCCGCGAGCTGCGCCCGGTCGCCGGCGATGCGACCGCGCGGGACGAAGAGCCGCCTCACGCGGCGCCCCGCAGCACGACGAGGCGCCACTCGCCCTCGCTCCGGTCGAGGTCCGGCGCCGCCGCGAGCCGCTGCGCGACGTACGCGCCACGCACCTCGTCCTCCTGCCCGGCGAGGATCCCGGAGAGGAGGAGCGTGCCCCCCGGCGCGACGCGCGCCGCGACGGCGGGCGCGAGGGCGACGAGGGTGTTCGCGAGGATGTTCGCCACCACCACGGCGAAGCGGCCCGGGACGCGCTCCGGCGGCTCGTGGCGGAGCTCCAGCGCGACGCCGTTGCGGCCGGCGTTCTCCTCCGCGACCCGCAGCGCCACCGCGTCGTTCTCCGTGCCCACGACGCGGCGGGCGCCCAGCTTCTTCGCCGCGATGGCGAGGAGGCCCGAGCCCGTGCCCACGTCGAGCACGTCCACGCCGGGCGCGGCGGCGAGGAGCCGATCGAGCGCTGCCAGGCAGAGGGCGGTGGTCGGGTGGGTTCCGGTCCCGAAGGCCATCCCCGGGTCGAGCACCACCTCGACGGTGCCCGGCGGTGGCGCCGCCTCCGGGGACCAGGAGAAGCGCACGAAGACCCGGCCGATCGTGAAGGGCGCCAGGTCCCGCTTCCAGGTCTCGGACCAGTCCTCGTCGGCCACCTCGGCGATGGTGCCGGCGAGCCCGAGCGCCGCCGCCGCGGCCTCGGCATCGGCTCGCGCCGCGAAGAAGGCGAGGACGTGCGCGCGCCCGTCCGCGGGGCGCGGGACGCCCGGCATCGGCGCGACGGACGCGTCGCGCACCTCCGCGCCGCCCGCGCCCTCCTCGACCAGGAGCGCGGCGACGTCGTCGGCCTCGGCCTGCGGCACGTCGGCGGTGAGCGCGTACGAGGGCATGGGCCTCGTTTAGCACGGACGCCCGCCGGGCGCGGCGCGGCGGAAAGCGCGCCGCGGCCTTGCGTTTCTCCCGGCTCGCGATCCGGGATAGCATGTCGCTCCGCCATGGGACGCGAGCTGCTCCTCATCGAGTCGGATCCCGACGTCGCCGAGTCGGTCCGCCGGGCCTTCGGCCCGGCCGGCTACCAGGTCACCACCCTCGCGAGCGGCGAGCCCGCCGTCGACCGCTGTCGCGCGAGCCGGCCCGACATCATCCTGCTCGCCGCCGAGCTGCCCGACATGAGCGGGTTCTCGGTGTGCAACCGCATCAAGCGCTCGCTCGCCTCGGTGCCGCTCATCATCTACACGAGCGAGGCCTCCGAGGCGGCCATCGACGCGCACCGCCAGACGCGCACGCGCGCCGACGAGTACGTCCGCAAGCCGCTCGACCTGTCCGACGTCCTGGGCCGCGCCGCGCAGCTGCTCCACGGCGCGCCGGAGGGCGCGCCCGCGCCGGCGGTCGCGCCACCGCCGCGGCCCGGCTCCGCGCCCCCGCCCATCCCGGGCGCGGCCGGCGGACCGCCGTCGCCGCCGCCCCGCCCCCGCCCGTCCCCGCCGCCCACCCCGGGCTCGGCGCCTGCCGCCGCGGCGCCGGCGCCGGCGGCTCGAGTTCTTCCGGGAGCGCCTGCGGGTGAAGGACGCGTTCCTCGCCCGCGTGAAGGAGGCGGTCGCGGCCCACCGGCAGGACGCGATCGAGCTGCGCGCCGACGTGGAAGGCCTCCGCCGCGAGCTCGCCGAGGGCGAGCGGGCCCGCGTGGACCTCGAGCGCATGCTGGCGCAGGCGCGCGCCGCGGGCGAGGAGGTGGAGGCGAAGCGCACCGAGCTCGAGCGGCGGCTCGGCGAGTCCGAGACGACGCGCCAGTCCCTCTCGGACGTGCTCTCCGAGACGATGCAGGCCTCCGAGGCGTCCGAGCAGCAGTGGTCGCAGCGCCTCGCCGCCGCGGAGGACGCCCGCGCGCACGTGGAGAGCGCCGCGGCCGAGGAGCGCGCGTCGGCGGCTGCGGCCCTCGAGACGGAGCGCTCCGCGCGCGCCCAGGCCGAGGTGGAGCGCACGGCGGAGCGCGAGGGTCTCGAGGGGCAGCTCGCGACGCTTCGCGCCGAGCGCGACGAGCTCGCGGCCGAGGTGTCGCGGCTCGAGACGCAGCTCGACCACCAGACGGCGCTCCACGAGGAGCAGCGCGCCGCCGCCGGCCGGGCGCTCGAGGCGGAGGTGGCGGAGAAGACCGCCGCGCGGACCCACGCGGAGGCGCTCGCGCAGGAGCTGGCGGAGGCCCACGCGCGCGGCGACGGCACCGCGCAGGACCTCGCGCGGGAGCGCGCGGCGCGCGAGGCGCTCGAGGGCGAGCTGCGCCAGGCGCGCGCGGAGGGGACCGCGTACTCGGAGAAGGCGCTCGCGATCGAGCAGGCCTACCGCGCGCTCGAGGCCGAGCTGGCCGCCGCCAAGGCACACGCCGCGGACCTCGCGCGCGCGCTCGACGAGGGGCGGACCTCGGCCGCGGGCGAGGTGGGCCGGCTGCAGGCAGCGCTCGGCGACGCGGCGAGGCGCGAGGCGCAGCTCGCCGCGGAGCGCGACGAGCTCTCGCAGAACCTCGCGGTCGAGCTGCGCGCGCACGAGGCGGCGCGCGCCCACGGCGGCGCGCTCGAGGGCGAGGTGCAGCGCCTCGCCGCGCTCGAGCCGCAGGCCGCCGAGACGCCGCGCCTCCGGCGCGAGCTCGCGCACGCGCACGAGCTCCTGCAGCAGCGCACGCAGCAGGCCGAGGCCGCCGCCCGCGCGGCGCACCAGGCCAACGCCGAGCGCGAGCGCGTGAAGGAGCAGGCGGCGGTCGAGATCCAGGCGCGCGCGAGCGACCTCGCCCGCGCCGGGTCCGAGCTCGGCGCCCTCCGCCGCCGGACGAGCGAGCTCGAGGCGGAGCGCGCGGCGCGCGAGGCGAGCGTCAACCGGCTCCTCGCCGACGCCGAGGCGCAGCGCCGCACCATCGCGGAGGAGGCGCTCGACGCCGAGCGGCGCCATGGGTCCGAGACGCAGCGGCTCAAGACGAGCCTCGTCGAGCTGGAGCGGCGGCTCGAGGGGAGCAGCCGCTCCGAGGCGCAGGTGCGGCGGCGCGTCGCGGAGCTGGAGAAGGAGCGGGCCGAGCGCATCGCGCAGCAGGCCCAGCTCGCCGCAGCCGAGGAAGCGCTCGGCCGCGCGCGCGAGGAGCTCGAGGACCTCAAGTCCGAGAACGACTTCCTGAACGGCGAGGTGGCGCGCTACCACCAGAAGAACAAGGATCTGCTCACGCAGGCGAAGAAGGCCTGACGAGAGCGATCTCCTTGTCCCCGCCTTTCGGCGTCTACGTCCACTTCCCCTACTGCGCGGTCCACTGTCCGTACTGCGACTTCGCGGTCTCGACCGACCGACCCATTCCGCAGGAGCGCTACACGCGCGCCGTGCTCGCCGAGCTCGCGCAGCGCGCTCCCGCGTTCGACGCGCTCCTCGCGCGCTCGCTCTACCTGGGGGGCGGCACGCCGTCGCTGTGGGACCCGGATCGAGTCGGCGAGGTGATCGCGGCGGTCCGCGCCCGCTTCGAGCTGCCGCCCGGAGCGGAGGTGACGCTGGAGGCGAACCCGGAGTCCTGCGATCCGGCGCGGCTCCGCGCCTACCGCGACGCGGGCGTGAACCGGGTCTCCATCGGCGTGCAGTCGTTCGACCCGGGCGTCCTCGCGAAGCTCGGGCGCCGGCACGGTCCGGACGCGGCCGAGCGCGCCATCCGGGCCGCGGCGGAGGCGCTCCCCAACGTGGCGGTCGACCTCATCTACGGGGCGCGCCGCTCGTCCGTCGCGACCGCGCGCGCCGACGCCGAGCGGCTGGCCTCGCTCCCGGTGGCACACGTCTCGGCCTACGGGCTCACGCTCGACGGCGAGGTGCTCGCCGAGGAGACGCCGCTCGCCCGGCTCAGGCGCGCGGGCCGGCTCCCGCTCCCCTCCGACGACGACGTGGTGGCGCAGGCGCGCGCGATCCACGCCGTCCTCCGGCGCGCCGGGCTGCGCCGTTACGAGATCTCGAACCTGGCGCTGCCCGGCCGCGAGGCGGTCCACAACCGGCTCTACTGGGATTCCGAGAGCTATCTCGGCCTCGGGGTGGGCGCCTTCGGCTGCCTGTACCGGCGCGACGCCCAGCCGCCCCGGGCCGTCCGCTGGGGAAACCACAGGACGCCCGCCGCGTACCTCGCGGCGGTCGAGGCGCGATGCCTGCCCACCGCCGAGGAGGACCGGCTCGGCCCTCGCGAGCTCGCGGAGGAGCGGCTCATGCTGGCGCTCCGCACGCGCGGCGGCCTCCCCACCCGCGAGATCGCGCCGCACCGCCGCGCCGAGGCCGGCGCGCTCGTGCGCGCCCGGCTCGCGGCGCGCGTCGGCGACAGGCTCGTCCTCACCTCGCGCGGGATGGAGGTCCACAGCGCCGTCGTCGAGCGGCTCCTGCCGTGAAGGAAGGCCGTCCTCGGGGAGAAGAGGCCGGCCCCAGGGCGGATGTCCGGGGGCGAGGACGCCGATGCTGCCTGGGGCCGGCCAACTGCGAAAGGCGATGCGCCTCGGCGCTCTCGCCGCCTGGACGTTCCCGCTAGAACCTCGTCCCGCGGCGGGTCGCTAGCGGGCGGCGCGCGGGGCGATTCGGAGGAAGCGCGGGAACGGTCATGGTGACGGGACGTCGCACGACGAGCAGGCGGGCCGCGAGGCCGGCGAGGTGGAGCAGGAGACCTTTCACGTCGAGGCGCACGCCACCGGGAAGAGCAACCGCGATGCCGAGCGAGCGCCTCGGCGATCCGCGGTGTTAGGTGCCGGGCACGGGGGGTCGCTCGTCACCCAGGGTGGAGCGCGCGAAGACCATCGGCTCCTCCTGCGCCGCATCGACCGCGCTCGCGAAGCCTGCGAACGAGGCGTAGTCACCCGGCACCACCCGCCCGCGGAGGAGGTCGTACCCATCCTCCCGGACGAGGCGGCCGCCGTCGGAGCGCTCGACCCGGCGGTAGCGCCCGAACGGAGAGGCCACGTCGGCGGTCGAGGCGGGAACGGGCGTCCAGCCCTGGGGCAACGACACCGTGAGCTCGAGCGTGGTCCGCTCGTCGCCGGCCACGAGGAGCGACGTCTCGCGCGTCGCGCGCTGGAGGAAGCGCGCGCCGAGGCGGGCCGGAAAGATCGGGGCGTCCACCACGGCGCGCTCGCCGTCCACCCTCGCCCAGCGCTCGACGCGCGCGCGCCAGCGCAGCACGAGCGTGGCGTCGAGCGCGTCCTCGCCGTCGATCTGGAAGTCCAGCAGGGCGGGGCCACGGAAGCTGCGCGAGAGCGCCGACTCCACGGCCTGCCGGCGCGCCTGCGCGTCGAGCCGCTCGATCGACGCGCGGAGCCCTGCCGCCTCGAAGCCGCGGTACTCCTCGGCGCCGTCCACGGTGGCGTTGCCCTCGCGGTCGACCGCGACCCCGAGCCGCGTGACGCGCCGCTCCTCGCCCGCGTCGGGGGGCGTGCGCGCCACCTCCACCGCCTCGCCGGGGGCGGGCAGGACGAGCGCGTCGGCGCCGCGCGCCGCCCCGGGCAGCGCGCCGAAGGGGGTGCCGCGCGTCGTCGGATCGAGCCAGGACACGCGCCCGCCGTGCTCGACGCGCAGCACGGCGTACGCGTAGAGGTCCGGACGCGGGAACCGGTAGGGCGCCGGGTCGCGCGTGAAGTCGCGCACGAGCGCGACGCGCGCCTTCACGCCGAGCGCGTCGAGGACCGACTTGAGGAGGATGGTCCGGTTGCCGCGCCCGCGCGAGAGGATGGCCCCCGCCGGCTCCGTGAAGGACCCGGACGGCCCCAGGATGAGCTCCGTCACGCGCCGGTATGCGGCGCGCGGGAGCGCGTCCGTGCCGCGCTCGGCGGCGGGCACGGAGGCCGCGATCTCGGCGGCGAGCGCCTTCACCTCGCCGCTCGCCCGGAACGCCTCGATGAGCCCGTCGGCCATGGCGCGCGCCAGCGCGTCCTGCCGCGCGCCCGCGCCCACCTGCACGAAGCCGATGTGCTCGGCCTCGCTCGGCGCGTTCGGCTCCGGGAGCAGCGGCGGCACATCCTCTCGCACGAAGCGCAGCACGGTGCGGCCGCCGTCCGAGCGCAGCTCCGGAGCCGGCATGTGGTGGGCATCGGCCTCCACCGCCACCGAGGGCGGCGCCGCGACCGCGTAGATCGACCGCCACAGCGGCGTGTCTCCGCGGAAGTAGAACGCGTCCGCGGTGAAGCCGGGCACCGCGGCGCCGCGCGAAGGCACGCCCCGGATCCAGGCCCACTCGGCGAAGTCGCCCGGCTCGAGGCCGGCGAGCGAGAGCGTGCGCTTGTCTCCGAGCGGCTCCTCCGGCTCGAGGACGCGGCCGTCGCGCTTCACGGTGCGCGCGAGGAGCAGCTCGGCGCCCTCGGGCACCGCCACCTCGCCGACGTGGTCCACCGCCCGCTGATCGCGGGCCTCGACGACGCTGTGGACGCGCTCCGTGAAGGCGCCCCCGGGGTGCGCCTCGACGGCACCGAAGTCGAGCACCGTCACGCTGGACGTGTCCCAGCCGCGCTTCGCGGCGCGGTAGGCGGCGATCGCCTTCGGCCCGTCCTCGTCGAGGTCGTCGAGCGGCTCGTTGCCGTCCTCGAGCGCCATCGCGCGCCTGAGCGCCAGGTCGGCACCGTCGAGGAGGAGCGCGCGCTCCCGCGCGGCGCGCGCACCGGCGGCGTCGCCCGCCGCCTCCAGGTGCTCGGCGCGGCGCTTCTCGAGGCGGGGGTCGCGGGGCCAGAGCCGCGCCAGGTCAGCGAGGTCGTCCGCCGCCGCGCGCGGATCGCCGCTCGCGGCGAGCAGCGCCGCCCGCGCGAGGCGCGCGTCCACCCGGGCCGGCGCCGAGCGGACGACCTCCGACGCGGCGGCGAGCGCGGCGGCGAGGTCGCCCCGGCGGCGGCGGTGGTCGGAGAGGCGCTCGCGGCCGTTGGGGCAGCGCCCCAGCGCGGCCGCGAGCTCGTCCTGGCGCGCGAGCGCGTCGCGGCGCGTGGCGAGGTCGAGGAGGAGGTCGAGAGCGGCACAGTCGCCGTCGCGGCGGCGGGCCTCGTCCGCGAA
>WNGE01003852.1_pt1 | contig 23056 bp, 15 predicted proteins | sample 5400651 | NCBI WGS metagenome assembly WNGE01 (sample SAMN13153370, study PRJNA577476) | soil metagenome | isolation source: 60 cm soil or saprolite under grassland replicate 2 | place: USA:California | collected 2016-06-15
GGAAGCTCTGCGGCGGCGCGCGGAACAGCCGGACTGCGTCCAAGAACTCGTCCCAGGTCCCGGAGCGATCGATTCCCTCGATCGCTTCCGCGGTGCGATCGGTGTCGTCGAGCGCGGTCCACCGGAGCGCGACGGCGCGCCCGAGCGCCGAGGCGCCTTCCAGGACGTCCGAGACGATCGGGCCATGGACGGAGGAGCGGACATCGACCACCACGTCGTGCCCGCCGCGCACGCGAATCGTTTCGCGCCGCGTCTCGAATCGCTTCCACTCCCCCCGCCAGCGGTAGCGCGAAGGATCGGCCGGATCGAGCTGTTCGACGAAGAGGTCCTGGACATCCGGCTCAAGGCTCGTGAGCGCCCACGCGATCCGGTCGTTGTGCCCGATGACGACGCCGGGCAGGCCGGGGAGCGTCGCACCGGCGACGGAGTATCCCGGCGCGGAGAGACGCGCGACGTACCAGACGGACGGGGCGCGCAGCGCGAGGTGCGGGTCGTTCGCGAGAATGGGCTTGCCGGAGAGGGTGCGTGAGCCTGCCAGCACCCAGGAGTTGCTGCCGAGACCCGGATCGTCGGGGTCGCGTGCGCCGGCGAGGGCGAAGGAGCGGTCGAGGCGCGCGAGAAAGGATGAGGGAATTCCCGTGTCCCGTGTCGCGTGCCCGGTGTCCCGGCTCGACGGGGTGGAAGCCTTCCATTCCGAGTCGAGAAGGATCGTCGGGGTTTCCGGGACCGGCGGCAGCAGCTCCGCGGCCCTCTTTTCGCCCAGCGCCGCGACGAACCGCGCGCGCCGGATCTCGTTGCGGGCGTTGCCACCGAGGTCCCACGCCATGAGCTTTGCCCAGACGAGGGCGTCGACCGGATCGAAGGGCGCGGGCGAGCAACGCAGGATGCGGAACTCGATCGGCCGCGCGGACGAGGACGCGATGAACGCGTTGATCCCTCGGACGTAACTCTCGACGAGCGGACGCGCGCGGGGCGAAAGGCTTCTCCACGCCGACAGGGCGGCGCGCCGAAAGCCGACGGTTCGGAGGAACCGGTCGGTCTCGACGAGGCGCGGCCCCAGGATCTCGGCCAGCCGCCCTGCGCCGATGCGCCTCTGGTATTCCATCTGCCAGAGCCGATCGCGCGCGTGGACGTACCCCAGCCCGAAGAGAGCGTCGCCCCCGGTCGATGCGCGGATCGTCGGGACCCCGTGCGCGTCCGTTTCGATCGTGACCGGCGCCACGACTCCGGCGACGCGCACCCGGCCGCTCTCGCGAGGGAAGGTCGAGAGCGCGAGCCCGGCGAGAAGAAGGACGAGTCCTCCAACGACGACGAGGAGGGCGATCGAGAGTCTTCTCAAGTGTCAGTGTCGCGGCGTGTCGATCGAGCGTTTCGATGGCGCGGCACCCGTGGGATCGTGGGAAGCGGCCTTTTTCTCTCTTCCGGCGGCGTCGAGCCGCCGCTACAAAAGCGGCTCGAGATCGTACGAGCCGTCTCCGAACTCGAGCGTCAGGGCGCCCGGCCCGAAGACGGTCCGCTCGAGAGACAGGTCGATCCCGGGCGGCATCCAGGGCGACAGGTTGACGACCATGATGCGATCGTCCGGGTAGTAGGTGAGGAGTCCCCGCGGCGCCTTCTGCACGAGGTAGGAGAGGAGTTGGTCCGGGATCGGGATGAAGGAGAGCGCCTGGACCTTGTCCAGTACGAAGGCGAGGAATCCGTCCTTCAACCGGAGCTGAGAGAGAGTCGCCTTCGCCGACAGCGGCACGCCGAATCGGTGGATCACGACCGTGACGGCGAGCTCCCCCGGCGTCACGTGGACCTTGAGATCCTGGACTTCGGGGATCCGATCCGCGAGGAGAGCGACCAACCGGTTCAACGTCGGCTCGTCGAAGATGAGCGCGAGGCCGCGCCAGCGAACGCGAAAGTCCTCGGACTCCGGGGGAATTGGCGCAACAGCCGTTTTGGGATTCACGCCTCGATTGTAGCCTTCTCTCTGTCATCCCGAGGACCGAAGGTCCGAGGGATCCCTCGCTTCGCTCGGGATGACAGTGCAATTTGTTAGAGGGCGTACGCGAGCGCGAACCCGACCTGCGCTGACATCAGCAGCAGGTACATGTGCGTCCAGGCAGGATGGTTCTCCGTGCGCGCGAGCTCGTCGGGATTGCGCAGGAGCAGCCGCGCTGCGTAGAAGCCCCACGCCGCGAGCAACGCTCCGAGTGCCGTCAGGAGAGCCCGGTTGCCGGTCAGCAGAAACCCTCCGGGCCGGTCGGGGTCGGGAAGCGCGGCGAGAACCGGGACGAGGAGCCACGGGACGACGAAGAACGGCGCAATCATCCGCGCCGCGGTGGAGACGCCGAAGCGGATCGGAAGCGTCTCGACGCCGTGCTCCCGGTCCCCCGTCATGTCGGAGAAGTCCTTCGTCGAGGTCGCGCCCAGGAGGAAAAGCGCGAAGACCCCGCCGATCGCCCACGGCTCCGGAAGCGCCACCGACGCGACGAAGGACCAGCCGGCGACCTTCAGGAGTCCCCCGCGCGTCACCGCGATCGTGAAGTTGGCCCAGAACCAGTGGCGCTTCGATCGGCCGAACGCCGGAAACGAGTAGACGAACGTCGCGAGTGCGCCGACGCAGTAGATGAAGAAGGCCGCGTGAAGGTGCGCGGGAGCGCTGATCCGCTCAGCGAAAGATCGGTACGGATACGGGACGACGAGCCAGGTCGGCACGATTGCGGCGGCGTAGAGGATCGCGGCGACGACCCAGGCCTTCCGGATCGGAACTTCCCCCGTCACGAGTGGACGCTCCGGTTTGTTCCGGCGATCGATCTCCAGATCGGCGATCTGGTTGACGATGTTCGAGGCCGCGTTCATCGCCGAGGCGCACAGCGACCCGATGGCGACCGTCAGCACGATCTGCCAGGTCACGCGCCGCAAAGCGTCCGGATTGTGCGCGGAGCCAAATGCGCACACCGCGCCGGAAAGGATGCCCAGGAGCGGCGGGAAGAGCGTGAAGGGGCGAGCGAGCCGCAGCCAGTGCTTCATCCCGGCTGGACGGGCCACCAGACGGAGCCCCTCTCGAGAGAAAGAGCGATCTCGAGCGCGATCAACCCGCCCGCAAGGGTGTTGAACGCATTCGCGAACTCGTGGTCCGGGCGGAATCCGAGACGGCGCCCCAGATCCGACAGAACACTTTCCGAAAGCGCGCCGAGGAATCCCCCGGCGAGAACCGCGATCACGAGCCCGCGCGGCAGCCAGCCGAAGATCCAGGCGGCGAGCGCCATCGCGCACGCGCCGGCGAACGCGGCGGCAGTCCCCGCCCGGGAGATCGCGCCGGGCGTCCCGGACGCGAGCGGCGCGAGCGTGAGCGGGGAGCGGGGATTCCGACCGAAAAGCGTTCCCACTTCGGTCCCGAGAGTGTCCGCGAGCGCCGCGGAGAGCGCTCCGGCAAAGGCGGCCGAGGGGGATCCCAGGACGAGGAACGCAACCGGAACGAGACAATTGGCCGCGACGTTCGCCGCTCCGCGGCGGCCGTGGTCTGACTGCGCCACGCCCGCAACGTGCTTGTCGCCGAATCCCCACTTCGTCGCCGCGGTGGCCGCGAGGAAGAACCCCCAGAGAAGAGCGTAGGCGGCCCATCCGCCGTAGGCGATCACGAGAAATCCGGCGATCGCTCCGGCCAGAGCCCCGGAGCGCGAGACGAGGCCGGCGCGACCGGCCACGAGAGCGGCCGCGACGTTCACCGCGATCGCGGCGGCGAGGCGCCCCGATGAACCGGCGTGGAAGGGCGCGAGGGGCGCTTCGGGCCAGCGGCCGAGCTGGATCAGAAAGAGAGCGGTCGGAATGGCGGCGACGAGGTTGTCGTCGATCCCGGCTCGGACCGACTCGAGAAACGCGTAGACCGCGGCACCCGCGAGGAGCAGGAGAGCCGCGCCGGGCTCGAGAGGTCGAGCCGACACGAACCAGAACACGAGGATGGACGCCGTCGCGCCCGCGGCCCAGTTGGCGACGAGCCCGATCCATCGCTTGAAGCGGTTCCAGGGAAGGGTCGGGCCGTCCAGGAGCTCTCCCGCGACCGCCGCTGCAGGATCGCCGAAGGCCATCATGGCCCAAACCGCGGCGGCCACCGTCAGATAGTGATCGCGCAGGAGAAGCACCAGAGCGAGCACCATCGCTGCGTATGCCACGACGCCCGGGTCATGCGATCTCGTCGCGTCGCGGTAGAGCCCGCGGCCGAACCGCGGCAGCAGGAAGAGGTTGAAGAGGAGCGCGGCAAGCGCGACCGCCGCCGCTGCCTTCCAATCGAGCCATCGGAACGAGAGCGCGAAGAGGCCGAAGCCCGCGTGGATCGCCTTGCGCGTCCACTCCGCCGCGGTGATCGTCACCGCGGCGTCACGCTTCCGGCCGCGCCCGTCGCGCCAGATACTCGAGAAGCGGCTCGCGAAAGTGCCGGATCGTCCGGCCGGTGAGGGTCTCGAACTTCGAAGTGTCGAGGACGGAATAGGGCGGGCGGGCCGCCGGTCGCGCGAGCGCCGCCGAGGTCGTCGGGAGAACCCGGACGTCGGCGTGTCCCGCGAGAGCCAGGATCTGACGAGCGAACTCGAACCAGGTCACCTCGCCGCGGTTGGCGAAGTGAAAAATCCCCGACACGCCGAGCGCGAGGAGCGCGAGGATGGCTTCGGAGAGGTCCGTCGTCGCGGTCGGTCTGCCCTTCTGATCCTGGACGACCGGCAACTCCCGCTTCCCCTGTTCCGCCTGCTGGAGGATCGCCTCGACGAAATTCCACCCGCACCGGCCAAAGAGCCAGGACGCGCGGACGACCAGCGCCGTGGAAGATTGCAGCGCCGCTTCCTCCCCGGCGCGCTTTCCCTGCCCGTACGCGGAGAGCGGGTTCGTCTCGTCGGTCTCTACGTAGGGCATCCTCTTCTCGCCGTCAAAGACAAAATCCGTGGAGACCTGCACGAGCCGCGCCGCGTGCCGCTCGCACGCTTCCGCGAGAATCGCGACCGCGTCCGCGTTGACGACGAGAGAGGCGGCGTCGCTCTCGCAGGCGTCGACCCGGGTGAAGGCCGCGCAGTTGATCACGATCTGCGGACGGATCTCTCGAAACGCGCGCGCCACATCGACGACGTCGGTGACGTCCAGCTCCGCGCGGGGGCGCGGATAGACCTCGTATCCGCCGCCCGCGATCACGCGAGTCAGGTCCGATCCGAGCATTCCGGAGGCGCCCGTGACGAGGACGCGCGGGCGCTCCTCCGCCGTCGGACGGGGCGAAGCGAGAACTGCCGGCTGGGGCTCGGCGGAGACGACGGCGGCTTCCGGAGCCAGTGAGCGACCGGGCGGCAGCATCATCGCGGCCGACCTACCCCGGCGGCTTCGCGGTCGCCGAGGAAGTCGCGAGGCGGTTGCCGTACTGTGTCCGGTAGAACTCCTGGTACGCCGCGTCCCTCTCCTTGATCGGGCGCCACCAGTCTTCTCGTTCCCCGTACCAGCGGACGGTTTCCGCGAGCCCCTCGTCGAACGGCGTCGCGCTCTTGAATCCGAGGCGGGCGAGCTTGCCGGCGTCGAGCGAATAACGCCGATCGTGGCCTGGCCGATCGTCCACGAACCGGATGAGGCTCTCCGGCTTTCCGAGGAGGGCGAGGACTTTGCGGGTGATGTCGATGTTCTCGGCCTCGTTTCCCCCCGCGATGTTGTAGGTCTCGCCGGGCTCTCCGGCCTCGAGCAGGAAATCGATCGCGGCGGCGTGATCCCGGACGTACAGCCAGTCGCGCACGTTGCGTCCGTCGCCGTAGAGCGGCAGAGGACAGCCGTCGATCGCGTTCGTCACGAAGAGCGGGATGAGCTTCTCGGGATACTGGTACGGCCCGTAGTTGTTCGAGGCGCGGGTCACTACGACCGGAAGGCCGTACGATGCCCAGTACGAATACGCGAGGCGATCGCCTCCCGCCTTGGAGGCCGCGTAAGGATTCCGCGGGGAGAGCGGCGAGTCCTCATGGAAGGAACCGTTCGCGATCGAGCCGTAGACCTCGTCCGTCGAGATCTGGATGAACTTCGCGATGCCCCGGCGGCGCGCCTCCTCCAGCAGCACGAAAACGCCGCGTACGTCGGTCTCGATGAACGAAGCATCGCCCAGGAGGGATCGATCGACGTGCGTCTCCGCGGCGAAGTTGACGACGGCATCGCAGCCGTCCATGGCGAGGTGCACCACGTCGGGATCGGCGATGTCCCCTTTGACGAAGCGGTAATTCCGCCGCCCGGCGACGTCGGCCAGGTTTGCCGGGTTCGCGGCATACGTGAGCTTGTCGAGGTTGACGACGGTCACCCCGTCGCTGCGCGACTCGAAGAGGCGCCGGACGAAGTTCGATCCGATGAAGCCGCAGCCCCCCGTGACGAGGATCTTCACAGGATCCCGATCTCGGAGTTGTCGCTGACGAGGAACCGATGAACCCGCGGGCGTTCTGCGCCCGGGTGGATCCGGACGTGCTTGCCAATCAGCGAGTCGGCGATCCGGCCCGGAATCCGTTCGAGCGCCGAGCCCTCGAGAACGATCGAGTTCTCGATTTCGCATCGCTCGATTCGACAGTCCGGACCGATCGACGTGTACGGCCCGACGAACGCGGCCCGGATCTCGGTCCCGGCCCCAATGATCGCCGGGCCTCGGATCGTGCTGGCGTAGATCCGGGCGCCCGGCTCGATGACGACTTTTCCTTCGACGCGCGAGCCTTCGTCGACGCCGTCGCCGCCGCTCGCGAGAAAGGTGTCGAGGATGATCCGGTTCGCCTCCAGCATGTCCTCGACTTTCCCCGTGTCCTTCCACCACCCGGAGACGATGTGGGGATGGACGCTCCTTCCGTGGTCGATCAGCCACTGGATCGCGTCGGTGATCTCCAGCTCGTTTCGCGGGCTGGGCCGGATCGACTTGACCGCCTCCCAGATCGTGTCGTCGAACATGTAGACGCCGACGAGAGCCAGGTTCGAGCGGGGCTCTCTCGGCTTCTCCGTCAGGCGGATCACCGTGCCGTCGGAGAGCTCGGCGACCCCGAACTGCTCGGGGTTCGGGACCCTCGCGAGCAGGATCTGGGAGTTGCAGCCGATCTGCCGGTATTCCTCGACGAGCGACGCGATCCCGTCGGCGATCAGGTTGTCGCCCAGGTACATGACGAACGGCTCCCCTTTCAGAAACCGTTCCGAGATGAGAACGGCGTGCGCCAGGCCAAGCGGATCCCCCTGCTCGATATAGGTGAACTCGGCTCCGAACCGGGAGCCGTCTCCCAGCGCCGCCTGGATCTCGTCTTTCGTCTCGCCGACGACGACTCCGATCCGGTGGATCCCGGCGGCCACGATGGCCTCGACGCCGTAGAAGAGCACCGGCTTGTTCGCGACCGGGACGAGCTGCTTGGCCCGCGTGTAGGTGAGCGGGCGCAGGCGGGTGCCCTTTCCGCCGGAGAGGATGAGGCCCTTCATTGAAGAAGATGATAGCCCGTCATGCTGCTATCCCGAGCCCGTCCTGCTGTCATCCCGAGCGCAGCGAGGGATCCCGTGATTCATGGAGAGATCCTTCGTCGCTGCGCTCCTCAGGATGACAGATTCCTCGCCCTGGGTGCCTCGGAATCAAAGTCACCGCGCCCCGAAGATCCGGTCGAGCGACCCGTTCATGTCGAGCAGAGTGCCGACGTCCTTCAGGTTCACGACGAGTCGGTAGTCGCGCCGCGTCGTGGGAGGTAGCCGGAGCTGGCGGACTTCGAGGAAGAGGGCATAGCACGACCCGGTGTAGGACAGGAGCGAGCGGTCTTCGAGCAGCTTGTTCTGCTGCGCGTCGTAGTTCAACTGCGTATCGAGGCGAAGCGCTTTTCCGAGGTCGAGCCCCGCCGCGAGACGGATCTGGTCGGTCCGCGTCGAGGTCGTCGCCCCGGCGACGGGAGCCGGCTCGCTTCCGAACCAGGTCGCGTTGACGTAGTTCGATTTCCAGTTGACCGACGTTGCAACCGAGACCGCAGTGATTCGAGAAACGTGGACGTCGTAGGCAACCCGGCCGTCGAAGCTGAACAGACTTCCCGGGACGAGCCGGAGCGTGCCTTCGACCGGCCCCGTCTTTTCGACGAATGAGTCGAACGAGGACGCGGTCGCCGACGCAACCTGTGGCAGCCGGAAGGCGTGCGTCTGCGCGATTTCGAGCGACGCGATCTCGTTGGCGCCCCCGCCGGCCTTCGCGTCGGCGGGGCGCGCCAGAAGCCGATTCACGATCGCGTAGCGGATCTGGTTCCTCCCGAGGGACGTGTCCACTTCGTCGTAGATCGGGATCCGTAGTGGATCGCCGACCTCCGAGACGTAGTCGTAGTCGACACGCGGCTCGATGACGTGCTTGAAGCGCCCGAACGGCCCGATCGATCCCTCGAAGATCCGGGAGAACGACGGTCCGACGAGCGACGCCCCCGCCTCGGCGTAGGTGCGGGTCCGCGACTCGCCCGAGAAGGCGGTCTGACCTTCGTTCGTCGAATCGGTGTATTCCGTCCAGCGGCCTCCGCCTTTCGCGGTCAGCGAGAGCCACGGAACGCTCTTCCACGGAATCGAGAGCGTCGGACGAAGATCCGCGCGCCCGTACTGTCCGCGCATCAGGCCCGGCCCGCGATCCACGTAGAGCCAGGAGACTGACGACTCCAGGGCGAGAAAGAACGGGGAACGGCCGAGACGCGAAGTGCGGCGGAAGTACTCGAGCGACGGCACCCGCTCCTGGACCACCTTCGTGCCGTAAAAGGTCTCGGTCCGCTCCACCCGCAGGTTGACCGAGTCGTCGCCGAAGTTCTTCGTCAGGAAACCGCGCGAGAGCGTCTGCCGCGAGGAAGAGAGCGCGAACGCTCGCTCGAAATCGCGAAGGAACTGCTCGTCCGAGTACTCGCGCACCGAGAGGACACCGCGAAAACCGAACGGCAGATCGTCGGAGACGTGGTCCAGCCGGGTCTTCCACCGCGTCCTCTCGCGCCGGGCGAAGACGCCGGACGAACCGTCTGGCAGGATGCACGGCTGTGTTCCGCCCGGCTCGTCCGCGAACGGCACGCAGACGGTGGCGTCCGGGTCGCGGATCAGGTACGCCTGCACGACCCCGGCGGACTCCGGCGAGGGAGTCCATCGCAGCTCCTCGCCGACGCCCAGAGCCCCCCGGGAGTAGAGGTCGAGCTGCGTCGTCGAGTCCGTCGCGCGGCCCGTGACCCAGTAGTACGAGAGACCCAGGTACGCGCCGCGCGTACTGTTGTAACCCACGCCCGGAACGAGGAGGCCGGAGGCGCGGTCCTGTTTCGTCGGCCAGACGAGCCAGGGCGTGAAGAGGACGGGGACCGGTCCCGCGCGAAAGGAGACGTTTTTCATCCGCGCGTAGTCGTCCAGCGTCACGTCCGCCTGCGAGAGATAGAAGGACCATTCGGGGCGCGGCAGATCGCAGGAAGTGAAGATCCCTTTCTCGATCCGATAGGTGTCGGGCCCGATCTTGTCGATCGCCTGCGCGACGACGTGGTAGGTCGGCGCGAGGTCGGCCGTCGCGTTCTCCAGCCGGCCGGTCTTGTCCTCCACGCGGAAGACGCCATGGCTGCCGGACATCCGCGTCGGACCCTGGTCGATGACGACGTGGCCGTCGAGCGTCGCGGTCTTCGTCGGAAAGTCGTAGTGGGCGCGATCGGCCGTGATCTTGACGTCCTGGTACTCGATCGTGACGTCGCCCGATCCCTCCCAGAAGACGTCCTTCTCGTAACGGACCGGGTTCTTCGTCGTGAGCCGGACTTCCCCGCCCTTCTCCGGCACCCGGAAGCGGATCTGAAACGTCGGTTTCGTCTTGAAGCGCGACTCGAAAGGGTCGGTCGGGCCGAAGGGCGTCTGGGCGGTCGCGGGGAAGGCGGCCAGAAACAGAAAGAGCGCGGCGGTCGAAGCGCGGCTCACCGCTTAAGGCTCATGGCTCATCGCCCGGGCGACCACGACGAACTCGAGAACGCCGAGATCGGGGGAGGCGCCGGGATACTCCGAAAGCCGCGCGAGCTCGATCGCGCCCTCGGGCGTTGGAGGCAGACAGACCGTGTCGACCGATTCGACCCGATAGCCGGTCGCTTCGAAGAGGTCCCGGATCGTCGACCGAGTGAAGTGCCGCACGTGCGTCCCGGAGAGAAGGGAGTAGGGGATGTAGTCGAAGCGGCCCGCGAGGAGGTCCGTCACAATCGCCCAGTTCCCCACGTTGGGGACCGACGCTACGACGACTCCCCGCAGGGAGAGCCAGGGCCGGACACGGACGAGGGCGTCGGAAGGATCTTCCAGGTGCTCGAGCACGTCGCCGAAGAGGATCGCGTCGAACTCCGCCGAAAACTCGTCAGGCCGGACCGCCTCGAGAGCCCGGGGAAGAACGCGGTCGTAGACGAAGCCTGCCTGCACCGCGTCGTCCTCGTCCGGCTCGATGCCGACGATCCGGGCGACTCCGCGCCGCCGGAGCGCCGGCGCCGTCGCGCCGCGGGAGCAACCCACGTCGAGGACCGCTCGGGCCCCCTCCGGAAGCTTCGCTGCGAGGTCGTCGCGCGCCTGCGCGTCCATTTCGCCGTACCGGTGTAGATATGCGCCGGGGTCCGCGAGCGCGCGCCCTCCCGACTCGTGAATCGCGGCCGGCGCATCCTCGAGCGGGAGGTCCAGGGGCAGCCCGGAGAGCGCCGCGCGCCGGACTGCAAAGACGGGCGAGCGCGGAGAGGCGACCGGGAACGACGCAGCTGCGGACGCAGCGACGGCCGCCGCGGCTTCGAGCAGTCCGGACGGCGTCGAGTACGCGAAGGACGGCGCGTGCCGGATTTCTTCCGTCCAGGGCTCGTTCGACACGGGCAGGACCATCGCGGCTTCCGGAAAGCGTTCGAGCGTTTCGAGAAGATGGCCGGCCGCCGGCGGGGCGAGATAGGCCTCCGGATCGGCCCACACGAGCAGGAGGGGCGAATCTCCGCCCGCGTCCCCGACGGTCGGCTTGCGCCCGCGAACCTCGAAGACGCCCCGCGCCGGGATTTCACGCACCCACCGGCGCGCCACGCGCCAGGCCCAGGGAGCTTCCGGCCCGAAGCGGGGAACGCCGCCCAGGATCAGGTCGAACGGTCCCGTCAGGCCGCCTCGACGAGCATCGCCGTCGCTTCCCCGCCGCCGATACAGATCGCTGCGATGCCGCGCCGCTTCCCTTCGCGCCGGAGCGCGTGAACGAGCGTCGTCAGGATCCGCGCTCCCGAAGCGCCGATCGGATGCCCGAGGGCGACCGCGCCACCGCGCACGTTGACTTTTGCGGGATCGAGCCCGAGCTCGCGGATCGCCGCGAGCGCGACGGCCGCGAACGCCTCGTTGATCTCGAAGAGGTCCACGTCGGAGACGGAGAGTCCCGTCTTCTCGAGGAGCTTGCCGATGGCGCCGACCGGCGCGGTCGTGAACCATTCCGGCGCCTGCGCGACCCCCGTGTACGCGACGATCGAGGCAATCGGTTTCCACCCGCGCTCGGCCGCCTTTTCGGCGGAGGAAACGACGAGCGCCGCGGCCCCGTCGTTGATCTTCGACGAGTTCGCGGCGGTCACGGTCCCGTCTTTCCGGAAGACGGGCTTCAAAGATCCCATCTTCTCAAGCGGCGACGCGAAGGGCTCTTCGTCGAGGTCCACGACCTCCTTACCCTTCTTTTCGGACACCTCGACTCCGACGATCTCGTCCGCGGTGAGACCCGACGTCGAAGCCTCCCGGGCCCGCCGGTACGACTCGAGACTGTAAGCGTCCTGCTCTTCGCGGGTAAACGAGTACTTCGACGCGCACATCTCGGCGCAACCACCCATGTGCACGTCGTTGTACGGATCCCAGAGACCATCCTTGATCATCGAATCGACGAGAGCGGCGTTTCCCATCCGGTATCCGGTCCGGGCCCGCTCCAGCAGGTACGGCGCATTCGACATCGACTCCATCCCGCCGGCGACCGCCACCTGGTACTCGTCCGCCCGGATCGCGTTCGACACGTCCATGACGGCGCGCATCCCGGACCCGCAGACCTTGGACACGGTGACGCACGGAACGGAGTTGGGGATTCCCGCGCCGAGCGACGCCTGCCGCGCCGGCGCCTGTCCGACGCCCGCGGAGAGGACGTTGCCCATGACGACCTGCTCGATCTCGCCGGGCCCGACGCCTCCCCTTTTCAACGCCGCCCGGATCGCCGCGGACCCTAGGGCCGGCGCCGATAGGGACGAGAGCTTCCCCAGGAACGAGCCGACCGGTGTTCGAGCGGCGGACAAAATGACGACCTCTTTCATGAGCGCATGAATGTTAACCCGCGGCGTCCCGGTCGGCTTCCCGATGCGGTCACGGCTCACGGATCGCGCGGTCGGTTACTCTTTCCCGAGTGACGCGGATTCTGGCGATCGACTTCGGTGAAAAGCGGATCGGGCTCGCTACCGCGGACGCTTCGGCCGGCTTCGCGACCGCACGACGCACGATCCGCCGCACGAGCGACGGATCGGCGGCATACGAGATCGCGCGATTCTGCCGGGAGGAGGAGATCGGAATGCTCCTCGTCGGCCTGCCACGGTCTCCCAAGGGGGAAGAAAGCGCGATCTCGCCGCGCATCCGCTCCTTTGCCGACAAGCTCGCTCACGAGACGGCTCTGCCCGTGGTCTTCCACGAAGAAACCCTGACGTCCGATGAGGCGGGGCGGCGCCTGCGCGGCCGCCGGTCTCGCGCGGGGATCGATGCCGAAGCGGCCGCGGTCCTGCTCGAAGACTGGCTGGCTCACCGCGGGCGGGAATCCGCTTGAACGCGCGGCGCCGCTTCCCGAGATTCGTTCTCCTCGCGCTCTTCTTCCTCGCCGCGCTCGCGGCGTACCTTTACTACCGCCTGGAAAACCCGCCGGGATCGCGCCGGCCCGGCGAAGAAGTCACCGTGGAGATTCCGCCCGGAACCTCCACGTCCGAGATTTTTCGCCGGCTCAGACGGGCGGGCGTCATCGAGGACGCGCGTCTGGCGGAGGTTTACTACCGGCTACACCGCCACAAGACCGCGCTCCAGGCCGGTGAGTATCGGTTCCGTCACCCGATGCCGATCGACGAGGTGATCAACCGCATGGGGCGCGGCGACGTCGTCCGCCATGTCATCGTGGTCCCCGAGGGACTGACCGCCGAGGAGACGTTCGAGCTTTTCTGGAAGCAGGGAATCGGCGGCCCCGAGGCTTTCCAATCGGCGCTCGTCGGAACCGAGCTCGTGCCCGGACTGACGCGGGGCGTCTCGGACCTCGAGGGTTTCCTCTTCCCCGACACGTACGTGGTGACGCGAACGACGTCGGCGAGGCAGATCGTGGATCGGATGGTCGCGAACTTCCAACAGCACTTCACGCCCGAGATCGAGCGGCGCGCCGAGGCGCTCGAGATGACCACGAGACAGGCGGTGACCCTTGCTTCCATCGTCCAGCGCGAGACCGCGGTCAAGTCCGAAGGACCCATCATCGCAGGCGTGTATCGGAACCGGCTGCGTCGCGGGATGCGGCTTCAAGCAGATCCCACCGTTGTCTACGCGTTGAAGCGGGACGGGAAGTGGACCGGGACGCTCCATCGGTCCGACTACGACTACGAGTCGCCGTACAACACGTACATGCACGACGGACTGCCTCCCGGCCCGATTTGCAGCCCGGGAGCGGACGCGCTCCGAGCCGCAGTCAACCCGGCGCGCACGGCCTATCTCTATTTCGTCGCGGACCCGACGAACGGCGGCCACGCCTTTTCGGCGACGTTCGAGGACCATCTGATCGCGATCGCAATGGCAAAACGCGCGCGATCCGAGAGTGGAGCCGCCGCCGGTGAGGCTCCGGCGCCCATCGGGCCGCAGGCGCCGGTGACCCCGGGGGCTCAAGAGACGCCGGCTCGCGCGGCGGGTAAAAGCTAGGGATCCCTCGCGGAGCCTGTCCCGAGCGAAGGCGAGGGGCTCGGGATGACGGTCCCGGTCACTTCTCGTAGACGATCGTCTTCAGCCTCGGAAACTTCGTCTTGAGGAAATCCTCCATGACCTTATCGTCGGTCCAGGCGATCTGGGTTCCGTCGACGAAGTAAGCCGGCGTCGAGTTCACGCCCAGCCGGTATCCCTCCTCGATGTCCTTCCGTACGCGTTCGAAGCTGTCGTCGCGCAGATAGCAGCCGAGGTAGTCCGACCGCGCGACGCCTTCTCCTTCGGCAGAGGTGATGGCGAGCTCGTCGATCGCCGAGACCGAAAGATTCTCCTGCCGGCCGTACACGAGCTCCTTGAATCGGAAGAGCGCCGGCGCGCCGGCCAGCCGGAAGAGGCAGTCTCCCGCGGACGCGGCTTTCATCGCCCACGTGTGGTGTGTCCAGAGCGGAAAGAACTTGTAGTGCCGCCGCGCGCTGGCGATTCCCGTGTTCACGGCCAGCAGCTTGTCGAGCTGACGTCCCCGAAACCGGCAGTAAGGGCACTCCATGTCCGCGTACTCGACGATCGTCACGGCGGCGTCGGCGGGACCGGAGGCGCGCTGCGCGGTCAGGTCCATGCGGCGGCGGCGCTCGGCCCGAGGGTCGGCCTGGAAGTCCCAGAGAGTCCCGGCGAGATAGACACTTCCGTCGGGAGTCACGAGTCCCGGGACCTGCACCGGGACGAAGCCGTTCTCGAGAACGACCGCAATCCCCTTCATTCCGCCTGCGTTGCGCTCGGGCACGAACTGCATGCGAACCTTGCCGCCGAGCAGGTCCGCGTAGCGCTTCCCGATCCAGACGAGATCGGCCTCGGACTGGACCGGCCCGGGGCTCGGGTTCAGGAAGGAGTCCCCCTCGAAGAACCACTTCGCGTCGTTCGACACGAACACCACCGCCTCTGCTTTCAACGTTTCGTAGCGGCCGGTCCGCTGCACCCGCCACGACGTGAAGCCCGCAAGCTTGGGGTTCGCCCTCTGGACCGTGACCCTGCTGTCGGGATCCCAGGGGAGGTAGAGCCCGGCGTACTCCACGAGCCGTTTCTCAGTGCCGGCGGCCGGGCCCGCGGCGGAAACGGGACCTGTCGGGCTCGCCGGTGCCCGCTTCGCCTTCGCCGGAGCGAGTCCGAAGACCGGGAGGGTCGCGAGAAGCAGAGCCGCGATATTTCGTCTTCTCATTCGGTCAATTCTCTCCCGTGTCGACCGTTCTTCTCAGATCCCGCGGCGGACGATGTTGAGCGACTGGACGACGGCCGGCTGATCCGGCTTCAGCTTCAGCGACCGTTCGAAGAGCGCGATCGCTTCCGGCCGCTTTCCCAGGCACGTCTGGAAGAGCCCGAGCGCGTTCAGCGTGTCCGGTTCCGCTGTCTTCGACTCGAACCGCGAGAGCGCCTCCCAGGCGCCCGGACAGTCGCGCCACTTCTTGAACCGCAGCAAAGCGAGCTCGCGCGCGAACGGCTCGTTGTCCGGAAAGCGCCGAACGGCCTTCTCGAGGAGCGAGCGCGCGGCGGCCGGCTTTCCTTTGTGCTCGAACTCCCCAACCCAGTCGGAGATCGTCCGCTCCGGCTCCGCGTGACCCGCATCCAGCGAGCGCAGGAGCCACTCTTCCGCCTTGCCGTCTTCACCCTTCATCCGGTAGAGCACCGCGAGGTTGAAAATCGGAGACGCGTAGTTGGGATTGAGCTCGAGCGCCTTCAAGAGCGCGGGCTCGGCCGCCCGCAGATCGCCGACGGTCTCCCGCAGATAGACCCCGAGGTTGTTCCAGGCGCCTTCGGTCATTCCGGGCCGGTCTCCCCCCGCCGGCGCGACCGACCGGCTCTCTCCCCCCGTCAGATATCCGAGAGCGCGGAGCTTCTTCGCGTACTCGCTCGCCTGCTCCGCGGTGATCGACTCCGCCGCCACTCTTCGGACAGTCACCGTTGCGAAGACGTCCTCCTTCGGGAGCGGCCGGACACCGTCGAACGCGGCGGTCACCGGCTTCCCGGACATCCGCCGGTCCGGAGGGAGTCCCAGAAGCGCGAGCACTGTCGGCGCGACGTCGAAGACGGAGGCGGTCGCCCGGCCGCGGGCGTTCGAGCGCCGGACGCGGGCGCCCCACGCGGCGTATACGCCATTCAGCCGGTGCCAGTACGCCGCCGTCGACCAGTTCAAAGACGAGCGCGCGCACGTGCGGTCTGCTCCCCACTTGAAGCCGTGGTCGGAGTTGACGAGGAGCGTCGCACCATCCTCTTTCGCGCGGCGCATCCACTGACCGAGCATCCGGTCGACGACGCCGTAGTAGACGTCGACGGCTCGGTGGTATCGGGAGAAGTCCTCCTCCGGCGTGCAGTCGAGCCGGGGCGGCGAGTACGGGGCGAAGACGTGCCCGATCTCGTCGGTGCCTTCGAGGTAGAGGGTCATCAGATCGGGTCGGGTCCGGTCGTAGAGCTCGCGCGCGATGTGATGATTGATGCGGGTCGACGCCAGAATCTTCGATAGCGCGACGACCGGGTTTTCCATTCCGGCGCCGCTCGCGCGCGCCGCGGAGATGTCCGCGAGGGGAACGTCGACGAACCGCGCGAGCTCGGCGTCGGAGACGACGCCGTCGCGCGCGACGATCTGCTCGACTCCGGGCGCGAGCTTTGCCGGATACGCGACACCCGCGCGCGGGAGATCCTCGAAGAGGATCGGACTCGCCCGGTCCGAGACGAAAAATCCGTTGACCTCCTCGGCGGGATGCGTCGCCCACCATCCCACGACCCCGACCTTCTTCCCCGCAGCGGACGCGATGTTCCACACCGCGGGAACGGCTCGCGAGAGTCCCGACACCGGAAGCTTCGCCCCGCTCTTGGGATCGACCTCCTGGAAATCGAGGATGCGGTGGACGTCCGGGCCGACTCCGGTCGCCAGAGTCCCCCAGACGACCGGTGACAGCACGGGCAAGAAGCTTCGGAGGTCCGCGGTGAAGCCTTCCGAAGCGAGGCGCGCCCAGTTGGGCATCTTCCCCTCCCGCGAGAGGCGATCGACGATCTCCCAGTCGAGCCCGTCTAGTCCGAGCCAGATCACCGGTGGTGATCCGCCGGCGGGTCGCGGGGACCGGGCGGCGTCGGCGGCGTCTTCGACGGGAGTGACCGCAACGGCGCCGCTCCGCGCAGAAGGTGCCGCGGACGGAGCCGCCTTCTGGTCGTTCTTGCGGCAGGCGGCGACGGAAAAGCCGATCGCGAGTGCGCAGAGAAGCCCGGCGCGGCTGCGACGAATGGTCAAGACGGGAAAGCTACCGGCCCGCCGGCTTGGGCGGGGGCGGCGCCGTTTTCCCCCCCGGCGAAAGCTTGTCCCGCAGGTAGGCCTCGAAGAGCTCCGGCTCCGCCGAGACGAAATTGCCTTCGTGCAGGAACGACGGAGTCCCCGAAAGGCCGAGCCGCATGGCCAGGCGGATGTCGCGGAGGACCCGCCCCCTCGCGCGCCCGCTCGACAGCTCGGCCTCGAACTTCTCTTTTGCGCCGGCGGCCTCGGCAATGTCGGAGGCGAGCTGCCGCGCCGTCGGCGCGGTCGTCCCTTCCCGCGTGAAGAGCGCGTCCTCGTACTTCGCGTAGAGAGCCGGTCGGGCGCGCGGACGCGGCAGCGCTCGCACTGGAAGTCCACGAACTCGGTGACGGAAAAGCTCCCGCGCCCCGTCCGGATGCCGGGACTCTCCGCCAGCAGGCGGCGGCGCACCGTCTGCGCGTCCGAGGCGAGGGGGTAGAACTCTCCGAGCAGCAGCGAGGCGCCGTCTTCGGAGACGAAGCCTCCGATCGAGACGACGGCATTTTCCGCGTGACGGATCGAGATCGCGATCGGAAGGAGGCTCTTGCGCGTGCCCTCCTCGAGCTTCACCTTCACCGGCAGTCCGTATGCCTCCGAGAGCGATCCCTCGATCGGGGCGACGTCCTCCGCGGCATTGAACGGACGCTTCGCCATGGCACGAACGAGATCGTGAAAGACCTCGCCGACGAAGAGCTCGTCCTTCGCGCGGTCCACCAGAACGACGTTCGACTCCTGGTGAGCTTTCGATTCGCAGTAGCGCTGGACCCGGTAGCACTCGTAGCCGGAAAGGCCGACTTCGCGCGAGTCTTTCACGGAGATGACGGTGTTCGGGTACCACGAGTACCAGCCGCCGAAGAAGTGGATCAGGCGATTGCGCGTCTCTTCGTCGGCGATCGCGGGCGACGCGGCGGCAAGCGACAAAAAAGCCGCCAGAAGGGCGATTTTTCGCACGGCGCGCACGTTAACACGCGGCTTCCCGCAGGGATTTCCGGACCGCCCGTGAAGCGGACGAGTTGACTGGCCCAGGGCCTCAGGACGTCTTCGGTCTCAGATGCGCCTTCGCCTTCTCGAGCGTGTCGAGAGCCTGGGTGTCGCGCTGGAGGACGTTCTCGCCGTATCCCCTCTTCGTCAGGAACTCGAAATCCACCTGAAGGTAGGGAACGCCGCGGGGAAGGAGCTCGTGGCGGTAGTGCCAGACCTCCCGCCAGTTGGATGCGGCGTCGTTGGTTTTCGTTCCCGGCCCGGTGACGCGGTCGATTCGGGCGGCCCGCTGCGACGTCGTCCCTCCGGGCACCGACGCAGCTTTGACGTCGGAAGGACGATATTGGAAGAGCGCCGGCGAATCCGTGGCGTCCTCCCCGGAGGTGAGAGGCTTTCGCCCGACATAAGTCGGGGGGCCGAGCAGGATGAACACCATCCCGCGGTCCGTCTGGCTTCCCTTCGTTTCCCCCTGCGCGAACCGCGTGTCAGCGAAAGCGACTCGTTTCTCGAACTCGTCGCGAAATTCGTTTTCATTCGTCTCCGGCTTCGGATCACGAGATTTCCAGAACGCGGTCACGAACTCGGAGCGTGCCACGGAATCCAAGAGCCTCGAGAACGCGTGTTTCTCCGCCGGAGTCATCAGGAAGCGGACAGGCCCTTCGGCCCACTCTTCTCCAAGACCCTCGTTGGTGCGATCCGGCCTGGGAAACGCGAGATAAGCCAGGGAGAGCGAGCCCTTCTCTTCCGGCTGGTTTTCAACGTGCCCGAAGCTTTTTCGCGCTTCTTCGAAGGCGGCGATGACCTTCTTCGGGTAGATCGCTGGATCGAGACCCGCGTTCGGATGAGAAGCGAGATATGTCTGGAAACGCGAATGCGCCTCCGCGCCCTTCCCCAGGGCGGCGTAACACGCGCCCTCGTAGAAAGCGATCGCGGGTTCCAGAGCGGGACGAAGCTCCTCCGAGCCGGGCTTCAAGCTTTCGGCCTCCAGCTGGGAGAGGGTCTGCAGAGCTTTGTCGTAAGACCCGAGTCGGAACTCTTCCTTCGCCCGTGAAAAGAGCTGGCTCAGAGTCGGGTTACCGGCGGCAAGAGCGAGAAAGATCGCGAGAACGGAAGCAGAAAGAAGTGGCATGCCCGCCATCCTGGAGTTTTGGTCCCTCGCGATTCTATCGAAGAGAAAGCCGCAAAAGAGAAAAAAGAGGGAGGGCTCGGCGCCCTCCCTCCTCGAGAGAGATCAGAACGAGACTTTCAGGCCCACCCGGACCTCCCGGGGCGACTGTCGCAACTGAGGGGCGCCCCAATTGTCCTGGGGCAACGGGTCTCCGAGCTTCAACGTCCCGAGGCGCTCGAAGTTCTTCTGGCTGTATTCCGGGGTATTGGCTGGAGTGCAGCCTGCCGAGTTCTCACAGAACGTACCATCCGGGTTGAAGCGCTCGTCGATCTTTAGGACCCCCTGCCGGTTCAATGCGTTGAAAACATAGATCGCCGGCGTGATCGAAACCGGGCCGAGGTTGACGGTGTAACCCAGCGAAAGGTTCGCTTCGAACTCGCCCGTCAGCCGAGCGCCCGAATAAATGGCGCTGTCCGAACCCCGCTTCACGAGGTGGAGCAGATCGGGATAGAAGCTGTTGTAGTAGCCGGCGCGAGAAACCGGCGCGCCGCTCCGGAAGAAGGTGCCTACCCCAACGCTCAGACCGAAGGGGGTGGTGTAGAGCGCATCGAGCCGCAGCTGATGCGGCCGATCCAGGTAGAGGCGGCCGTCGGCGTTCTTCAAGAAGAGCGGGTAGTCGTAGTCGGCGTTGATGCCGGGGTCGGTCTGGCCGGAGGCGACCCGGACCGCTCCGTCGTAGTTTCCTCTCAACGTCGAATAGAGATACGAGAACTGCACCCAGGCATTCTGAGTGAAGGTCTTCCGAGCGGTCAGCTCAATGCCTTTAAACGTCCGGGTTGCTTTCGGAACCTTCGGCGCGCCACTGGCGAAACACTCCCCTGCCGTCGGCGAGGTGAAAGGAGACTCCGCGGCGTCGCACCAACCGAATGTGCTATTGGGGCCGCCGTCCCAGAATCCGCCGGAGCCGGGGTTGATGATCGCGCAGGTGGAAGCCTGGTTGACAGGATCCGAGTCGTCGAGGTCGCACCGGTCCTCGATCACGCGACCGAGTTTGCGGTACATCCCTTTCAGTCCCACCGCGAACGTGGGTGTCAGCGCCATCTCCGCCCCGAGGTTGAACTCATCCTGATATTGGCCTTTTATTCCGGGTTCCGTCGGCTCCGCGGAGGCGCCCTGCACCAGTGTGTGGCGATTCGGAGGCCCGCTCCCGCCCGGTCCGCCCGGAGTCGTGGAAGTCGTCGAGTAGTTGAAAGTCTGGGTCTGGAACTGGTCGCCGTAGTTGCGGACGTTCAGGTCGTTCGGGAGCATGTAATAGAAACGACCGTAGGAGCCGAACAGCTTCGTCGAGCCGTCTCCCTTCCAGTCGTAGATGAGCCCCACTCGGGGCTGCCACTCCTTGTTGAGGTCGATTGTCGTTTCGTCCCTCTTGTTCTTGACCTTTTCGATGTCGAGCCGCACGCCCGCATTGATCGAGAACCGCGGCGTCACGCGCCAGGTATCCTGGAGGAAACCCGAATAAGCCTTTGTGGGGGGGGACGAAATGCTCTGGTCGAGAATATCGAAAGAGCCAAGCGTGGGGGCATAGAAGTCGTGCTGGAAGTAGACCCGCTTCGTCTCACCGTAGAAGTTGGTGATGGTCACCCCCTCGCCCGGAGGACAGTAGCTCGAGGATGCGGGGTTACTGCTGCAATTCCGGACCCGAACACGTTGGGTACCCGTAAAGAACGAGATGTCCGTCGTGACGTTTTTGGTGTAGTCACCCCCGAGCTTGAACTCATGACTTCCGAGGTAAGCCGTGAACGAGCCGATGTACTCGTCTCGCTTTCCTTCGTTGTTGAGTCTGTAACCTGGGACCTGGCCGAAGCCCTGAAGATAGGGAAAGTTAGGATAGTCATGGGGATGCGTCCGATCCTGGATTCCGATGATGTCCGGGTGAGCGGGCTTGAAGAGATAGCGATCGTTGTGCTTGGCGTACTGGAGCGTCAACACACCCACGGAACCAAAGAGCTGGTTGAAACGCCCGGAATAGTCTTCCGAGCCGATGTCCCGGCGCCCAAACGATTCGTCCCGGTTGGTGCTGAGGGGAGTGAAGATCGCCCCGTCATGGTGTTCCGGATCGCGGAAATAGGTTCCGACCAGGGTCGAGCCCTGGGCGATGTTCCAGGTCAGTTTGCCCGAGAGAAGGTTGTATCGGATGTTTTCCGTAAAGCCCTGGTTGTAGACCCCGAAAAAGCGAGACGAGACTGACTTGGGAACGCGGTCGCGGTCGCCATCCGAGTAATCGTACGCGGTGAAGAACCAGAGGCGGTCCTTGATGAAGTAGCCGCCGAGGTCCGCCCCGTAATCGGCCGTCTTGACGTTTTCGAAAGTGCCGAATCTCGCGGCGACCCCGCCGTCGTCCAGGAGAGCGTCGTTCGTCCGGAAGTCCTGTTTGGAGCGGAAGCTCTTCGGAGCGTAATTGGCGAAGACGTCGCCATGAAACTCATTGCCGCCGGACTTGGTGATGACGTTGATGATGCCGCCGGTGGCCCGGCCAAACTCGGCCTGGTACCCGCCGGTCTTGACCTCGACCTCCTGGATGAATTCACTGTTGATGATTTTGCCCTGCACCCCCCGGACGACACTGTTCGTATTGACGCCGTCGATGACGAACTGGTTTTCCGCGGACGTCGATCCGTAGACTGACAATGCGAGGCCGCGCCCCTGCCGGTCGCCGGTGTCTTCCTGCACGCCCGGCTGAAGGCGCACAACGGCGGCATAGTTGCGTCCGAGCGGCAGCTTCTCCATGACTTTGGCCGAGTAATTGCTGCCAACCGTCGTGTTCGACGTGTCCACGATGGGCGCCGTACCGCTGACGATGATCTCTTCTTTCTGCGAGATCTGGAGCGTCTGGTTCACCGTCGCGGTCGAGCCCAGGGCGACGAACGCCGTTTTCTCGACCGTGGCGAATCCTGCAAGCCCGCAGCTCACCTTGTAGGTACCCGGTGGCACCGTAGCGATGCGGTAGTTGCCGCTGTTGCTGGTGACCGCTGTTCGCGATCCCTGGAGTGACGGGCTCGTGGCCGTGCAGGCCACGCCGGGCAACGCGGCGCCCGACGTATCGGTCACGATGCCTGTGATGTCGCCCGTGGTCTGGGCGAAGGCCAGGCCTCCCGTCGCCGCGCCGACGATCGCTATCGCCAGCAACGGCAAGAAGAACCTCCTAAATCGCCTCATAGAACTCCCTCCTCTGTTATTCCGACTCGAATTTGGAATTCGCTTATCCGAAACGTTCGAATCGCAGGACCAAGACACGAAGCCGCAGGACGGCACGCGTGCGCTAGAGAGCAATCAAACTGCCAATGACCTGCGAGTTGCGGCGAACTCTAAGTGCCTGACGCTACGGGATCAAGAGGATTTCGGCGCGCCTGACCGGCCGGTCAGCTATTCGTCTTTCGGTATATCGGTCCAAGAAATTGGATGGTTGAGCCAGGGAGACCTCGTCCTGAAGACTCGTCGTCTGATCACTCGTCTTCGGACTTCGGACCTCTAGCCAGACAGGTCTTCTCAGGCTTTCGGACAACCGCTTGCTCACCGACCCTTCTGAGTCGCCTCAACGGCTCGCGCCAGTGTCGCCAACGCCGCCGAGTCTCGCTGCAGAACGTTCTTGCCATATCCCTGCTTGGTGACAAATTCGAAAACGACTTCCTGGTAAGGAATTTCTTTGGGGAGATTTCCACGCAGGTAGTGCCAGACCTCGATCCAGTTCGCGGCGGCGTCCAGAATCT
>WNGE01003237.1_pt1 | contig 23046 bp, 23 predicted proteins | sample 5400651 | NCBI WGS metagenome assembly WNGE01 (sample SAMN13153370, study PRJNA577476) | soil metagenome | isolation source: 60 cm soil or saprolite under grassland replicate 2 | place: USA:California | collected 2016-06-15
GTGTTCGCCTCGCCGGATATCGACATGGATGTATTCACATCCTCGGTCGAGCGCATCGGTCCGCTTGCCCAGAAGATCACGATCATCTCGGCGACGAACGATCGGGCACTGGCGCTGTCGCAGTGGATCGCCGGCGGAATCACCCGGGTCGGCGCAGCCGAGAAGGCTCAGCTCGAGCAACTGGGACTGCGGGTCATTGACGCTTCACAGGGCTGGGGCATCATCAATCACGATCTGTTTCTGTCGAATGCCCACATCCGGCAGGTGATACGCCGCGCGGTCGAGGGTCAGAGCACGGGAGCCTGGATGTGGAGCCTCAACAGGTTGTCCTAAGAGAGACGCGTTGCTGGCTCCGCCACCAACGTTGGACCGGCAAGCAGATTACCCGCTTGACCTGATGGAGGCGCGGGCGGCTCGAGCGCCAGCAGATGGCGGCGTAAAGGGCTAAAGCGTCGCATTTGCGGTCGAGGTAGGGCAGGCGCGGGGATGGAGCGCTTCGCCTGTCAGCGGCCAAGGGGAATTGGGCCGCAAAAGACGCCCCGGCAATGTCGGGGCTGGCGTCGGTGTGATGCTAAGGGGCGGTCGACCACTTCACGACCAGGATCAAAATTCCATCAGCTCCTAATTGCGTAAGGTTCACTCTCGCGAATATCCCCCATGTTCATCTTGGCGCCAGCGTGCGCCTCGTGCTCGCAGTTGGCAACAACGGCATTAGGCAGAGCAATGTTGTCCGAGTCTCGGAAACTCGGCACCTTTGATACCTCGACCGCGCTGTCCGGTGCTCAACGATCTTTTTGCCTACGATGGAACGAAAGGATCCCTTTGGTGTTTCCGCCACACTTAAAGTTTCCGTCACACTTGAAATCAAAGAACGACGCCGGAGGCGGGTATGTCGCTTTCAGGATGAACCTGCCACGCGTCCGGAGCCGCTTAACGCAGGAGGTAGTAATGCTGACCCGAGAGGCTATGACCGCGCACGCGGAGTGGATCGCCCCCGACTTGTCGTTGACCGAAACTGCCGTGCGCATGCGCGACAACAATATCGGATGTCTGCCCGTTGGCGAGAACGACCGCCTGATTGGCATGATCACCGATCGGGATATCGTTTGCCGGGCGGTCGCCCAGGGGCTGGACCCGAAGACCGGTACAGCCCGCGACGCAATGACGCAAGGCATCACCTGGTGCTTCGACGACGAGACTGTCGCTGAAGTCGTCGAGCGCATGGAGCAGAAGCAGATCCACCATATCCCGGTACTCAACCGAGACAAACGGATGGTCGGCATCGTGTCGCTGTCGGACTTGGCGCTGAGAGGACCGCAGGAGCTGTTCTCCAAGGTCTCCACGCTCACGTCGCGCGATGCTCTGCGCCATGCGTCGTAGCCTTTGATCGGGTGGGGCTTCACGTCGCCTTGGGAAAGCGAATGCGACGATCGGACCACGAGCGACGACGCGGATAGCGCGGCAGGAGTTCAAACCCCTTCCGTGGGCTTGACATCTTCGGCCGAGGATTGGGGCAAGCGGATTTCGGCGCGGCGTCGCGTTCTTCCGGGCACGGAACTCGCGTCGAGAACGAAGTAGAATACGATCCCGCGCTTGGCTCCTTCCTGCCGAACCGAAAGGTCATGCAGAAGGTGGCTCGATTCCGAAAGGTCAACAACGAGCAGCCGCACCTACATCACGCTCGAGTTCCCTGGCGGGCAGATCGTGCTACTCACGCGACTGTGCGAACGGCAGCACGCGACTGTGCTGCAGTTGCCAGCCTTCCCACGCACCAGAAGCCAGGGGACAACAAGCAGGGCTCTCTCGTCGCCTGATGGCGGCGTTGCTTCGGATCAAGCTTGGACGTAGCCGAACCGGATTGATCATTGCCAATGGGGAGCCGTACACTTCTTTGAGGTGCTACCACAGAGGGGATCAGCCATGGCTCAACGGAGGAAGCGCGCGGCGGCGCGCAAAGGAAAGCAAAAACGCGGACATACGCCTAAGAAGAAAACGGCCAAGCGCCTTGCCGTGAAAACGATGCCTAAGAAGCGAGCCAGCAAGGCTAAACCGAGGACGGCCAAGAAGGCTGCTGCAAGAAAGCCCAGGCCGCGGAAGCAGCAGGGCGAGGCCCCGGCCGAAAAGGTTGTCGTGGGTGCGGTGGAGGAGCCGATCCCAGGCGTCGTGGTCGTCACTGAGGTTGAGGCGACGCGCGCGCCGGATTCAGAAGAGGGATAGGTCCGGACCATTGGCGCTCGCACGGCGCACGGTGCAGTCCACAATACGCTGCAGACAAGAGAGAATCACGGCAGTGCGCAGGGCGGCGTTATCATTGCGGGCTTGACCGCTTTGGCGTTTGGCGGCTCCCCTTCCCAAAGAGAATCAGGATCGTATGGAAGTACGAAAGACACCATCTGTCGGACGCCCATCCAGGGTGCCGGATCCCGGTCAAGTCGATGCAGGCGACAGATTCTGTGAAATCAATTGCAAAGGTGGGGCCTAGGAAAACGCGACGATGTCGCCTCACGATGCCCATTGTGGCGCGCGGTGCTGAGGCGCATTCATCGCGTCGCTCCTAGTCCTCGCTGGCATCGAGCAGATGCGCAACTCAGTAGTGACGGTCGCCGGTCGGCCGGGCAGGATCAAGGCCGACCCGCTTGCCACTGCGACCTTCTTGCCGTCAGCGTCGAACACTTGCGACGTGCCGATCGCATCCCTGCGGCCGCGGTGGATGACCGTTCCCAGCGCCACCAGGTCCCGGCCGTCCGGTGACACAGGACGAAGGAAGTAGACCTTGAGGTCGACGGGAGCGAAAGCCGTACCGGCCGGCACCGTCGTTTGAACCACGCGTTGCCGGAATGGAGAGGAGGCCGTACGCAGGGGCCAGAGCCTTGGTGCAGCTCCTTGAGCGTCGCATGCGAGAAACCGGTGCCGACGTGCCCGACGTAGCGCCAGTCGCTGCCGTCGCGGACCGCCAGGACGAGGGAGCCGAAAAGGAATCCCCAGGTAAGTGGGGCTACCGGAGAAAAGATCCCGGGCCTGCCTCGCAGTGACGCTCAACGACCGGCAAGACTACTTCGGTCAGACGGTGAACATAGCCTCACGTGTGCAGGGGCTTGCCGCATCGCGGTCGATCTTTGCTACTGAGGCTGTAGTCGAGCACCCGCGCTCCTTGTCGGTTCTCGAGACCAACGGGCTTGAGCCGATGCCCCAGCGGGCATCACTGCGCGGCATTGCGGACGAGTTCCTGGTTTATGAAATACCGTGAGCGGCATCTTGGTCCCACCGGGGCTTGCCAGGACGAGTTGAACCGCTTGAGGTCCGACCGTGTTAGCATGACTGTCCCGATGGGAAGGGAGTGTGGTAATTTTTGAGTGGATGGAGTTGAACCGACTACCGCTCGTCGTCACCTTCGAGCTAAGCGAGCAACGCAAAGCGATCGTTAACGACGCTCTCGCGGGCGCAACCGACGTCATTTATCTCACCGAGCTCGATAACGCGGGACGCGCCGACGCGCTGCGCAACACCGGCGTGCTCCTGACATTTAATACTTCAAAAGAGCTGCGGTCCGGCGAGACCAAGCTGTTGGGCGGCGCACGGCTGATCCAATTCATGATCGCTGGCGTGGACTTCATTTCATTGCGCGAGCTTCCGGAGGGTGTGCCGGTGGCAACTAACGGAGGTGGCTATGCCGAGTCCATGGCTGAGCACGCGCGGCGTGGCAGGTGAGGAGGCGCCGCAGATGCTCCTTGGTGCTCTGGCAAGTCGGTTCCAAACGCCGTCTTGCGCGGCCGTGATGTCGTGAAGATCGCCGAAGTCATTCGCGAGGGGGTGGGCCGACTCAAGGCGATTGGCGCCAACGTGATCCTGATTGATCCGCAATTCGCGCCGCGGGTCATTGAGAAGCCCGACACCGAGCAGATGGTTGCTCTGATCGCCGCGACTGCAAAGCGGCAAAACGTCGATCTGTTCCGCCGTTTTGCGGTGATGCGCTATTGGCGCGAGGTGACTCACGACGGCAAATCGGCGAAGCGCATTGCAACATCGCTCGGTGTCGGATGCGGAGATGCGCCGTGCCCAAATTTGCAGTCAACTGCAAATCCCGATTGGATGCGGTGCAAACGCATTCCTCAGAGGCCGTCATGCGCTTTGGCATCATGATCCCGACCGCCGCGGATTCGTGGCAGGTGGTGCGGCGCGCCGAGGAGCTCGGCTTCAGCCGTGCTTGGTTCTACGACACCCAGATGCTGAACGCCGATCCGTTCGTCGCGATGGCCGCCGCGGCTATGAAGACGACACGCATCCGCCTCGGCACCGGGGTCCTCATTCCATCGAACCGCCTCGCGCCGGTCGCAGCCAACGCTCTTGCCTCGCTCAACAAGCTGGCACCGGGGCGGATCGACTTCGGCATCGGCACCGGCTTCACTGGGCGCCGCACGATGGGGCTTGGTGCGGTCAAGCTCGCCGATATGGAAGAATACATCCGCGTCGTGAGGGCGCTGTTGCGGGAGGAGACGGTCGAGACCGAGATCGAGGGCAAGCGGCGCCTCATTTGCTTCTTGACCCCGGAGCTTGGCCTGATCAACACCCGCAACCCCGTTGGGCTCTATATCGCAGCCTCCGGGCCGCGCGCGCGGCAATTGACATTGAAGCTCGGCGCCGGTTGGATCAACAACATCGGCCCTGACATAGCTCCAGCGGTCGCTCTGATTGGCGAGATGCGATCGGCGTGGTCCGCCTCCGGCCATGAAGACACCGCGCTCGACGCTGTGGTGCAGGTCAGCGGGGTCGTGCTCGAAGAGCATGAGCCGGCGGATTCGCCGCGCGCCATCGCGCAAGCGGGACCGCGCGCCGCGATACTTCTGCACCGCGTCGCCGACGAGGCGTTGATGGGCTGGCCCGCAAGCGTCGCGGTCCCTTCCGCGGTGGCAGACACAGTGGCCGGATATATCGAGGTGGCACGACAATTCCAGCCACAAGGGGCGCATTATCTCGACAACCACCGCGGTCACTTGATGTTCGTAAGGCCCGAGGAGCGGCCGTTTGTCACAGCCGAGCTGATCCGGCTCACAACGTTCGCGGCGACCGAACGGGAGCTGAAGGATCGCATCGCCGCGCTGGCGGCCGCGGGATACACCGAAATCGCGATCCAAATCGTGCCGGGCCAGGAGCACGCAATTGAGGATTGGGGCCGCATCGGCCGAGCTTTTGCGTAAAGACGCGTCGCAAATGCCGATGTGCGGGTCGTCCATACGGATTGCTAGTGCTGCCGGCATGGCAGTTCTGAGGTTTGCAGTTAACCCCTTTCCAGAGTACCGAAGCTGGTGTGATCAGCTAGCACGATTTGAGGCGCGGCAGACGCTGAGGGGTCTGACAGGCCTGCCGGATCTTCCTCGCTCGAAGGGGTCATGCCCGATGTCACGGCGGCGGCTTTGCGTGGTCAGCACGCGGGTCTTGCCGGTGCCGGCGCCAGCCAGCACCAGCACCGGCCCGTCCAGCGCCTCCACCGCCAGCCGCTGCTCCGGATTAGGTCCGCGAGATAAGGGACGCCCGCCGCCGCGCGCACCCGCGCGGCGATGCCGCCGGGCGCGGGCCCCGGCGGTCGCACCGATTCACGCTTGGAAGGCTCAGTCAACGCCACCAACCTCCATGAGTCTGGCCGACGTAAGATGGCATCAGGCCGCTTTTACGAGCAGAAGGGAGAATCCCACGTGGGCCGCGGCGGTGAATGGCTGTCAGGAAAAGGCGGTATCGATCTCGGCTGCTGCGCGTCCGGATAGGGCTTGATTAAATTTCGAAATTCAAACCTTAAATAGGGGTACGTTGGTCAAGTATCACTGGAGATTACGATGGCCAAGGCGGACACTCCGAAGGACCTGCTAGACGCTCTCGATCTCATCCGTGGGACCCGCGGTCCCAAACCGGAATCGCTCGATGCCGTGGAATCCAGGCACGTGGCGCGGGTGCGGACCATCTTCGAGGATCGCAACATCGTCGCGATCGGGATCGCGGAGAAAGAAACGGAAAAGAAGAATACGGGCGAGCTCGGTTTATGCTTCTACGTGGAGAAGAAGATCCCCAAGTCCCGGATGAAGGTCAACAAGCTGATTCCGCCGGTGCTCAGCGTGGCGGATCGCAAGGCCGTATTCACCGACGTCCAGCAGATCGGCAAGGTGCGTCCGCAGATCAACAAGCGCAAAACGCCGCTGTCGAGCGGCTTCAGCGTCGGCAACGACAATGAAACCGGTACGCTCGGCGCGATCGTGAAAAAGGGCTCGAAATTCTTCCTGCTCAGCAACTCCCACGTCCTTGCCGACAGCGGCAAGGGAAAGTCCGGCGACGAGATCATCTATCCGGGCGAAGCCGACACCAGTGGCAAGACGCAGAAAGTTGCCGAGCTGACGGATTTCGTCCCCTTCAAGGTCGGCGACGATTTCTTGAACCGGGTGGATGCGGCCATTGCGGAGGTCGACGAAGACTTCGTCAGCCAGCTCGACTTCTCCATCCGCGGCGCCAGGTCTCCGATCGATAACATCGAACCGGCCCGCGGCATGAAGATCGTGATGCGCGGTCGCACCTCCGGGAATTCCGAAGGCACCGTCGAGGACGTCCATTTCAGCATCGTGCTGTCCTATCAGGGGGTCGGGAAGGTCGGTTTCATCGATCAGGTCAAATGTACACGCTACTCGAAGCCGGGGGACTCCGGCTCGATCATTGTCGACAAGGCAAGCGGAAAGATCGTCGGCCTGCATTTTGCCGGATCGAGCGACGGGAGTATCTTCAATCCGATTTCCGAGGTGGTGAAGGCACTGAAGTTCCGTTTTGCCGAAAGCTAGCAGAGCAACCGGAGGACCCGATGGCGAACGAGGATGATGCCAACAAGGCGCGCCAGCAGCACCGAACCGACCTTCTGAAAAGGGGTGTCCACGCCGTCGGGATCGAAGAGGGAAAGCGCCACGGCAAGCACGGCTGGGTCGTCGTGGCTCACGTTGTGCCGGATGCCAAGGTGGAGCTGCCGTCCGCCCTCTCCTATTCCACCAAGCAAGGGAAGGTAGAGGTTCCGCTCGTGGTCACGCGCAGCGAGCCCTACAAGCCGGAGTGAATGTCACACCACTGGAGGTCACCGAGATGCCCAGTTTTGTTCTTCGCCGATCGGTTGTCGAGCCGAACGGGCCGTTCGTCGCCGAGCCGCAGAGCGTGCAGCCGGTGGGCGAGCATCAGCCGCTTCCCAAGGATGAAATCTTTCTTCCCGAGGCGATATTCCGAAATTGCAATCTCCAAAAGTACAAGAAAGTCCCGGCGCCCGCGCTCGACGTCGATCAGGAGATCATCGCCTATTGCTCGCCGGACTCGACCTACGCGGTGACCAAGCGGCTGTTCGACAACGCAAAGAAATCCATCCTCATCGGCATCTACGATTTCTCCGCCGACTACATGACGGAGCTGCTGCTGGATGCCCTCAAGCGCGGCGTGAAGGTCACGCTCATGCTCGATATCGACAGCAAGGAAGAGCAACAGCTGTTCAATGATCTCACCGATTCCGGCGTCGACGGCGTGCCGGCGCCGTCGTGTGCGAGCCACCGCGTGCATTTTTTCAGCTCATCGCACGAGAAGGTGATCGTCGTGGACGGCGAATGGTCTCTGGTGCAGAGCGGCAACTACAGCGAGAACAGCATCCCGTTCAACGTCCAGGACGGCGGCGACCCGGCGCATTTCCGCTTCGGCAACCGGGACAGCGGGCTTGCCATCCATTCCAAGAGGCTGGCGAAGTTCTTCACCACCATCCTCGACAGCGACATGGCGCTCGAGCTCAATGGTCCGCAGGCGCTCGCGCAGCTGGCGCAGGCGGCCAACGCCTTCCTGGTCGAACGCGCGCCGACCAAGGTCCCGGACACGCTGTTTCCGAGCAAGACCTTCAAGCTGACCAAGCCGCTCAACATCCAGCCGGTTCTGACCCCGGACAACTATATGGACGTGATCCCCGACAAGCTGCGTGCGGCCAAAAAGTCGATCCTGATCGAGCAGCAATACATCAAAGGCGACCAGGACAACATCACGGACCTGCTGCAGGCCATCAAAGACGCGCGCGCGGCCGCTGGTGGCAAGCTCGATATCCGCATTATCCTGGGCAAGCTCTTCGGCCAGAAGGACCTGCCCAAAGAGCGTGCCAATCTCGACCTTCTCAAGAGTGAATACGGCCTCGTCCTGGGCAAGAACATCCGCTACATCGACATCTCGCGTTTCGTGCACTGCCACAACAAGATGGTGCTAGTGGACGGGCAGGGCGTGCTGGTCAGTTCCCAGAACTGGTCGAACTCCGCGGTCTCGAAAAACCGCGAGGCGGGCATTTGGCTCACCCATGCCGGCATCTGCGATTACTTTACCCGGATCTTCGAGAATGATTGGAAGACCGCATTAAAGTCGCCGCCGGTGTCGCCCACGGAGGTCGTGCAACCGCAAGCGTTGCGCGCCGGCGGCTACGTGCGCGTGGCGCCCGCCGACTATCAAGAGGTGTGAGACTGATCGGAGAGCTGGCTCGAGCTCATGGCGCTCCCTAACCTGGCTTTCGTCGAAATCGGCGCGTATCGCAACCGCGGTTCATCGTCGTTGAGCCGAGCCAGCTCCCGCTGGTCGACTGGCGGATAGCTAGGCAAGTGATCACGGCACGATTGGGCAGGGAGAATCCAGCACTCGATGAGCGCCAATTGCGGGGACGCTTTGTGGGGGACAGGACACCCAGGCGAAGTTGAGCTAGTGGGAACTTTGGCCGCGCTGTCCTTCGGAGAATTTGGAGCCCTCGCAATCAAATTTCTTCTCATTCCGATCGGCGTCATCGGATGCATCCTTATCGCGATTGCAAAGCTGAGCGGGCGGCAATCAGGCCATCGCGCTCCTCGGCAAGTGGCCCAAGCTCAATCTCGGCGCTGCAACATCACGCATCGCATTCTGGCTTTTCCTCTATGCTTGGCGGCGCCCGGCAGCCAGGACAGCCGGTGTTTCGCCTGGGCCAGGTTCTCGATGTTGGCCTTGAGTTCGGGATCTGTGGATAAAATGCGCTGGCTTGCGCTGGCAATGTCGCCATCGCTGTAACGCATTTGCTTCACTCGCCGAATTCGGCTTCGATCCGTCGTCCTGATTACGGCTTGCCGGCGCCCACCGGCGAACACTGCCGGTGGGCCTCAGGTGTTTATGCGCAGCTTTGCAATGTGGTCCGCAGTCCGGAGCGCGAGAGCAGCTAGCGTCGCGGTCGGATTTGCGGTGGAACCGGTCGGAAAGATGCTGCTGCCGAGCACGAAGAGATTGAGGAAATCGTGGCACTTGCAGTCCTTGTCGACCACCGAGCTGTCTCGGTTGGATCCCATTCGCGTCGTGCCCATGATGTGACCCGAGCCGCCGAAGGTGAGCCGCTTATCCGGCGGTTCCGGCGGCTGCAACTTCTGGTGCTCCTGCTTGATACCCATGGCGTTGAAGACGGCAGCATGAAGCTCGATGATCTTCTTGAAGCAGTTCCGCACATATGGATCGTCGACCATGTAGTTGATGCGCGGGCGCTGGATCTCGAGATCGTCCAGCACTGGTTCGAGCGATGGATTGTCATCCTTGAATGCCAGCGCGACATAATTGTTTTCATCCGGCAGCTGCTCGCAGGCGCTGTTCAAAGTGATGTGTCGAAGCGATTGCCTGAGTGCCGTTTGCAATCTCTTGCCGGCATATTTCCTGTTGTGCACATAATCGAGAATCGTCCCGGGCCACCAATCCCCGGCAGGGGTGGGATCGTAGCCGGGTTGATCGACGCGAAGAATCACGTTGCCGCGTGGCGCGCTGGTGACGTTCGACATCCACCCGTCATTTTTGATCGACGTCTTGAAGGCCGCATAGGCGCGGCGGAAGTCGCCGTCGCGGAAATCCTCGATCTGGGACGTCGTCTGCGGCCCCCGGAAGGGATAGAGGTCCATCGGGGCGAGCGCGTATGACTGCTTGATGGGGTGATCCATCAGATACTTCCCGAGCTTGGGGCTGAAGTTTTCCGGCCCGGACCGCAGCATGATCATCGGATTTTCGATGGCGTTTGCCGCGAGCACCACGAGGTCCGCCGACACGAAACCGTCTGCTCCGTCGCGGACGCGCCGCGCCGGGTCTTTGCCCTCGTCCCACTTCCAGCGGCGATAGTGCACGCCGCGCACCTTCTTGCCCGTCTTCCCGGTTTTGTCGTCCTTGGCGTCCTCGATGTCGAGTTTGACCGCGATCGCCTGGGAGTAGAGCTTGGCAAAGCCGCCGGTCGATCCGTCTCTGATCAACGCCTTGTTCAGGTGAATCATCGCATCGTAGCGGGCTCCGGTCGGACACAGCGGGATGCACGACGAGCGTCCGTCGCAGGCTTGACGACCGGTCTTCTTGTCGTCCTGGGACAGGATCGCGTGCGGCACTGTAGTCACATGCAGCTCGATATTTTCCGGCCGGAATTCCGCGACGCCGGGGAGACTGGTGTTCAATACGACGGCACGCTGTTTGGGCCTGCCCGGGATGTTGCCTCCGATCTTGTAACTGACCTCCTTGTCCATATAGCTTGGGACGAGGCCGCTCATGGGATAGCCCTTGGCGGGGCCGCCGAGATCCTTGTAGAGACGCCGATCCGGCGGATCACCCGATACCCCCATCTCATTCTCGGCCTCGACGTAGTATCTCTCGATATCCTTGTAGCTGATCGGCCAATCCTCACCACGGCCAAACCGCTTCTTCATCTCGAAATCGCTGGGAATCATCCGGACATAGATTCCCTGCCAGTGCCACATCGAACCGCCGACCAGGCGCCCGTAATAGCTTACGAACTTGTCGCCTTTGTATTTTTCGGGGGGCGGATAGACGTAATAGTTTACACCCTCGGCGGCTTCGGCATTGATCCCGTCGGGAGACTTGCGCGGATTGGGCTGCGAAGCGAGCACGTTGTCTCCGCAAAACGGCGCGTCCGTCGCCTTGGACGGCGAGCCGATGAAGTTGTCGATCATTTCGTAGCGGCCGGCACGATCGGCAGCGAAGCCCCCGGCCTCGAGAATGCAGACTTTCTTTCCGGCTTTGACCAGCTTGTAGGCAACGAGGGCGCCGGCAACTCCTGAGCCGACGATGACGACATCGTAGTGGTCCGCGGATTCCTTGAGCATGGCATCACCTGTTCCGCGACGGTTCAGATCGAGGCTTCAACGCTGCGAGCCGCCCAGTAATTACGCTTTCCGCCCGGCATCATCGGCGCATGCGCCTTGACGACTCGCCAGAGCAGAGATTGCTCGTATTGCTCGGTAGTGCCGTAGATCCAGATCTGCGGCCCCGTCCTGACGAACTGGCCGGAATTCGGAGGCTGTTCCTTCCGCGCCTGAAGGAAGAAAGCCGACACGTACCACAGATAAATCACCTGCTCGGCCGCGGCACGAATGTCGTCGCCGTCGGCTTCCTGATTGTTCATGATCCGATCGGCGAGATCCTCGCTATTGCTGGAGCCGGAATAGGCTTTATGGACTTGAACCAGGCGTTGAAGCTTCGGGAAGTAGTCCGGCAACTGGGCGAAGCGCTCGAGATATTGCGCCGCAAGCCGCCGCTGCAGCGGTCGCTGCCCTGTCAAGGTTTCCGATACGGCGACGAAGTCGGCGAGCTGGTTTTCGTCGAGATCGGGAACCTTGCTGAGTGCTTGCTGCACCCGGCACTGTTCGTCGCCCTCTTCCCAAAGGTCTGCGCGCGCTGTGCTGCTTTGGCCGACGCTGGTGGCGATGATTCCTGTCGCCATCGCAAGGCGCAGGAGCGCCCTTCGATCGAGTGCGACGGGCGTGTCGGCGCTGTTTGCTGATTTTTGATCGTCCATATCGCCTCCTTGCCCGCTCGTATCGGCAGGGCTTTCGATCATCCGCGTAATCACATTGTACTGCGAACCTCTCGGAACCGAGTTGCCGCCGGATACCGCGACGCTCCGTTCGCCGGAGCACCGGCGCGAGCGCGGGCCTCGAAGCCTGCCCCTGCGAAGGTGGGGATGACGGGCCCGTGACTCGCGTGTCGCGCCGTCGCCCTTCGAGGCTCGCGCCGCGCCTGAGCGTGCGGAGCGGGCTTTTGCTGCAATGGGTGTCGATATACAGTGGGTGGATGAATATGACAAGATACCGGAATTGGTCCGATACGTCGGGGGGCTGGACCGCGGGTCTCCCGATGCAATGCCACAGCCGCGGAGGCGGGACCGCCGAGGATCACGTCCGGCTTCAACGCCACAAGCTCGACGGCGTAGGTGCGCGTTCGCTCGATGCTTCCCCCTCCCCAGCGATAGTCGATGCGAAGATTGCCGCCTTCCGCCGAGCTTCTGCAGTCCTTCGCGGAAGCCCCCCAGCCGAAGCTGAGTTTCGGGATCACGCTCGCCGCCCGACATCAATACGCCGCCTGCTTCTGGTTGCCCGCGCGGTGGCACAGGAGCAAACAGAGGGGGGCTGCTCCCTGCCAGAGCGGTGGAAGCCCACTGCTGGTGAGATCCGTTCATCGCTCCGTCGATCACGGAATCCGCACTAATTTCCGGAACGGTAATTGCTCGATTTGCCTTCCCGGAACGACAATTGCCTAAAATGAATTCCCTATAATCTCCTACGATTCGCATCTAAAACTGGTTCCCGTGTTCATCAGACGCAAGGACTTCGAAATTGCGCCCGCGATGCGAAGTGGAATGGATCAGGCAATGACGAACGAGACATGTCGCAGATCGAAGGACGTGCCAACTGTCGAGGTCACAGTGAAATACCTGCGCGCGTTGCGCAAGACAGTTGGGCTTCAGATTGATCCAGAGACTGCCGAGGTTGAGTGGATCTATGCGCAGACGCTCGACCCGTACGGCGACTACCCGGACCTACCGGAGGAATGCCAGTGTGTTGGGCGAGAGTACTTCGCCCGAGAGCAAGCCATACAGAAGCCGGAACGAAATCGTCGGCACCACGAAAAGATCTATCGCGACGATCCCGTCGGCATGATTGCGCAGAAAGGTCGTCCAGCCTTGGGACGGCGGTCGCCTCCGCCGCGCCATGTACTTGGCTACACTCGTCTGCCCAACATCGATGCCGAGCTTGAGCAGTTCGCCGTGGATCCGCGGTGCACCCCATAGCGGGTTGGCAAGGCTCATGTCACGGATCAACTGGCGTATCTCCGGCGGCACCTTTGGCCGTCCCCTGCGGGTTCTCGATTTCCAGCGCCAATAGGCTCTGAACCCTGCGCGGTGCCAACGGATCACGGTATCCGGCTTGACGATCGCCAGCGCGCCCCGAACATCGGGGAACAGCCGATAGAGGCCGACCAATATCAATCGGTCGATGCTGCTGAGGAGAAGCCTCTTTGGCGCGGTCCGCCGCAGGACATTGATCTGCTGGCGCAGTACCAGGATCTCCGCCTCAAGCTTTGCTCTCGGTCGGAACAGGTCGACGACCACCCACCAGATCAGTCTGCAAAGGTCCCACATCAGGCGACAACATCGCCCGATTCGCGATCATCTGCCAGCCGAATGAGGTTTGCGACAGGCACCGGCCAAAGATAGCCCCGTCAAAGGGCAAGAAAGACGCGGATAGTGCCGCGCGAAGCACGCCGTACCTACGCGATTGCAAAAATTAATGCTACTATCCCAGGGTTTCGTGTTATGCTCTTTCGCCGCGGAGTGGTCATGTTAGAAATCGGAATCAAGGCGCTTTACACGATCGTTTTGCTGGCAATAGCGATTTTTTGTGCGCGCGAAGCATGGGTGGTCTGGTTTGATCGTGCGCTGCAAATCGGACACTTCGTCGCTACGAAAGATGGGGCCGACGCCGCCAACATGGCGGACAGCTTTCGCCGACTGGTCGTCCAGCAGCAGAACGTATTATTCGACCTCTATAAAGGCGCTAACGCAAAACCGGGAGAATTTCGCGTCTCCCCCGGCGACGTCCTGACGATCCACCTGTCGGACCTCGTGCGAATGCCGGGCTCCGCCCTCGACAGCCTCAAGATTGAAGCCGCCGGCGTGAATGTCACATCTGTATTGACGACATTGCGACGCTGGATCGTTGCGCCAAACGAAATCACGGGCAGCATCGACCAGATCGGTCAACAGATCTACGTGTCGGCAGAATGGGCCAATGCGCCTAACTCGCAGGACTCGAGCGCAACGGGACGAACCCTTATGGTACCTCCGCAGGCGACGTTGCAAACAGCGAGTTTTGACCTAGCCTGTAGAATTCTATTTACCCGAATCCCGCCAAATCACGCCTCGTTCAAAAATGTCGATGAAAATGAGTTCTGCACGTTCTCGCGTGCTTTATCGCAATTTCGAAGTTATGTGGCGGCGCGGAACGTTGCGGCTAACGAGACCGAGATGAAGGCTGCCAATGAAATGCTCGAAGTTGCCGGACGGCTCATTGATCGGCTCATCGCTGCGAATACCAGCCTAATATATGCGTATAAGCTCGGTGGCTATATTGAGCTTGAGGTGGTCGCCAGCGTCGCGAACGCAGATGCCAGCATCATCAAGCCGCGACTCGACAGAGCTCAGAGCCTGCTCACCGATTATATCAAGCGTCTTGCCGCGCTAGATCCAAAGGCGAAAGACGCTGATGTTCAGGAAAGGCTGGCGTCGCTCGGTACACGCGGGGGCGCGATCAATGTTGCCGAAAACATCAGGCAAGTCGATGCTGGCACTTTCCTGAAGACAGTAAGTCTTGCGCTGCAAGATGTGACGAAAATGGCCCGGACGATGACTGTGGGTCCGCCCTTGCTACGTCCCGGCGCGAGCATCAGCGCAGCGGAGAGCAAGACGGCGAACACATTGGGGTGCTTTGTTGTCGGAACGGATGAAAAGAGATACTTTGTGACCTTGGGCTACATTCTGGGCGGAGTGGGAAGCGCCGTGATTTCCCCCGCGCTGATTGATACCGCAGAAATCCATCGCGAAATCGGAAAGGTTGCCAATATTAATCGCGCTTTTGCCCTCGTAGCGATCGCAAACGGTCTGGAGGTCGCGAACGATCAGATAAAGGAACTGGCGCCCGACCCATCGATTGGAGCCGAAGTACTCCTCATTGGGAAGACTACTGGGCTGTCGAAGGCGAAGGTTGCGGGGCTAGGATTGGATGGTATCAGAATTGATACCGAACAAGGTCCTTTAATTCTGGATGGGCTCGTGGAGATCAATAGAGTCGGATTGCCGGGAGATGGCGGAGGACCTGTACTAGACAGTCAAAATCGATTGGTTGGACTTTTAGCCGCGAGTTCATCGGAGCGAAGTTATGTCTTGCCAGTGAAGACTTTCTTTGAGAGGAATCGGCTCACGCTGCTGCAATGATGTTTGGTCGCGCGGATGGTAATGCTGCCTGACCGCGGACCCGTGTCTTTGAGATGATTGCGGATGTGCCGCCCCATCGCGACAAAGAAAGGAAGGAAGCACAACTATTTGATCTTTAATACCGCCTCCCCAGGCACGTAACCGATTTTCTCACCATCGCGACAGAGAAGTGCCCAGTTGCCGACAAATTTGACTCCCACCGCATATCCGGGATCCAGGACGCGGTCTCCGCCGGCTTGGTCTTCCGGCTTCTCACGCAGGCGCTCTTTGCGATTAACAATGAACTCCTGCTTGTCAAGACAGTCGCTTGGTTGCGGAGCGTCCATGACTCTCAAGCCCAGCGGAAAGTTACTCCCCGAAAGTTTCCGGATCGGTTCCTGCGCAACGCCGTAAAGGCTCTTGGTGATTTCGGGCACCTGCTTGCCGACGTAGAGGGCAAGCCCATCCACATCGATGCGGTCGTTCGTCGTACCCGCTTGCGGCTTCTGGAAGGCTGATAGAATGGTGTAGGTGAGAACGCCGTGGCCTTTGTAGCCTTCCAGAGCAGCCTGGCGGGCGGCAGCAATGAGATTGTTGCCTGTTGCATTTTGTAGCTGCTCCATCGCGGTCTGGTGTTCGCGTTCACCCCCGCGCACCAGACCGGCTGCTGCTGCGCTCTCGCAGGTGTCGAAGACGAGCAAGGTTTTCTGTGCCGGGATCTTGGCGAGCCAAGTCTGCCAGAGATCCTGGCTGACGCCGTCGAGTTCGATGCTCTGGCCTTTCGAGAAATCCAAGTCCTGCTGGAGGAAGTAGTACTTGCCTGCAATCGAGCGTCCGTGACCACCAAGGAAAAGAACGAACACGTCGGTCGGCCTCACGTCGCCGGCAAGCCTGTTGATCGCCGTCTCGATGCCGCGCTTGGTCACTTCAGTATCATAGAGCGGCGTGACCTTGACCTCCGAGAACAAGCTGCTGCCGACGGTCTTCAAGGCATCGCCGAAGTCTTTGGCGTCCTTGACGGCATAATGTAGCCCGTACTCCTTCATGGCGTATTTCTCCACGCCGATCGCAAGCACATGCAGCCGCGGTCGTCGCTGCGTTGTCACCCCAAAGGGATCGACGGTCATCTTGAGCGGCAGGCTCGCCAGCAGATCAGCGCCGTTATAGGCGGTGATCTCCACCGTGTTCGATTGGCCAGCGTCGACCTTGAGCCCTTGGGTCATCACCACCGTGCGGCCTGGATTGGGTCGCCCCTGCAAATCTGCCGTGGTCAGATCGCCCTGGGTCTTGCCGTTCACCCGCCAGACCACCTTGCTGCCGATGCCGCCGCCAGTGTCGGTGCTCCGCACCGAGAGGCGGACACTATCGCCTGTTTGCTCGGTCCTCTTCTCTAACAGCTCAATCTGCGGAGCCGGTCCGGAATCGAGAATCGTCTGCAGATTGAGTTTAGATGCGGCGTCCGAGTATTTCCCCTCAGGATCACCCTTCAGAAGTTCCTCCACAAGGTCCGGGCGGTAGAGATGATCACGGAACTGCGACACTGAATATGGTACGAGCCCGCGCACTACGCCGACAAGACCGTCCGTGCCTGAGGAGCCAGCGAAGATTCCGCTCTCGGTCACAATCAACCACCTACCATCTTGGGCTGCCGTGAACGTGGCCAGCCATTTGCCGGTGGTTCGATCCCAATATCTTATCGAACCGTCGTAGCTGGCGGACACGATCCATCGGTCGTCGGGAGAAAAAGTGACTGCAAGGATCCCGCCTTCATGTCCGCGCAACGTAAAGAGCAGCTTACCGGTGTCCGCTTCCCAGACCTTTATTCCGCGTTCGGCGCCAATATCGCCTGACGACCGTGCCCGCTCCGCAAGCCCGCCCACGACAAGCTTCCGGTCGTGCGAAACCGCCACAGACGAAACGTTGACGTGACCCGCAAGGCTGTCCCGGCCGAGCGTTCGGATCCACCGACCGGTCCCCACGTTCCACATAAAGACGCCGCTGTCACGGCTACCACCAATCAAGAGTTGGCCATCGCTGGAAAAAACGAGTGAGCGGGTCTGATCCCAAGCGTCAGTCGGATCGGGCGGGAGCGCTTTTATCTGCTGGACCGGTTCCGTACTCCAGATTTCGGCGGCGCCATTCCAACGGCCCACGGCGAGACGTTTGCCGTCGGCGGAGAAGGCCGCCGAGGTTACGTCGTCGGTGGTGTCTTTTGTCTTATTCCGAAGCGTGAGTTTCACTGCTCCGTCGGCAGCATCGACGAGAAGCGCGACGTTCTTTTCATCCGAACTCTGCCCCAGTACAGCGATCAATCTTCCGCTTGGCGAGATCCTTATACCTTCAATTTCCGTAATTCTGGGAATGGTGAGCGTTCGGACCTCGCGTCCCGTCTCGGTCGAGAGCAGAATGACTTTATTGCCGTCGGAAACGCCAAGCGCAAGATTGGCGTCCGGCGCAAAGTCCCAAATGACCGTGTCGCCGCTCGCGGCAAATCGAAACGTTCTCGGGCTCAGCGTATTTACCTGCCAGACGTCGATCACTTTCTGGTGGGCATTCGTGCCCTCGTGGGAATTCGTGCCCTCGTGGGAAAGAAAGACGCGCCTGCCGTCACTTGAGGCGATGGCGTTTTCAGCAGGATATCCGTATGGAATCAGCTCTCGAATGAGCACTCCGTTTTCAAGTTCGCGAATCCGGACCCACTTCTCGGTTGTAACCGCCTGCCTGAGGTCGGACGAAACGGTGATCACATTTTCGCCGCTAACGTTTGCCCATTTCAATGTTCGGTCCGCTCGTCCTGCCTGAAGGTCCCAAAGTTTGAGTTCAGTCGTTCCGTTGCGTGTCACAACCAATTTTGTTCTATCCCCATTTGAAAACGCTTTTGGTTCACCGTAGCTTGAATTGGCACCGTTATCTGGCGGGTTGCACCGACTCGGCCGGTCAATGGGAACAAATTGCGTCTTGTTTTTGAGATCGAGGAACGCGAGTTGCTCGATACTGCAATTTGCAGACGCGACCCGCACTACAAATTTATCGCTGTCCGCGATACTATCTTCCGCAAAGGAGTAGTTCTTGGGAAGCTTGAATGAGGTGATCTGGGCTCTGGTTCGAACATCAAACAGTCTGACAACATCTCTGCTAGTGGCAGTCAGTTTGCCCCCATCTGGCGAAATGCGAACAGCAATTATGCCACCCCCCTGGAAATTGAAACGACTAGTCGGTTTACGTGTTGTTAGGCTCCAAATCGTGATGACGCCGAGCTTGTTTCCAGTCGCCAGAGACTTGCCTTTGCCGTCGAAGGCCAATGACTGAACCGCAAAATCGTATTGGTCCTGATTGGGCCCTGGCTTTGGTGGACCTTCCAGCGTCGTACCAGCCCCGGTCGCACCGTCCCAAAGTTTGACTGATCCGTCTTTGTGACCCGACGCGATCAGTGTGCCGTCTGGAGAGAAGGCGACCGCAAGAAAGAACGCCCCATACTCCATGGTCCGCAAAGGGCGACCTGAGGCGATATCCCACAGCTTGATGGCGCTCGAGCTAACGGTCACCAGTAGTTGCCCATCCGGTGAAATGACCGCGCTGTCTGTATCCGTCAAGTCGCCAATGTTTGGCACGACCGTAACCGGTGATTTGCTGTTTGCAGAGGCGGGGTTTGGCGCCGAACTGACATTTGTCGGAGGTGAATTCAATTGAACTTGTCTCGATTTCGTGAAGGCACCGGTTAATTCGTTACGTGAGGTGATTGGCTGAGCACTTCCGCTGACGCGTTTAATGGGTCGCTCTCTGTCGGCGTTGACTGCATTTGCGCGCGATGGTGTGAACAAGACAAGCGACGTGGCAAGAACGATTGAGATCTTAGATACCAACCGCATGACCCGCAGCATGACTCGTCTCCTCATAAGATCGCGCCAGGAACAATCAGAACAGATGCAATCTGGCCACTCATTGGATCTTCAGTATTGCCTCTTGCGGCACGTATCCGAGTTTCATTCCGTCGCGCCAGCCCAGCACCGGAATTTGGCTCCCGCTGAATGCGCGGTCTTCGCCGGCCTGGTCTCATTCGCAACAACCGCTCAATTCGGATCCGAAGCAATTGCATGCGCGATCCAATCCCGATATGCGCCGACGCGCGTGTAGACGCCGTACTTGAGCTTGCGCGCGCAGCCCCAGCCAAACGAGACGACTCCGACCAGTACCGGCCCGTTGGATGTGTTCCAAATCAAAGGCCCACCACTGTCCCCTTGGCAAGAATCGACCCCTCCATCTCGGTGACCGGCGCACATCATTCCGGCGTGGATGCTACCATCATAAGATTCGCGGGCGTTGCAGGTCGCGGGGTCGACATAGGGAACCGAGGCTTTGAGAAGCTCCCCCGCGGAATCGCCACCTTCGGATGTCGCGCCCCAACCGGTCACCTCGAGGGGCTCACCGACAGAAAGCGTCAATGTGGCGTCGGCCATTGGAATGATCTTTCCGTTTGGCGGTGATTTCAGTTTGAGGAGGGCGAGGTCGTTGTCATGCATGTTTGAATTGTAAGCCTCATGGATGACGATCTTTTCGACCTCAGTCCAAACGCCCTCGGTATGATAGTTCGTTGCGCCAGCTTTGAGTTTCGCGTCACGGCCTTGGTTCGCGGGGGTGAAGCAATGCGCCGCTGTCAGCACCCACCTGAAGGCAACAATGGAGCCACCGCAGAGATAGACGCCATCGGGCTGTCTGATGTTGAGCGCAACCTGCCAGGGATGTTTATCGATGGTCGTATGTTCGCCGCCGACAATGCGCGGTCGGAACGATTTGATCTCTTCTTGAGCCCTTGAGACTGAGGGGGCTATTGCCATGGAGAAGAAGCAAATGATTGCGACAGAAAACGTGCGCCGAAACATCGCCAATCCCCTCCCTGGCTTCACTGCATAGTCATGGTTCCCTGAGAGCGCATAGGTCCGACGACGCGACGGAATGGGCCACTCCGGACTGGTCCTCGACCGTGCGCAGAACGTTCTCAGTGTCCCACAGCTTAAGCGCATGGTCAAAGCTCCCTGAGAGAGCGCGCGGGTGCGTCAGGCCAGAACGCGACTGAAGAGGCCGATGCGGTGTGCCCTTCGAAGGAACGCAGGACGTTCCTGTCGCCACGTCCCACCGCCCAAAATAGCCCGCTTGGCGAACACGACTGCGGGCGGGGTGGCTTGGATCCTTTCGCTCTGCCCTCAAACCCAGCCGATGAGACCCCTGGTCTGCCGTCGGAGGGTGGTCAAGGGCCCAACGGAGTTTCTAAGCCCGCGACAAGCAGACCTGGCGCTTAGCCGTTCCCTAACCGGCCTCAATGGCCTGGACAGCTCGGAAGATCGCCGCGGGCCAACCGCACGGGAGAACATTTAGTCGCGCTCCCAGCCTTTGAAGCGATCCCGCGCCATCGCTGTATACCGCACGATCGATTGAATGTTCCGGTGACCGAGGAAGGCCTGCAGCGAGCGCGTATCCTTGCCTTGATTGGCATAGTGATAACCGCAGCTTGTGCGGATGCAGGTGAAAATGGCATCTTGGCCCGCTCACCCAGCCGCGCCATCATCTCCCCGAGCGAATCCGGGGCGACGCCGCCGGCCTCGAGCATCAGCACCCGAAGCTGCGGCCGCGCTTGGGCCAAGCGGTATGCGGAGAGCGCACCGGCTATTCCGGAGCCCACGATGACTATGTCGAATTCCGGCTCGGTCTCCGGCATGACTTCCCCTTCACATCCAAACGACGCCGACCGCGATCACAGGCTTGGAGTATCGGCCCAATAGCCATAGGGCCCGCCGCGCGTCATCGGCGGGTGCGCGTCGATCACCCGCCACAACAGAGCTTGCTCGTAGTGTTCCGGTTGGCCGTACACCCAGACGTTGGCCTTCGTCTTGTCGTCGAATAGAAAAAAAGCGGAGATGTACCACAGATAGATCAACTGCTGGGCCGGTCCTTTGGAATCCGGGCGCTTGGAGAGCACTGCCGAGATCACGCCGTCGTCCGCCGCGCCGGTGTTCGGAGCAACGTCGCGGAACGCGTCGATCAGCAGCATCAGCGCGCCGGCCAGCTGCGGATGGCTGGCAAAGCGCTCCAGGTACTGTCGAGCCAAGTTCCTGTCGAGCGGCGGGGCGGCTTCCTGTCCAATCAGGCTGCGCTGCGGCGATGTTGTCGCGCAGACCGCTAGAGAGAGAGCTGTGGGTGAACCCGTTGCATCCGTTACGTCGATCGTGCAGCGATCCGCCGTGTCTCCGGAGACGGGCAAGGGCAATACCGCGGATCAATCCGGCAGCGAGGCCAACGACCGAGCGGATGGCGTCAGGACGAGTGCCTCAGCCTGGCAGCGCTTGCCACACCGGCTCACTTTGATGGAGAACGTGCGCAAATTTGTAGTCAACGCGCTGATTGTCGTCATTGCGATATTAAGCTTTGTCGTTGTCCTGAAAGCCGGCCTGACGCGTGCCACCGTGATCGAAACGATCAATGTGCCCAGGCAACTCGAAGACCGCGGTTACACGGCGGTTGCGATCGCACAGCGCATTATCGGGAGATTGCTGATGTCGATCGTGTCGCGTCGACTTTAAAAGCGCATGGCGCGTTCTCCTAAGTGCCGCTTGAGCAAGCTTCCGAAAATAGACGTCCCGGTCGTTGGTATATCGCTCGCCACGTTTGTTCCTCAATTTCGAGAGCTGCTCGGCATCATCGACACCAAGATCGTTGGCGAAATCGTAGTCGAGAGCGTGCCAGCAGCGAGTGTCGCGGAAAAGGAGGAGAAGCAGCCGTTGAAATTCTCGCTTCAATTGCGAATTATGAACAAGGACACTGTCTTCAAAGCAAGCGAACCGACGGCAAAGTTCGATGCGCCGGCAATCGCAGCCAATCCCAAAAGAGCGGACGCCTATAATCTCGTCGGCACACTCTACTTGGATTAAGGCGAATGGGAAAAGGCCGATGAGTTCTTCCGCAGGGCAATCGATGCCGACCCAAATTGGCCGAGGCCTCGTTACAACCTTGGCCGGGCGCTCCGCGGTGCCGGCAAGGTGGATCAGGCGGTCGGCGCTTTCGAGAAGGCGATCGCACTTGATCCGCTGGATGCATTGTCCTACGTGCATTGCGGCGGGACGCTCGCCGAAACCGCTCGACAAAAGAAAGGCAAGCTCGCCGCCGACCTGACCAGAGAGGCTGTCAACAAGCTGACCAAAGCACGTGAAATTGCCCCGCGAGACAGCGAGGTCCTTAGAGAAGCCGGCAAGGCCTACGAGATTCTAACCCTGTCCAAACGGTCGATCGAGGCGTATCAAGCAGCCAGCAAGATCGACGGCGCGCGCATCATGGCGCAGCCAGTGAGCAGCGCTGAACGGCCCAATCCCGCATTCCCCGGATGAACCACTGAACTGCACCGCGCTCACGCCGATTCAGATATAGGTTTCAGCACCTTATATCGACGGATCGAGGGCGATCATGGCGCACCCAACGGGTGAATCGAAATCGGGCGCTCTTCGGCTCGATTTCGACCGGCGTCTCAAGCTGGAGTTCCACGGCTCCAACGTTACCTCCGATGCGGGTCTGCTCCCGTTGCGGGAACTGGATGACATTCTCGGATTGACCGCGCTTGCTGGAGTTGTGCTGTAGACGGCCGTCGCGGCAAGAACACGCGGCACGTCCTGTCCGGCTTGCTGCGTCAGTCCGTGTTTGGGCGGCTCGCTGGCTACGAGGATGTGAACGATGCGGACCGGCTGGCGCGTGATCCGGCAATGCGTTGGGTTGTCGGC
>WNGE01006105.1_pt1 | contig 23040 bp, 2 predicted proteins | sample 5400651 | NCBI WGS metagenome assembly WNGE01 (sample SAMN13153370, study PRJNA577476) | soil metagenome | isolation source: 60 cm soil or saprolite under grassland replicate 2 | place: USA:California | collected 2016-06-15
TTTAGTTATCTTATATAATATAAACTTACTTTTCTTAGTTAATGAATTCTTTAAAGAGTTTATTAAATATACTATAACTTTATTAATTATCTTCTTTTCTAAATATAATTAATTAGTTTTAATACTTAAGTATAAAGATATAATAACTTTTATAATACTTCTTAGACTTTTCTAAATAATTATACTATTATAAAGAGTAATAAATTTAGTAATATAGTTTATATAAGTAATAATAAGAATTCTTAATAATTTGTTTCTAATAATTATAATGTCTTTTCTAAATAATATTAAAGTTAAAGACTTTTATACTATATATAATAAGAAAGAGACTTTTCTTAAGATTTAATAGTATATATATAAATATATTCTAAATCTTAATAAAACTATAAATTAAATTAAGTATATAAGAATATATATTAGAATTAAATCTTAGTTTTATTATAATAAGATAAATATTATTAGTTTTATTTATAAATATAATAAATAGACTCTTATTACTTTAAAAGTTATTAAGATTTTAAAATAGTTACTTTATAAAAATATTATAAAAAGAAAGGTATTTATTAGAGTTTATATATATTATTAAATCTAAATTAAAGGTTTTACTATAATTATTATACTTATCTATTAGTTCTTTAAGAAAAATATTAAGTAAAACTAAGAAATAAAATAAGAAAAAGTTATAAATAGTCTTAAAATAGTTCTTATTATTATATTAACTTTATATAAAATTTAGTATAAACTAAGATAAAGTATTATAATAAGAATAGAAGTTAGATAATAGATTAAGTAACTTTCTTTTAAGTATATTAGGACTTACTTTTTCATTTTGTATTTATTATACTTAATTAACTATTATTATATAATATACTTATTAAAATAAATATAGTAACTTAATATTATAAATACTTAATAATTATATATATACATTTTACTTACTTACTACTATTCTTTATTATACTCTAATTTTTATTCTTACTCTTAATATATTAATATCTTCTTTTTATATATTATTTTAGTAACTATTATAAGAAATTCAAGTAGTTTATAATACTAAATAATAATACTCTAATAAGTACTTAATATCTGTATTAATAAACTTAATATTTTTTCTCTTAATTACTCTAATAAAGAGTTATAATAATAACTCTATATAATAAGTTATTAACTCCTAGATATACTATTTATATTATCTTAATTAAGAACAAATTAATATAAGAGTAACTCTTTACTTTCTATAAATTAATCAAGATATAAAAGATAGATAATATACTTATAAGGAGCTATTTAGTTAGTTTTTCTCTATTAGTAAGTAATATAACTTCTAAATGATAACTTAAGACTAAATATAATAATAATACTCTAAATAGAGTAATAAGCTCTCTATGTATATTAAGATAGTATTTAGAAAGTAAAGAACTTAAGAGTACTAGAGAACTCTATAAGAGATAACTCTAGAGAATATATTATATAATTTAAGGTTATTAGTTTAACTTTATAAAGAACTACTAGATTAAGTAAGTAACTTAAATAAGGTCTTTCTCTATTAGTTATAAGAAGAAGACATATATTAAAATAAAGTATATAGAGTTTTAAAGTTATAGAATATTATAAGAAGTTAATAATAACTAAGTTTTAAGTAACTCTTAGTTATATAAAGGTATCTAGTAACTCTATGAATTTATATAATATTATAAGATATTATAAGAAGTTAATAATAACTAAGTTTTAAGTAATTCTTAGTTATATAAAAGTATTATAATTATATGATTTTATAAGAAACTAAGTTTTAAGGAAATTATTAAGAGAATAATATAAAGTATTTATCTTTTATTTTGACTTTTAATATAATAATATATTAGATTTATATAAAAGCTTTATTAGATTTATATATATACTTTACTAAATTTATAAGTAAGTTTAGATTTTAAGTTATTGATTTTTAATTATTAATTTTTAATTATTAATTTTAACTTACTAAGTTTTATTTCTATTATATAATAGTTAAGTAATATAATAGTCTAAGACTTTATTTTAAACTCTTCTTTTAAGGTTATACTTAGTTTTATAAAGAGAAAGAGTATTAGAACAAGGTCTTCTTATACTTCTCTTAATTAATCTAAGATAGTTTTTTATTACTTAATACTAGTTCTTAGAAAATATAATAGTTCTTATTTTAAAGAAAAGGAGATTATTATCTTTTTTAAGGCCTTAAATAAATACTTTAAGGATTATAAGATTAATAATAATAAGAAAAAGAAAGAGTATATTATAAAGTATATAACTAAATAAGTTAGAAAAGACATTAAGTAATTATTAGAATATTAGGATTTATTTACTTAAGAAGAATTCTAAAAGACTTTACTTAAGGAATATTAATATATTAATTTAGACTAACTTTTATATATAATTAAGTACTTAAAGAAGTATATTAAGGACTTTAAATCTCTAATAAATAAGGAATAAGTAACTTAAGAACAAATCTATAATTATTATAAGAAGTTCTATAAGATAAAAGTAAAGTATAAAGAGAAAAGAGATATTATTAAGAAAGTACTTACTTTTAAATTCCTTTATAAGTTATCTTAGAATATTAAAATCAAAGCTATATAATTCACTATAAAAGAGACTAAGTTTAACCTTAATAATATAAAATCCTTTAAAAAGATATATTTAAATATAAAGAGTAATTATATAGTATTAAGAGATATAAATAAAATCATATAAGAATAAGGAATAAGAGAGTTATTAATAAGTTTTAAAAGCTTAGATTTAGACTATAATATTAGTAAACTAAGAGACTACTTAAAGAAATAATAACTTAAAAGAGAACTTAAAGCTTTAATACTTTCTTTAATTTAAGTTATAATAATAAATAACTTACTTACTTAAATAATAAACAAGGAAATTAATAAGATTATAAAAGAACTTAATAAGTTATATATCTTTTAAGTTATTATAAAAAGAGTCTTCTAAAGAAATAAGATAATTAAAGTTAATAATAGTATTACTAGAGACTATACTAATCTTAACCTTAATAAAGAGTATATTATAAAAGAGGACTTTATTTTTAAAGTTAATTATAAGAGATTTCTAAGACATACTAAGAAGGACTACTAAGATAATAAAACTTATAAGTAGTATAAGAATGTTTAAATAAATAATATAAGGTTATAAGTACCTTATAAGTATATAAACTAATGTTATAACTATAAGATATTTATTAAAAAGAGAGTTATTTACAAATTAAATAATAGTAATTATATATATATTAAGTTATAAGATCTTACTAAACTATTACTATTAATTTAATTTAATAATAATATACTTTAATAAGACTAAGTTATAACTTGTACTATTAATACTAAGTATAGTTATATCTCTAAAAGATAAGAGAAAGTATTATAAGACAAAGTCTAAGACTAACTAATAACTTAGTAAAGTAAAGAAGAAAGTATAATTAGAAATATTAAGACTTATAAGAATAAAAACTATAATATCTTTAACTTACTTAATAAGATAGATCTTATAAATAAGAAACATATATAAGTCTAAGGAATAATAATAAAAGAGATTAAGATTAAACTAGTTTAAATTAAAGTGTTTATAAGAACTAGAAAGAAAGATATATTATACTAAAAAGACTAAATACTCTAAGAAAGATTATAAGAATAAGTATCTTATAAGAAAGTTAAGATACCTTAATTAAAGATAGTTTAATTTAGAAAAAATACTCTTAACTTAAAAGATAATATAGTACTAAAATTAATAGGTTAACTAGAACTACTTATTAAAGAATAAAAAGTTACTAGGATTTTAAAGTCTTTTAAGAATTAAGAAAGAATACTATTTAGACTAAGTTATAGTTATAAAGACTTATTAAGTAAGTTATTAGATTAGATAATAATTTTACTTAGATTTACTCTTAAAGAGATAATCTTACTAATAAACCTTACTTTTACTATAAGACAAACCTCTTCTTTAGTTTAGGACTAGATTAATAAGAGAATACTAAATATAAAAATTATAAAATATAAGATTAATATAAAGGAGTTTATTACTAAGCTTAGTCTCTTACTTATAAAGAACTTCTCTAGTTACTTAGACTATTACTTACTTACTCTTAAAGTTATTATTATACTTATAAAGAGAGTTAAGTTAACTAATATTAGAGTTATACTTAATATAAGAGTAGAAGTTAATATTATTACATTAGATACTACTAAGAGATTCGAAATTCTAGTTATATATAGTTTAGAAATAGCCTTATAGATTATTATTAGAAACAAATCTAGATTTATAAGATTTACTAATAATATTCTAATTATAATTAATAATATAGTAGTTAGAACTTAGTTCTATATTATAGATTATCTAAAGATTAAGATTATTCTAGACTTCTTATTTATATAGAAAGTTAGAGTTATATTTAGATATTTAAGAGATAAAGAAGATAGATTAGTTTTTATACTACTATATAACTTAAGAACTAAAGATATTACTAATATTAAAACTAATATAAAGACAAAGAGAGTAAGAAATACCTTCTTATATAAGAGTTAAACTAGAGTTATTTAATTAGATAGTAATATTAAAGAAAGATATACTATAAACTTAGAAAACACTTAATTAGAACACTTAGTTATAAACTTACTATTAGTACTTATAAAATAGAGAGAGTTCCTTATTCTTATAAGAAAAGAAGAACTTAATACTTTTAAGTTAATATAACTTATAAGACTAAAGATAAAAAAGTTCAATTAATTAATAAGATTAATAAGATAAGTAATACTCTTAGTAGAAGAAGAGACTAATATAAGAGGTTTAAAACAAGAGATATATCTTAAGAGTAGATTAGAATATACTAATAGTATACTATACTAAGGTTTTTAAATATCTTAAAGTAGTCTTAACTTATATTAAAATAGATAAAAGAACTTAATATAAGAGATATACTATAGTTAGTAAAGAGAATACTCTTAGAAGAGATATTAATTAATAAGAAAAAGGTCTTTACATTTAAATAACTAGAATACAAATAGTTTTATAAAGATGTTTTATTACTTATTATAATTAGTACTATAAAGTACAAGGTATAATAAGTAATAAACTTCTCTTATTTAAAAGTACTATTACTTCTAGTAATTAAAATACTTAAAAAGAGACTAAATAAAAGAGTATTAGAATATTTAAATAAGTTATATAAGAACTTATAGTTTTTAGTTAAAAAGAAGAAGTTAAGAGAATATAAACTAATTAACTTAGTAACTTATATAAATATAATAATAAAAAGAGATATAAACCTTCTTTTATTTATAAACGAATTTATAAATGAATTTACTAAGTGTTATATTATAAGTCTAGTTAACTTCTATTCTAAGTATAATTAGATATTACTTAACTCTAAGAGTAAGAATTTAATAGTATTCTTTATATTACTTAAACTATTAAGAAATATAATACTACTTTAAGGAATTATAAACTCTATAACTTAATTTATATAGATTATAAACCTAATACTAGAAGATATTAACCTAGTAGTAATAATATTATTTCTTAATAATATTAGAGTTAAGAGACTATATATAAACTATAATAAAGAAGAAGTACTTCTTAGAATATAAAGATATATCTTAGAGTATATTTAGAACTTAAATAAGATACTAGAACAAATTAAGAGAATAAAAGACTTAATTAAAGCTAAGTCTTAATTTTATAAGAACAAGTTAAATATTATTAAGTTTATTTATAACTTAAAAGAAAGAGAACTCTTTATAGACAAAGTTATTAAGATTCTTAATTAGAAAGTATTAGAGAATATTATAAAAGTAAAAGGTTTTCTAGAATTATATAAATATTTCTAGATTTAAGTAAAGGATTATAAGACTATTATAAAACTAATCTATTATCTTTTTAAGAAAGGAATTAAATAGTATTAAGATCTAGAAGTTTAAGAATAAGTTATAAAGATCCTTTAAAATATTATAATTACTATACTTATTCTTATTAGAATTAACTATAGTTTAGAAGTAAGAGAAATAATAATTAGAGTAAATATAAGTTTAAAAGGATTTAGAAGTTATTTAAACTAAAGAAACTTAAAATCTAAGAAGATATAACTAGTTAAATATGAGAGTAAAGTATAGTTTTAAGTAGAATAGAAATATAATACTACTAAGTATAAGTATAGAGGAGTTCTAAAGATTCTAAAGAAGTTATAAGTTTAAATTATTAAAGTTTATTTTATCTTGGAAATTAATATGAATATACTTATTATATAGTTAAATAAGACTATTATAGATTATCTTAGAGCTTTAATTATAAGATAGTTTACTTAAATATATCTATTTAACTTTAAAGTATAATATATACTTAAGAAGTAATATATAGTAGTAAATACCTTATCTTAAAGGCTAAGACACTTAGAGAATACTAAGTTAAATAAAGAAGAAGAAGATATAGACAATTAGATTCTTTCTAGTAAACTTAGAATATATAAGATCTATTTATTAAGAATAAAGTAAGATAGTTTAGAGTTTAAAGAGAAAGAAGACTTTAAACTTTTATATAAGAAATAAATTCTTTAATATATAAAGAATATAATAACTAAGTTATAAGAAGAAAGAGAAATTAACTTAAAAACTAAAGATTTTAACTATAAGATACTTATCTTTAGTTCTAAGTATAATAAGGAATTAATTTAGATTATGACTTATTTTACTATACTTAAGAAGTTAAAAGAGATAAGTATCTTTAAATTTTAAAAGTTCAAATAAGAAGTATTAAGATATAGAGTTTATAAATAGAAACTATAAAGACTACTAATAAAAGAAATACTTATATAATTAGTAATTAATAATAAGAAAGCTTAATCTTAAATCTTATATATAGTTTATAATAAGAGTAAGTATAGAGAAAGAGAGAATATATATTATAAAGTCTCTTAAAGGTATTTCTAGAATAAGTACTATAAGAATATTAAAGAATACATTTAGACTTATAAGGAATACTAGTTTAAAACTATAAGAAGATAAGAAGAGATAATATACCTAACTACTTCTAATAAGTTAATAAAGAAATAAGTAATTAATATTACTTATATACTAACTTAGAAAGAGAAGAAGTATTTAATAATAACTAAAGATAATATAAGTAATTAACTAGAAGTTAGAGTAGTCTTAAATAAGAAAGCTTATACTATTACTTTATTTATTTAAGAAGATATTATCTATTAACATAAGATCTTCTAGAAGATAGTTATTAATAGTAAAAGAGAATTCAAGGAAGAAGTAATTAAACTTCTAAATAAGTAAGGAATAAATAGAGTTTAGGTCTTTACTTATTATATACTTGTAAATAGAATAATTAAGAGAGAGTACTAATCTTTAAAGAATATATTATCTAAGTTAAGATATAACTAAGTTAATAACTTATTAATTGTCTTATTTATAAACTAAACTACTATTTATAGACTTATAAGTTATATACCTTTCTATATAGTTTATAAATAAGAGTCTATTTTACTTATTAAATTTAGATTTCTAATATAAAGAACTCTTTTTATAAAAGAAATTATAGATAGAGTAAAGCTTATTAAACTAAGAGTAAAATAGTTTTAATTAAGAGAGGAAAATACTAATAAAGTAATATACTATAAGATATAATAATAATAAGAGAAGAAAGAAGTCTTTAATACTAAGTATAAAATCTAATTAAGACCTTTTAAGAAAGGAGATATAATATTATAATATAATTTAATTAGAGAAATAGATATATCTTCTAATAAAAAGCTTGACTTTAAGTAATTAAGTTCTTATTAGATTAAAGTTATAAATAAAGAAAAAGAGTATTATTAACTTAAAGAACTTAGACTTAATAAGCTAATATTAAAGAGAACGTTTTTAGAGAGTAAGTTAAAGTTATTCTTTTAAAGAGAATACTACTTCTACTCTCTTAAAGATATTTTAAGTTCTAAGTTAATAAGTAAGTCTAATTAATTAGAAGACTTAGAGAATATTAAAAGTTAAGAAAAAGACACTACTTAATTATACTAGGACTATAAGTTTATTATTTAGATATTAACTCTAATACTAGAGTAATAAGCTTAATATACTATATTTAATAAAGAATTAAGTTTAAGTTTAAAGAAAGAAGTCTAGAAAACTCTTAGAAGTAAGATAGATTCTTAGTCTTAAGATAACTTATACTATACTCTTCTTTAAAGAAGGTTAATTAAGACATTATAATTCTTTTATCTTTATCTTTAAGTTAAGACATATATAATTCATATATCTTATTATATAAATAAAAGTAATAGTTATAACTTAAATACTTAAAAATAAGAAAGAAAAGTAATAAAGTTAAAGTTCTTTATAAATAGATTAAAGTTTAGAGATTATTCTCTAATAAGTTAAAGAATAGAGTAATATAATATAAGTATTCTAGTATTAATTAAATACCTTTTTATAATGTTATAAATACTTAGATATCTAAGAATAAGTTTAACTATTAGTTAATAATTTAAAGACCTTAATAGAACTTACTATACTAAAAGTAAATAAGATATTAAATATCTTAGTAAACCTTAGAGTTTAATATTAAAAGGACTATATTAGTAATATACTATTACTTTTCCTAGTAGTATAAGCTTATAATATATTATAGAAGACTAAGAATAAGTTAATAGTTATAATTAAGAAATAGAGTTTAGAGGTTATTCTCTTTAATAAGTTAGTAATACCTTACTAAGTTAATAGTTTACAAAGTCAATATATTATAAAGATACTTAGAAATCACTTAAAGGAGTTAAGAGAGTTAATAAGTCCTTATTAAGTTAATATACTACTAAGTTAATAAGTTTCTTACTATAGTATACTAGACTTAAAAAGAAAACAAATAGTAAAAACAAGACAAAATAGAGAAAAAGCTTAAGTTTTAAAGTCTAATTTATAATCTAGTCTAAGAGACTAGAATCTAATCTAGAAGAGCTAGTACTTAAAGAAGACTAAAAGCTAGTATCTAAGATTAAAGGTTAGTAAAGAAGTCTTAATATTAGTAGTTATAAGTAATATATAATTAATAAAGAAGATAATAAAAAGAGTTAAATAATAAGAGTAAGAAGAGATAAAGTAAGGACTTAAAAGCTTATTATTTAATATTATAAAGTAATAATAACTTTAAAGAAATAACTTAATAACTAAGTATTATATTTCTTTATAAAGAGTATATCTAAAAAAGTATACTAGAAGTATTTAAGTAATACTTAAGACATTAGTTATCTCTTACTTACTCTATTAAAGGTTAGAAAAGAGTTATAAGAAAATAAAAGAATAATACTCTCTTATATAAGTCTTACTTCTACTTAATAGATTATAAGTTACTTCTTAGCTTTAGATATTTAGAATATTTAAAGTTATATATAAAGGAGTTTAAAGAATAGAAAGGATTTAATATATTTAATAAGACTACTTTTTAATTTCAAAGAATTAAAGTTAAGAAGTAATAATACTATTACTAGAGTCTATAGAGTAGTTAATTACTCTTAAAAGAGCTAAGATTAGATACTCTCTAGAGTTTACTATTAGTACTTAGAATTTAATATTTAGTATTAAAGTTAAAGTTAAAGTTAAAGTTAAAGTTAAAGTTAAAGTTAAAGTTAAGTGTTTAAAGTAAAAGATAATAATCTTAGAAAATGTTAACTTATCTTATATAATAAAGAGAAAGTAAACTTCTAAAGAAGATAAGATATAAGAGTAAGAAGATTAAAGGATTATACTAATAAGGCTATTAGTAATAGTAATAGTAAAGAGATATTTAATTAGTTAAGAAAAGAGTTATAAGAAAGATAAAAGAATAAAGAAGAAGACTTTTCTTTTATAAATACTAAGTAGTAAATAAGTAAGTTAATTTATCTTAAGGGCTTTATTTAAAGGTAAAGATATTAATATTATTAGAGGACAATTATATAATAATAACTAGTTACTAATAATAACTAATTACTAGTAATAGTTATAAATTAAGTACTTTTTAATAAAGAATAGTTTTTATATAGTTGTTTATTTTATATATAATTCTCTTTTTATTTAAAGTTATTACTTAAAGTCAAGTAATAAAGAGAGAGAGAATAGATATAATAAAGATAAAAGTTAAATAATAAATTAAGTAACTTTCTTTTAAGTATATTAAGACTTACTTTTTCATTTTATATTTATTATACTTAATTAACTATTATTATATAATATACTTATTAGAATAAATATAATAACTTAATATTATAAATACTTAATAATTATATATATACATTTTACTTACTTATTATTATTCTTTATTATACCTTGATTCTTGTTCTTACTCTTAATATATTAGTATTTTCTCTCTATAGTATTATTTATATTAGAGTAAATATAAGTCTTAAAAGTTAAGAAAGAGTTATAAATTAATTTAATAAGAAAGAAAAGTAAAAGATATCTTAATATAAATCTAAAATTTAAAATAAGATAAAATATAACTATAATATTATAAAGAGAAAGTATTATAAGGTCTTTAAGTATCTTTAAAGACTTTAATATTAATTATATAAAGTATATATTATTTTAGAAATAAATATTAAGATTCTTATTATATAACTTAACTATATTATTATAGACTTTCTAAGAGTTCTTATTACTTAATAAATTATATAAATTTAGAATTTTAACTTTAAGGTTTATTATATTAAGAGTATAATATATATAATAACTAATAAACTCTCTTAATAACCTTAAACTAAGTTTAATAACTTAAATAACTTATATAAGAAAGATATTAATAATTAAATTATAATTAAACTAAATTATCTTAAAATATTAACTTTATTTATTAAGGAAACTACTAGTAATTAAAAAGAGCTCTTAAATAAAGAATTCTTAAAATACTTATAAAATCTTACTTAATTTCTAATAATATTAAAGAAACTTATTAGTATGTCTTAAGTTAAGTTCTATATACTTAAGAGAGAAATTACTAAATATAGTGTTTAAGACTAATAATTATAAAGAAATATAAGTAAGACCTTTTTATTAAGATTAGTAATTAACTTAAATAAGTATTATATAAAGTTACTTAAAGTTCTTTATAATAAAGTAAGTTATAAAAGAAGAGAAAGTACTTATAATTACTTAATTACTTAATATTTCTAAAATAAAATATATCTTAATATTAAGAAGTATATAAATAATTATAAGAAGTATTAGTATAAATCAAAAGTATACTTAAAGAAAACCTTATTCTTTACTTAAGTTAATTAACTATTTATTAATCTTATTATTAATATAGTTTATTTACTAAATATTAAAGAATATACTAGTCTTATTATATATTAAAATAAACTCTCTAAGTAACTTAAAGCTTAAGTTCTTTATATTATTAATATTAAAGTTATTATAAACTTTATTTAGTAAGAAGTTATATATTAATATAGAATATTTAAAAGACTAACTATTAATAATAAGACTAAGTTTAAAAAGAAAGTTATTAAAATACTTTAAAGATATAAAGTAAAATAAGTCTAAATATTAATATATAATACTTAAGTAAATAAGAAAATCAAAGAAAGTTATAAGTTAATTCTTAATACTCTTATAATACTTATAAAAGAAAGAAAGACTAAATAATTATAATACTTATATATTATTCTTCTTATAGAATATACTTTAATATATAAGTTAACTAAATATATATTATTCTACTTAATATATAATTATAAAATTATATTATTAATTAAGACAAAGTACTTAACTTAAAGAACTCTTAGTTAAAATAATATTTATATATATAAAGAACTATTAGTAATTTAAACTTAGTAAATTAAGATATAAAATAAGAATATTCTAGAATTAATAACTAAGTAAACTTAAAAGTATTAAAAAGAATAAGAGTATTAGAATAAGATATATAATATTTAAAAGGAATTTATTTATATTAAAGATATTATCTTATACTATAATACCTTTACTATTAATTATAATAAGTCTAAAGTTATAAAGTTAAATTAAAGATAATTAGAATTATATTAAGTTAAAACTATTAATAATATAAAAGAGATCTATACTTTAAAAGATATAAATAAAGTTATTTTAAGAGAAACTTTCTTTAATAACTAACTTAAAAAGTTTATTAAATAAGATTAATACTTTAGAGCTTTTAATAAGAAAGTAACTAATATTATAAAAGAAGAATACTAACTTATAATTAAGAAAGAAGTATAATAATTAAAAGAAGAGAAAGTTTAAGTAAGTATCTTAAAGTAAGAATAAGTTAAGATTAAGATCTTATTAAAGTTAATAAAGAGATTAATAATTTAGTTTCTTAGGATTTTTAAATATAAGAAGAGATAGTATATATAATACCTTAATAATTAAGAAAAGAAATATTAATAAAGAAGATTAAAGAACTTAGAAAGTTTAAAATTTAAATTATAAACTTCTTAATAGAAAAGAGTTATAATTAAATAATTAAAGTTTAGAAAACTCTTAAAAGTAAGATAGATTCTTAACTTTAAAGTAACTTATATTATACTTTCTTTTAAAGAAAGTTAATTAAGATATTATAATTCCTTTATCTTTATCTTTAAGTTAAGATATATATAATTCATATACTTTATTATATAAATAAAAATAATAGTTATAACTTAAATACTTAAAAACAAGAAGAAAAGTAATAAAAGTTAAAGTTCCTTATAAATAAATTAAAGTTTAAAAGTTACTCTCTTACTTTAATAAACTAAAGAATAAAGTAATATAATATAAGTATTCTAATATTAATTAAATATCTTTTTATAATATTATAAATACTTAAATATTTAAGAATAAGTTTAACTATTAGTTAATAATTTAAAGATCTTAATAAAACTTATTATATTAAAAGTAAATAAGATATTAAATATCTTAGTAAACCTTAGAGTTTAATATTAAATAAACTATATTAATAATATATTACTATCTTTTCTAATAGTATAAGTTTATAATATATTATAAGAGATTAGAAATAAGTTAATAATTATAACTAAGAAATAAAGTTAAGAAGTTACTCTTTAATAAACTAATAAAATATATATAATAAGAGCTCTTAAAACTCTTTAAAATAAGTCTAAGAAAAAAGAGTTTTCTTTATCTTTTAACTAATTAAATTTTAACTTTACTTTAAGAGAGACTTATAAGCTTATTAGAAGAGTTTAATAATCTTCTAGTAAATACTTATAATTAATTAATTATTTAATAAGTTTAAAAGTTAATAAGTCTTTACTAAGTTAATAAGTTCTTTATTAGTATTTATATAATATATAAGTTTATTAAGTCTAACTTAAGAAAGTATAATATATAATAAAGGACTTAAAAGTATAAAGTATAAAGTAAATATACTTAAAGTACTTATAATATATACTACTTTATATATTACCTTATATACTATCTTATATACTATCTAATATACTATCTTATAAAGACTTAATAATAATCTTATTCTTAAATTACTATTCTTAGTACTAGTCTTTAAAGATAAGAATAAACTTATACTTTAAGAAGAAGAATAAGTTTAAGTCTTATCTTAGACTATACTTTATAAGTACTATTAGTATAATATAACTTCTCTTATAATAACTAAGTTCTTTATTAGTAAAACTACTTACTTTAACTTATTATAATCTCTTTTATTATTCTTAAGTACTTTACTTATTATAATTCTTAAGCTTTTACTTATAGAGTTAATTATATTATATTAAGTTAAATAACTTTTACTACTCTTAATAGTATTATAAAAGTTACTATTACTACTAACTTAACTTAGTTCTAAGTTAATAGTAAGTTTCTTAATAATTAAGAGTATAAGAAACTTAATACTTAAATTAAAGCCTTTAAAGACATAGTTTAAATAGAGAACTAACTTTAAGTCTTAGAGAACTAAAAATAGTTATATAATTTAAGACTTACTAAACTACTAACTTAGACTTTTATTAGTCTTAGAGAACTCTTAATAACTAACTAATAAGAGTACTATTCTCTTATATTTACTAGTACTAAATTAAATAATTCTAATATTATACTTATATACTAATAAAAGTAATAGTAATATAATTAAGGAATTAAAATTATACTTAATTATACTCTTAAGATTAACTCTAGTCTTAGAGAATAAAGAGACTAAAAAAGAGATATTAAGAGAATATTTAAAGAAGACTCTAGTATATACTAAACTAAGAGTTAAAAGATCTTTAAAGTTTTAAACTATATAAACTTAAGTCTTAAGTTATTATAATATACTTATAATAATTAAAAGAGAGACAAATATACTAAGAAGTAATCTAGTTTTCTTAATTAAACTAGAGATAATATATAATATAATTAAAATACTATTATTACTTTATAAAAGTAATAGAATAAGATTAAGTAACTAATTAATAAGTTCTTAGTATAATTTAATACTTACTTAATTATAATCAAATAGAACTTATCTTAGTAAAATAAAGTTATCTTAGTTATAATGTTCTATTCTAAGTTAATTAAGGAACTTAAGAAGTAGTTTAAGATATTTAATATTTTTATACTTAATACTAGAACTTAGTATATAACTATAACTTAATATATATAAAAAGGCCTTTATAAATCTAATAAGAAAAAAGACTTTTTAAAAAAACTTTTTAAAAAAACTTAACTTTATTATAAGTTTAAAATACTCTTATATTAACTCTAAAAAGAACTATAAAGATTAATATTATTAGAATTATTACTTAAGAAATAATTAAAACTAAGATTAACTTAAGAATAAACTTATAATTATTAAGTTAAAGAAAGAAATTATATACTATTAGTATAAAAAGTTAAGTTACTATATTACTAATTACTTAAACTATAAAGAGTATATAAAAGTCAAAGTTTAATTTATTAAGTAAAAAGACTACTTATTACTAATAGTTAGTCCTTAACTTAACTCTTACTTAAACTTAGAAATGTCTTAGACTATAAGTAACTTAAAAGACTTTAATAATTCTTTAAACTAAGACAACTCTTTTAAGACTTAAATAAAGAGCTTATAAATCTTATATAAGTTATTAATATTATAGTTACTTATAGAATTGTTTTATTACTTTCTTAAGTTATTCTTATTTAAGTAAGAATTAATATATATATAAAAGTTAACTTAGTAAATATATAACTTATATAATAACTAAGTTTAAAGTAATACTAGAATAAGAACTTACTTATTTTACAAGTTATAAACTAATAGAACTTACTTACTTATAAGATATATAACTTTTACTTAGAACTTATAAATAATTATAAAGTTTATAAGATTACTTATTAGTTATATATTATTATTAACTAAGACTTAAAAGACTTATAGATTCTATTAGAGATATTAACTCTTATTAAGTTAAAAATACTAGTAGATTATAAGATATACTAATAGTAATATAAAGTAAACAAATTAAATATTTAAATTAATAATTATAAGTAGTTCTAAAAATAAACTAAGAGTATTAGTATATATATTCTTATAAAAGTTAATTACTTAATTTATAAACTTAACTTAATTAAATCTATTAGACTTACTTATAATACTAAATCTATACTACTTATAAGTAAGCTTCTTACTTACTTAAAAATTTATTTTAATATCTTCTCTTTAGAAAATACTAAGAAATTAGTATTTTATAAGAATATTAACTTAGTAATCAAATTATAACTAAGAAAGGAGTTATTATATAAACTTATATACTCTCTTTCTTAAACTAAGTTAGTTACTCTTAAAGAGTTCTTAAAAGAGAACTTAATTAAAGAGTTTATTTAAGAATCTAAGAACTTAGTTAAAGTTCTTATTTTCTTTATACTTAAGAAGAATAAAGACTTAAGACTATATATTAATTACTAAGACTTAAATGTTATTATAGTTAAGAACTAGTATTTATTATTACTAATTAATAAGATTATAAATTAAGTTTCTAAAGCTTAATACTTTAGTAAAATCAATCTTAAAGATACTTATTATTACTTTAAAGTCAAAGTAAAAGATAAATAAAAGATAGCTTTCTATACTTAATATAGTTATTATAAGTTCATAGTAGTACTTATAAGTTTTACTAATATACTAACTACTTTCTAAGCTTATATTAACTAAGTATTATATAACTTAATAAATAACTTTTATATTATATATTTAAATAATATATTAGTCTTTTCTAAGACTTAGAAAGAGTATATAAAGTACTTATAAAGAGTTTATAAACGTCTTAAAGAAGTTAAACTTTATATTAAACTCTTAAAATACTAGTTCTTCTAATAAGAAATTAAGTTCTTAAGATTTATTATAAGGACTTAAGATATTTATATAAATCTAAAGTAAGTATAAACAATTAAGAAATAAGAAGATTATTCTCTTAGAAATTATAAAGACTTATAAGTATTACTTGAATTTTATAATTTCTATTAATACTTTATTAAAGAGTATTCTAAAATTACTTAGTCTTTAATTACTTTACTTAAGAGTAATTAAAATAAATAAAAATTAAGTAATTTAAAACAAGTATAGAAAATCTTATAATAATAAGCTTTCTTAACTCTATTAAATACCTTTTAGATAATATCTTTATTATAATACTATAACCTTAACTAAGTTATATATCTAAAAGTAGATATTTTAAATATAACTCTAAGAAGTATAATATTATAATTCTAAAAGAATATTAAGTAATAATACTTTATTACTTTTTTCTTTAAGTAATTTAAGAGTACTAAACTTAATTACTTAATTTCTAATAAAGAACTTATAATAATAATTAAGTACTTTAAGTACTAGTACTATTACTTAGAAAAGACTAGTTAAACTATTAAGATTTAGTTAAATTATTAGAATTTATAAAACTTTATAAAATAACTTAAGATTAATAATTAATAAGTTAAATAGTTAGTTTACTTTACTTTATATAATTTTATTATATACTATTAACTAAGATTATAAAACCTAATTAATAGTTTATTAAGATAATTAGACTATATAGTCTAAACTTAAAAGGAACTTAATCTATTATAAATAGACTTATTAATAAAACACTTAATAAGATTTGATTTACTAGACTAAGTTAAGAAAATCCTTAGTTTAATCTAAATAGACTTATTACTTAATTTAAAGTTATATAATATAATAAAATACTAGTTATATAAAATAATTAATATAAGACTAAGTAATATACTTACTTTCTTACTAGAGATAAGACTATATAATATAGTATATACTAACTTAAAAAATAAAAGTTCTTCTAAGACTTATTTTAATTTACTAGAAGTATAGTTATATAATATAATAAGAGTAACTTAAAGAGTTAATACTCTAAGCTCTTTAATAGATTCTAAGAACTAATAGACTTTAAATAAGAGAGTTATTAATCTATAAACTCTTATTATTATTATCTAAGTACTTTATATATTACTTAGAGTAAAGAATAATAAGACTAACTATCTTATTAAGTTTATAAGGTTATAAGTAATTATTAGAAGAGAAGTTAAGAAAGTTATTTAAAGAGAAAGTTCTTTAATAAATAAAATAGTATTAAGTTTATTAGATTAGATATTATAATCTTAAAGAACTAATTCCTTATATACTAGACTTAAGAAAGAGTTATATATAACTAATTAAATTAGTTATTTAAGTTAAAAGGACTACTTATACTAAAATACTAGTTAAGAAGACTATACTCTAAATTAATAGAGTTTATTATACTATAAAGAGAGAGTTATAATCTTTACTTAAAAGATACTTATATAAGAATTATTATACTTATACTATAATAACTAGTTTATAAGTTACTAGAGTATTAATAAGACTAAAGAACTATTAGAATAAAAGTTCTATTAGTTAAGAATAGATATTAATATTCAAGAATATATAACTATATGTTTTATTTATTAAAACATTATTATTCTTAAGTATAAGTTATATAATAAACTTAAATTACTATTAGTACTATTAAGTTTATAATAAGAAGTCTTACTTGACTTTATTACTTAACTTCTTAAATTATATATAAGAATAACTAAATATAATACTATTTTAGTAATAGTAAACTATTATATTAAAATGATTAAATTTATACTAACTATTACTAATATAACTATACTTGAATTTATAACTTTATTTTATAAGAATATTAAACTTAAGTATAGTTCTTTAAAAGGAATAATATCTAATTAAGATATTAAAATTACCTTTAAATTTTAAATTAAAATCTATATCTATTTCTTAATTAAATAAAGACTTAGTATTATATTCTACTTATAAACTAATAACTAAACTAAGATCTTAAACTATATATTAAAGAACTACTTTTAAGTTTATATTAATTTAAAGTAAATAAATTAAACTAAACTCTTACTTAATATTAAATTTATTTATAATAATAACTAGAACTCTAGTATAAAGATTATATTATTCTAAGTTCTTTATAAATATAACTTTAAGTTATATATTAATATTATTAGTACTAAGAATATTATTAATAAAAGAGAAGTATTAGTAATATATAATTAAATTACTTATCTTATAGAATTATAAAAATATCTTTAAAAATAACTATTATAGAGTTAAGAAAAGTAAGTAAAGTATTATAACTAATAATACTAATTAAAGTTATTTAAGTAAAATAACTTAATTAAGTTATTAATTAAGAACTTATAACTTAAGAATAAAAAACTATAATTAAAGTAAATTAGACCTTTATAAGTACTTTAGTAAATAAGAACTTAAGTATATTAACTAGTACTTTTAAAGAAGTATAGTTAATTATATAATATATTCTTAATATAGTTTATTAAAGAATATTAACTTAAAGAAGACTAATTACTATTACTTATTCTTAATCTTAAGAATAAGAATAAATAGAAAATTAAAGAAGTAAAAGATAAGAGAGTAATAAGAGACTAAGTATACTATTTAATTAAATAAGAAGAATAACTTACTAAGTATAATTAATAAATATTAAAGGAAAATATAAGTAATACTTAATAAGTTATTTAATAGTATAAAAAATAATAAAGAAAGTTAATTAAAAAAGACTAAGAGTTAAGAAAACTATTACTCTTTTTCTTATTAAGTTTTAATAAGAGTAATAAGAAAGTAAGTTAAATTTAAACTTAATTACTTATAAATAAGTAATCTTGAGAAAGAGAATAGTTATAATATATAAACTTATTAAGCTTAGCTTAAGAAAGTATAATATATAATAAAGGACTTAAAAGTATAAAGTATAAAGTAGATATACTTAGAGTACTTATAATATATATTACTTTATATACTACCTTATATACTATCTTATATACTACTTAGTATATTACTTTATAAAGACTTAATAGTAATCTTATTCTTAGATTATTATTCTTAGTACTAGTTTTTAAGAATAAGAATAAACTTATACTTTAAGAAGAAAGATAAGTTTAAGTCTTATCTTAGATTATATCTTATAAGTACTATTAGTATAATATAACTTCTCTTATAATAACTAAGTTCTTTACTAGTAAAACTACTTATTTTAACTTATTATAATCTCTTTTATTACTCTTAAGTACTCTACTTATTATAGTTTACTAAGACTAAAAAGAAAAGAAATAGTAAAAGTAAGATAAAAACATAGAAAAAACTTAGAATCTAGAGTTTAATCTAGAGTCTAAGAAAAGCTAATACTAGGAAAAGACTAGAAGTTAATATTTAAAGTTAAAGGTTAATAAAAAAAGAAATCCTAATATTAGTAATTATAAGTAATATATAAAATAAATAATAAAGAAGATAATAAAGAGAAGTTAAGTAATAAGAATAAGAAAAGATAATACTAAGAACTTAAAGACTTATTATTTATATATAAAGTAATAATAACTTAAAAGAAATAACTTAATAACTAAGTATTATATTTCTTTATAGAAAGTATACTTAAAGAAGTATATTAGAAACATTTAAGTATTATATAAGACGTTAAGTACTCCTTAACTTATCTTACTAAAGACTAGAAGAAGAGAAGAAAAAGAAAAGAGATACTTTACTTTAAGTCTTTACTTACTTACTTAAGTAAGAGTATTTTTATATATCTAAAGTATTTAAGAACTTAAGATAAAGTATAAGATAATATAATTAAGAATCTTAAATTATAATATATATTAATATACTTAATAAAGAAAAAGAATAAAGTATATACTATTTCTTAACTTTAAAGTATTTAAAGTTATATATAAAGGAGTTTAAAGAATAGAAGGAATTTAATATATTTAATAAAGTTACTTTTTAGTTTTAGAAAATCAAAGTTAAGAAGTAATAATACTATTACTAAAGTTTATAAAGTAATTAGTTACTCTTAAAAGAACTAAGATTAAATACTTCTTAGAGTTTACTATTAGTACTTAGAGTTTAAAGTTTATTATTAAAGTTAAAGTTAAAGTTAAAGTTAAAGGTAAAGACTTAAATTTAAGAGTTAAGACTATTAGTATAGAGCTTTAAAGAAAAGAGAAGAGTTAAGAAAGAGAGATATCTTATTATTATTATTATTAATTACTAATAATATTATTAGTAATATTAAGAGATAAAGATTTAAAGTTAAAAAGAACTTAAAAGAAGAGATAACTTTAATAAACATTAACTTGTCTTATATAATAAGAAAAAGAGTAAACTTTTAGAGAAGATAAGATATAAGAATAAGAAGACTAAAGGATTATACTAATAAGGTTATTAGTAATAATAATAATAAAAGATACTTAACTAGTATAAGACTAAATAAGTAGTTAAGAAAAGAGTTATAAGAGAGATAAAGGAATAAAGAGAGAGACCTTTCTTTTATAAACACTAAGTAGTAAATAAGTAAGTTAATTTATACTTTAAGAGCCTTTATTTAAAGGTAAAGATATTAATATTATTAAGAGACAATTATATAATAACAATTAGTTACTAATAATAATTATAAATTAAGTACTCTTTAATAAAGAATAGTTTTTATATAGTTATTTATTTTATATATAATTCTCTTTTACTTGAAGTTATTACTTAAAAGTAAGTAATTTAATAAAGAAAAGACAAATATAATAAGAGAATTAGTTATATTAAGTACTTAATATCTAAGATTAAGTATAATTTTCTTACTTTACTTATTAAGTAGTTTAACTAGACTTTAAGAGTACTTCTTTTCTATAATATACTTATAGTATAATATTAATATAGTTTAATATATTTAATAGTTATAATATATATTTATTTGTTCTTTTTTAAGCTTATTTAAATAACTATTCTTTATTAAGAATATATATAATACTTAATATAATTAAGAAGTACTATACTTACCTTTTATCTCTTTATAATACTTAAAGTTAAACTAATACTTATATAAACTAATATTAAAATAATATTAAAGTTAGACTAGTATTTACATAGACTAATATTAGAATAGTATACTTAACTACTATTATATATAATTATGTAACTATATCTAGTCCTAATAATTATCTATTAAGTAATACTATAATATTTATAATATAATATAATTTAAATATATATTATTATATATTATTATATAATATCTTAAATATATACTATTTAATAAAGTATTATAAAGTATTCTATATACTAATAGTAAGTAACAAAGAGTTAACTAAGACTAAAAACTATTAGAAATAATAATATATATATAAGTTATATAATCTTTTTATCTTAACTTATATAGTTTTTAACTTTTCTTAGTATTTTTAACTTATAAAAAGTAACTATATATAGAAATTAACTCTTTCTTTAAGTTAGGACTATAAATATAAACAAATAGTAAAGTTTATTTCTTATTATAATTATAATATAATACTATAATAATACTTTTATACTAATATATTTATATATTATATCTTGTTTATAAAATACTATAGAAAGTAAAAGATCTATAATTTATTATTATATAATTACTTTAGAATGAATTTTTTTTTACTTAAATATAGTTTATATAATTATTTAATATATTCAAAATTATTAGATTATTATTTACTAATTAATTGATTAATTTATTAGTAGTTATTATTATTATATTTTAAAATCATAATATTAGATCTTATTAAAAAGTTTAAAAGTCTTAAAGTATTACTTAGATTATAGTAGATACTAATACTAATTACTTGTTTTACTTAGTATATATATACTCTTATTACTTATATAGTGATTTTATACTAAAACTAAGGATTTTTAAGACTTAATAACTTTATTATTATAATAGTTATTAACTTAAATTTTATACTTAAAGATAAAATTAAAGTATATAATATAAGAAATCTAATAAAATATTAGATTTATTTATTATATTCTAAAATAATAAGGATTTAAAATATTATATATAAAATTTATTAGTTTCTTACTATTATAGACTAGTTATAAATCTTTTTAAGATCCTTACTAGACCTTAATATAATATATAACTTATCTCTTAACTTACTTATAAAGTTATTATTCTTATTTATAACTTGTTTCTTTTCTTTCTTTACTTATATATTCTAAGAAATAAATAGTTATTAGTTAAACAAATCTAGTTCTATTCTTATTAACTTATTATATTATATACAAGTTAATTAACTCTACTTAAGAAGGCCTATATAATATCCTATTATATTATACTCTTTTTATAAGATTAACTTTTAACCTTTAACTTCTAACTTTTAACCTTTGACCTTTATTCTTTATATAAACTTAACTTTTTATGTATTTAGAATAGTACTTAGAAATAACTCTCCTTTAAACTCTTATAAAGGTAAAGAACTTATATAATAAAGTCCTAAGACTTTACTAGATCTTATAAATCTAGAAGCTCTTTAATTACTCTCTTTCTTAATGTTTACTATTTAAGTAAGACTATTAATTCTATGATTATTATTTATTCTCTTCTTAGAGTAGAGCTTCTCTAGACTAATAGTACTTTAAGATTAATATAAACAACTCTCTATAGTTTAAATAAAGCTTTCTTTAAGTAAGAGCTCTTAGAAGTCTAATTATTAATAACTTATATAT
>WNGE01002388.1_pt1 | contig 23034 bp, 23 predicted proteins | sample 5400651 | NCBI WGS metagenome assembly WNGE01 (sample SAMN13153370, study PRJNA577476) | soil metagenome | isolation source: 60 cm soil or saprolite under grassland replicate 2 | place: USA:California | collected 2016-06-15
TGATGTTGATGTCGAGGTCCTTGAGGATGCGCACGACGCCCGAGGAGTCGCTCGCGGCCCCGTAGCTCGAGATCGCCATGAAATCGATCTCGCAGGCAACCGAGATCTGTCGCATCAGGTCGGCCATGAAGAAGACGGCTCCCTTGAGCACGCCGACGAGCAGCAGGTCGCGGCCCTCGTAGTCGCCGGAGATCTCCTCGCCGAGCTCCTCAACCCGGCGGCGGAGGGTCGCCTCGTCGATCAAGATCTCCTCGACCACTTGTTTCATCTCGGCCTGGCTCATTCGGCTCTCCACGCGCGGACGCCCGGGGCCTCGACGATCCCAGGCACCGCGACGACCTCGTCCCCGCGCACGACGAGCGGCCACGACTCGCGCTCCGACCTCGGCACCTTCGCGTCGACGAACACGTCCTGAAGCTTCTTGCTCCGTCCGGCGAGCCGGTCGCCCGCCCGCCAGCCGCGCACCTTCAACCCGCTCACGTCGGCCTCGATCGTCCACGGGCCCCATTGAACGCGGCCCTCGAGGGGGACCGGGGCTTGCTCGAGCCAGAGACGGTCGTACTCCCGTACCGCCTGGAGACCGGAGCCGAGGTCGATCCGCTTCGACCCTTCACGAGATGCGAGCAACGATAACAGGGCTCTTTCGGCGCGCCGCGGCAGCGGCGGCGGTTGCTCGGCGAGCCGGAGCAGGTTCTGCTCGGCGGCCGGGTGCAGGCGGCGCAGGAGGGGAAGGATCTCGGCGCGGATCAGCCCGCGCTTCGTGTCCGGGTTCGAGGAGTCGGTGCGGTAGTCGAGCCCTACGGCGCGGCAGTACGCCTCGGTCTCCTCGCGCCAGACCTCGAGCAGAGGGCGGACGACGCCGTCCTCGCGTTTGGCCTTGATTCCTCTCGCGACGCCGCTCGCGGCCAGGCGGTAGATCAGGGTCTCGACCTGGTCGGAGGCGGTGTGGCCGGTCGCGCGCAGCCGGTCGCAGGCGAGGGAGTACCGAATGTCCCGCAGCTCCTCCTCCGTCCCTTGTAACACAGTGTTACTTGCATCGTGGACCTCGGCGCCAAGCACCTCGCGGCAGAAGCGGGCGTCCTCTTCCGACTCCTCGCCGCGCAGTCCGTAGTTGACGTGCAGCGCGCTCACCCGGTACCCGAGCTCCCGCAGGGAATGCCATAGGCAGGTCGAATCCGCCCCGCCGGAGACGAGGCAGGTCACCTCGCCGCCCGACGGGATCAGCTCCTCTCGGCGGACGAACTCCTCGATGCGAGCGCGTAGGCCCCTGGCGTCCATCACCTCATTGTGCAAGTAACACTGTGTTACTTGGGGTTTTTGGAGAGGCGCCAGGAATGAGAGGCGAGCTCGAGCGCGAGCCAGCGCAGGACCCAGACGGCGAGCGCGAGCTTGAGCACGCGCTTCACAGGAGCACGCTCCGATAGCTGCCCTGCCTCCGCATTCCGATTCGCTCGTACACGTGGATCGCCACCGCATTCTCCGGGCGGACGAACAGGCAGACCGCCGGCACCTCCTCGAGCAACCGGCGACAGAGGTCCCGCAGGGCGCGCTGCGCGTAGCCACGGTTGCGAGCCTCCGGGTCGACCCAGACCTGCTGGAGCTGGACGGCGCTCGGCGTCCAAGCCGAGGCCTCGGCCTTGAACAGGATCACACCACCCTGCTCCCACAGCCACGACCGTCCCTCCTCGATCTGAGCGCGCGTCCGCCAGCGGAATCCCTCCGGGTCGCCCTCCATCGGATCGGCGCCGAGCTCCTCGGCGTGGGCGGCGGCACAGGCAGGGACGAGCAGCTCCAGATCCTCCGGCGTGGCATCGCGCAATCCCGTCTCGCCCGGCTCGGGCGCCTCCTCGAGCACGAACACGGGCTGGCCCGGCCGGTCCTCCCGAGGCTCGGGGAGATGCCTCCGAGCCGCCTCCCACAGCGCGCTTACGGCCTGCTCGTCGCCGATGATCATCCGTGACCTCTCGCCCTCGACCAGGTCGGCGAACGCCTCGCAGCCGCGGCCTGAGGGAACGACGTTCACCCCGACGTGGGCGACAGCGGACAGCACCCCGCCGTTCCTGACCGCGCTGAAGCGCCCCAGCCCACGGCGCACCATGTCCTCCAGGAACACGCGCTCGATCGGATCCTCGGCACAGAAGGCGAGCACTTCGCCGCGCGCCGGAGTGAACACGGTCGCCATCGCCTGAACTTTAGGCTTCCCGCGTGCCGATTCACGTTCGCGCGCAGCCCGGCGACTATGCCGAGGCGTGCCTGCTTCCCGGCGACCCGAACCGAGCGCGGCTGATCGCCGAGCGCTTCCTCGAGGACGTGGTCGAGCGGAACTCCGTACGCGGCCTGCTCGGGTACACGGGCACCGTGGAGGGCAGACCGGTCTCCGTGCAGGCCACCGGGATGGGCAGCCCGTCCACTGCGATCGTCGTCGAGGAGCTGGTCGAGCTGGGCGTGCGGCGGTTCCTGCGAGTGGGAACGTGCGGCTCGCTCCAGCGGGACATCGTTCACGGCGACCTCGTCCTCGCGCTCTCCGCCGTCCCCGCCGACGGCACCGCGCTCCGCTACGTGGGGGGCGAGCAGCACGCGCCGACCGCCGACTGGGACCTCCTCCACGGCGTCGTGCACGCAGCGAAGGAGCTCGGCGAGCAGGTGCGCGTCGGGCCGATCGTGTCGACGGATCTCTTCTACGACCCCGATCCGCACAGCCACCGCCGCTGGTCGGAGCGCGGCCTGCTGGCGGTCGAGATGGAAGCGGCAACGCTGTTCACGATCGCAGCCGTGCGGGGCGTCCAGGCGGGCTGCCTGCTCGCCGTCAGCGACACCGTGATCGAAGACTCGCGCGCGCGGATCAGCGACGAGGACCTCGCGGACGCCGTCGAGCGGATGACGAGGGTCGCGCTCGCCGCCTTCCGATGACGACCGTCTTCCTCGTCAACCCGGCATCCGACAACGGCGCCACGGGCAGGCGCTGGCCGGAGATCGCCCATGCGGCCGCGGCTGTGGGGCTCGAAGGAGATGCGCTGATCTCGGAGCGCCCGGGCCAGCTCGCCGACCTGGCCCGGCGGGCGGCCGACGGAGGCGCGCGCCTTCTCGTCGTGGTCGGCGGGGACGGCTCGGTCAACGAGGCCGTGAACGGAATCGCCGGGCGCGACGTGGAGCTGGCCGTCATCCCGCGCGGAACCGGCTGGGACTTCACGCGCACGCATGCGATCCCACACCGGCTCGAGGACGCGATCACGGTCGCGCGAGACGGGATCCCGCTCACGGTCGACGTCGGCCGCGCCTCCTACCGGAGCTGGGCCGGCGACGCCGCCGAGACGTATTTCGCGAACATCGCGAGCGCCGGGATGAGCGGAGCGATCGCCCGCCGCGCGAACGAGACGACGAAGGCGCTCGGCGGCAAGGTGTCGTACCTGATCGCGACGCTCGCCGTCTTCAGCCGCTGGCGTGCCGGCGAACTCCACGTCGAGGTCGGAGACGAGGAGAGAAGCGGCCCGATGCACGACGTGATCGTTGCGATCGGCCGCTATTTCGGCGGCGGGATGATGATCACCCCGGAGGCGAGCCCGGACGACGGCCTCTTCGACGTCCTACTGATCGGCGACCTGACCAAGCGAGACCTCATGTTCACGCTCCCGAAGACGTACCGCGGACGGCACCTCCCCCACCCGAAGGCGGAGCTCCTGAGAGGAGCGACCGCGGGAATCGAGGCGCCCGGCGCCGAGGTGCCGATCCAGCTCGACGGCGAGCAGCCCGGGACGACGCCGGCGCGATTCGAGATCGTGCCCGGCGCGCTTCGAGTCCGGGTTCCGCGCTAGGCCTTTTGCTTCGGCGTCCGCGGCTTCGACGCCGTCGTCTTCCGCGCCGTCGTCCGCCTGCGCGTCGTCGTCTTCGTGGCTGCGAGCTTCTTTTCCAGCGCCTCGACCCTCTTTTCGAGCTCGTCCACCCGCTTCATCCGGTGCTGCAGCTCGTCGATCCGGTCGCGCATCCCATTCAGCGCGTCGAGGACCCTCCGGCCTCCCGGGACATCCGCGAGCTTCTGAAGCGCGTCCTCGCCCGCATCCGCCAGCCTCGTCAACAGGTCCTTCTGCTGGGCCATCACCCCCCCTTCCTTGGTTGGTCGGAGACTACCGCGACCCTGTAAGTGAGCCGGTAGCAGCCCCGCGTGTTCGAGGCCGGACAGGTCGAGCCGGCCAGCTGGGAGTTCGTGTGGTGGAGGCCGAGCGAGGCCTGCGGCGAGCGGAAATGAGCGACCAGGATCCCCGGCTCGTCGTCGCCGACCGCATTGCCGATCTCGTTCGCGCGCGGGCAGGGCGTGACGGGCACCGTCGGGGAATAGGCGTTACCGACCGAGCCGAAGTCGCACTCCCGGGTCTGGACGAACAGCCGCCACGGCTTGCCGCGGGGGACGTAGAAGTCGATCCTCTGCTTGCTTCGGATCGTCTGCCCGTCGCTCGGCCGAATCAGCCCAGGTTTCCAGGGAGCCCAGACGCCGCCGGCGTTCAGGTACACGTTCCACTCCCCGGGCGCGGTCGTGACCTGGCCCAGCAGCGTCGATTCGACCTTGGCCGGACAGTCCGGGGCGAACGGCGGACAGCCGGGATCCATCGCGCGGCGGACGAGCAGCTCGAGACCGCTGATCCGCAGGTGCATGGGACGTGCACGCCCGGGCCGCCAGCCCACGAAGACTTGCTTTGCCACCGCCCCCGGCGTCTCCCCGTAGCAAACGGAGACGCCGCGCGAGCGGCGCACGACGGCCACATGCCCGACGCTGCCGCGGTCGACGACGCGGTACGCAAGGTGGGCCGAGCCCGAAGGCCGCGTCGTCGCGCGCAGCACGAAGCAGCCGGGGCCGCCAGGCTCAACCGGCCCCGCCGGGGTACGCGCGCATTGCTTGAACGCGGCGCGGTCACCGTTCGCCTGCGTCGCGCACACGGCGGAGGTGTCGGCGGGCGTCGCCGCGTTCGTAACGAACAGGTCTGCTTCTTTGTCGCCCGCGGCATTCGTCCTCGAGCCCCGCTCGACCCAGAGCACGCGGAAGGGATGGATCTCCGTGTGCTCGCCCGCCGGCGCGAAGTGGTCGCAGTCCCACACCCACGAACCGATCAACGAGACTCGGTCTCCCCGGTCCGGCCACGCGAACATGGGAAACGAGCCCGTTTCCCGCTCGACGTGGAGCCGTTCCGATTCCTGACCCTGGCCTTCGAAGTTCGCGCTGCCGAGGAGCGATGAGAACTGTGCGTCCGGCTTGACGTTGAAGACGAAGTCGTAGGACGTGTGCGTGAACGGATCGTCGATCCCGGTCGGGTGCGCCGCCAGGTCGCCCTCGTACTTCGAGTCGACGAGGCCGCTCACGGACTGGAGCTGCGCCGAGGAGCTCCCGCCGACGTAGACCCAGTTCGGAACCTCGCGGGTGAAGATCGCGCCGCGGTCGCGGGCGCACCCGTCGAGGGGAGGCTGGGTGCCCGAGTCCGGCCCGGCCGGCAGCAGTCGCAACGGCGCCGAATCCGAGCCGCGCGCAGCGAACGCGGCGGCGAGCTCGCCGGCCGCGCAGAGCGCGATCAGGATGCCCCTGCGGAACAACACCGGACGACGAGAATCTTCACAGGATCTTTACTGCCCCGTAGCACTAACCTCCGGGAGCGGCTCTAGTCTGAATAGACGTGAGCGATTCCCAGAACGCAAGCGAGCCTCACGAGCACACCGTCGTCACGACGGTCGTGCTGCTGCAGCGAAACGGCATTCCCTACGAGGTCGAGCGCACGTACTGCTTCTCCTGCCGGCAGGTCCTGGAGGAGCGACCGCTGAAGAGAACGGCCGCCTAGAGCTCCTCTAGCAGCGCCGACAAGACTTCGCCGGCGCTCCCGTCCAGCTTGACCGCCGCCCGGCGGTCGAACGTTGTCGGCCCTCGGTTCACGATCGCAACCTGACCGCCCGCGCGCAGGGTCTCCTCCGGCAGCCCCGCGACGGGAAAGACCTCGAGCGACGAGCCGACGACGAGCATCAGCGCGGCCGAACGCGCCAGCGCGTAGGCGCGGTCGATCTCCTGCTCGGGCAGCAGCTCACCGAAGAAGACGACGTCCGGCTTCAGCACGGCGGCGCACGAAGGGCAGCGCGGCGGCTCATCCGGGTGTTCCTCGACCCATCTCACGACCCAGGCGAGGCCGTGCGCGGTGCCGCAATCAGGACAAGTGGAGGCGCGGATCGAGCCGTGCACCTCGACCACCTCCCGGCTTCCGGCGCGCTCGTGGAGGAGGTCGATGTTCTGCGTCACGACTGCGGCGACGAGCCCGCGCCGCTCGAGCTCCGCGAGCGCGAGGTGAGCCGGGTTCGGCTCCGCGTCGACGAGCAACGAGATCCGCGGCCCGTAGAACCGCCAGACCTTCTCCGGGTCGGCGCGAAAGGCCTCGATGGAGGCGTACTCGAGTGGGTCGATCTCGGCCCAGAGCCCCGTCGGGGAGCGGAAGTCGGGGATGCCGCTCTCGGTCGAGATCCCGGCCCCGGTGAGGACGACACAGGGCTGCCGACGCCGAATCAGCCCGGCGAGCTTCAAGATCGAGGTCTCGTTCATGAGCCCATGGTGCCGAAGTCCACCAAGGACCGGGCCTCCCCGGACACGCCGGGTTCAGCCTCTTCAACGGGGGTCACAGACTCAACAACACTTCTAGGAAGGGGGAGCTCGAGGGGGAAACGGCGTGACCGGGACGCGCCGGCGAAGCCGGCACGTCCCTTCATCAAGGGGGAACCTGGCGGTTCCCCCTTGGGACCCCCTCCCCTTGGTCTCCGCGCACGGCGGCTCTCCAAAGCGAGGCCACAGACTCACATCAACCTAAGAAAGGGGGAGCTCGAGGGGGGAAACGGAGTTTCCCCCCTCGAATGAAGCAGGGGCCGGCTTTGCCGGCCCCTGCGGTCTCCAGCGGCTCTGCCGGACCGTCCCGTTGTCGTCCCGGTTAATCTCTCTTGCTCAGTGAGACGTCTGAGCATCTCTGCGGCGCTCCTGTGCGGTGCGCTTGCTCTGAGCCTACCCGGAGCCCTGGCCGGCGGCAGCTCCACGCCCGGCGTGACCTCGACATCGATCCTCCTCGGCGGGACGGCTCCGATCACCGGTCCGGAGAGCGCCTACGCGCCGGTCGCCCGGGGGGCGCAGGCGTACTTCGCCTACGTGAACGCGCACGGCGGCGTGAACAAGCGCAAGATCACCTACAAGGTCCTCGACGACGCTTACGACCCCTCGAAGACGATCCAGGCGACCCGGCAGCTCGTCCAGCAGGACAAGGTGTTCGCAATCTTCAACAGCATCGGCACCGAGCACGTGATCGCCGTCCGGCCGTACCTGAACCAGCTCGGAGTGCCCCAGCTGTTCGTCGGAAGCGGCGCCACCGTCATCGCCGACCAGCGCTCCCGCTACCGCTGGACGATGGGCTACCTGCCCAGCTTCGCCGGCGAAGGCGCCGTCTACGGCCGCTACATCGCCAAGCACCTGCGGGGGACGAAGATCGGCGTCCTCTCCGAGAACTCGGAGTACGGAAACGAGCTCCTGCGCGGGCTCAAGGCGGGGCTCGCCGACAAGGCCCGCATCGTCTCGAGCCAGACCTACGAGGTCACCGACGTCGACGTGCAGGCTCAGGTGGCGAGGCTCAGGGCCTCCGGCGCGAGCACGTTCATGATCTTCGCGCTCCCGAAGCAGGCGCTGCAATCGTTCATCTACGCGGACAAGCTTGGCTGGCGCCCGCACGTCTTCATCACCTCGGTCTCGATCGACCCGTTCGTGATGACGGTTGCCCGGCTCAACACGGGTGGGAGGACGACGAATGGCGCAATCAGCCTGGCGTTCCTCAAGGACCCGACCGACCCGAGACTGGCCAAGGACAAAGGCGTCCGGCTCTACAACTCGGTCCTGAAGAAGTTCGGCAACGGCGCGAACGCGAAGGCGGTCGCGAACTTCTACGGGATGGCAACCGCCTTCACGATGGTGGACGCCCTCCGCCACGCGGGCAAGAACCCGACCCGCGCAAGCCTGCTGAAGGCGGCAACGCACCTGAACGAGCGCGACAATCCCTTCCTGCGCAAGGGAATCTTCGTCCGGACGACGCCGAAGGACTACTACCCGATCGACCAGGTGCAGCTGCAGCGCTACCGCAAGACGCAGTGGGCCCCGATCGGCGGCCTCATCTCCACACGTGGAGGATGACCCCTTGAGCTGCACCAAACTGGCCGCGCTGCCCGCGCGTTCCTCGGGCGCCGCTGGCGGTGCGGGGCCGGAGGGGACAGTATGGGGAATACGGCCCCGGAGAGCACCGTGCCGCCAGCGGCGTCAGGCTCCGCAGAGCCCGGCTTGCCGCGCTCTGCCGTATCTAAGACTTCAAAATCGGCGCGAGAGGGCTGGCCCTCTCCGCGTCGATTTGGAGCCGGGCTCCGCCCGGCGGGAGCCGACGCCGGCGAGGGGCGCGCGTGGTTGAGTACAAGTTCTCCACCGAGCTGAAGGTCCGCTTCTCCGAGACGGACGCGCAGGGGGTTGCCCATCACGCGGCCTACCTGGACTGGCTGGAGGTGGCGCGCATCGAGTACCTGGCCCGGTTCGGGGGCGGCTACCGGGACTTGCGGGAACAGGGGATCGACGCGACGACGCTGGAGGCGTTCGTCCGTTACCTGAGCCCGGCGCGCTTCGACGATCGGCTGGCGGTGCATGCGAAGTGCGGCGATCTTCGCGGCGCCCGCTTCCGCTTCGACTACGAGATCGAGCGGGACGGCGAGCCCGTCGCGGAGGGGTTCACGACACATGCGTGCGTGGACTCGCGCACGCTCCTGCCGACGCGGATGCCGCCCTGGCTCGTCGAAGCGATCGTTACGGCTGAGTCGTCGTAGTCGGCGTCGTCGTAGTCGGCGTCGAGGTCGTCGGCGTCGTCTGCGTCTGGCCCGTGGTCGTCTCGGTCTGCGTCGAGGTCGTCTTCGGAGGCGGCGGAGGCTTTGTCCCGACCTTGATCACGCGCCTCTCGCCCACGTAGTACGAAGACCAGACGTCGTCGTGGAGAAGCTTTCCGCTCGGGGAGTAGACCAGCCGGTGGACGCTCGTGCGCAACGGCGCCGAACCGGTCGTCTCGACCACCGTGTGACCCTTGAGCAGCGTCGGATCGTCGACCCGCTTGACCGGCACCGCACCTGCGGTCGTCAGCGGCTCGGTCTCGCTCTCGACCTTGCGGTGGACGGGCGTCCCGTACAGGTTCACCGTCAGCGAATCGGAGCCGACGAACGTGCGCAGGAGCAGCCAGTGCGGGGTGTCGTTCACGAACTTGAGGTCGGTGTCCGGATAGTTGACCGTCGCGTCGCGCCCGAGCGGGTAGTGGCTGATGTAGAGCGCGTGATTCGTCCGCGCCGTGATGTCCAGACCGGCCTCGTAAGCGGCGTTGAAGACGGTCGTCGACACCTGGCAGACGCCGCCGCCGAGTCCCGTCTGGAGCTCGCCGTTGATGATCACCGGCGCCTCGAGGAAGCCCTTCGACTCGTTGCGCTCGCCAGTGGTGCCGTTGAACGAGAAGGTGTCGCCGGGCGCGATCAGCGTCCGGTCGATCAGGTGGGCGACGAGCTGGACGTTGTGGATCCGGTTCGGATCGCCGCCGTAGAAGGTCTCGTAGCCGGCGACCAGGCCCGTGATCCCCATCGACCGCGCCGCCTCGGTGGAGCGGGAGGGCGCGACGCTTTCGACGGTGATCTTGGCGGTGCGCTCCGCCGGCGCCGACGAGAGCAGCGCGGTCATTAGCGCGTTCTGCGTCGGCTCGAGCTTCATCCGCAGCCCGTCGCGCGCGGGCACGACTCGGATGCCCTTGGTCGTCACGGCCCAGGTCGCGTCGCGGGGCAGCCGGCCGACCGTGTGCGAGAGGCGAGAGAAGAAGCGGCGGGCCTGGGGACCGCCGAGCGAGAGCTCGCGCGAGCCGTGTGCGGGCAGCTGGAGCAGCGGGGCGATCTTCCAGCGGGCGAGCCGCCACCGGGTCGGCCCAAGCTGGAGCCGCACCGGAGCCGAGAGCGCCGTCCGCGTCTGCCCGGCGGCATCGCCGAGGTCTTCGGTGGTGACGGTCTGTGGGTCGACGCGGACCGGGAGCTCGACCGGCCCGCCCCGGGAGAGCGAGCCGAGCGCCCGCACGACGATGGACGCTGCCTCGCGGCGGTCGAGCACATTGCCGTCCTGGCCCGGGACCGCCGCGACCTTGAGGCCGCGGAGTCGCAGCGCGGCGTCGCGGTGCGGCCGGTCGATCTCCTTGGCCAGGAGCGAGAGCTGATACGTGAGCGCTGTGTTCCAGGCCCGCACCGGCGGCGTGACGTGCGCGCCGAAGACGCGAACCTCGAGCCTGCGCAGCCCCCGGATCGGCCCGAATCCGTCGCCTCGCCGCTGCGCCGCTTCGACCGCGGCGCCCCAGTCGACCCTCACTCCCAGCCGCGCCGGGGTGATCTCCCAGCGGTGGCTTCCCGAGACGAATGTGACCGGGACGTGCTGGAGCCGTGCGGCGCGGTGCTGAAGCAGCGTCCGCGCATGATCGATCGTCATCCCGCCCACGTCGATCCCGGCGATCTTGACGCCGGCGGCGATCCGGTCGGACGAACCCGCATAGATGAGCCCGAGCAGCGAGGTCAGGAGCGCCAGCAGGACGATTCCGAGCATCGTCCAGCGCAAGACAAGCTGGCGCGCGCGCGCCTTTCGGCGGCGCAGTCGGACCGCTTGGGAACCTGCTGAGGCGTTCAAAGGACGACGGATTCTATCCGTCGAACAGGCCGGCTTCTACCCCCGTGGACGCTCCCTCAGTCCGCGCTTGAGGTACGCGGCGACGATCAGGCGCTGGATCTCGGACGTGCCCTCGACGATCTGGAACACCTTCGCGTCGCGGAGCCACTTCTCGACTGGATGGTCGCGCATGATCCCGGCGCCTCCGAGGACCTGGACGGCGTCGGTCGCGGCCCGCATGGCGGCATCGGCGGCGAAGCCCTTCGCATACGAGCCCAGCAGCCCGGCGTCGCGACCGAGGTCGACGGCTTCGCACGCTCGCCAGACGAGCAGGCGCGCGGCCTCGATCTCCATCGCCATGTCCGCGAGCTTGAAGGAGATCCCCTGCTTGTCGACGATCGGCTTGCCGAAGGCCTCGCGCCCGCGCGCGTACTCGACCGCGTACTCGAAGGCCGCGCGCGCAACGCCGACCGCGCCGGCCGCAACCTGCGGCCGGGAGGCCTCGAAGAAGTCCATCGCGATCGCGAAGCCCTGGCCCTCCGCACCGAGCAGGCGGTCGATGGGGATGCGCGCGTCCTCGAGCACGATCGAGCCCGTGTAGGACGCGCGGAGGCCGAGCTTGTCCTCCTTCCGGCCGGCAACGACTCCCGGATCGCCGCGCTCGAGGACGAACGCGCTGATCGCGCCGTCCGCCTTCGCGAACACGACCGTCATGTCGGCGATCCCGCCGTTCGTGACGTAGCACTTCTCTCCCGAGAGGACGTACTCGTCGCCGTCGCGCATGGCGGTCGCCCGGATCGCGGAGAGGTCGGAGCCCGCATGCGGCTCGGTGAAGGCGATCGCCGCCAGAATGCCCTCCTCCGACGCGAGCATCGGCAGGTAACGGTCGCGCTGCTCCTGCGTGCCGGCGAGCAGCAGCGGGCGAAGCGGGAACATCGTCGCCTGGATCGTGGCCGCGAGCCCCGCACAGCCCCAGGACAGCTCCTCGGCGATCAGCGAGCCGGTGAGGGCCCCCACGCCGCCCCCGCCGTACTCCTTCGGAATCGCGTAAGACGTCAGACCGGCCTGGGCGGCCCGCTCGAGCAGGCCCGGGGGGAACTCGTTCCGGGCATCGCACTCGCCCGCGATCGGGCGCAGCTCGCGCTCGGCAAACTCGTGCGCGAGCGCCTGGAGCTCGCGCTGCTCGTCGGTCAGCTGGAAGGAGATCACAGCTCTTCGACCCGGCGGCGAAGCCGCCTGTCCGCGAACGCGGACCGGTGGAGGGGGTCTGGGGGAACCGGGAGGTTCCCCGAGAGGAGCTCGGAACGGCCTGTCACAACCCTTCGACCCATCTCCTGATTTTCTGCCGCCCTTCCGGGCTCGTCCGCCATTCGAGCTCGAGCTTTGCACGCTGCCGCTCGTGGATCTCGATCAACGTCAGCAGCGCGCGCTTCAGGGACTCGCGCTCGGGCCGCGGGAACAGGTCCGCGAACGCTTCCACGACCTCCGGCTCGCGCTCGTGCACGCGCCGGACTGCGAAGAACCCCCGGCCCGCGAGCCGGGCATGCCAGTTCTCGACGATCTGCCGCAGCATGTGGAAGTCGGAGGCGACGTCGTAGTACTCGCCCCGCCGGATGTGGAGGACGCAGTAGTAGATCCAGGCCCATAGCCGCTCCTCCTCGTGCGCGGCCTCGCTCCAGTCGGGCGCCGTCTCCCGCTTGCCCGCATTCGACGCCTCGACCCACGCCGTCACGTCGCCGGTCGAGTCCCACAGGACCTCGTAGGGAGCTCCTTCCGGCGACGGTGGGTCGCCGGCCACGTAGAGCGGCAAGTCGGTCTTCACCCCGGGGTCGAAGAGATAGATGACGAAATGGGGCCGAACGTGGTCGGCGTCGAACCGGTGGAACCAGGAGAGGATCTCCCAGTCCCAGCGCGCGTCCCAGGCCCGGTCGCGCGCCTCCGCGTTCGCGAAGAAGATGCCGACGTCCAGATCGCTGTTCTCGTCGGCCGCGCCGCGCGCGACGCTACCGGCGACGTAGCCGCCGGTCGCACCCGGGTACCCGCGGAAGAACTCGACGACGCGATCGAGGACGAGCGCGTGCTCAGAAGGTAAAGAGCTCGATTCCACCGCTCACGTTCAGCTCGGTCCCGGTGATGTACCCGGCCAGGTCGGAGCACAGGAAGGCGATCGCGTTGGCGACGTCCTGCGGCTCGCCGGCCCGGCGCAGCGCCGTCCGCCGGATCATGCGCTCGTTCATGTCCGGATTGCCGAAGTTGAAGGCCTCCGTCCCGATCACGCCGGGGACGATCGCGTTGACCGTGATGCCGTGCCGGGCTCCTTCGAGAGCGAGCGTGCGGGTCAGGCCGAGCAGCCCCGCCTTCGTCGTCGAGTAGCTCGCCTGCCCGAAGCCTCCGAGCGTGCCCGCCACCGACGCCATGTTCACGATCCTCCCCCATCCCCGCTCCTTCATGTGGGGCCAGACCGCCTGCGCGCAGTTGAACGCGCCGGTGAGGTTGACCCGCAGGTCGCGCTCCCATAGCTCGGGCGACTGGTCGGGGAGCTGGCCGAGATGGTCGAGCGTGCCCGCGTTGTTGACGAGGATGTCGACCGACCCGAGCTCGTCGACGACGCGCTCGACCGTCTCGAACACCTGCTCCCGCTCGGTGACGTCGCAGCGCAGCGCGAGCGAGCGCCGGCCGAGCTCTTCGATCTCGCGGGCGGTCGACTCCGTGTACACGAGCCCCTGCGCCCGCGCGGCCTGGGCGAGCGGGCCGTAGCGGTCGACGTCCTCCCCCGCCGCCGACTCGACCTGGATGTCGGCGATCGCGACGTCTGCGCCGGCGCGCGCCAGCGTCAGCGCGTCAGCCCGGCCCAGTCCTCGCGATCCCCCCGTGACGAGCGCAACCCGTCCCGAGAGGTCGATCTCAATCGCCACGCGGCAAGAATATTTCGCGGGCGATCACGAGCCGCTGGATCTGCGAGGTCCCCTCGTAGATCTGGAACAGCTTCGCGTCCCGCATCAGCTTCTCGACCGGGTACTCCTTCATGTAGCCGTAGCCGCCGAAGATCTGGACGGCGTCGGTCGTGACCTTCATCGCCGTGTCGGCGGCGAACCGCTTTGCGAACGACGACTGCAGCGTCGCGCGATTGCCCTGGTCGAGCAGCCAGGCGGCCTGCCAGGCGAGCAGCCGTGCCGCCTCGATCTCGGTCGCCATGTCGGCGATCAGGAAGTTGACTCCCTGGTTGACGGCGATCGGCTGGCCGAACTGGACGCGCTCCTTCGCATACTCGACCGCGTAGTCGTAGGCGGCCTGTGCCACGCCGACGGCTCCCGCTGCGGTTCCGGGACGGGTGTGGTCGAGGGTCTTCATCGCGATCTTGAAGCCCTCGCCCTCCTCGCCGAGCCGGTTCCCGATCGGCACCTTGACGTCCTGGAACGCGATCGCCGAGGTATCCGTGGCGCGCTGGCCCATCTTGTCCAGATGCTTCTCGAGGATCACGCCCTCGACGTCGGTCGGGACGACGAAGGCGGTCAGCCCCCGGTGGCCCTTGCTCTTGTCGGTGGAGGCGAAGACGACGAGCCAGGCCGCATGGCCCGCATTGGTGATGAACATCTTCGAGCCGTTGATGAGGTACTCGTCGCCCTGGCGCACCGCGGTGGTCTGGATTCCGGACACGTCCGAGCCGGCGTTCGGCTCGGTCAGGCCGAAGGAGCACAGGAGCGGCTCCTCGATCAGCGGCGGGAGCAGCTCGCGCTTCTGCTCCTCGGTGCCGGCGATGATCACCGGCGCGGCGCCGAGGGAGTTGGCGACAATCGAGACCGCGATCCCCGAGCAGCCCCAGGAGAGCTCCTCGCCGATCAGGACGCCTTCGATGCCGCCGAGCCCCAGCCCGCCGTATTCCTCGGGCACGTGCGGGTTCATCAACCCGAGCTCGTGCGCCTTGGCGATCACGTCGGCGGGGTGCGTCGAGTGCTCGTCGTACTCGGCCGCCTTCGGGCGAATCTCCCTCTCCGCGAACTCGTGCGAGAGCTCGCGCAGGGCCTTCTGCTCGTCCGTCAGGTTGAAGGAGATCCCTTCGCTCACACCTTGCTCGATTATCGCCACCGCAGGCCCTTCCTTCACTGATTGACCGGTCAGTCAAAGGGTACCCGATCCTCCGGCTCCCTTCCGTACACTCCTCCCGTGGACTTCGCCCTCACCGACGAGCAGAAGCTGATCGAGGACACCGTCCGCGCGTTCGTGGACGAGCGCGTGCTGCCGAACGCGATCCAGAACGACATCAACCACTACCTCGACATGTCCGTGATCGAGGGGATGGCCGAGCTCGGGCTGCTCGGGATCGTGATCCCGGAGGAGTACGGCGGGGCCGGGCTCGACTTCGTGTCGGAGGCGATCGCCTGCGAGGAGATCGAGCGCGGCGAGTCCGCGTTCCGGACGCTGATCTCGGTTCACGTCGGGCTGAACTCGCTCGCGCTCCTGCGCTACGGCACGGAGGAGCAGAAGCAGCGCTACCTCGTCCCCCAGGCCAAGGGCGAGAAGCTCGGCTGCTTCGGCCTCACCGAGCCCGGCGCAGGGTCGGACGTGGCCTCGATGCGCTCGACGGCGCGCCGCGAGGGCGACGTCTACGTCCTCAACGGACAGAAGAACTGGATCTCCTACGCCAGGGTCGCCGACCACCAGCTCGTGTTCGCCAAGACCGATCCCGAGGCGCGGCACAAAGGCATCTCCGCCTTCGTCGTCGAACGCGGATGGCCCGGGGTCTCGACCGCCGAGATGGAGCACAAGCTCGGGATCTGGGCCGGCTCGACGGGAGAGCTCTTCTTCGAGAACGTCGAGGTGCCGGCCGAGAACCTCGTCGGCGACGAGGGGCAGGGATTCGAGATCGCGATGTACGGCCTCGACCAGGGTCGGTTCACGGTCGCCGCCGGCGCCTGCGGCGTCGTCCGCGCCTGCCTCGAGCGGTCGGTCGAGTACGCGCGCGAGCGCGAGACGTTCGGGCAGGCGATCGGCCGCTACCAGTTCGTCCAGGACATGATCGCCGAGATGGTGCTCGGCTACGAGACCTCGAAGCTGCTCGTGATGCAGGCTGCGTGGATGAAGGACGAGGGCCGGCGGAACACGCGCGAGACGTCGCTGGCGAAGTGGCATGCGACCGAGTCCGCATTCCGCGCCGCCCATCTCGCGATCCAGGTGCACGGCGCCTACGGGTACTCCGCGGAGTACGGGATCGAGCGCTACTTCCGGAACGCGCGCGCGCCGATCATCTACGAGGGAACGACGCAGGTCCACAAGATGATGCAGGCCGAGAACGCGCTCGGCTACCGCCACCTGAACGGACGCGACGGAGTCTCTCCTCTCGCCGCGTGGGGGCCGGCGCTGCTGGCGCGCGAGCCCGCGCCTCGCTAGACCGCGTTCAGGACAAGCCCGCTCCACCGCCACTCGGCGGGGTGATCGCAGAGACCGGCCCGGACCGGGTTTTCGATCACGTAGTTGCAGACAGCTGCGAGGTACTCCTCGCTTTCGATCACTCGCACGCCAAAGCGCCCCTCGAAGAGATGACCCGTGCGCCCATGACGTTTGTTGAAGCGCTGGGCGTACGGTCCATTGAGTCGATGCATTCCGGTTGAGACGGCGGCCAGCGGTGCTTCGACGACCAAGTGGAAGTGCGTGGTCATCAAGCAGTAGGCGCGGCAGGTCCAGGAGAAACGCCGAGCGATTTCGCTGAGCCGAACGACGAACGCGAACCTATCGTGGTCGTCGAGAAAGATGGCAAGCGGGCCGACTCCACGCGAGATCACATGGAAATAGCCGGTGTCGGGAAGTTCCTTGCGTGGCCGCCGGGGCATTCAGGCGACGATATCGCCGTATCACCTTCCCTCGGATGCCCGGACCCGCAAAGGCACACTTTCGGCCCAATCGGGCCGCCCAAACAGGACATGTCCCAGGGACAGTCCCTCGGACATGTCCCGGCGAGCCATGTGCCGACATAGTGCCTTGGACGCATCACGACGCGCGCGCACCCGAACCCATGTCCCAGGGACTGTCCCTTGGACGCGGCCCCGAAGGACACGTCGACCAGCTGGTTAGACTCGCGCGGATGGCGCCCCGGATCGAGCCGTTCAAGCGTCCGGACTGGGAGCCGGTCCCCAACGACGGCTGCGTCAACGTCGAAGGGCGCGTGCTCTTCTTCGACGAGACGATCGGGCTTGCGCTGCTGCGGTTCGGCCAGCACGGGAAGATCCACGAGCACCCCGGGCCGAACGACACCGTGGTCAGCTGCCTCGAGGGCCACGGGTACACGACCGTGGGCGGCGAGGTCGCGGAGATCCACTCCGGAGAGCGCGTCTACTGGCCCGCCGACGTCCCGCACGGGCTGTGGACCAAGGACTCGACGATGACGACGCTCATGTGCGAGCGCCCCGCCGCCGGGAAGTCCGGCATCGTTTCCTAGACCGGCTGCGCCCCGGTCGGCCCGATGGGTTCGACCCGGATCAGCGAGTAGACGAGCGGCGCCACAGCCAGGATCGGCAGGCCGCAGATCGGCCACAGGATCTGGTAGCCGTTCGTTGCGCTCAGGTACGAGGAGAGCAGGTCGATCGCGCCCCCCGCGACGAGCGGCCCGAACAGCAGGCCGATCCCCTTCGTCATCACCGCGATCCCCGAGACCGCGCCCCGGTGTTGGGCCGGCATCAGCTTGAACAGCAGCCCCCAGGCGAGCGTCATCACCGTCCCGCCCGCGATGGCGACCGGGAAGATCGCTGCGTAGTACCAGTCGTGCCACGTCTGAGCGAGGCCGGCAACGACGTAGCCGCTGCCGTAGACGAGCGAGGCGACGAAGATCACGCGTGAGAGACCGATCCGATCGCCGATCGGCCCCGAGCCGATCGCCGCGACGACGTAGCCGACGCTGATCACCGCCAGCACCGCCGACGAGGTCGAGAGCGGCTGGTGGAGCCCCTTGACGAAGTAGAGGACGACGAACGTGCGCGCGGCCGCGAAGGTGGTCTCCCAGGCCGTGTTCGCGATCAGGAAGCGCCGAACGTACGGCTCGCTGCGGACGATGTCCACGCTCCGGCTCAAGTAGATCCGCACGCCCTCGAAGACGCGCCTGTGTCCGCGCTCTTCGCGTACGAAGACGATTGCGGCGCCGCAGGCGGCCGCCGTCACGGCGGCTGCGAGCAAGAACGGCGACGGGCGCCAGACGTGGAACAGGAACCCGCCGCCGACGAGCGCCACTCCGAGCGCCAGCCCCCGCATCAGGTGCTGGACGCTCTGCGCGCGCCCGTAAACCGACCGCGGCAGCACGTCCGGATAGAGCCCCCGATACGGCGGCTCGTAGACGTAGTAGGCGAAGTAGAAGGCGAACACGATCAGCGCGGTTGTCCAGAAGCGCGGCACGAAGGCGACGAGCGTCAGGCAGAAGGACATCGGCGCAAGTGCCGCGAGCATGAAGGGGCGGCGGCGGCCGAACGGCGTGTAGAAGGTGTCGCTCCACGGCCCGACGACGAGCGGAAGCGTGATCGCGAACACGCCCTCGGCGGAGATCACCGCCGCGATCAGGACCGAGGAGCTCGTGAACCGGCCGAGCAGCGGCGGCAGATACGCGGCGACGATCGTGATCGAGAAGGCGAGCCCGAAAGCGCCGAGCCCGAGCGCCCATACGAGCCCCCTGCGCCCGACGGGCAAGTGCACGATCTCTTCGACGGCGGCGAGTGGCCGTTGCGTCAAGGCGCGAAGACTCTAGATGATGCTCCGCGTGAAGCCGCTTACTGGAATGCTCGTCGTCGACCTGACTCGGTACCTCCCCGGCCCGTTCGCGAGCCGCGAGCTGCTGCGCCACGGGGCGCGCGTGGTCCGGCTCGAGAGCCCCGACGGGGATCCGCTGCGTGCGATCGCGCCCGAATGGGACGCGGCTCTGAACGCAGGCAAGGAATCCGTCGTCTGCGACCTGAAGAAGGAGCCCGAGCTGGGACGGGCGCTCTGCTCGCGCGCCGACGTCGTGCTCGAAGGCTTCCGGCCCGGGATCGCGGAGCGGCTCGGCATCGGGCCCGGCGACCTGCCGGACGCGGTCGTCTACTGCTCGCTGACAGGATTCGGCTCGGAAGGCCCGCATGTCGCCCGTGCCGGCCACGACCTCAACTACCTCGGCTACGCCGGCGTCCTCGCGGACACCGCCCCGGCTCTCCCGCCGGTCCAGATCGCCGACCTCGGGTCGGGTGCGCTCGCAGCGATCGGGGAGATCCTGGCCGCTCTGCTCGAGCGCGAGCGCACGGGGAAGGGCAGCCGGATCGAGATCTCGATGACGCACGGAGCGCACCGCTTCGCCGCCCACCGGCTCTCGGGCGAGCCGGTGCCTCGGCTCCTGACCGGCGGCCTTGCCTGCTACCGGATCTACGACACGGCCGACGGTCGCCACCTGACCATCGCGGCGCTGGAGCCGAAGTTCTTCCGCCGGCTCTGCGAGCTGCTCGAGCGCCCCGAGCTCGTCGAGCTCCATTTCGAGGCCGACGCGCAGGAGCGTCTCGCAACGGAGCTGGCGGAGCTCATCGCGTCCAGGCCGCTCGACGCATGGCTCCAGCTGTTCGAGGGCGAGGACGTGGCCGCAGGCCCCGTCGCAACCCTCGCGGAGGCGGCCGCCGACTTCGGATTGGAGCCGCCCGCGGGCCGGCCGCCCCGGCTCGGCGAGCACACCGAGGCCTGGCGCCGCGAGCTGGAGGATTGATGGGAAATTCGGCTGACGTCGGGGGCGCTCCAGACCAAGCCGGGCAGTGCGGGCGGACGCGGGGCGTAGCAGCGCTACGCGTCGCGGCCGACCGTGCTGATCCGGCGCCGCGTCTGGGGCGTCATCCGGCCCGGCCTAATTTCACATCAGTCCTCTACTACTTAGGAGCGGACCAGTCCGAGCGCCGCAGGTAGCGCGAAGAGATTCGGCAACCTGTCCTCGATGTGGGGGTAGCGATCCTCGCGGTCGATCAGGATCGCCCGCATCCCAAGCGCCCGCGCCCCCTCGATGTCGTCCTCGAAGTGGTCGCCCACCATCGCAGCCTCCGCAGGCTCGACCCGGAGCCGGTCGAGCGCCTTCCTGAAGATGGTCGGATCGGGCTTGACCTTCCCGTGGTAGCGCGACCCGATCGCAACGTCCACATCCAGCCGGTGATGGTCGACGAACGCGCGCAGATCGCGCGCGCCGTTGGAGACGAGCCCTAGCCGCAGCCCATGAGCCCGGAGCTCCGCGAGCACCGGCTCGACGTCCTCGTAGATGTCGAAATTCTCCGACTGCTCCCACGCCTGCTCGATCTCGTAGGCGATCTGCCGCGAGCTCGAGGGGCCCCCGCCCATCCCGATCACGATTCGCTCGGTGAACGCGATCCAGATCTCTTCGTCGTGCCGGTAGTCCGCGTGCTTTTGCAGGCTCTCGAGCGCGGCCGCGCGGGCCTCGTCGTGGCGGGAGACGTCGAGCTCGATGCCGTGCCGCCGGCCGATCCGCAGGTATCCCTCCGGCCCGAGCTCGGGACCCGGCTTGGCGAGCGTGTAGTCGACGTCGAAGAGGACTGCCTTCAGGTCGCGGCCGGCCATCGGTAAGCCTCCGGACGCCGCGATGCGAGCGAGGGCAGGTTCCGCCGCACTTCCTCCAGCCGCGGCCGCTCGAGCTCGGCCGAGATCACGCATTCCTCGTCCGGCGCCTGCGCGAGCAGGATTCCCCAGGGGTCGGCGATGAGCGAGCGGCCGTAGCTCGGGCGCCCCGGCCGGGTCTCGCCGATCTGGGCGGCCGCGGCGACGTAGCAGCTGTTCTCGATCGCTCGCGCCCGCAGCAGCACCTCCCAGTGGTCGCGGCCGGTGTGGAGCGTGAAATGAGACGGGACGGTCAGGAGCTCGGCGCCCTCGAGCGCGAGGATCCGGTAAAGCTCGGGGAAGCGGACGTCGTAGCAGATCGAGAGCCCGACGGTCCAGTCCTCGGCCCGGACGATTACCGGCTCCTCGCCGGGCTCCTCGCCCTCGGACTCGCGGTAGACGTGGCCGCCGACCTCGACGTCGAACAGGTGGATCTTGCGGTAGACGGCGACGAGCGCTCCCTCCGGATCGAACACGAGGCACGTGTTCGAGAGCCGCTCGCGCCCTTCGCGCCGCTCGGTGATCGAGCCGCCGACGAGCGTGATCCCGTGCCGCCTGGCCCAGCCGGCCATCGCCTCGGCCGACCCACCGCCTTCGATCGGCTCCGCGGCGTCGTGCAGTCCTCCGCCGTCGCCGATGAAGTTCCACTTCTCGGGCAGCAGGACGACGTCGGCACCGGTCGCCGCGGCGCGGGCGACGAGGCGCTCGGCCTGCTCGAGGTTGGCCGCCTTGTCGTCGCGGCTGGTGAGCTGAACGCAGGCGACGCGGATGCGATCGGCCATGCCGCCAGAATAAAGAAGGACCTCCCAACTCTCCGGCGCGACCGTGATCAGGCGCTGAAGGGTGGAGCCGGGCTTGGCCCGGCGGAAGCCCATGCTCACGTTCGGTCGAGATAGGCGTTGAAAGGAGGGGGGAAGGGGGAACCTTGGTTCCCCCAAGAAAGAAGGGGCTTCATGGGGGAAACATGGTTTCCCCCACGTCCGGATAGCTTTGCACCATGGAGGGGTTCGGCCGCGTCCGCGTCTTTCACGCGCTCCGCTACCGGGACTTCCGCCTGCTGTTCGCGGGCCAGACGGTCTCCCTGATCGGCGACGCTGCCTTCCTGACGGCGCTCGGCTGGCGCACGTTCACGCTCGTCGGCGCGGGCCGGTTCGGGATCGTCCTCTTCTGCCAGGCCACCGGGCTGCTGGCGACCCTACTGATCGGCGGCGCCCTCGCCGACCGCACGTCGCGGCGGCGGATGATGATCATCTCCGATTTGGCGCGGTTCGCCGCCGTCGGCGCGCTGGCCGCGGTGGACGCGTCCGGCCACCTCAGCTTCACGACGATCATCGTCCTGGCGACGTTGATGGGCCTGGGCGACGGGTTCTTCTATCCGGCCTTCGGCGGGATGGTGCCGCTGGTCGTCGAGCCCGGCGCAATCCCCTCTGCAAACAGCCTGATCGGAGTCGCCCGCTGGGGGAGCCTCCTGATCGGCCCCGGGCTCGCCGCGGGGATCTACGGCTTCACCGGCTCGTCAACCGTGTTCGCTCTGGACGCCGTCTCGTTCGTGCTCTCCGCGGCGCTGCTGCGGCTGACGCGTCCGCGGGCGGTCGAAGCGGCCGCGGGCAAGGGAACTCTGCGCGAGATCTGGGAGGGAGCGAGGTACGTCGCGAGCGTGCCCTGGCTTTGGGTCACGATCGCGCTCTACTCGGTCGTCCTGATGGTGCAGTTCGCGCCGCAGCAGGTGCTGCTGCCGAAGCTCATCCAGCAGCACTTCCATCACGGCGTCGGCGCCTACGGGCTGCTGAGCTCGCTGCTCGGAGTTGGTACGGTCGCGGGAACGCTCGCGTTCGGCCAGCTGCAGCCCCGGCGCCGGCGGGGCGTCATCTCCTACTTCGTCTGGTTCCTCAACAGCCTCGCGATCGCCGGGGTCGCTCTGTCCCCGTGGTTCTCGCTCGCCTGCGGATTCGCCGTCTTTCGCGGCTTCTGCATCGGCTTCAGCATCGCGATCTGGGAGACGATGATGATGGAGCTCGTCCCCTCCCACCTGCTCTCGCGCGTCGTCAGCCTCGACTTCTTCGGCTCGTTCGGCCTGATGCCAGTGGGCCTGGCCGCGGCCGCCGCGATCTCGGGCATCGCCGCCCCGGGGACGATCATCGCGGCAGGAGCATTCCTCTCGGCGGCGCTGTTCGTCGTCGTGCTGACCCGACCCTGGCTGCACGCGGTGGACTAGAGAGTGACGGAGCCGGGCAAGGGCCCGGCTCCAAGTCCCTATCGGGGTGCCCAGATTTGAACTGGGGACCTCTCCGACCCGAACGGAGCGCGCTACCAGGCTGCGCCACACCCCGGCGCCGACAGGTTAGCCGCTCGGCTCGAGTGCCACGACGGCCACGGCCACGCGCGGGTCCCGAGAACACGCCCAGGTCGATGGCATAGGCTCGCGTTCCCCCCACGCTAGGAGGAATTACTAATGACACGGACTGCGGGTATTGCCGCGTTGGCGGCCGTTCTGGGGCTCGCCGGAATCGTTCTCGGCTCGATCGCGCTGGCGCGCGGGAGCGGCGGAGGCGGCAGCGCATTCGAAGAAAAGACACTCACGCTCCAGGGCGGGAAGGGCACGCGGGTCGACTTCGACGCCCCGGTGCTCGTCAAAGGGAACCCGGCCGGCGTGAAGGGATGGGAGGCCAACTACCCGATCAGCGGCGACGCGACCGGAGAGGTCACGGTCACCTGCCTCCCGCTGATCACGA
>WNGE01002389.1_pt1 | contig 23027 bp, 20 predicted proteins | sample 5400651 | NCBI WGS metagenome assembly WNGE01 (sample SAMN13153370, study PRJNA577476) | soil metagenome | isolation source: 60 cm soil or saprolite under grassland replicate 2 | place: USA:California | collected 2016-06-15
GCCGTTCTTCTTGCCCTTAGCATCTATACGTAGTGTGCCTGTGACATGCTGCTACTTTAACCGAAACTAGACCTTCGTTAAAAGGCCACTCAGCATTCGGTAGTGCTCCATTAGTGTGTTGCGGGTTGGGGGTGCGTCGCTCGTGTGTCATGAGGTCAGTACCACCACGCGGTAGCGGGTGGATCCACGTTCCCGGCGCGTGAGCTATCGAAACCCGACCCACCCGCTACCGCGTGGTGGTACTGACCTCATGACACGCAAGCAGCCAAATCCGAACCCGCAACACACTAATGGAGCACTACCCAGCATTCAGTGGCGTCAGTTTTCAGTATCTACGAGCGCCTTTGCTGAGACTCGGCAAAACGATCCCACTAAACAACACGAAGTCTCACTAATTCGTGTTGGTTTGTGATTTCGTGGATCGTCTTCTATGCAATTCGAAATATGACCGGCATTCCAACCGCCAGTATTGCTACATTCTCTCAGGAACACTTATTCCCAGTGTAGACAGTGCCGCTGTTAGTTGGCGGCGTGCAATGTCTGCGGCGATTATCAGCACCGCCTTTTTGGTAACGTCTTCCTCGGCAATAATCCGGTGTCGATGGTAGAAAAGGTTAAAAGCCCGAGCGAGAGTGAAGGCATACTTGGCGAGATTTGCCGGCTCGGCAGACGCCGCACACTGCACGATGACCTCATCCAACCTCGCCGCCAGCATTACCAGAGACCAGATCTCAGTGCCGTCCTCACCGGCCAGTGTTTCTGCAACCTGTTGGCGAATTCCATCGTCGCCTTGGGCGCGCTGCATCAGTCTCTCAGCGGCGACCTGAGAATCCGTGTCAAGCTTGCGAAAGATTGAGTTTGCTCGCACTGCGGCATATTGACAGTACGGACCAGTTTCACCCTCAAAGGAAAGTGCTTCTTTAAAATCGAACGCGATCACTGAGTTACGCGTAAACTTCAAAAGGAAATACCGTAGTGCGCCCACGGCAATCTCATGCGCGGTCGCTGTTTTCTCTTCCGCTGTAAGATCGGGATGGCGTGAATCAACCTCGCGCAGTGCATCTTCTTGCAGCCGGTCAATTAGATCGTCGGCCTTTACTCCCAAACCCTTCCTGCCGCTCATCTCGATGTAAGGTTTTTGGCGATCGTTATCGCTCAGTTTAATCCCCAACTCGACGCATGCAGCGGGTGAAAGCGCAACCATTTCGTAAGCCAGATGCACGCTCGCGCGCTCACCTAACTCCGGCACCAGCACAGCGACTCCGCGAGCAACTATCTCCTGAGGATACGACTGGCGCGAGTCGATCACGTTATAAACAGTAATACCACCGCCAAAATTCGGTCTTGGTAGTTCGGGAAGCGTTTCGGAATTTGGCTCAGTCGTCGTTACCCACGCGACGGTTCCGTCACCGTAACGCCGGAATGGCCTGTAGTTGAAATCAAGACCAAGATGACCCAGTTTCCAGAGTTGATAAGCAACGTCTTTGCCGGTGTAAGTTACAGTTCCATTCGAACGAACGATGATCTTGTCAGCTTCATGCTCGTCAGTGCCTGTATGCGATTCGAAAGGCATCACCCAGCAGTCCTTATTACGTCCGGCGGTTTCCAGTCGAATAACACCTGCCCTCTTCATCAACTCGAACGCACGATCCCAAAAATGTAAGTGGAGAATCTCCGACTCCCGCGCGAGCAAATCATAACGAATGCCGAGCCGTTCCATCGTATTGAGAATACATTCCACATTTCTCGTCGCCACAAAGTCTGCCAGTTCAGCGGTCGGGTTGTTGCCCTCCTCAAGGGCGTGGAGGATTTCGGTGCGCAGTTTCAGCTTCTCAGGATTTGGTTCTGCGCTGGGGTCAGAGTCTCTATAAAACAGGCCGACCTTTGTATAGAGATCCCAGCAGTAGTAATCGAAGGAACGTTCGGCAGGAAGAGAATGATCCAGCTCCTTGATGTCGTCGAGTGTCATTCTCTCGATGTGCACGAAGCCGACCACCACATCGGCAACCTGCACGCCTGTGTTGTCGATGTAATTCTGAATCTCTACTCGATTGTCAGCAGCTTTGAGAATCCGAACGAATGTGTCCCCCAGCACTGCGTTCCGCACATGGCCAATATGTGCAGCTTTGTTGGGATTGATGCTGGTGTGCTCGACCATCTGCTTTGGACGGTCTGCGATAGAGTCATCCTGGGCCAGAACCCCTTCCGGTAGCTCTGAGGCAAACAGAGAGAGCAACTGGGCACGATCGAAGAAGATGTTCAAATAGCCCGCGCCAGCAACTTCAACCCGTGCTATTTCGTCACCTCCCTCCAGTTTCTCTTTCAACCGCTCGGCAATCGCGCGCGGAGGAATCCTGGTGTTTGTGCTTTGTTTGATCAGCTTCGCCAGCTCAAACGAAACAGGAAAAGCCAGGTCACCGAGCTCGGGTTTTGGTGGAGTCTCCGCGCTGACTTGCTCCAGCGTGACGCCAAAAAGCTCCAGCGCAGCGGCCTGCAGTCGTTGCTTTAATTTGTTTTGGAGGTCAATTAGGTTCACGGGCACACGAGGGAAACCTTTGTTGCAAAGACGCAGAGTATAGCGTAGACACAGAAGCCCCGCTAACAGCTCCCGTTCAAGCTGCAAAACCACTAGAGATTACTAAGTGACCGAGAGGTGACCAAATTTGAGAGGTGATTTGCTGCTAGGCATTTATGTGTTGCTTGACACCTTTCGGCTGCGCTCTGCTACCATCGAAAGCGATAATGCAATCGGTTCAGAAACAAATCTCCGACAAACTGCGTGAGCGGTTTTTGAGCGCCACACGGGTGTTGGTGCTGACCGGCGCAGGGGTATCCGCCGAGTCAGGCGTTCCGACCTTTCGCGGCGGTGGTAACAGTGCAGTCTGGAAGGGATTGCCTTTCGAGGTAATTTCCTCGGCGCAGATGGTTGAGCGCGATTTGCCGGCCGTTTGGGAATGGTTTGATTATCGGCGGGATCTTTTACAAGCGTTGCAACCCAATCCGGCGCACACTGAAATCGCCGCCTGGCAAGATCATTTTCCGGTGTTCACGCTCGTCACTCAGAACATAGACGGCCTGCACCAGAAAGCCGGCTCTCGCGATGTGATCGAACTACACGGCAGTATCTGGCGGGCCCGTTGCGTGGGCTGTCACGCGCGATATGAGATTCTTTCGCATGGGACACGCCCCGATGAGTGTCCTGGCTGCGGCGATTCATTGCGGCCGGATGTTGTCTTGTTTGGTGAGATGTTGCCGGCCCTCGCGTTTGAGCAAGCCGCGGCAGCAGCAGCGAATTGTGATCTCTGCTTCGTAATTGGCACGTCAGGAATCGTCTACCCGGCGGCCGGTCTGCCAGCGATTGCCCGGGCCTCTGGCGCATTGGTCTGCGAGGTGAATCCGGAAAGCACGACGCTTTCGGATCAGTGTGACGAAGTGTTGACGGGAAAAGCGGGCGAGGTGCTGCCAATCTTCACAGAGGTCAGAAGTCCGGGGGCAGAGGTCAGAAGTCAGAAGTGAGAAGTGAGAAGTGGGAAGGAGAGAGAAGAGGTCTGAAGTCTAAACCGAAGTGACCTCTGACCTCTGACTTCTGACTTCTGACTTCTGGAGTCACCATTTAACAGATGCGGATCCTCTATTTTGATTGTTTCGCGGGAGCGAGTGGCGACATGATCCTGGGCGCCATGGTCGCGGCAGGTGTCGATCCAGACGCGCTCAAAGATCAGCTTTCGTCGCTCAAGGTGCAAGGCTACTCAGTTGAGTTTCAGTTAGTCGACCGGTCGGGAATAAGTGCTACTTACGCACGAGTTCAGACTCCGCACGAACAAGCGCACCGGAACCTGAGCGACATACTTAAGATAATTTACGATTCCCGACTCTCCGACGGGGTAAAATCCAACGCCGCAAAAATCTTTTCTCGTCTGACCGAAGTCGAAGCTCGAGTGCACAACGAGTCAATTGAAGAAGTGCACTTTCACGAAGTGGGAGCGCTGGACGCAATTATTGACGTAGTGGGGGCCGCGATCTGTTTTGACCTGGCAGGCATCGAACGTTTTGTCTCTTCGCCACTGCACGTTGGCAGCGGTACTGTGGAAATGGCTCATGGTCGCTTTCCAATTCCGCCGCCCGCTGTTGCTGAGTTGCTCAAAGGGGCGCCGATTTATTCCACGGAGGTTAAGGGTGAGCTGGTCACACCAACCGGGGCGGCAATCATAGCGACTCTGTGCAGCGAATATGGCGCCATCCCAAAGATGAAGCTCGAACAGACGGGTTACGGCGCGGGCACGCGCGAGTACGAAAAGTTTCCCAATGCATTGCGTGTCTTGATCGGAGACAGCGCCGAAGCTGGTAACGAGGAGCGACTTTTGATGATTGAAACAAACGTCGACGACCTGTCGCCGCAAGTCTTTGGTCATGTAATGGAGCGAGCGTTGGAAATGGGAGCGCTTGATTGCTACTTCACACCCGTTCAGATGAAGAAAAACCGGCCCGGCGTTCTGTTGTCCGTGCTTTGTCAGCCTGCCGACCGTGAAAAGCTGACACAGATGATCTTTGCTGAGACGACCACGCTTGGTGTACGAAGTTACGAGGTTGAACGACGCGCTTTGGATCGTGAACGCGTGCGGGTGGAAACGCAGTATGGGCCAATTGATGTTAAAGTAGCTCGGTTGAATGGGCACGTGGTAAATGGGATGCCGGAATACGAACAGTGTCGAGAGGCCGCGCGAAAGTTCGGCGTCCCGCTGCGGAAAGTAGAGAGTGCCGCACGGCTGGCCTTTGCAAAAAGCGAAACGTAATTGCCCGGCTTTGGTGAATGGGAGGTTATAGATGGCCACAAAGCTCTCGGAAGAGCAGGGAAAGCTAGAGAAATACACTGACAATCCAGTGGATCTGGAGAAGATCGCCCGCGGTGTCCGGCTGATCCTGGAGGGCATCGGCGAAAATCCAGCGCGGCCGGGCCTGCAAGACACACCACGTCGTGTTGCCGAGATGTATGCTGAGTTGACCGCGGGCATGTACGAAGATCCGCATGAGCACGTCGTGCCGCTGCCCGGTGACAAGCACGATGAGATGGTGATAGTGAAAGATATCAGCATCGCATCGCTCTGCGAACATCATCTCGCCCCCTTTGTCGGCAAATGTCACATCGCTTACATTCCCAAGGACGGGCGTATTCTGGGAATCTCAAAGCTGGCTCGACTGGCCGAGACCTTTTCGCGCCGCCTGCAACTGCAGGAGCGCCTTACGACAGACATTGCTAACACACTCTTCGAAGGTTTAAGACCCATTGGAGTGATGGTGGTAATCGAAGCCGAGCACACCTGCATGACGCTCCGTGGTGTTAGGAAGGCCAACGCAAAAACAATCACTTCGGCCGTGCTGGGCGGCTTCCGCAACGATCCGCGCACACGATCTGAAGCAATGGCGCTTATCACCGGAAAGAATTGAGGTTGGTGGTGCCTGGTAATAGAAAATAATTCACGATTTTCCATTTTCCATTTCTCAGGTGTCATTCTTTCATTGTTACTGCCTGGATCTTATTTCGTGATGCTTTGTGTTACTTCGTGGATCGTTTGCCTGGCCGAGAGATGACAGCGATCCACGAAATCACACGAACGGACACTAACAGCACCGCTTGAAATGGCTAATGACAAATGGAAAATGACAAATGGAAAATAATCGTTAGCCATTCGAGCAAATTCTGTTCTTACGCATCTCCGATTCACACGCATGCCGAAGACGTTCTACATAACCACACCCATCTATTACGCCAACAGTCTCCCACACCTTGGCCATCTCTACACGATGATCGTGGCTGACAGCGTGCACCGTCATAAAGAGCAGCGCGGCTTCGAGACCTACTTCCTCACTGGCACGGACGAGCACGGGATTAATATTGAGCGGGCTGCGGAGCGCGCAGGCCGAACGCCGCAAGAGCAGGCTGATTACGTCGTCAGTTATTTCACGAAAATGACCGCAGCCTTTGGTCTTGATACTGAACACGGTGGTTACGACATCTTCATGCGCACTACTTACCCTTTTCAGGCGCAAGGCGTGAGCCATTTTTGGCGAGCAGTGGCGAAGTCAAAAACACCTAAGGGTCGCGACGCAATCTACAAAGGCCATTACGAAGGTTGGTTCTGCGCCCCCTGCGCCGCTTACAAGACTGAAGACGAGTACGCTAAGCCGGAGCGTGAAGGTGAGCCACCGCTTTGCCTGATACATGAGGCGCCGCTCGACCGTGTCTCAGAAGAGAGTTATTTCTTTCGACTCTCAGATTACGGCGATGCACTGCTGGAGTTATACGAAGCACGTCCCGATTTTATCCGCCCGGAATCACGGCGCAACGAGGTAATGAGTTTTGTGCGGGGTGGATTGCAGGATCTGTCAGTAAGCCGTCTGCGGCGTTCAGTAGCATGGGGGATCCCGGTGCCCGAGGATCCGGCACACACAATTTACGTTTGGTTTGACGCGCTGACGAATTACATCACAGCGATTGGCTATGGCAATCAAGAGCGCGAGCGCGCGGTTGGCTTCGAGAAATTCTGGCCCGCGCAGCATCTGGTCGGCAAAGACATTTTGCGTTTTCACGCAGTATATTGGCCGGCATTTCTCATGGGGGCGGGGGTTGAGCAACCGCTGGGAATAATGGCTCATGGCATGTGGGTGGACCAGGCAGGTCGCAAAATGTCAAAGACGCTGGGGAACACGATCGAACTGGACGTCCTGCAGCGGCACTTCCCCATTGACGCGATACGCTATTTCTGTTTGCGGGAAATGGTCTTTGGTCAGGACGGCCGCTTCAGCTACGAGGCGTTGATCGATCGTACGAATAGTGACCTGGCCAGCGGACTGGGAAATTTGTCGAGCCGCATCTTGACGATGATTGATCGGTATTGTGAGGGTCTGGTTCCTTCGGGCCGCATTTCAGAAGAAAAGTTACTGCTGGCAAAACGGGCTGGCGTTGATACCGATGAAACGACAATTGCCGGATTCGTCGAGCACTCTCGTGACGAATTCTTGCTGCACTTTGACAATTATGCGTTCAGTCGCGCGCTCGAAGCTGCCTGGTCCGTAATTGCTCGCGTCGACAAAATGATCAGCGAAGCAAAGCCGTGGGATCTGGCAAAGGATCAGAACCAGAAAGAAACCTTGAACGCGATTCTCTATCGAGCAGCAGAAACACTGCGTTGGCTTTGTGTTTTACTTTATCCCGTCATGCCGGACGCGTCGCGCAGGATTTATACGCAGCTCGGCCTCGGCAACGTGGTTGACGTTGGCAACTCGAATGGCTCGTTAGCGGCCATCGACCCGGCCGGTCTGAAATGGGGTGGCCTTCAAGAGGGTGCCCGCATCGGCGATGTTAAGCCATTGTTTCCGCGCCTCGATAAGGGAAAAATCATGAGCGAGATCAAGGGAACAGAGGCACCCCGGGACGCAGCAGACCGCGCCCCAGTCAGTGTTGAGGGATCTGGGAGGCACGCGACCGAGGCTGATGCGGTTCCTGGCGCGCTTACCACTGTCGTTACCAAGCCAGCCCCACCGATGCAAGGCGCCACCGAAGCGGATGCAGTTCCTGGGAGCCCGCTGTTAACTCCTCCGCCCGAACAAGTAGGGGAGGGCCTTATCGACATCGCCGATTTCGCGAAAGTTGAACTGCGCGTAGGCGAAGTCTTAACCGCCGAGCGAATACCGAAGGCCGACAAGCTTCTGCTGCTGACCGTCGATGTGGGAGAGGAGAGGCCGCGCCAGATTCTCGCCGGCATAGCGCAGCACTACGAATCGGGCCAGTTGATCGGGCGCAAAATCGCCGTGGTAACGAACCTCAAATCCCGCAAGATGCGCGGCTACGAGTCGCAGGGCATGCTGCTGGCCGCGTCAGTCGGCGAGGAAGGGAAACCAGTAATTGCCACCTTCACGGAAGACGTCCCTAACGGTGCGCGGCTTAAATAGTCCAAGGTCCAACGTCCAAAGTCCAAAGAAATATGCGAGCCGTCGTTCAGCGCGTAACGCGCGCCAGCGTAACAGTTGAAGGTGAAACTGTCGGCGAGATCGGAAAAGGTCTCGTCATTTTGTTGGGTGTAGCGTCCGACGATACGCAGAATGATGTGGAGTATCTTGCGGAAAAGATCGCCGCGCTGCGCGTATTCGACGACGAAGATGGTCGCATGAACCTTTCGGTGAAAGATGCTGGAGGCGCGTTGCTCGTGGTTTCACAGTTCACGCTCTACGGCGATGTGCGGCGTGGTCTTCGTCCTTCGTGGAGCGATGCCGCACCTCCCGAAATTGCCGAGCCGCTTTACGAGTCGTTCGTGCTGAGTCTTAAAAAGGACCTCGCCCAGATCGCGACCGGAAGCTTTCGACGTATGATGCAGTTGGAACTAGTCAATGATGGGCCTGTAACTATTCTGTTGGACAGCCGGAAGTTGTTTTAGGAACGACGAACGCCGGCCAAGGCCCTGCGGTATGGGAGGTCTGACAGGGAGCAAATGATGCTTACTCGCGGCATTCTGCTTTTAATCGACGTTTTATTGTAGGCGGGAGGGCAAGGACTATTTGTATGAAGCAAAGAACGAAGGGTTGGTCGCAAATAGGTTTTCTTGTGACGTTGATATTTTTACCAGGGTTCTTTGGTTGCGCCGGCAATAAGACAGGCGTGCAGGATTCTGACGCTGACGAAGAAGCAGCATTTGCAGCTAATGTTAAGAGTGGCGTAAAGCCTCAACCCGATGTGCAGGTAGCCGTTATTGAAACTGAAAACTACGGCAACATCGTACTTGAGCTCTATCCAAACATTGCCCCCAGGATGGTTGAGCGATTCAAGAAGTTGGCTCAGGAAGGCTTTTACAACGGCACCACGTTCCACCGGATCAATCCGGCGTCCGGTTTGATTCAGGGGGGTGACCCGTTATCCAAGGATGATAATCCTGAAAACGACGGGACAGGAGATTCGCCTTACGAGAACGTTCCCGGTGAGTTCAGTGACATTCCCTTCGACCGCGGTACAGTCGGCGCAGCCAGGAAAGGAGCCTCGCCCCAGTTTGGCGGGCGACCTTCGTTAACTGAAGCGCAGGCCCGCGACACTGCAAATTGCCAATTCTTCATTACGCTCGGGCCCGAGCCTCAATTTGATAAGGACTATACTGTTTTTGGACAAGTGATCAGTGGAATTACTATTGCGGACATCATTGCGCGTGCTCCGGTTGAGCCCGAAACGGAAAGGCCTGCCGACAGGATTGTAATTAAGAGCATCACCTTGCAGCCAAGATCAAAGTTTGTTTCCGGTTCGTGACTTTTGCTGCTCTGCACGGTATTTGCTTGGCGGTTCAGATCGTATCGTCAGTCGTTTTCGATCGCGGATCCAGCTCAAAGCGGTCACGATCGCGTCGTTCGATCTTATCGATGAACTCAAGTTCTTCGTTATCTTCGAAACTCACCCCCAGCGCCTCAGCGTTTTCCTCAACCATAGACTGATCCGGAGTAGGATTATCGCCGGCGACAGTTTCCGAACCACTCTCGTTCACATCTTCCCACGCGGCATCAAGGTCACCACCTGCGTCACTGGGTGAGGCAGCGGTATTGTTGCGCAAACGATGAGCAAGGAGTTCGGGATCCTTTGGAGCACGAGAAATCTCTTCCTCCATAAACTCTTCAATTTCCGGATCAGGCACGAAGTCCGGATTGTTACTTAAGTACTCAAACTCCTCGGTTGGTTTTTTTGGCATCACGCTCTCCTTGAATCCAAACGGCTCCACGATCAGCGGCAATTACTCCGAGACTGAGGTAGCAGAAATTGATCCTCATCCAGGAGATCGAAGTTAGATTTAGGGGGAATTATTTATTAGGCGAAACTATACCAAAACACGAGAAAGTTGCAATGATGTAGCGGTCAATTTCATTTCTTAATCAAAAAGGAGGCGTTGCTTGACGATTGGGCTACCTCACCTTAAACTGAATTTCGCAAAAGCAAGAACCCTAAAAATCCCCGCGCTTACTAGAAAACAACGGCGCAACGATTCTGTAGATTCTGGTAAAACCCCTATGCCAAACAGTCCCTTCAACTCGCTTCAATCATTTAATCCAGGCGCCGGTCAATCGGGCAAGTTTTATTCTCTCCCTCAAATTGAAAAGGAAAAGGTTGGCCCAGTATCAAAGCTTCCAATCAGTATTCGGATCGTTCTGGAGTCCGTGCTGCGCAACTGCGACGGAAAAAAAATTACCGAGAACGACGTCCGCGCGCTCGCAAACTGGCAGCCAAATACAGAACGCACTGAAGAAATTCCTTTTGTAGTCGCTCGTGTTCTATTGCAGGACTTTACCGGAGTACCACTGCTTGTCGATCTGGCGGCAATGCGTTCTGCGGTGGCGCGTCTGAAAAAGAACCCGGAAGTGATCGAGCCACTGGTTCCTGTTGATCTCGTCATCGACCATTCGATTCAGGTCGACTTCGCGAGCACGAAGGACGCGTTTGAGAAGAACATGATGATGGAGTTTAAGCGAAACAATTCGCGCTACCAATTCCTGAAGTGGGGAACGCAGGCATTCGATGGCTTTACCGTTATTCCCCCAGGAATTGGAATCTGTCATCAGGTAAACCTTGAATATCTGGCTAAGAACGTGTGGGAAAGAAACGACCTTTATTACCCCGATACGCTTGTGGGCACTGACTCGCATACGACGATGATCAATGGCATGGGCATCGTAGCCTGGGGCGTGGGTGGAATTGAGGCCGAAGCAGCGATGTTGGGCCAGCCGGTTTATTTTCTTACGCCTGATGTTGTGGGAGTTTGCCTGAGTGGTAGCTTGCGCGAAGGAGTGACGGCAACTGACCTTGTATTACGCGTTACAGAGATGCTGCGAAGCGCCAAGGTCGTGGGGAAATTTGTTGAGTTTCATGGCGAGGGCGCGGCGAGTCTGTCAGTAACAGATCGCGCGACAATTGCAAACATGGCGCCGGAGTATGGCGCAACGATGGGCTTCTTCCCGATCGATGAAGAGACATGCGTTTATCTCGAAGCGACCGGTCGGCCTGCCAAGCATGTCGAGGCTGTGCGAAACTACTACAAAGCTCAGGGCATGTTTGGAATTCCACGCAAGGGTGAGTGCCAGTACAGTACCGTGCTGGATCTGGATCTCGGAGCGATCCAGCCAAGCGTTGCGGGGCCCAGGCGTCCACAGGATCGAATCGAGCTGCCGGATCTAAAGGAAAAGTTTCTCAACCTTTTGCAAAAGCCAGCCAGCGAAGGAGGCTACGGAAAGTCTGAAGAAGAAATTGGCGCTCGCTACTTTACGAGAATTGGCACGATCGATATTGCCAAGACGGCCATCGTCGGCGGCGGCGAACAGCGTCCCGCGACCGTTCCCGTTTTTTCCGCGGGGGTAGTGACGCCAGTAAATACAAGCGTCTGGACTGAGACCGAGATGGTCAACAACCGCCCGACGCCGGACCGCCTGGAGGAAGTACATCCGGAGGAATTTCCCCACGCTGAGGTTGATCTCGGCCATGGCGATGTTTTGATCGCGGCAATTACCTCATGCACGAATACCTCCAATCCCAGCGTTATGCTGGCCGCCGGCCTGCTGGCCAAGAAAGCGGTCGAACGTGGTCTGACGATCCGAGCCGCTGTGAAAAATTCCCTGGCTCCGGGTTCGAGAGTAGTTACTGAGTATCTGCGAAAAACCGGCCTCCAGGTATATTTGGATCAGCTGGGTTTTAATCTGGTGGGTTACGGCTGCACAACCTGCATTGGTAACTCCGGACCGCTTGACCCAACTATCGAACAAGTTGTGGCTGAACACGATCTAATAGCAGCGAGCGTTCTTTCCGGCAATCGAAATTTCGAAGCACGCGTTCACCAGAGTATTAAGGCCAATTTTCTGATGAGTCCGCCCCTTGTTGTTGCCTTCGCCCTCGCCGGGCGGATTGATGTTGATCTATCTATCGAGCCTTTGGGCAAAGGAATAGATGGTCAGCCTGTCTATCTCGGCGATGTCTGGCCAAGTCTCGAGGAAATCAACGCGCTGTTGCGATCCGCATTTGATGCCGACACTTACCGCGAGCTCTACAGTAATTTTGCCGAGCAGAACCCACTGTGGCATGAGATTCCGACGACAACCGGCAGTGTTTACAACTGGGATCCAGAATCGACTTACATTCAGGAGCCGCCATATTTCGAGAACTTCAGCAACGCAGTGGAAAGTTGGGAAGATGTTCGCGGTGCCCGACCGCTCGCGATCTTCGGCGACTCGGTCACGACCGACCACATTAGTCCCGCAGGCGCGATCAAAGCCTCTTCTCCGGCAGGTCTGTTTCTCCAGTCAAAGGGCGTAGAAATAGAAGATTTCAACAGTTATGGTTCGCGCCGCGGCAACCATGAGGTGATGCTACGCGGCACTTTCGCGAATGTTCGGATCAAGAATCTCATGGTGCCGGGGGTCGAAGGCGGAGTGACCACTCATCGGCCAAGCGGCGAGCGGATGAGCATTTATGAGGCCGCGATGAGATACCAGGATGAAGGCGTGCCTCTTGTCGTTATTGCCGGTCAGGAGTATGGCACGGGAAGTTCTCGGGATTGGGCGGCGAAGGGCACTCGTTTACTCGGAGTGAAGGCAGTCATCGCGCAAAGTTTTGAGCGCATACACAGGAGCAACCTGGTAGGAATGGGCGTTCTGCCGTGTCAGTTCAAAGATGGAACTAACGCTACATCTCTCGGCCTTGACGGAACTGAAAAGTTTGATGTGCTGGGACTCGAGAACGGAGTCAGGCCACTCCAGGATCTAACGTTGGTCGTGCATAGGACAAACGGAAAAAGCGACGAAGTGGCAGTTACACTCAGAATCGATACGCCCATCGAGATTGACTACTATCAACACGGAGGAATTCTCCCTTACGTTCTCAGGCAGTTGTTGGCAGGAACTACCGATTTCTAGCAGGTTGCTGAAAAGTGATCAGCACCAATAGAAGCAGGTAAGCGGTCATTTACGGTTTTTGCAAAACTGTCTAGGGTGAAATCGAGGTAAATAATGTCATCTGTACAACTTGCCGAAACAAATACACCACGCAAGTATCAACTCTTCATTGATGGACAGTGGATCGATGCCGAGTCCGGCAAGACTTTTTCCACGCCCAATCCCGCAACGGGCGAAACTTTTGCCGAGGTGGCCGAGGCGGATAAAGCTGATATTGACAAGGCTGTTAACGCTGCGCGCCGGGCCTTTGAAGGGAACTGGTCCAAACTGAGCGCGCGAGATCGCGGCCGCATGCTCTATAAGTTGTCGCAGTTGATCGAGCAACATGCGAAGGAACTTGCCGAGTTGGAAACCGCGGACAATGGCAAGCCGATCAAAGAGTCGCTCTATGTTGACCTGCCTCAGGTTGCCGAAAACTTCGAATATTTCGCGGGTTGGACCACCAAAATCGAAGGTGAAACGATTCCCGTCCCCGGCAAGATGTTCAACTACACGCTCCGGGAACCCGTCGGCGTTTGTGGACAGATTATCCCCTGGAATTTTCCACTTCTGATGGCCGCCTGGAAACTCGCGCCTGCGCTTGCTGCCGGCAACACCGTGGTTCTCAAACCGGCCGAACAGACACCGGTTACCGCGATGGAGCTGGGTCAACTGATCCAGGATGCCGGCATTCCCGATGGGGTGGTGAATATCGTCCCCGGTTTTGGTGAGACCGCGGGCGCCGCGCTGGCTGCACATCCCGGAATCGACAAAATCGCGTTCACGGGTTCCACGGAAGTAGGAAAGTTAATTGCGAAAGCAGCGGCTGACAATCTAACTAAGGTTTCGCTGGAGTTGGGTGGCAAAGCTCCCAACATCGTTTTTGCTGATGCTGATCTCGAGCAAGCGGTGAACGGGGCGATGATGAGCATCTTCTTTAACCAGGGCCAGGTATGCTGCGCAGGCTCACGGCTTTTTGTTGAAGAACGCGTTAAAGAGGAATTTCTCGACAAATTGAAGGAGCGAGCGCAACGAGTCACAGTGGGCGATCCGATGGACAAGGCCACACAGATGGGCCCCCAGGTTTCGCGTGAACAACTCGATCGCATCAAGAGTTACATGGACATCGGTCGCGAAGAGGGCGCGACTGTTTTTGCCGGAGGTGAATCACCAAAGCTCGAAGGTGCGTTCCAGAATGGCTACTTTTTCCAGCCGACGATCTTCAGCGAAGTGAACAACAAGATGCGCGTTGCTCAGGAAGAGATCTTTGGACCAGTGGTATCGGTGATCCCTTTCAAGGATGAAGATGAGCTTATCAAACAGGCCAACGATACGATCTTTGGCTTGTCTGCCGGAATCTGGACGCGCGACATCGTGCGCGCGCATCGTTTTGCGAAAGAGATCAAGGCAGGAGTTGTCTGGATCAACACGTTCAATATGTTCAATGCGGCATCACCATTCGGCGGTTACAAACAGTCGGGTTATGGTCGCGAAATGGGAAAACACGCACTTGAGCTTTACACCCAGGTCAAAAGCGTCTGGGTTGATCTCTCAGGGAAGCCGATTGGTTGGTTTGGCAAATAGCGCCATCTTTTGCGCCCGTCCGCGGAAAACGGTTTTAGTTTGATTTGCATCTCTAGATCGCCGCAGGTGCTTACTTCGACCCGGTTGGATTTGAATGCGGCGCTCTCCCTCGAAGAATTTAAACCTTAAAGGAGACGCGTATGCATTTAGGAAAAAGACTGGCCGTTAGCTTGTTAATACTGATCGCCGTACTTCTCTTCACAGCCTGCCCGGAACAAACAACCATTTCAAAGATCAATGCCGATCCCGGCCGTTACCGAAACAAAGAAGTCGGGATCGTCGGTACCGTGACCGATAGCTACGGCGTGCTCGGCAATGGGGCTTATGAGATTGACGACGGGACCGGCAGGCTCTGGGTGGTCACTACTCGCGGGGTGCCGTCTCGAGGTTCACGCGTGGGAGCCAGGGGCAAGATCTACACGGGTTTTAACTATGGCGGAAGAAATTTCGGCACGGTGCTGCAAGAAAAGGATCGGCGCGCGCAGGGCAGGTAGGTCAGTTGGCCAATATGAACCATGAATGATGCCGGCGAAGCGGGCACCCCAACCGAGCGTACGATGATCGAAAGTTTCGATGAAGAGTTTGCTCGGTTACACTCCCGCTCCTGCAAGCTGATCGAGACGACTCCGGCTGAGCTTCTTTACCGCGATTTGAGTGCGCGAACGAGTGACGCTGCGTCGCAATCTGTGGGAGCGCATGTCTTGAGAAGTGCCGGGGCCGTTGAACAGACGTTTGGCGGTATAACTTCGAACCTGTGGGACGATCCTTTCGAATGGACGTTGCCCGAGATGCTCTCGAGCCCCGAGCGCGTTATCGAATATCTCGCCGAAGTAGAACAAACTCGCAAACATGCATTCGGTTGCTTCGCTGGAGACGCAGATCTCCTAAAGAACATCGCGTCCCCATACGGTAAGAGGCGGCCCTTGATCAATTTGCTGCTGGATACCTTTGTCCGAGCGGTTGGTTATCAAGGGCGCGCTATCGCAATACGGGCCACGCTTTCCAATTATCCACCCGCTGAGTATCATTAAGGTCATCGTTAGCTTCCCACGGTGAGGTCTCAAATGCATTGTCCACAATGTGGCCAACAACAAGTCTCCGACAGCTTGAGATTCTGCTCCAGGTGTGGCTTTCCGCTGGAAGGCGTAATTTACTTGCTAGGCAGTGGAGGAGCGCTACCCGTTCATGTGCCCGCTGCCGGAAGCAGCGAGATGTCACCGCGACGCAAGGGCGTTCGTCAGGGGGCTGTTCTTTTTCTAGCCGGCGCTGTACTAGTGCCTGTTTTGGGTGTTCTTAACGGCTTCACTCAGGGCCCAAACCTGCTCGACATACTGGTTCCGCTGGCTGCAATAATCTTCTTCGTCGGCGGGTTGATGCGAATGCTTTTCGCCGCGCTCTTCGAGGAAGGAATGGCCACACATCGGCCAACTTTCACCTCATCATATGCGCCGCCGCCCGTTCCCAGTCAACTGAGCGGAGCCCAACACGGCGCTGCGTTGCCGCCGGCGCCGGCCAATGCCGCAACCGGTTGGCGACCTCGCCCGAACACTGCCGAGATTCGCCAGCCATCAAGCGTCACCGAAAATACGACGCGACTCCTGGACAAAGACGAACCTAAGAATCGCTAGTTCTCTCGATGTCGTTTCTATCCGACCGCCTGCTTGACCAAATACGATCTGAAGGTCCAATCACTTTTTGCCAGTGGATGAAAGCGGCGCTCTACGATCCTCACTATGGTTACTATTGCCGATCGGATCGCGCACGATGGGGGAGGGAAGGGGACTATCGCACCAGTCCCGAGCGCAGTGAACTATTTGCCGCAACCTTTGCGCGTTACTTTGCCAAACTATATGAAGAGCTTGGTTCGCCTTCCTCGTGGACCATCGTGGAAGTCGGTGCCGGCGCGGGCCATTTCGCTGCAGAGCTGCTGGGAACGCTGCAGCACCGCTTTCCTGGAATATTTTCCGCCACGCAATATGTACTAGATGAAGCGAGTGCGGACTCGCGCGCTGGTGTGGGGCATTTACTTGCTCCATTCAGCACGCATATCAAATTTCAGCGGCTCGAAGAATTGCAACCACTTGACCACGCGGTCATATTCTCGAATGAGCTGCTCGATGCGTTCCCAGTTCATCGAGTAACGGTCCAGGGCGGCCAGCTTTGCGAGTTTTACGTTGATGTAAACGAGAAGGGAGACTTTAACTGGTTGATTGGCGCGCCATCGACTGAGCGTCTCGCTTATCATTTCACCCGGATGGGTTTTCAACCCACTGAAGGTCGCATCGCTGAGATTAATCTTGAAGTGGAGGATTGGCTTGCACTGGTTGCGCAGAAGATCAGAGAGGGTTATTTGATCAGCGTTGACTATGGCGCCGAAGCATCTGACTTGTATAGCTCACCGGAACGTCAGGACGGGACATTAAGAGCATTCCATAGGCATCGGTTGATCGATGACGTGTTGGCGTGTCCTGGTGAACAAGATATCACAAGCACGATTGATTGGAGTTTTCTTAAAATGCTCGGTAAGAAGCATGGATTCGAGGTTATTGATTTTGCGCGTCTCGATCGCTTTCTGTTGAGTGCTGATCTGCTCTTGGAAATGGAAGCGAGACTTGGCGAAGTCGCAAACGAATCGCAAAGAACCAGGTTGAGTACCGCCGCACGCGCAATGATTCTTCCTCAAGAAATGGCGAGTAGTTTTTCCGTGCTTGTGCAGAAAAAGGGCGGTGGACAATAAGAATCTGTTTGACCGTTGAAACCTCCAAGTGGGCAGTACACTTTATTAATGATAGACACATACGTCTATTTCTGATTATTCTCATTCGCACCCAATTCCTATCCAACAACTTCTGGAGGACAACATGCCACTGAGAGATGCATTACTACCGGAGTTTGATCATGAAATGGCGAACACTCGAAAGACTCTCGAGCGTGTTCCGGATGACAAATTTGATTGGAAGCCGCACGTGAAATCAACGTCCATGGGCGCCTTGGCAACGCATCTGAGCAACCTACCCACGTGGGCCATTGATACAATCAACCAGGACTCCCTGGACCTGGCTCCCAGCGGTGTGCCGCTGCCTCGCGTGGTGCCGCCCAAGTCGCGAAGTGAGCTGCTCCAGCTCTTTGATAGGAACGTCGCGAATGCCCGAGCTGCTATTGCCGCCGCAGGCGATGACGACCTTTTCAAAAAGTGGACACTTCTGTCGGGCGGAAAAGAAATACTCACTTTGCCGAAAATTGCGGTGTTGCGCGGCTTCGTTATGAATCACAACATCCATCACCGCGCCCAGCTCGGCGTATACTTACGGCTCAACGACATACCGGTACCATCAATTTATGGCCCTTCGGCTGATGAAGGCAGCTTCTAGATTCCTTGCGATTGTTTATGGAGCTCCTAGAAAAGCTCGAACTTAACTGTCAGATACTTCTTTGGGTTTTGACGGAAGTCATAGATCAGCTTGACCCCTTCCGAGGAGAGTTGATTTACGTTTGAGTAGAGCGCGTCATCGGTTAGAAGTTTTCCAAGTGTACCCTCACCACGTTGCGCGGCGGAAACTACGTTGTCAATTCTTTCAGCGGTCGTGTTGAAGCGCGCGATCGCTGCTCGGGTATCGTTGTAAATCTGCTCGTCTTTAACTAGCTTTCCCAGTGTGCCACGCCCGGCGTTGACTTCAGCGATCACGGAGTTAATCTGTTCAACCGACCGATCGAGTTTCTCGGCGGTGCGATTGATTCGCAGGTAGAGTTCGTCTTCGGTTAATAATTTGCCAGCCGTACCGCGTCCGGAACGTAGATCGTCCGCAATCTTCTTCAATTGCAGCGTTATCTCGTTAGCATTGTTATATAGTGCGGGATCGTTAAGAAACCTTCCCGCCGAACCCCGGCCCGACCTTACCTCTCGCATCACGTCTTCGGTCTCGCGAATCGTTGCGTTCAGATTGTTGTAGAGTGCCTCGTCGGAGAATAGTCGTCCAACCGTGCCCTTGCCTTCCTTGACATCGCGAACGATGCCGTTAATTTCATCGGACAACTTGCTGAGCCGCTGCGCTAGATCCGTCCCCGAGGTAGCGAAGTCGTTTACGGTATTCGACGTTGACGAGGGCAGGATTGCGCTGTCATCTATCGGTTTGCCAACAGCTGTTCCCGGCGTGATGTTGATCAGCATCTCGTTGCCCAGAAGACTAGGGGAACCCTGCTGTGCTGTCGAATCGGTGCGAATTCTCTCGTTGGCAGGCCGGCCGTCGATGGTGGAATCTATACTCATTAATGCCTCAACCCTCGGCGCGTTAGGTACATCCGAAGGCGGCAGAAGAGTAATCTTTTCGATCTTCCCGACGCGGACCCCGGCCAGACGAACTTCAGATCCGTCGCGCAAGCCATTCGCATCGCCAAAGCGTGCCTTCAAGTGCAGTTTTTTGCTGAAGGGATTGATGTCGCCCGAAGCGTTTAGAATCAGGAAAATGAGGACCGCAATAGATCCCAGAACGAGTAGTCCAACTCGCAACTCTCTCAGCGAGAGGCTCTTATTTGATCTTGGCATGGCGTTAGTCTAAGGATGAAGGCGGAAGGATGAAAGGCGAACCTTGGTTCATGCCTGGCTCTTCATCCTTCATTCTTCATCACTGATCCTTTCTTCTAATGTCCGCGGAGAAACTTTTGAATGTAGGGATCCTCAGCATGGCGAAGGCGTTCATCCGTGCCGCTGAAAATTATGTTTCCTTCTCGCATCATCATGACCTTACTGTTTATCAGACAAAGTCGCTCGCCTTCGCGCTCAAAAATCACTGCGCCTTCCTGGTTAACTACCGCGTATTCAGAACAGAGGTAATCGAGGTTGTTCATCTCGTGAGTTACGAATATGGACGAAACGTCCTCAAGGTCGCGCAGCTTCATCGCCAGTTCGCAGATGGTTCGCGCAGTCGGTGGATCTAAACCGGCTGTTGGCTCGTCAAACAGTACTATCTTGGGATCGCCTATCAAAGCCCGCGCAATTCCGACTCGGCGGCGCATGCCGCCCGAGAGTTCAGCCGGCATCTTGTCAATGGCGTCTTCCAGATTTACGAAGCGCAGCATCCGGCGGACTTCGGGTTCGACTTCTTCCTCGAGCACGCCCTGCTCATGTAGTCGATAAGCGACGTTGTCGTAGACCGACAGTGAGTCAAAAAGAGCTCCCTCCTGGAAGACCATGCCAATCTTCTTGCGGACGGTCATCATCTGGACTTCATTGAAGTCGGTGATGTCCACACCGTCAACGAATATCTGGCCTGAGTCAGGTTTGAGTAACCCAAGGACGAGCTTGATAATCGTAGACTTTCCACCGCCTGAGCCGCCAAGAATGATCTTAGTCTCGCCTCTATTCACTTTAAAGCTGAGACCATTTAGCACAGTGCGATCGTCGAAGGAGAGAACCACATCGCGAAACTCTATCGCAGGAATGGCCCTCGCGTGATCGTCCACCTCGGAAAACGTCGACTCGGCGGCATTACTGCTGACCTCTCCGGCCGGGGTGCTGGTTTGTGATTCTCTTTCGCTTAAAGCCATAAACTTTCGGCAATACTATGTGGTTGGCATTCCGAGCAGGTACTGCAGTGCTCTTGCTATGAAGAAATCCGCGATGATGACCACAATCGATCCAGTAACAACGGCACGCGTGGTTGCTCGACCAACTCCTACCGTACCGCCGCCGGTACTCAAACCTTTGTAACATGCGATCGAGCCGATAATCAGGGCGAAGCAGATCGGTTTAATGACGCCGCCAATAATATCATCGGTTGTAATTCCATCACGAACGGAAACCAAAAACTGGCTCATCGAGAGACCGAAAAGACTGGTCGCCACCATTCCGCCGCCACCTATTCCCACTACATCTGCAATTACGGTAAGCAGTGGCAAAGTTACGATTAGTGCGATCAGACGAGGTGCGACCAGCTTTCGGATCGGATCAGTGCCAAGGGCCCGCATGGCGTCGATCTGTTGCGAAACCGTCATCGAGCCGAGCTCGGCGGCAATGGCTGATCCAACACGACCCGTTACCATTAAGGCTGTCAGTACGGGCCCAAGCTCGCGGACCAGAGATATGGCAACCAGTCGGCCCGTTTGGGATTGCGCGCCGTAGAATTGTAGGGTGGGAAACGTCTGCAGGGTCAGCACGCCGCCAGTGAAAAAACCCGTGAGAAGGATTATCGTCAAAGAGCCCACGCCGATGACGTCCATTTGGGCGATCATTTCCGAAATGTATCGCGGACGTTTGAATAGGCCGCGAGCGGCGCGGGCCACCAGCAACGTCGTCTCCTGCAGTTCCAGCAGAGCGCGCGTAGCGAAGTTCATTCTATGGTGATATTAGAGCCGGACCTTTCAACCGCACGTTGACCCCCTTTGCCGTTTCCTGCCGTTCGGCAAGGGCGGTCGGCGCGTGAACATGATCCACCAGGGACGAATCCTTTAGACTCTTGGTACGACGAATGCCTATTGAAAGAGCGGCCTATCATGCGCAAAACTTAAGCAATAGGTCAAGTTAGAATGATTAATGATGTTGAGCGTAGCTTGCCAGCGGGGGCCCAAAAACAACGAGCCGCCAAGCAATGCTTGACCGGCCCGTTGTTTGGAATTGGAAGCCTTCTTTAGGAGCGTGGCTTGACGGGAGAGTCGGCGCGTCTTGGGAACAAAGGTCCGAGGCCATTGCGTTGGTTACGGAGTCCACGCTGTCTTTCAACACCTTCTCGCTGCTCGACGTCGCGATTATCCCAGTCGCGTCCTCTCCTGGCGTCCCTGGCGTTTTGCCTTAACGTTCGCAGAGTTGTGAGTTGTTCGGGCGTCAAGACCCGTCGAATTCTAAATTCCGTCAAGACCCGTATGCGCATTGATGCAGCTTGTGCTTCCGCCACCTCACGCAACCGCTGTTCGACTACCGCTTCGATCGGGTTTTCGGAATCCAGCAATTCTTCGAGAGCGCGATTGGTAGCGCGAAGGCGTTGATTGATGGCAGCCCTCTCCTCTCTCGTTTGTTCGCGGATTGCGCGAATTTTCTCACGCTGTTCCGGGCTCAGGTTTAGTTCTCGCACTGGATCATCAACAGGCCCTCCCTGCTGCTGCTCGCTGCCAAGAGCATTAACCGGAGTTGTGACAAACAAAACTAAAAGTGTCGCGAGGATCGAAATAGTGTTTTTGATATTCATCATGAGAACCTCATGTCAAACTGCTGTTTTGTGGGGCCAGGAATCGTCGTCAGTTGCTGAGTCTGTCACCGAGTAAATCCAAACCTTCCTCGTCATTAGGAGAAGTCAACCTCAGGTCAGCCGCCAACTGCTCCCGCTCTGTCTTTGTTAGCGGACGTCGTCGAGCTCGTGGGCTATCAAAAACTGCCTCGCCAAATGGACGCGGCTTTCTATTAGCTCCTCGCTGCCTATCGAATCTCCCCACCTTCGGAGGGAGAGAGAGTTCACCGTTTCGAGCGTTAAGCTGCACTAGCGATTGAACACTTTCTTCGATCCTGGCTTTCAGCTCACTTTCGGTGTAAAGCCTTTCACTTGCGACCAGCGCCGGCTGAGAGTCTTCCAGTAGATGAGAAACAGCCAAAGAGGCGACAACGCAAAACAGCACAGATGCGAAAGCCACTGCACCCTTCATCCATAAAGGTGAGAGAGCAAAGAACTGTCGAACCGCGGCAACTGCCGATCGGTTCTTTTGCGAAACCGGTCTGAACCCGGCCGAAACTGCAAGAGTGTTACTGCCAACTGAAGTCGGAATGACACTCAGGGACTCGTCCCGCCATGCCACAACAGATTGCCGAATCTGTCGAAGTCCGAGGAGTTCCGACTTACACTCGGAGCAGTTTTGCAGGTGCAGTTCAAAATCCCGCGCTTCATATTCATTAACTTCGTCATAAAGAAACGCTACCAGATCGTTTGCGCGGGCACAGCCCGGGGCACTAGTTCTGTTTGCCATTTTGATCTCCCATCTTCCATGCGGATTCATTGCCGAATTTCTGTAGCCGCATTTGCAACTGCCGCAGAGCCGTGTAGAGACGGCTCTTCACCGTACTCAACGGCAAATCCAGTGCATCCGCTATCTCTCGAAAAGTGAGTTCTTCGAATTCTTTCATCACCACGATCTGCCGTAATTCCAGCGGGAGACTGTTGACGGCCCGTCTCACTGCTGCAGTGCTTTGTCTGCCTTCGGTTACGCGGGCTGGTGAAAGTTCCAACGGCGCTGAAAAACTTGACGCGTGCCGCGCCTCCTCATCTTCAATAGCTGCCTCGTTTCTTACTTTGGCCCAACGTTGACGCGTGATGCACTGATTTACCGCAATACGATGCAGCCAGGATGAAACCTTTGACTCTCCGCGAAAACCCCGCAGACTCCGGAACGCGGCGAGAAACGTTTCCTGCGTCGCGTCGCGTGCGTCTTCTTCGCGGCCAAGCATGCCGTACGCGAGTGCGAAGATTCTGCGTTCCCAGCGGTGCACAATCTCGCCGAAAGCCTCAGCATCGCCTGTG
>WNGE01002390.1_pt1 | contig 23026 bp, 25 predicted proteins | sample 5400651 | NCBI WGS metagenome assembly WNGE01 (sample SAMN13153370, study PRJNA577476) | soil metagenome | isolation source: 60 cm soil or saprolite under grassland replicate 2 | place: USA:California | collected 2016-06-15
CCCCACGCTCTCGCACCCCGAGCTCGACCGGATCGAACGGACGGTGGCGGCCATCGCCCGGGAGCTGGGGGTCCGGGGGCTCCTGAACGTGCAGCTCGCCGTTCGGGACGACGTCCCGTACGTGATCGAGGCGAATCCGCGTGCGTCCCGCACCGTGCCCTTCGTGTCGAAGGCCACCGGCCTGCCGCTGGCGAAGATCGCGGCCCTGGTGATGGCCGGAGCGACCCTGGGGGAGCTTCGGGCCCAGGGGCTGGTCCCGCCCCACGGGACGGCCTATCGAGACCTCGCGCATGTCGCGGTGAAGGCCGCGGTCCTGCCGTTCGCCCGGTTCTCCGGGTCCGACACGGTGCTGGGGCCCGAGATGCGCTCGACCGGAGAGGTGATGGGCATCGCCTCGGACCTGGGCACCGCCCTGGCCAAGGCCCAGGAGGCGACGGGTGCGGCCCTTCCCCAGCGAGGCACCGCGTTCGTCTCGGTGGCGAACCGGGACAAGCGGGCGGTGCTGCTACCGGCCCGCCGCCTCGCCGAGCTGGGGTTCGAGATGCTCGCCACCAGGGGCACCGCCGCCCTGCTGGCGAAGGCGGGGGTGCCGGTCACGTTGGTCCTGAAGCGATCCGAGGGTTCTCCGAACGCGGAGGACCTCATCGCGGCCGGCCGGGTCGACCTGGTGATCAACACGCCGTTCGGCCGGGGGCCCCGGACCGACGGATCGTTCATCCGGACCGCGGCCGTCCGGGCCGGCGTCCCGTGCATCACCACGGTCCCGGGGATCCTGGCCGCGGTCCAGGGGATCGAGGCCCTCCGGTCGGGCCCACGGGTCCCGCTGCCGCTGCAGGAGTACCATGCCGCGAAGCCCGCGGCCGGGGAGCGTTTCGGCCCGGCGGACGAGCCGGTGCCGGTCCTGGCGGCGGGGGCATGGGGAGGGGCGCCATGATCAGGGCTCGGTGCGAGGTGCTCTCCGTGCGTCGGGCCGGGGTCTACCACTCGCTGACGCTGGTCGCCCCGGAGATCGCCGACGCCGCGAAGCCCGGCCAGTTCATCCAGATCGGCGTGCCGGAGGACCGGCAGTTCCTCCTTCGGCGTCCGTTCAGCATCCATCAGGCCTCCCGGCGAGGCGGCTGGGCCGGCACCGTCGAGATCGTGTTCGACGTGGTCGGGCCGGGGACCGAATGGCTCGCCGGGGTGGGCCAGCACGAGTTCCTCGACGTGATCGGGCCGCTGGGCCGAGCCTTCCAGCTCCCCCGGGAGCAGGATTCCTGCCTGCTGGTGGGGGGCGGGTACGGAGCGGCGCCCCTCCACTTCCTCGCCGAGGAACTCCGGGCCCGGGGCAAGGTGGTGAACATGATCGTGGGAGCTCGAGGCCACGAGCGGGTGTTCAAGCCCATCGAGGGGAAGCGCCTGGCCGACGCCATGTGGATCACCACCGAGGACGGGACCATGGGCCACCGCGGCCTGGTCACCGACATCCTGCCGGACGTGATCATCCGGACCGGTGCCCAGGTCGTGTACGCGTGCGGGCCCAATCCGATGCTCCGCGCAGTCGCCGAGCAGTCCCTGGCCCAGGGCATCCCGTGCCAGGTCGCGGTGGAGGAGCTCATGGCCTGCGGCCTCGGGATCTGCTGGACGTGCGTGGTGCCCGTGATCGCATCCGACGGGTTGGGCTGGTGGAACGTCCGGGCCTGCATGGAGGGGCCGGTGTTCAACGGAGCCCGGGTGTGGTGGGAGCGGTGGATGGGAGGAGCGATGCCGCCGAGCACCGACGGCGACCTCGCGGCCACGCGGGAGCCCGAGCCGGTGGAGGCCGGGCCCCGATGAGTGACCAGCCCGGCGGGGGCAACGGCTTCGACCGGTCCGTCCCGGCGAACGGCGGCCCCTTCGCGCCGACGCCCTCCCTGGAGGTCGACCTGAATGGGCTCCGGTTCCCCACCCCGGTACTGGGGGCCTCGGGGTGCTTCAACGTGGGACGGGAGCTCGCCGACATCGTGGACCTCCAGCGCGTCGGGGGGATCGTGACCAAGAGCGTGACGCTGCGGCCGCGAAGGGGACTTCCGGCGCCGCGGATGGCCGAGACCGCGTCCGGCATGCTGAACGCCATCGGCCTGCAGAACGTCGGCGTGGACGAATTCCGGGCCAAGGACGCCCCGTGGATCGAAGGCTTGCGCGACGCCGGAACCCCGGTCCTGGTCTCGGTGGCGGGGAGGACGGTCGAGGAGTACGCGCAGGTGACCGTGCGGGTGGGCGGCCTGCCCGGGGTCGTAGGCATCGAGGCGAACATCTCCTGTCCGAACGTGGAGCGCCGCAACCAGGTGTTCGCCTGCCATCCGGATCAGGCCGCCGAGGTGATCGGCACGATGTGCCGGCTCACCGCGGTGCCCGTGTTCGCCAAGCTCACCGCCGACGTAACGAACATCGTGGAGGTGGCCGAGGCCTGCGTCCGGGCCGGGGCGCACGGGTTGTCCCTGGTCAACACGCTCCTGGGGATGGCCATCGACACCGAAACCTTTCGTCCGAAGCTCGGCGCGGTGACCGGCGGGCTTTCGGGGCCGGCGATGAAGCCGGTCGCGCTCCGGTGCGTGTACCAGGTGGCCCAGGTCTTCCCGGAGGTGCCGATCATGGGGATCGGCGGCATCCGGACGGCTGAGGACGCGGTGGAGTTCCTGCTGGCGGGGGCGTCGGCCGTGCAGGTGGGAACGGCGAGCTTCTTCGACCCGCAGGCCATCGTGACGGTGGCGGACGGGATCGGGGGGTTCCTGGCCCGGAGAGGGATGTCGAGCCCGGCCGATCTCAGGGGAAAGGTGGTGAATCCCGAGCGTGTTCCGGAACCCGCTCATCGTGGCGGCTGACACGGAGGACCCGGACCAGGCCGAGACGTGGGCCAAGGAGCTCGCCTCGCTGGTCTCGCACGTGAAGGTCGGCCTGACCCTGTTCACCGCGGCGGGACCCCTGGCCGTCGAGCGGGTGCGCCAGCACGCGCCGGTGTTCCTGGACCTGAAGCTGCACGACATCCCGAAGCAGGTGGAGGGGGCCGCCCGAGCCGCGGCCCGGCTCGGGCCTTCGCTCCTCACCGTGCACGCATTGGGCGGGGAGGAGATGGTGCGGGCCGCGGTGGAGGGGGCGGCCCGGGGAGCCGAGGAGGCCGGGGTGGAGCCGCCCCTGATCCTCGCGGTCACGGTGCTTTCGAGCGTGGCCGCGGAGGGGCTCGCCTCGCCCGCGTCGCTGGCCTTCGAAGCCCTGGCCGCCGGGGCGGGCGGGATCGTGGTGTCCGGGGAGGAGGTGTCGACCGTACGAGAGGTGGTGGGCCCGACCGTCCCGCTGGTGGTCCCCGGCATCCGCCCGGGCGGACAGCCGGCCAACGACCACGTCAGCGTGCTTTCGCCGGGCGAGGCCCTCGAGCGGGGGGCCGACCTCATCGTGATCGGCCGCCCCATCACCGCCGCTCCCGACCCCGCCGCGGCCGCCCTGGCCGTGCTGCGCGAGGTGGGCCTGGCGTGAAGGCCTCATGAGAAACGGCGAGGCCCGGAGACTGCTCGAAGAGACGGGCGCCATGCTCTCGGGACACTTCCTGCTGTCCTCGGCGCCACTCGGACCGGTACGTTGAGAAGGCTCGGATTCTCGAGCGGCCGGACGCCGTGGTGCGGCTGGCTCGGGAGATGGCCTCGTGGTATCCGCGGGTGGAGACGGTGGTCGCGCCAGCAGTGGGGGCCATCGCCCTGGGATTCGCCGTGGCCTTGGAAGCGGGGGCGAGGTTCCTGTTCGCCGAGCGCGAGGGAGACCGGATGGCCCTTCGGCGCGGGTTCGCCCTCAGCCCCGGCGAGCGCGTCCTGGTGGTCGAGGACGTGATCACCACCGGAGCGTCGGCGGGCGAGGTCCACGAGCTGGTTCGCTCGCTCGCAGCGGAGCCAGTCGGTGTGGCCGCGATGGTCGATCGGTCCAGCGGTGCGCTGGACTTCCCGCTGCGAGCCGTGGTGAGGGTCGAAGCGAGGTCCTGGGAGGCGGCCGAATGCCTGCTGTGCGGCCGGGGGGTACCCCTCGAGTCGCCCGGGTCGCGCCATCTGGGCGCCCAGACATTACCTTCATCTAGAGGTTGACATCTCGGGGTTTCCGATTGCCCCTGGTGAGGGGCCGTGCGTATAATCTCGCGTCCGGCCGGGAGCCACTGGAGCAGAAGGAGAAGCGGTCATGCCCCTACCCACCCTCACAGAGGAGCAGCGCAAGGAAGCGTTGGCGAAGGCGGCCGAGGCGCGCAAGCGCCGGGCCGAGCTCAAGGGCCAGCTGAAGGCCGAGCGGCTCAGCCTGCGCGACGTGCTGAGCAGGCAGGGCGACAACATCGTGGGCAAGATGAAGGTGTCGTCGGTGCTCGAATCGCTGCCGGGCGTGGGGAAGGTGCGGGCCCGCCGGATCATGGAGCGGCTCGACATCTCGGCGACCAGGCGCGTCCGGGGCCTCGGGGCGAAGCAGAAGGATGCCCTGCTCACGGAGTTCGCCAAGCGCTAGGCCGGCTGTTCGTCATCTCGGGCCCCTCCGGGGTCGGCAAGGGAACCGTCGTCCGGCGCCTCATGGAGTTGCGACCCGAGCTGGTCCTCTCCGTGTCGTGCACCACGCGCGCCCCTCGGCCCGGCGAGGTGGGCGGACGGGATTACCGGTTCGTGTCGAACCACCAGTTCGACCAGCTGCTCGAGGAGGGAGCCTTCCTCGAGTGGGCGGAGATCTACGGGCACCGCTCCGGGACGCTCTGGGCGCCGGTAGCCGACGCACTGGAGGCCGGGCGCGACGTGGTCCTGGAGATCGACGTGCAGGGCTCCGCCACCGTACGGCAACGGGTTCCGGAGGCCGTCCTGGTGTTCCTGGCCCCTCCCTCCATGGAGGAGCTGGAGCGACGGCTGCGGGCCCGGCACACGGAGAGCGACGCCGAGCTCGCCAGGCGCCTGGCTGCCGCTCGCGAGGAGATGGCCGCGGCGACCCGGTTCGACCGGGTCGTGGTGAACGACGAGGTGGAGCGGGCCGCGAACGAGGTGGCCGCTATAATCGCCGGTGAACGACAGGGGCGGGCGCGGAACGCCCGCCCCGCCGACCGTTCCTGATCTGCGGGCTCACTCCCGAGAGGACCCGCGAAGGAGACCACCCACGTGATCGAGCCGAAGATCGACCAGTTGCTGGAGTCCGTCGACTCTCGCTACACGCTCGTCATCCTGGCCGCCAAGCGGGCCAGGGAGATCAACTCGTACTACAGCCAGCTCGGAGAGGGCCGCGGGGAGTTCATCCCGCCGCTCGTCGAGACCGGCGACCTGCGGTCGAAGCCCCTCGCCATCGCGCTCCAGGAGATCGCCGACGGCAAGGTGGCGTTCGAGCGCATCGAGGCCCCGGGCATCAAGTAGCCGGGCGATGGCCGACCGGGAGGGTGACGGGCCCGTCCTGGCGGGCAGGCGCGTCCTCCTGGGCGTGTCGGGCGGGATCGCCGCGTACAAGTCGGTGCTGCTGGCTCGCCTCCTCGCCACGGCCGGGGCCGAGGTTCAGGTCCTCATGACGGACACCGCGACCCGGTTCGTGGGCCCCGCCACGTTCGCCGCGGTGACCCACCGGTCCGTTCCCACGGACGTGCTGGACTCTCCCGAGATGGTGGTCCACGTGCGGCTGGCCCACTGGGCCGACGTCGCGGTGGTGGCCCCCGCCACGGCGAACGTGCTGGCCAAGCTGGCGCTCGGGCTGGCCGACGACCTGCTGACGTCCACCCTCCTGGAGGCGACCTGCCCCCTCGTGCTCGCCCCCGCCATGCACACGGGGATGTGGCACCATCCGGCCACCCGCGCGCACGTGGGCACGCTGGCCGAACGAGGGGCCGTGCTCGTCGGACCGGCTGAGGGCCCCTTGGCCGCCGGCGACGAGGGGCCGGGAAGGATGGCCGAGCCCGAGGAGATCCTCGAAGCGGTCACGGCGGCGCTGGCCGGAACGGAAGGGCTCGCCGGGCGTTCGGTGCTGGTCACCGCCGGCCCCACCCACGAGCCGATCGACCCGGTCCGATACATCGGCAACCGGTCCACCGGCAGGATGGGGTTCGCCATCGCCGCCGAAGCCCGAGCCCGGGGGGCGGCCGTCACGCTCGTCAGCGGGCCCGTGGCGCTTCCCGACCCGCGGGGCGTGGAGACGATCCGGGTGGAGACGGCCGAGGAGATGGCGGAGGCCGTGCTGTCCCGGTTCGGGTCCGCCGACGCCGTGGTCATGGCGGCGGCCGTGGCCGATTTCCGTCCCGAACGGGCCGCCTCCGGCAAGCTGAAGAAGGAGGGCGGCCCACCGTCGCTCGACCTCCGTCCCACCACCGATATCCTCCTCGCGATGGGCAAGCGCAAGGAGCGCCAGGTCCTGGTGGGGTTCGCGGCGGAGACCGACGACCTCGAGCGGGAGGCCCGCCGGAAGCTCGCGGAGAAGAACCTGGACCTGATCGTGGTGAACGAGGTGGGCAGGGCGGGGACCGGGTTCGGATCCGAGACGAATCGAGCCGCGATCCTCGCCGCCAGCGGAGAGGACGTGCCGTTTCGGGAATGGAAGAAGGCGGAGCTGGCCGCCGCCATCTGCGACCGGCTGGCCGCGGCCCTGGCCCGGTCCTAGCCCGCGGGTTCGGGTCCGGTCGAAGGAGTGAACGACCCGACCTCGTATAATCCGCCGGACATGAGCAGGCGGTATCTCTTCACCTCCGAGTCGGTCACCGAGGGGCATCCCGACAAGCTGGCCGACCAGATCTCGGACGCCGTGCTGGACGCGATCCTGGCCGACGACCCGGATGGCCGGGTGGCCTGCGAGACGCTCCTCACCACCGGCGTGGTGCTGGTGGCCGGGGAGATCACCACGAAGACGTACGTCGACGTGCCGAAGATCGTCCGCGACACCATCACCGGCATCGGCTACACGGACGCCAAGTTCGGCATCGACGGCGACACGTGCGGCGTGGTCGTGGCCATCCAGGAGCAATCGTCGGACATCGCCATGGGCGTCGACAAGGCGCTCGAGGTCCGGTTGGAGGGCGCGTCCGATCCGCTCGACGAGCTGGGCGCCGGCGACCAGGGGATGATGATCGGCTACGCCTGCACCGACACCGAGGAGCTCATGCCGATGCCCATCGCCGTGGCCCACCGGCTGGCCAAGCGCCTGGCCGACGTGCGCAAGGCGGGGGTCATCCCCTACCTCCGTCCGGACGGCAAGAGCCAGGTGACCATCGAGTACGAGAACGGGAAGCCCCTGCGGGTCGACACCGTCGTGATCTCCGCGCAGCACCGCGAGGAGGTCGACATCCAGACGCTGCTGGCCCCCGACGTCGAAGCCGAGGTCATCGACCCGGTGCTCCGGGAGATCGGGCTGGAGGCCGACCGGGTTCGGGTCCTGGTGAACCCCACGGGACGCTTCGAGATCGGCGGGCCGAAGGCCGACACGGGGCTGACCGGCCGGAAGATCATGGTGGATTCCTACGGATCCATGGCTCCGCACGGCGGAGGATGTTTCTCGGGCAAGGACCCCACAAAGGTCGACCGGTCGGCCGCCTACATGGCGAGGTACGTGGCGAAGAACATCGTCGCCTCCGGCGTCGCCGAGCGGGTCCAGCTCCAGGTGGCGTACGCCATCGGGACGGCCCATCCGGTCTCCCTCTCCATCGAGCCGTTCGGCACCTGCCGGGTCGATCCCGCCCGGCTCGAGGACGTGGTGAGGGACATGTTCGACTTCCGGCCCGCCGCGATCATCCGGGACCTCGACCTGAGGCGGCCCATCTACCGGGAGACGGCGGCGTACGGGCACTTCGGCCGCAAGGGCTTCTCCTGGGAAGAGACCGACCGGGCCGACGACCTCCGCGCCGCCTTCGACTGATCGGCCCGAGCCCGAGCGGCTGTCCGGGCCGGTCGACGTCTGCGTCGCCGTTCCCAAGCTCACGCTGGACCGGCCGTTCACCTACCTGCTCGGCGAAGGGTCGGACGCGTGCACCGGATCGCTGGTCTCCGTGCCGTTCCACGGCCGAACCGTCAAGGGCTGGATCCTCGGCCCGGCCGCGGAGCCGCCGTCCGGGCGGCTGCTCCCGATCAGGAAGGTGCGATCCACCATTCGGTTCTTCGACCGGCGGATGCTGGAACTGCTTCGGTGGGTGAGCGAGCGGTACATCGCGCCGCTCTCGACCGTCATCGAGCGGTCCCATCCGCCCCGGGTGGCGGGCGAGGAGCGCGTCCTACCGCCCTACGTCGAGCGGACGAACGGACCGGGGAGGGTCGACGCGCCGTCGGGGGGGGTGGGCGCGCCGCTCGAGCCGTGGACCACCAGCTGGATCCGGCCGCTTCCCGGTGAGGAGGCCTCGGCGTGCGTGGAACTGGTCGAGGCCTGCCTGGCCCTTGGACGGCGCGCCGTGGTGCTGGTGCCGGCGTCGCAGCCGCTGCCGTTCACCGCCGCCGCGGCGCTCGAGGCCTTCGGCGATCGGGCGGCGAACTTCGTCGGCGGGGATCTCCGGGGGCGGTACCGGACCTGGCTCGAGGTCCTGGGGGGGCGGTACGACGTCGTCGTCGGGACCCGTCCGGCCGTGTTCGCCCCGCTCGCGGACCTCGGGTTGATCTGGGTCGCCCGCGAGGTCCACCCGGGCCAGCGGGAGGATCGTTCGCCCTACTACCACGTCCGCGAGGTGGCCATGGCCCGGGCCCGCCTTCACGGTGCGGCCTGCGTGCTGGCCTCGCTGTCACCGTCGGTGGAGACCCTCGACCTGGCCGGCGCGGGAGCCGTGCGGGTGCTTCGGCCAGCCCGGCAGCGCGAGCGCGCCCGAGCCCCGCTGGTGGAGACCACGGCGCCGGAGTGGGAGGACCGGTCGGCCCGGCTCGGCCGGCTGCTACGGGCGGCCCGATCGGCGGCGCTCATCGTGTCCCGGCGAGGGTACGGGGTCGCGCGGGTCTGCCGGTCGTGCGGACAGCCCGCCGCGTGCGCCTCGTGCCGCGGTCCGATCGTGGTGGAGGGAGGGCGGCCGGCCTGTCGCGTGTGCGGGGCGGCGGGGCGGTGCGCCCACTGCGGGTCCGGATCGTTCGGCGTCGAGCGCGGCGGGACGGAGCGGGTGGCCGAATGGGCGGCCGGCCTGGCCCCCGTTCCCGTCGAGCTGGACCCGGGGGGCGGAGCCAGCGCGCCGGCACCCGTCCCGGGCTTCATCCCTGGTCCAGGACGGGTCGTGGTCGGCACCGCGTCGACGGTGAAGGACATCGGCCCGGTTCGGCTCGACCTGGTGGCGATCCTCGACCCGGACCGAGCTCTGGGCCGGCCGGGCGTCCACGCGGGCGAGCGGTCGCTGGCCACGTGGATGGAGGCGTCGGCCTGGGCGGGCCCGCGTTCCGGCGGCGGAAGGGTCCTGGCTCAGACCCGCCACCCGGGTCACCCGGCCCTTCAGGCGCTGATCCGGTGGGACCCGGAGCCGTTCCTGCGCTCTGAGGCCGCGGCCAGAACCGAAGCGGGGTTCCCCCCGAATCATCCGGTGTTCCGGATCGAGGGGTCCGGATCGCTCCCGGACGGCCTCCGCGAGGCCGCCCCGGAGACCCTGCTGGCGACGGCGGCCGGAACCGGGACGGTATGCTTGGTGGCCGTCCATCCCGGCCGGCTGGCAGCGTTCCGCGAGCGGGTGTTGCGCCTCGCGGCCGAGGGAGCCGTGAGCCGGGTCGAGGCCGAACCCCAGCTGTGAGAGGAGATCCGCTCAGTGGCGATCCTGCCCATCCGCAGGCTCGGAGACCCGGTCCTCAAGACGCCCGCGGAGGACGTCGAGACGTTCGACCGCTCGCTCTGGCGGCTGGCAGATGACATGTTCGACACGATGTACAACGCGCCCGGTGTCGGGCTGGCCGCTCCCCAGATCGGGCTGTCCCTGCGGTTCTTCGTCTACGACGACGGACAGGGATCGAGGGGCGCGGTGGCGAACCCGAAACTGACGCTCCTGGACGGCGAGCTGGTGGAGGACGAGGGCTGCCTGTCGATCCCGGGCCTGTACTACGAGACCGCTCGGGCCGCCCAAGCCCGGGTGGACGGGCAGGACTCGAAGGGGGACCCGATCGCACTGGAGGGGGAAGGGCTCCTGGCCCGGATCTTCCAGCACGAGACCGACCACCTGGGAGGGATGCTGTTCATCGATCGCCTGACCGCCGAGGAGCGCCGCCGGGCCATGGCCCTGCTCCGTGACCAGGAGCTCGGGCTGGCCCCACGGCGGGCCCCCCGCAACCGCCCCGAACGCGAGCCCTAGCCTGGGATGCGCGTCGCCTTCCTGGGCAACGCCCGATGGTCGGTGCTGCCGCTCGAGGCCCTGGCCGGCTCGTCGCACCGGATCTCGGCGGTGGTGACGCGGGTGCCGCGTCCGGCCGGGCGCGGCGGCCGCCCCCGGCCCACCCCGGTGGCCGACGCCGCCCGGCGCCTCGGCCTGCCGCTCCACGAGGTGGAGACGGTGAAGTCCGGGGCCGGATTCGCCGCGCTGGCGGCGGCCCGACCCGATGTGCTGGCGGTGGTGGCCTACGGGGAGATCCTGCCGAAGGCCGTGCTGGACGCGCCCCGGGTCGCTCCGGTGAACCTCCACTTCTCGCTGCTGCCCGAGCTGCGGGGGGCGGCGCCGGTGCAGCGGGCGATCCTGGACGGCCTCGAGGCGACCGGGGTGACCACGATCCGGATGGACGAGGGGATGGACACGGGCCCGATCCTGCTGCAGGCGGAAGAGCCCATCGACGATACGGATGATTCCGGGTCCCTCGGTTCACGCCTGGCCGCCGTGGGGGGGCGGCTGCTGGTCGACACCCTCGACCGGCTCGAGTCCGGTGCCATCGTCGAACGGGCCCAGGACGAGGCCCGGGCGACCTACGCATCGAAGCTCAAGCCCGAGGATCAGTGGATCGCGTGGGACCGGCCGGCCGAAGCCGTGGTTCGTTCGGTCAGGGCCCTCTCCCCCGAGCCGGGGGCCACCACCCGGTTCCGGGGCCGGGTGCTGAAGGTCCACCGCGCGTCGGTGGCCCCGAACGCCCCGGGTTCGACGGCGGCGCCGGGCACCGTGGTGGGGACATGGAAGGAAGGATGGGTGGTGGCAGCGGCCGACGGAGCCGTGGCCCTGGAAGAGGTGGCCCCGGAGGGGCGAAGGAGGATGTCCGGAGGGGAGTTCGTCCGTGGATACCGGCCCGAGCCCGGCGAGACCCTCGGCGGGTAGGCCGCCCCGGGCGGCGGCCCTCGCCGCGATCCGCCGGGTGGTCGAACGATCCGCATACTCGAACCTCGCCGTCCCGGCGGAGCTCGACCGGGCGGGGCTCTCCGGCCGGGACCGGGCTTTCGCCTCGGACCTGGCCTACGGAACGCTCCGTAGGCTGACCCCGATCGACGCCGCCCTGGGCCGGGCGTCGACCCGGCCGCTCGCCGAGGTCGACCCCGAGGCGCTGGCATTGCTTCGCCTCGGCACCTACCAGCTCCTCTTCAGCCGGGTCCCGGCCCATGCCGCTGTGTCCGAGACCGTCGCCCTGGCTGGTCCGAGGCACCGGGGGTTCGTGAACGCGGTCCTGCGGCACGTGCGGCCGGTCGCCGCGCCGGGGGACACGGATGGGGCCGTCTCGCTCCGGACCGGCCTGGCCGAATGGGCGGTGGCGGAGCTCCGGCGCCTCCTCCCTTCCGAGGAGGTCGAAGCGGCCGCCACCGCGCTTGCCTCGCCGGCCCAGGCGACGCTGCGGGTGAACACGTGCCAGACCGACCGGGACTCCCTTCGAACGGAGCTGGAGCGGGATGGCCACCCGGCGGAACCGGGCCGGTTCCATCCAGACGTGCTCCGGCTTCCGGGAGCCTCCCCGGCCGGGCTCCCCGGATACCGGGAGGGGTGGTTCGGGGTCCAGGACGAGGCCTCGGTGCTGGTGGGGGCGGCGGTGCAGGCCGGTCCCGGAGAGCGGATCCTCGACGCCTGTGCCGGCCCGGGTGGGAAGGCCGCCCATCTCGCGTGCCAGGTGGGCTCCGGCGGGCTGCTGGTGGCGGCCGACGTCCATCCGCGGAGGGCCGGCCTGGTGCGATCGACCGCCGTTCGGCTGGGGGTCGGGATGAGCATCCTGGTCCAGGACGCCCGCCGGCCAGCGCTTCGAGGGGGCTTCGACGCGGTCCTGGTCGACGCGCCGTGCTCCGGCCTGGGGGCTGCCCGGCGCCGCCCGGAGCTGCTGTGGCGGCAGTCGAAGAGGGACCTGGCCCGCCTGGCCAGGCTCCAGGTGGCGATCCTGGCCGCCGCAGCCCCGCTGGTGCGTCCGGGGGGCCGGCTCGTCTACTCCGTGTGCACGTTCCCCCGGGCCGAGACCGACGCGGCCGTTCGGGCCTTCGTCAACCGGTGCCCCGAGTTCGAGCCGGCGAGGGTTCCCGGGCCGGACGGGACGGCTCCGGTCCACCGCCTGTGGCCCCACCGGCACGACACCGACGCGATGTTCTACGCCGGATTCGTCCGGCGATCCGGCCGAACGGGCGACGCGGACGTCTAGAATCCGCACAGCATGTCCGGAAAGGTCGCCGCATCCATCCTCTCGGCCGACTTCGCCTATCTCGGGGACCAGGTCAAGATGGTGGAGCCATATGCCGACCTTATCCATATCGATGCCATGGACGCGCACTTCGTGCCGCCGCTGTCGGTGGGACCGGTGGTGGTGGAGTCCATCCGCCGTATCACGGCCCTTCCACTGCACTGCCACCTGATGGTCGAGCAGCCAGAGCTCCTGCTGGAGGACTTCGCCGCGGCGGGGGCGGACATCGTCACGTGCCACGTCGAAGCGGTTGTGGACCCCGCCCCGACGATCCGCAAGGCCGAGGCCCTCGGCATCCGGGCCGGGCTCGCGGTGAACCCCTCGACGCCGGTGGACGAGCTGTTCCCCCATCTCGAGTCGCTCGACCGCGTTCTGGTCATGAGCGTGAATCCGGGCTGGGCCGGTCAGCCGTTCCTGGAATCGGCCCTGCCGAAGATCGAGAGGGTTCGCCGGGAGATCGACCGGCACGGCCTGGACGTCGAGGTGGAGGTCGACGGCGGCATCGACTCGGCGACGGGGCGTCGGTGCCTCGCGGCGGGGGCCACCGTGCTGGCCGCGGCGTCTTCCATCTTCAAGGCGTCGGACCCCGCCGACGCGACCCGTCGCCTGGCCGAAGCGGCGGGGAGGATCCGATGAGCGAGACCGTGCTGGTGGTCGACGACGATCCGGACGTTTCCCGGTTCGTCGAGGTGAACCTGCGGTCGGCGGGCTACGACGTGACCGTCGCCGTGGACGGGGTCGAGGCCATCGAACGTGCCCTGGAGATCCGCCCCGACCTCATCCTGCTCGACGTGATGATGCCGGGATTGGACGGGTTCGAGGTCGCCCAGCGGCTCCGGCGCGATCCGCGCACGTCGAGCTCGAGCATCATCATGCTGACGGCCAAAGCGCTGTCGGCCGACAAAGTGCTGGGGCTCTCCTCGGGGGCGGACGACTACATCATCAAGCCGTTCGACCCGGTGGAGCTGCTGGCCCGGGTGAAGGGCACGCTGCGGCGGGCTCGCGAGATGCGGGCGCTTTCGCCGCTGACCGGGCTCCCGGGGAACATCAGGATCCAGGAGGAGATCCGGCGCCTGGTGGCGGAGGACCAGCCGTTCGCCATCCTGTACGCGGACCTCGACCATTTCAAGGCCTACAACGACCACTACGGCTTCGTCCGCGGTGACCGGGGGATCCAGCTCCTGGCGCGACTGTCGACCGAGGTGGCCCACGAGCTGGTCGGCCCGTCCGGGTTCGTCGGCCACGTGGGCGGGGACGACTTCATCATGATCGTCCCGGCGGACGTGGCGGAGAAGGCGGCCTCCGAGCTGTGCCGGCGGTTCGACCAGAGCGCGGTGCTGCTGTACGACCGGATCGACGCCGAGAAGGGTTACATCGAGGTGGAGGACCGGCAGGGGACCGTGACCCGGTTCCCCATCCTCACCGTGTCGGTAGGCGTGGCGTCGAACGCCCTTCGGCGGTTCGCCCACTACGGCGAGGCGGTCGAGGTGGCGAACGAGATGAAGCAGGTGGCCAAGCGGGACGACTCGTCATCCTACGCGGTCGACCGCAGGACCAGCTGACCCCGGCCTGACTTCCCCGGGGCCGCGAACGCACCGACTCACCGGCTCCATTCCGACCCCCGGCGTATACTTCGTTCGACAACGAAGCTCGTCTTCGGGGCGGGGTGCAAATCCCCACCGGCGGTGAGAGTCCGCGACCCCCACGCAGCCAGCGAGGGGTGGACCCGGTGAAACTCCGGGACCGACCGTAAGAGTCGGGATGGGAGAGGACGGGCGAACGACGGAAGCGCGTGCTTTCGGCCGTCCGCTTGACCCTTCCGCCGGTCCCGCCCCGACATGAGGTGAGGCGTGGTGCGCGGCGACGAGGAAGCGGACATCGTGTTCATGGGGCGGGCGCTCGAACTCGCCGACAAAGGCCTCGGGCTGGCCGCCCCCAATCCTATGGTCGGTGCCGTCGTCGTCTCGGGCGGCCGCGTCGTGGGTGAGGGGTGGCACGAGGGCCCCGGCACCCCGCACGCCGAGATCCTCGCCCTGCGGGAGGCGGGGGACCGGGCCCGCGGGGCCACGCTGTACGTCACCCTCGAACCGTGCAGCCACCATGGCCGCACCGGGCCGTGCGCGTCGGCCGTGGCCGGATCCGGCGTGGAGCGGGTGGTGGCCTCGAATCGAGACCCCAATCCCCAGGTGGATGGCCGGGGGTTCGAACTGCTTCGGCGGGCCGGCCTCCGGGTCGACGTCGGGGCATGCCGGAGCGAGGGCGAGGAGCTGATCCTGGGCTTCGCCACCCACGCACGGACGGGGCGACCCCACGTCACGTTGAAGCTGGCCGCGTCGCTCGACGGCAAGATCGCCGCGCGCGACGGTTCCTCCACGTGGATCACGGGCGAGGACGCCCGGCGGGACGCCCACCGATTGCGGGCACGGTCCGGGGCGGTGATCGTGGGGGCCGGAACCGCGATCTCGGACCGGCCCCGTCTCACGGTGCGGCTCGAGGGGTACCGGGGTCGGCAGCCCCTTCGTGTGGTGGCCGACTCCTCCGGGCGAACCCCCGCGGACGGCCCCCTTTTCGACGGCTCGGCCCCAACCCTGATCGCGACGTCGCGAAGGGTCCCGGACGAGGTCCGTCGAGCATGGGTCGAAGGGGGTGCCAGCGTGGTTGTCGTCGGCGACGAGAGCGTGAGGCTGTCGGATCTTCTCGGGCACCTGGGGGAGGAGGGGATCCAGGAGGTCCTGATCGAAGGGGGCCAGACCCTCGCCTGGTCGGCGGTGGAGGAGGGCGTGGTCGACCGCCTGGTCCTGTACCTGGCCCCGAAGCTGATCGGGGGCGAGTCCGCGCCGGGCATCCTGGGTGGGAAGGGGTTCGGGACCCTGGCCGATGCCCCGGGGGTCGATCTCCGATCGGTGGAGATGGTGGGGCCCGACGTCAAGGTGGTGGGGGATGTTCACCGGGATCGTTGAGGAGCTCGGCGCCGTCCTGGGGTCCGGCGCCCGTCTGGTGGTGCGCTCGCCGAAGGTGGCGGAGGACTCCGGGCCGGGTGACTCGGTGTCGGTGAACGGGGTCTGCCTCACCGTGGTGGAGCGGGAAGGAGCCGGCGACGGCCCGGCCACACTTGCGTTCGACCTGTCCGGCGAAACGCTGTCGCGGAGCTCGTTGGGAGATCTTCGTCCCGGAGACCCGGTGAACCTGGAACGGCCGGTGACCCTGGCCACCCGGCTGGGGGGACATCTCGTCCAGGGCCACGTGGACGGGGTCGGGCAGGTGCGGTCGGTCGAGCCGGCACCGGGGGGCGGGAGCGTCCTGACGGTGGCCATCCCCGAAGGGCTCGGGCGCTACGTCGTGGAGAAGGGGTCGATCGCCGTGGACGGGGTCAGCCTCACCGCGATCGACGTGGGAGACCGCACGTTCGCAGTGGCCCTGGTGCCGTTCACGTTGGGAGCCACCACGCTGGGGGGTGCCCTGCCCGGAGACCGGGTCAACCTCGAGGTCGACGTGATCGCGAAGTACGTGGAGCGGCTGGTGTCGGGACACGCGGACGGTGACGGCGGGATCGAGGAGCGGAGGAGTTGATGCCGAGATGACCGAGGATGGGGAGGGCGCCGGCGCGTTCGGTTCGGCCGCCGACGGATTCGACCGCATCGAGGATGCCATCGAGGACATCCGGGCGGGTCGGATGGTCATCGTGGTCGACGACGCCGACCGGGAGAACGAGGGCGACTTCGTCATGGCCGCCGAGAAGGTGACGCCCGACGCGATCAATTTCATGGCCACCCACGGCCGGGGGATCATCTGCATGCCCTGCACGCCGGAACGGCTCGACGAGCTCCGCATCCCGCTCATGGTGGCCAGCAGGGAGGGGTCGCACGAGACGGCCTTCGCCGTGTCGATCGACGCGAAGGGGACCACCACCACCGGTACGAGCGCGTACGATCGGGCCACCACCATCCGTGCCGTGTGCGACCCGGCGGTGGGGCCCGAGGACATCCACAAGCCCGGCCACGTCTTTCCCCTCCGAGCGCACCCTGGTGGGGTCCTCAAGCGGGCCGGCCACACAGAGGCCGCGGTGGACCTCGCCGTGCTCGCGGGGCTGTATCCGGCCGGGGCCATCTGCGAGATCATGCACCCCGACGGCACCATGGCCCGGCTGCCGGAGCTCCATCGCGTGGCTGCGGAGCACGGCCTCAGGATGGTGTCGATCGCCGACCTGATCCAGCACCGGCGCCGCCGCGAGAAGCTGGTGCGACTGGTGAGCCAGGCGTCCATCCCGACGATCTACGGCGCCTTCCAGACCTACGCCTACGAGAGCCTCGTGGACGGCCGGGTCCACATGGCCATGGCGCTCGGCGAGATCGGCGACGGCGAACGGATCCTGGTGCGTGTCCATTCGGAATGCCTGACCGGCGATGTGTTCCACTCGCTGCGCTGCGACTGCGGGACGCAGCTCGACGACGCCCTGGGCAAGATCGGGGCGGCCGGCCGGGGCGTCGTGCTGTACATCCGGGGCCACGAGGGCCGGGCCATCGGGTTGACCCACAAGCTCCGGGCCTACCAGCTGCAGGAGGAGGGCAGGGATACCGTCGAGGCGAACGTCGAGCTCGGGTTCAAGCCCGATCCCCGCGACTACGGGATCGGGGCCCAGATCCTGTACGACCTGGGGGTCCGCTCGATGCGACTGCTCACCAACAACCCCTCGAAGCGGGCCGGCCTCGAAGGCTACGGGCTCTCCATCATCGAACGCGTGCCGCTGGAGACCACGCCGACGAAGGAGAATCTCCGATACCTCCAGGCGAAGCGGGAGAAGCTCGGGCATCTCCTGGACAACCTGGAGGGCGGGGACCAGCCCGCGGCGGCGGACGCGGAGCGGACCGCTCGATGAGGGAGGTCAGGGGCACGTTCGACGCGCGGGGACGGCGGTTCGCCCTGGTGGCGTCCCAGTTCAACGAGCTGGTGACGTCGAAGCTGGTGGAAGGGGCGGTGGCCTGCCTGCGGGCCCACGGGATCGCCGAGGAGGACCTCGTGGTGGTCTGGGTCCCAGGCGCCTTCGAGCTGGCTCTCGCCGCGCGCAGGCTCGCGGCGAGCGAGCTGTACGACGGGGTGGTGTGCCTGGGCGCCGTGATCCGCGGGGAGACGGCCCACTTCGACTACGTGGCCGGCGAGGCGGCCCGGGGGATCGCCGACGCCGCAGCCGGGACTGGCCTTCCGGTGATGTTCGGGGTGCTCACCACCGACACCCTGGAGCAGGCACTGGACCGGGCCGGTGGGAAGCACGGGAACAAGGGTTGGGACGCCGCGATGGGCGCCATGCAGATGGCCAGCGTGCTGGATCAACTGCCGGAAAAGGACTAGGGGCGGAGCAGACCGAGGACCCGTTGCCGCAGGAAAGGGCCGCATGCTACGCTCGCGCCGCCCCAGGGGGGCGTAGGTTCGCGCTTCGTGCAAGGAGGTACGAGGTTGACCCAGGGAACGGTGAAATGGTTCAGCAACGAGAAGGGCTACGGGTTCATCGCCAGGCCCGATGGCGATGACGTGTTCGTTCACTTCTCGGCGATCGTCGGCGACGGCTATCGGACGCTCTCGGAAGGACAGACGGTCGAGTTCGACATCGTTGAAGGTCCGAAAGGCAAGCAGGCCGCGAACGTCCGCCCTGCTTGATCGAACCCTCCGCACTCGCGACGGGGCGAGCCGTGGGTGGCGGCTCGCCCCCGAGACAAGCGTCTAGACGCGTGTCAGCACCCCCTCCTATACTCAGGACACGGTGTTGCTGAACGGGTTTCGTCATTGAGCGCCGGACCCGGCGCTCTCGTTTCCTCCAGGAGGTGATGCGGGGTCTCTGTTGAACCGCGCGTGAACGACAGGATCCGGGCTCCCCAGGTTCGACTGGTGGGGGCCGATGGGTCGCAGATCGGCATCGTCACGATCGACGACGCCCTCCGAAGGGCCCGGGAGCTGGACCTGGATCTGGTGGAGGTGGCGCCGCTGGCCCAGCCGCCCGTGTGCCGGATCATGGACTACGGCAAGTACAAGTACGAGCGGGACGTCCGCCAGAAAGAGGCCAGAAAGAAGCAGGTGCGCGTCGAGGTCAAGGAGATCAAGATGCGCCCGAAGATCGACCGCCACGACTACGGGACGAAGAAGGGCCACGTCGAACGGTTCCTGAAGACGGGAGCCCGGGTCAAGGTGACGATCATGTTCCGGGGCCGCGAGATGGCCCACACGGACCTGGGGCGCAAGCTCCTCGACCGATTGATGGAAGATCTCAGAGAACTTGCTACCGTAGAGACCTACCCGAAGCTCGACGGGCGCAACATGGTGATGGTTCTGGCTCCGCTGAAGCGCCCGACGCCCCGTCCGGCGGCCGACGAGCGGAGGGCGGACTTGGCCCAGGACGAGGGGTCGGTACCCCAGCCGGAACCGGCCGGGGAGGCCCAGGCCGGCGAGGGCGAGGGTGCGGCCTCGGAGCCGCAGCCGGAGCCGGCCGGTGTGGGTGAGGGAGAAGGCAAGGCCTGAGCCACGGGCTGGGCAGTGCCGAGGAGGAAGACCGGGACATGCCGAAGATGAAGTCGCACCGCGGAGCCGCCAAGCGGTTCCGCCTGTCCGGGACCGGGAAGGTCATGCGCCGAAAGGGCACCGGGAACCACTTCCTGATCAAGAAGTCGGGATCCCGCAAGCGTCGCATCTCCGGCATGACCGAGGTCGGGCCGGAGGCCAGGAACGTCAAGCGCCTCCTGGGCCAGTAGGGGATCCCACATGCCGAGAGTGAAGCGAGCCGTCCACGGAAAGAAGAAGCGCCGCGAGATCCTGGCGGAGGCGAAGGGCTACTACGGTGCCCGGTCCCGCCGCTACCGCGTGGCCAAAGAGCAGGTCATGCACTCCATGGTCTACGCCTATCGGGACCGGCGTGACCGCAAGGGCCAGTTCCGGCGGTTGTGGATCACTCGCATCGGGGCGGGAGCCCGCCAGGCTGGGCTCACGTACTCGGCGTTCATCCATGGGCTGGGCGAGGCGGGGGTCGAGCTGGACCGAAAGATGCTGGCCGACCTCGCGGTGAACGACCCGGCCGCGTTCGCCAGCCTGGTGGACGTGGCCAGGCAGGGCCTCGAGGGCGAGCAGAAGAAGCGCGGCCGCGCCCGTTCCCCGTCCAGGGCCTAGCCCAGGGCGGCTCCCGGGGCCCCCCGGGTGATCACCTCGGTCCACAACAAGCGGGTGGCGAAGGCCGTCCGACTCAAGAAGCGGGCCATGCGGGAGAAGGATCGCCGGTTCCTGGTCGAGGGGGCCCAGGCGGTCCGGGAGGCCATCGCCGGCGACGCGGCGGTCGGCGAGCTGTTCCACGCCGCGGCGCCGGGGGCGGGGGTCCGGCCGGTCATCGACATGGCCCGGGACCGGCGGATCCCGGTGAGCGAGGTCTCCGACGAGGTGATGGCCAGGCTGACGTCCACGGTGACCCCGCAGGGCCTGGTGGCGGTGGCGAGTTTCGTGGACGTCCCGCTCTCGGACGTCCCCGAGGACGCCCGGACCATACCGGTGCTGGTTGAGGTTCGGGACCCGGGCAACGCGGGCACCATCGTGCGCTCGGCCGACGCGGCAGGAGCTGACGCCGTGGTGGTGGCCCGGTCGTCGGTCGATCTCTACAACGAGAAGGCCGTCCGGGCCACCGCCGGGTCGCTGTTCCATCTTCCGGTGATCCGGGAGGTCGATGCCCGGGAGGCGGTGGAGTTCCTCCGCGCCCGGGGGTTCGCGGTCCTGGCCGCCGACCCCCGGGGGGAGGGGTCGATCTACGACGCCGATCTGACCGTTCCCACCGCGATGCTGTTCGGCAACGAGGCGCACGGGCTCGGCAGGGAGGCCCTCGACCTGGCCGACCGGGCCGTCCGCGTGCCGATCCCCGGCAGGGCCGAGTCGCTCAACCTGGCCGCGGCCACCGCCCTGGTCCTGTTCGAGGCCGCCCGGCAGCGGGCCGCAGGGCCCTCGCTGGCCTCGATCGTGGCGGGCGCGGCCCACGACATCCGCTCGCCCCTCGCGGCCCTGCTCGGGTTCAGCTCCACGATGCTCTCGAAGTGGGACCGGCTATCGGATGAGCAGAAGCTCGCCATGGTCGAGGGCATCGCCCACGATTCCGCGCGGATGCGCCTGCTCGTGGCGCAGCTGGTGGACGCGGCCCGGCTCGCTTCCGGGAGCCTCCACCTGAGGATCGTTCCCATGGACGCCCTGGACGTGTCGCGCGGGGCCGCCCGGGACCTGCGGACCCCCGACCTCGACGTGGCGGTGGACGGCGAGCCGACCTTCGTGCTGGCCGACGCCGACCGGCTCCGCACCATCGTGGCCGGGCTGGTCGAGGCGGCCCAGTGGTGGGGCGAGCGGGGGCCGGTGCGGGTCGACGTTCGCCAGGGCGAGCTGCGCGTGTGGCGGGAGGGGACCTCGTTCTCTGCCGACCAGGCCAGAGACCTGTTCGCTCCTCGCCGGCCCGGGACCGGAGGAGGCAGCAAGGTCGGGCTGTTCGTGGCCAAGGGGCTGGCCGAGGCGCACGGGGGGACGCTCCAGGTGGAGGCCAGGGGCGGCATCCGGTTCGAGGTCCGGCTGCCGCCCGCGCCCGGCTGAGTGCGGTCCGGGCGCGGAGGAGTCCTCGCTAGACTAGCCAGCCACCATGACCGCGCCCCCGGACCCCGAGTCGGCCCTGCGGACGCTCGAGGCCGAGCTCGCCCGGGGCCTCGAGCTGTTCGCCGAGGCCCGAACCAGGGAGGAGCTCGAGCGTGCGGAGATCGCCGTCCTGGGCCGAAAGGCCCCCTTCTCCGGGGTGCAGCGCTCCCTCGGCGAGCTCTCCCAGGAGGACCGGCGCCGGGTGGGGCGGCGCACGAACGAGGTCCGCGATGCCCTCCAGTCCGCCATGTCTGAACGGCGGGCGTCCCTGGAGGCCGACCGCGAGCGGTCGCTGCTGGAGGGGGACCGGATCGACGTCACCCTCCCGGGCCGGCGGCTCCGCCCGGGATCCCTCCACCCCCTCACGATCGTCCAGCACGAGATCTGCGACATCTTCACCCGCATGGGCTATCGGGTCGTGGAAGGCCCCGAGGTGGAGGACGACTGGCACAACTTCGACGCCCTCAACATCCCCCCCGACCATCCGGCCCGGACCCTGATGGACACGATCTACCTGGACGTCCCGGGGCGGCCGGACCTCCTGCTGCGCACTCACACGTCGCCGATGCAGATCCGGACCATGGAGGCGCAGCCCCCTCCCGTGTTCGTCGTGGTGCCCGGGAGGGTGTACCGGAACGAGGAGGTCACCGCGAAGAACATGCCCGTGTTCCACCAGGTCGAGGGGCTGGCGGTCGACGAGGGGATCACCTTCGCCGACCTGAAGGGAACGCTCCAGACGTTCATGCGGGCCCTCCTTGGGCCGGACCGGGAGATCCGCCTGACGCCCTCGTTCTTCCCGTTCGTCGAGCCGGGGGCCCAGACGGAGGTGTCCTGCTTCGTGTGCGGCGGGAAGGGATGCAGGACGTGCGCCGGCACGGGCTGGCTCGAGACCGGGGGGTCGGGGATGGTCCATCCGAACGTGCTCGAAGCCGTGGGGTACGACCCCGAGCGGTACACCGGGTTCGCCTTCGGCCTCGGCTATGACCGGCTCGCGATGATCCGGTTCGGCATCCCCGACATCCGCCTGCTGTGGGAGAGCGACGCCCGGGTCCTCCGGCAGTTCCAGGGGCTGGGGGCGGACGCGTGAGGATCGTGCTGTCGTGGCTCCGCGAGCTCTGCCCGGTGGACCTGCCGCCGGAGGACCTGGCGGACGTCCTCTCGGTGAAGGGCGTGCACGTCGAGGCGGTCCTTCGGCCGTGGGAGAACCTCTCGGGCGTGGTGGTGGCGCGGGTCCTGGAGGTTCGGAACCACCCGAACTCCCACAAGCTCTGCCTGGCGCGGGTGTCGACGGGGTCGGGCGAGCGCGAGCTCGTGGTGGGGGTGCGGAACATGGCGCCCGGGGACCTGGTCCCGCTGGCCGGTCCGGGGGCGAGGGTTCCGGTCCTCGCGGAGCCGGTGGGTGAGCGGAAGATCCGGGAGGTCGTCTCCGAGGGCATGCTGTGCTCCCCGCGAGAGCTCGGGATCTCGGCCGATCACGGCGGGATCCTGATCCTCCCCCCCGACTCAGACGTGGGAGCCGACTTCAAGCGGGCCTTCGGGTTGGACGACGCCGTGCTGGACATCGAGATCGAGCCGAACCGGCCCGACCTGATGTCGGTATTGGGGGTGGCGAGGGAGGCGGCCGCCGCCACGGGCGTTCCGCTGACCGAGCCGGACCTGTCGGTCCCCGAGACCGACGGGAAGACCGAGGAGGAGGCCTCGGTGGACGTGCTGGACCCCGAGCGCTGCCCTCGGTACCTCGCCCGGATCGTCCGGGGGGTGAGCGTGGGCCAGTCGCCGATCAGGGTTCAGGCCCGCCTCACCGCGGCCGGGATGCGGCCGCTGTCGAACGTGGTCGACGCCACGAACTACGCGATGCTCGAGATCGGACAGCCCCTGCA